>Ga0194041_10000697_pt1 | contig 13798 bp, 12 predicted proteins | sample JunL449m_MetaG_FD_160082 | JGI IMG/M metagenome (GOLD analysis project Ga0194041, IMG submission 160082) | Anoxic zone freshwater microbial communities from boreal shield lake in IISD Experimental Lakes Area, Ontario, Canada - Jun2016-L442-9m | ecosystem: Environmental > Aquatic > Freshwater >...
TTGCGACTGGCCGAGCAACCAGCGCGAGCACGAGGGCAATCGCTGTGCCCTCAAGCGCGACGCTGTCGAAATGGCTTGGGAAGACCAGCAAGCCAAGCGTCATGAATAGGGCGACCTGTGCCAACCAAGCGAGACCGTCATGGAACGCCTCAACGGTTCGTCGTGCAGGGATCGGCTTGCCTCCGATGATTAGGCCGGTCAGATATATGGCTAGGAAGCCTGATCCTCCGAGCGCATCGGCGGCGCCAAAGCTGATCGCCGCGAAGGCGATTGTCGCGACTGGATAGAGGCCGGAGGAGTCGAGGTGGAGGCGTTTGAGAATTGCGACGGCGGCGAGCCCAATCAGTACGCCGAAGGCGATTCCAAAGCCAATCTCGTTGAAGACTGTCAACGCGATATCGCCCGCCGAGTTGTGTGCGTTGGTGATCGCCTCAATTAGCAAGATGACGAGCAGGACTGCGATTGGATCGTTGAATCCCGATTCGCCTTCCAAGGCTCGTTCAACGCTGTGTTTGAGACGCGATCCGCGCAGCAGTGCAAAGACTGCAGCACCATCGGTCGGCGAGAGCACGGCGCCAAGCAGTAGCCCTTCAAGGGTGGAGATACCCAGCAGTGGGGCAGCTACAAAGCCGGTAATTGCCGCCGACACAATCGTGCCAATGACCGCGAGGCTGACGGATATTCCGACGACCGGCCGGATCTCTGGCCAGCCGGCTCGCAGGCCACCGTCAAACAGAATCAGCGCCAGCGCGAAGATTCCGAAGGTCTTGGCAAGCCCATAATCGGAGAAGTTGACCCAGCCGATCGCGTCGGAGCCGATCACCATTCCGATAGCGAGGAACAGCAGCAATGCGGGAACGCTGAGTCGGTTGGCGAGCCGTGATGCGACCACCGCACTGGCCAGCAGAATGCCGGCGACCAATGCCTTTTCGCCGGGAGACATTTAGCGCCAGCGCATCTGGGTGGGCGTCTCTCGCATTCTCAATACGCGAGCTGGCGAGCCGCCAACGATCGCGTTGTCGGGGACGTCCTTCGTAACTACTGCGCTTGTGCCAACGATCGCGTTGTCGCCAACGCTTACGCCGCGCAGCATGCACGCCCCATAGCCAATCCAGCAGTTGTTGCCGACGCGCACATCCCGCTTGTAAATGCCCTGCTCGCGGATTGGTCGCTCAACCTCGACGACGCCATGGTCAAAGTCGATCAGCATCACCCGGTCGGCGAGAATGCATTCGCGACCGATCGAAATGTGTTGGAAGGCCGTGATCGTGCACTCCTGGCCTAGGACAGTCTTGGCGCCAATTTCCACCTCGCCTTCATGGACACGGAATTTGCAGCCATGACCAATCCATGACCAGCGACCGAGAGTCAGGGTTGCGTCACGGCCGATCTCAAAGGTCACACCCGGGGCGACAAATACAAGTCCATCGGTCCTAAGGCGCTTGCCCCAGCGGAGCTTTAGCCAAACAAAGCGGACAATCAACTTCGCGTACTCCGGCGTCAGCATCTGTTTGCGGCGCATATGCGTGAACAGTGCCAGTGGCCCTCCGTGGAGTGGCGCGGGTGGCGGTCGCAGCCCGGAGCGATCAGCGGTGCTGCCGTCTGACTCGTGCTGCGATTCCATAACCGGAGATCGTAGAGCCGTCGGCAACTATGGGCAGTTCAGCCGGATAGCTGCCGCTCCTGCGATGATCCAAGATAGATGGGAGTTGCCGCAAAAGACGAAAGGCTTGCCGAACGGCTGTTGGCCGGTGACCGCCGCGCACTCGCCCGCGCAATCTCGCTCGTCGAGGATGATGACCCGCGGGGCTGGGCGCTTGTCAGCGAGGTCTATCCGCATACAGGTAGAGCTCGGATGGTTGGGCTTACTGGGGCACCGGGTGCGGGGAAGAGCACGCTGATCAGTGCAATAACCCGTATTGAACGTGAGCGGGATCAGACCGTTGGCGTTCTCTCAATTGACCCTTCATCGCCATTTACGCACGGCGCACTACTAGGGGACAGAATCCGCCTCACCGAGCACTTCTTGGACCCGGGCGTGTTCATCCGCTCAATGGCAAATCGTGGTGCGCTTGGTGGTCTGTCTGAAGCCTCATTGCAGGCGGCGCTGCTGATCGATGCTTCGGGGCGAGACCTCGTGCTGCTTGAAACGGTTGGCGTTGGGCAGGCTGAGGTCGACATCATTGACCATGCCGACACGGTTGTTCTTGTTCTGATGCCCGGTTCCGGTGACTCAATCCAAGCCTTGAAGGCAGGAGTCATGGAGATTCCCGATGTGATCGTCATCAACAAATGCGATCACCCAATGACAGACACGATGGTTCGCGAGGTTCGCAGTGTCCTCTCGCTCGGACCAATGGATGGTTGGGTGCCACCGATAATCAAGACTGAGGCGCTGCGCGGTGAGGGAGTCGAAGAGCTGCTCGAGAGCCTCTCTGAGCACCGTGCCTTTATGGAAGCCGATGGCACACTTGCGCAGCGACGTCGTCACAACCTCCGTTCAGAGATTCTCTCGATTGCGACCGGCCGCCTCCGCCGTGACCTTGAGAGCGCGATCGCATCTGATCCAGGCTTTGAGCAACTGCTAAACCGGGTCGCCGCGCGGGAGCTTGACCCTGCTGCTGCCGCCGTGGAGATTCTTGCCAGCCGTAGTGACGATTAGGCGAGTCTGAAGTCTGGTCTTGGCTGCGCTGGCTCAGCAGCCAAGTTTGCGAGCAATCACCATCTGCTGAACCTCATCGGTGCCCTCGCCAATCGTGAGGATCTTGGCGTCGCGGTAAAGCCGTGAGATCGCATATTCGTCAATCCATCCGTAGCCGCCGTGGATTTGGAGTGCCTCCTCGGCAGCCCAGACTGCGAGGCGGCCCGTCTTCAACTTCGCCTGAGCTGCAGTCAGTGAGAAGTCACGCCCCTGATCCTTCTCAAGTGCCGCCTTATAGGTCAGCAGGCGAGCCCCTTCAAGTTCGGCTGAGATGTTCGCGATCTTCGCTTGGATAGCTTGGAATTTGGCGATCTTCTGACCGAAGGCAACGCGCTCGTTCGCGTAGGCGATCGCTAGGTCGAGAGCGCCCTGGGCAAGGCCAACGCCCATCGCGGCGACACCAATGCGCCCAATATCGAGAATCTGCAGGAACTGCTTGAAGCCTGCTCCGCGCGGGCCGAGCAGGTTCTCCTCTGGAACACGACAGTCGGTGAATGTCAGCGGACGCGTGTCAGATGCGTGCCATCCGATCTTGCCGTACTGCTTACCCTGCTCATAGCCGGGCGTGCCATTTGGGACGAGGATGTTGCTGATCTCCTTGCGACCGCGTTCATCTTCGCCGGTGACTGCTGTGATCGCAACAACGCCGGAGATCTCGGTGCCTGCATTGGTAATGAACTGTTTCGCGCCGTTGATTACCCACTCACCATCTTCAAGCTCGGCACGAGTCTGGGTGTTGCCGGCGTCCGATCCTGCCTCCGGCTCAGTCAGCCCAAATGCGCCTAACAGCTCACCGGAGCAGAGCCTTGGCAGCCACTCTGCCTTCTGCTCGTCACTGCCGAACTGGTAGATCGGCTGAGTGCCAAGCGACGTGTGTGCGCAGAGCGTGATCGCAACCGAGCTGTCGATCCGAGTCAGTTCCTCGACGGCGATCGCATAGGCGAGCGAGTCGCCGCCACCGCCGCCAACAGACTCGGGGAACGGGATTCCCATCCAGCCGAGGTCGGACATCTTCCTGACGATCTCGATTGGGAAGCGCTTGTTGTGATCAATCTCCTCGGCGATCGGTGCGACTTCGCCCTCGGCGAATTCGCGGACTGAGTCGCGCAGCAGGCGGTGTTCGTCTGAAAGGTCGAAGTTCATCTCAGGCCTCAGCGAGCGATTCTGCCAAACAGACAAGCAGCCTGACTCCGAAGCCAGCTCCGCCATGCTTTGCGTAGGGAAGGTCAACGCCGTTGGCAACGCCAGCGATGTCAATGTGCGCCCATGGTATCTCGTCGCCTGCGAAGTGGTGGATGAACTCGGCCCCGGTTGATGCGCCGCCGACACGTTTGCTTGCGGTGTTGCGAATGTCTGCGTATCGACCCTCAATCATCTGCATGTATGAAGGATGTAGTGGCATCCGCCAGAGCGGCTCGCCACTGTTGGCTGAAGCATCAAGGATCCGCTCGGCCCATTCTTCGCTATTGCTGAACAGTCCCGCATAGGCATGGCCGAGCGCGATGCGTATTGCGCCAGTCAGCGTTGCAAGGTCAACAATTCGGCCGGCTCCCTCAGCCTTGGCTCGGACAATGCAGTCAGCTAGGACGAGCCGACCCTCAGCGTCGGTGTTATCAATCTCGATCGTTGTTCCATCGGATGCGGTGACGATGTCGCTTGGGAGCATCGCGCTACCCGATGGGAGGTTTTCAGTAGCGCCGACAATGCAGATGACGGGGGTTGCGATGCCAAGCTCAATGATCGCAGCGGTTGCTTCCAGTGCAGTCGCTCCGCCGGACATATCGAACTTCATTTCCTCCATGCTGCCTGCGGGCTTGATCGAGATGCCACCGCTGTCAAAGGTGACAGCCTTGCCAACGATTGCGAGTGGTTTGGCGTCGACACCCGGTGGTGACCAGCGCAGAATGATCATCCGCGGCTCGCGCGCCGATCCTTGAGCGACGGCGGCGAAGGCTCCACAGCCGGCAGCGACCAGTCCGGCGCGGTCAAGTGTCTCCAACGAAGCGTGCTCACTAAGCAGGGCAATCTCTTCGGCACGGGCGACTAGTGCCTCCGGAGTCAGCTCGTTCGGTGGCGCGTTCTGAAGGTCGCGTGCGCAGTTCTGCGCTGTAGCGAGCAACAATCCGCGGGCGACTGCAGCTGAACGATCCTGATGGTCGCTAAGCAGAACTCTGGTTGCTGGTTCGCGCCGAGCGGAGTTCTCGGTCTTGCGGGTGTCCCAGCGATACGCCGACAACACAACCCCTTCCACGAGCCCTTCAACAACCTGATCCGACGCGTGATGAGGGATCTCAACACAGAGCGTTTCAGCGCCAAGCCGGCGGGCTTCAGCTTCAACAGCTGCGGCCGCGCGCCTCGCCGCTTCGCCGTCAAGCCTGTCGCGGCTACCGAGTCCGTAGATCAGATAGCGGGTTGATCCTGAGTGGGTTAGTGCAACCGAACCAACCGCAGTTCGTGCCTCGCCGCGGTCAACAAGCGCGTCAAGCTGCCCACCTTCAAGGTCATGGGCGATCCCCTCAGATTCAAAGACCGGCACCGCAATCGTGTCGGCAAGCGTCGCGCCCGGGGCTGTCGTGGTGGCCTCAACCTGCATCGCCTCGGAGCCTATCGCTACGCTTGCCTTATTACCCGACTGAACTAGACCGGAGACCATTGATGCCCAAGACCGTGATCCTCTCTGCCGCACGTACGCCAATCGGCAAGATGTCCGGCAGCCTTGCCAGCCAGGACGCCACCGACCTTGGTGGAATCGCTATTGCCGCAGCGCTGGAACGGGCTGGCATTGAGGGCGAGCAGATTGACCATGTCGTCATGGGGCAGGTCCTTCAGGCCGGCCAGGGCCAGATCCCTTCGCGGCAGGCTCAGATCAAGGGTGGCATTCCAAAGGAGGTCAGCTCCGAGACCGTCAACAAGGTTTGTGCATCAAGTGTTCGGGCCGTAGCGCTGATTGATACGGCAATTCGTGTTGGTGACATTGAGGTTGGTCTCGGTGGTGGCATGGAATCAATGACGAATGCTCCTTACCTGTTGCCGGGTGCACGCCAAGGCTTCCGGATGGGAGATGTCAAGGCCAACGACGCAATGATCAAGGATGGTCTGACGAACCCATTCTCCGGTAAGCACATGGCGCACGAGGCATCTGAGGTTGCTGCTGAGTTTGAGATGAGTCGTCCTGACATGGACCGCTTCGCTCTGCGCAGCCATGAACTTGCTTTGAAGGCAATTGAGTCGGGTGTGATGGCTGAGGAGATCGTCCCGGTAACAATCAAGTCGCGTAAGGGTGAGACGGTTGTTGACACGGATGAGAGCCCACGTGCCGATACAACTCTTGAACGGCTCGCAACGCTTCCAGCGATCTTCGTTGAGGATGGCTCAACTACTGCCGGCAATGCGCCAGGCGTCAACGACGGCGCAGGCGCGCTGGTTCTCGCATCCGATGAGTGGGCTGCTGCAAATGGCAAAGAGGCGATCGCTGAGATCGTCGGCCATGCGCAGATCGCAGATGACTTCCCATACCTTGCCCGCACTCCGGCGCTTGCTGCTGCAAAGGCACTTGAGCAGGCTGGCTTGAGTGCCGGTGACATCGACGTGTGGGAGATCAACGAAGCGTTCGCTTCGGTGGCGCTCAACTCGATGCGGATGCTTGACCTCGATGAGGACAAGGTCAATGTCCACGGCGGAGCAATTGCTCTCGGCCATCCAATTGGCGCTTCCGGCGCGCGGATCCTTGGAACGCTGGCGCTTGAACTGCGCCGTCGTGGTGGCGGCCTCGGTGTTGTCGCAATCTGCTCGGGCGGCGGTCAGGGCGATGCCGTGATTCTGCGGGCATCCTGAGGGAGCTGTGATGGCGGGCCGTACCGCCGTCTTCTTCGACCTCGACCGCACGCTGATGGCTGGATCGTCGGCGTTCGAGTTTGGCCGAGCGGCATATCGCGCCGGGCTCCTGTCGAGGCGGAGGATGGCGAGCTCCGCCTATGAGAACTTGAGGTTTCGACTGGTTGGATCAACCGACGAACGCACCGACGAGTTGCGCGACCGGATCGCATCACTGATTGAAGGGGTTGATGCCCGCTCAATGCAGCGGCTCGCGCCGGATGTACTTGCTGGCGTCCTTCCACGCCTCTACCCGCAGATGCTGAAGGAGGCGTGGATGCACCAAGATGCTGGCCGCCCCGTCTACATCGTGACTGCCGCTTCGCAGGAAATCGCTGGCCTGCTCGCGCTAATTCTCGGCTTTGACGGTGGGATCGGTGCGCGGTCAGAGATCGTTGACGGCCGCTATACCGGCCGCGGTGAGGGGATCTTCACCTACCGCGAGGGTAAGGCGGAGGCAATCCGCAAACTTGCCGCCGATCAGGGATTCGACCTAGCTGAGTCCTACGCATATTCGGATTCCGAGTCTGACCTGCCAATGCTGCGCGCCGTCGGTCACCCGGTTGCCGTCAACCCTGACCGGCCGTTGGCGAAGGTTGCTGCCGAAGAGGGCTGGGAGGTAATGACCTTTGAAACGATCGGTCGCCGCCTAGTTCTTGGCGGCGCGATCCTCACAACGGCACTTGCCGGCGGTATCGGCGCGCTAGTAGCCAGAAGGGATGGGCGACGATGGGTTTGATTCCTGGACTCAGTGACGAGCAGAACGAAACGCGTTTGCTCGCCAAGCGGTTTGCCGACGAGCAGGTGGCGCCTGGTGCTGCCCAGCGCGACCGTCAGCATGAGTTCCCGAAGGCGCTAGTTGATCAGCTTGGCCAGCTTGGGCTGCTCGGCATCTGTGTTCCCAGTTCACTTGGAGGAGCGGGGGCTGGCTTTACATCGGCAGCGCTTGTAATCGAGGAGCTCTCGCGCGTAGAGGCATCGCTTGCTGTGACCGTCTCGGTGCACCTCTCGGTCGGTACTCAACCGATTCTCCAGTTCGGCAGTGAGGAGCAGCAGCAGCGGCTGATTCCACCACTTGCCCAAGGGCATGGTCTGGCAGCGATCGCATTGACCGAGTCGCATGCTGGAAGTGACCTTGGGGCGATCAGAACCGAGTATCGCGATGGTCGTTTGCATGGAAACAAGCAGTGGGTAACGAACGGTTCGTTTGCGAAGACGATTGTCGTAATAGCGCGCGACAGCGAAGCAGACGGGAAGCCGTCCGCCTTCATCGTCGAACGGCCGGCGAGTGGACTTGAGCTGGTTGGCACGCCGGAAAAGATGGGTCTGCACGCTTCGAACACGGCGGACCTTTCCTTTGATGGCGTCGAATGTGAGCGGCTTGGCGACCCCGGTCAGGGGATGCGGATCGCACTCGGCGTGATGGACGGCGGCCGGATTGGTATTGCCGCGCAGGCGACCGGGCTAGCGCAAGGAGCACTCGACCTTGCCATCGACTGGGCAAAGGAGCGCGAGGCATTCGGAGCTCCGATCGCAAAGCTCGGTCAGATTCAGGCGAAGATCGCTGAGATGAGCACCGATGTTGAAGCTGCCCGCGCGCTCTACCTGCGAGCCGCGATGCTCAAGGATCTTGGCGAGCCGCACACAGTTGAGGGGGCGCAGGCCAAGCTGTTCGCTAGCCGAGTCGCCCGATTCCAGACAGGTGAAGCGATCCAGGTCATGGGTGGAGCCGGTTATATGGCCGACCTGCCCGCCGAGCGTTACTACCGTGACGCGAAGATCACTGAGATTTACGAAGGCACAAGTGAAGTTCAGCGCCTCGTGATTGCCCGCGCGCTGCTCGGCGACGCCGCCCGTTGACTGCCTACTAAGTCCGAAGCTCGCATGTGGGTTTAGACTCCCGTTCGATGGCAGCGACACCACGGACATTTGCCGACGACCTAGAGCGTTGGCGAAGCGAGACCTTTGACAGGACTCCCGAGCGCGACGTTCCCTTCACAACGCTGTCGAACGAACCGGTCGAGCCGCTCTACACGGCTGCCGATCTGCCATCTGACCTTGACGACTCGATCGGCCTGCCCGGTCAGTACCCGTTCACCCGCGGCGTTTATGGCTCGATGTACAGAGGCCGCCTCTGGACGATGCGCCAGTTCGCGGGCTTTGGCACAGCCGAGGAGACAAACAAGCGCTTCCACTACCTGCTCGAGCACGGCCAGACCGGCCTGTCGACTGCGTTCGACATGCCATCACTGATGGGCCACGACTCAGACGATCCGCTCTCGCATGGCGAGGTTGGTCGCGAGGGCGTCGCTGTCGATTCGCTTGAGGACATGGAGCGTCTGTTCGACGGCATCCCGCTTGGTGAGGTTTCAGTCTCGATGACGATTAATGCCCCGGCGGCGATCATGCTCGCCTTCTATGTAGTTGCCGCCGAGCGCCAGGGAGTCGCCGCGAAGGACCTCGCGGGGACAATCCAGACCGACATTCTCAAGGAGTACATCGCTCAGAAGGAGTGGTGCTTCCCAATCGATCCAGCGATGCGGCTGGTCGGTGACATGATCGAATGGTGTTCGCAGGAGATGCCACGCTGGCATCCGGTTTCAATCAGTGGCTACCACATCCGTGAGGCCGGGGCGACGGCAGCTCAGGAGCTCGCCTTCACGCTCAAGGACGGTCTCACCTACGTCGAAGAGGCAGTTGAGCGTGGCCTCGATGTTGATGATTTCGCGCCGCGGCTCTCGTTCTTCTTCAACGCCCAAATTGACTTTTTTGAGGAGATTGCCAAGTACCGAGCAGCGCGCAGGATCTGGGCACGCGAACTTAAGGAGACATTTGGCGCCAAGGATCCACGTTCTTGGCTGATGCGCTTCCACACGCAGACAGCAGGCGTTTCCTTGACCGCCCAGCAGCCGCTCAACAACATTGTCCGCACGGCAATTGAGGCGCTAGCTGGAGTGCTTGGAGGAACGCAATCCCTGCACACCAACTCTTACGACGAAGCGCTCGCGCTTCCGACCGAGGAGGCGGTGCGGATTGCTTTGCGAACCCAGCAGATCATCGCGCTCGAAACCGGAGTCGCAAACACGATTGATCCACTCGGAGGCTCATACGCGGTTGAGGCGATGACCGATGCAATTGAGGCTCAGGCCTACGACTACTTCCGTCGGATTGATGAGCTCGGCGGCATGGTTGCTGCCGTCAAGGAGGGGTTCCCGCAGCGAGAGATTGCCGATGCCGCATTCGATCTGCAGAAAGAGATTGAAGCTGGACTACGGCAGGTAGTTGGCGTTAATGCCTTCACCGAAGGGTCGGAGGATCAAACGACGATTCTGCGGATTGATCCGGTGCTCGAGAGCCAGCAGATCGAGCGGCTTGCTGAGCTGCGCAACCGCCGCGACGCGGCTGGCGTTGAGGTAGCACTCGCGAATCTTCAGTCAGCCGCCGAGGCAGGCACCAATTTGATGGAGCCACTGCTTGATGCGGCGCGCGCAGATTGCACTGAGGGCGAGATGATCAAGTCACTGCAGAAGGTATTTGGCACTTATCGGGAGACGCCGGTCTTCTGATCGGCGCCGCAGTTACAAAGACCGGCGGGGGAGTCGGTCGCAAACGCGAGGAGAGCAACTGATGGCGATTCACGGAAGCGCAACCGAAACGATTAATGCACCGATTGAAGCCGTTTACGCGGTTGCAGCCGATGTTGAGAACTCACCCGCTTGGCAGCCGGAGATTAAGGACGCTGAGGTTCTAAAACGCGACAAGGATGGAAATCAAGTTCTTGTTCGTACAAAGAGCGATGCGCGGGTTAAGACTGTGACCAGCGAACTTGAGTTCAGCTACGACGAGCCAAACGGGCTTTCCTGGAAGCAGAAGAAGGGCGACATGAAGTCGGTTGAAGGTTCGTGGACACTCGAAGACCTTGGTGACGGAACCACAAAGGCGACCTATGAAATGACCGTTGACATGGGCCGTGGCCTAGGGATGTTGATTCGCGGTCCGCTCGTTGATCTACTGCGCGGACAGATGGTTGACACGATGCCCGGCAAGCTGAAGGGATACGTAGAGGGCAACAGCTAAAGGTCCTGGCCCGCGCTGGCGCTGCCGCTTCAAGCGCTCGGGCGATAGGATTCACGGCGTCCTCGCAGGTGCCCCAAGTCCTGCATGGCAACCACTCAGATGAGCTCAATCACCACCCAGCGAAAGATCCGTGTTGTCGTCGCCAAGCCTGGCCTTGATGGCCATGATCGCGGCGCCAAGATCATCGCCCGCGCATTGCGCGATGCCGGTATGGAAGTCATCTACACCGGTCTGCACCAGACTCCAGAGCAAATTGTTGAAACTGCGATCCAAGAGGACGCAGACGCTGTTGGACTTTCGATCCTCTCTGGCGCGCACATGACGCTCGTGCCACGGATCGTGGAACTGCTTCGCGAGCAGGAGGCTGGAGACATCCTTGTGACCGTTGGTGGCACTATTCCAGCCGACGACATTCCCGAACTTAAGGCGCTCGGCGTGGCAGAAGTCTTCACGCCAGGCGCTTCAACACAGGCAATAATTGACTTCATAAAAGGCGCAGTACCAGCCTAAAAGCATCAAAATCAATCCCAAAGTGGATCAGCGCCGTAATCTGATTGACTCGTCAGTCAGGTCAGTTGCGTAGGATCCCGTACCAATCAACCGCTCCCTAGGAGGACGACCACACCGTGAAGATTTGCGTCCTGGTCAAACAGGTTCCTGACGCCGCAGTAGACAAGCGCATTGACCCGGCAACGGGCCGCCTTGATCGCTCCGGCGAAGCCAACCTCAATCCATACGACACCCATGCGATCGAAGCAGCAATGCAGATCCGTGAGGGTGGCGTGACACCCGTCGAAGAGATCGTCGCCGTGACAATGGGCCCAGCCGGCTCAGAGCGCGCTCTGCACAAGGCAGTTTCACTTGGTGCAGATCGATCGATTCACCTTTCAGACGATGCGCTTGCTGGCTCGGATGTAGCCGCAACCGGTTATTCGCTCGCCAAGGTGCTTGAGTCGGAGAATCCCGACCTCGTGCTGCTCGGTCAGCAGTCGGATGACGGCGAGTGCTACACGATCGGTGCAGTTGTCGCCGATCACCTGCAGATGCCATCTCTGACTCAGGTCGTAAAGATGGATCTCGCTGACAATGTTGCAACCTGCGAGCGCCAGGCTGAGTACGGCTACGACACCGTTGCCGTTGAACTGCCAGCAGTGATCTCAGTTGGTGACGCAATCAACGAGCCACGTTACCCATCGCTGAAGGCGATCATGGGCGCAAAGAAGAAGCCACTTGACGTCAAGGCTGCAGCTGATGTCGGCATTGATGCCGGCAAGGTTGGCGTTGATGGTTCACAGGTTTCCTGTGGCGACTTCAAGGCTCCACCGAGCAAGGAATCCGGTCGCATTATTGAGGATGAAGACACCAACGAGACAGTCGCAGAGATTGTCGCTTGGCTTGAGGAAAGGAAGCTGATCGCATGAGTTCAGTTCTGGTCTACGCACTCCACAAGGATGGAGTCATCAACAAGAACTCGCTTGGCGCGATTTCCGAGGGAACCCGCGTTGCGGGCGAGCTCGGCGGCCAGTGTGATGTCGTTGTCGTCGGCGGAGCCGATCTGACCGACGAAACACTCGCAGCGCTAGGCAATTACGGCGCATCGAAGGTCTACAAGGTTGACGGTCCTGAGGGGCTCTCCCAGCCAGTTATTGACGCGATGGCGCAGCTGATCAAGACAAACGGCTATTCCAACGCGCTGTTTGGTGGCGGACTGCTGGGATTCGAGATCGGTGCAGGCCTCGCAGCAAGGCTTGAGGCTGGAGTAACAATGGAAGTGACAGCGATCCGCGTCGAGAACGGCAAGGCAGTTGCTGAGCGTCCAATCCTCCAGGACTCACAGATCTCAACATCGATCTACCGCGGCGATGTAGGAATCATCATTGGCCGGATCAACGCCTTTGAGGTCAAGGAGACCGGTGGCACTGCGGCTGTAGAGCAGCTGCCAGTTGATTTCTCGCCGTTCTCACTCAAGGCGAAGATGGTCACACGTGGCGAGCAGCGTGGCGCCGATGTGAACATTGAGGATGCCAATGTGCTCGTTGCTGGTGGTCGTGGACTCGGTGAAGCTGAAGGCTTCAAAATGTGTGACGACCTTGCCGAGGTACTTGGCGGCGCCGTTGCTGCCACCCGCGCAGTCGTTGATGCCGGATGGTTCCCATATGCGGGTCAGATTGGGCAGACCGGCAAGACCGTTGCACCGAAGCTCTATTTCGCAGCTGGAATCTCCGGTGCGATTCAGCACAAGGTTGGAATGCAGGGTTCTGAGAACATCATCGCGATCAACAAGGACTCAAATGCTCCAATCTTTGAGTTCTCGGATCTCGGAATCGTCGGTGACCTCAACAAGATCCTGCCGAAGCTGACAGAAGCCCTCGCGGCTAAGAAGGCTGGCTGACCGAATGTCAACCAACGGCAACTCAAACGGGAAGGTCGCACCAGTTTCCTTCCCGCCCCCAGTTGATTCCCCAGCGGAATTTGTCAAGCGGGAGCTTGATGCTGAGGATGAGCGGATTGATGTTGGCGTGGCGATTGTCGGCGGTGGTACCGCCGGCCTCGCCTGTGCCAATCGACTTCTGCAGCTGTTGGCTGACGATCCGGAGATGATGGAGAAGCTGGGCGAAGTCCCGGTTGCCGTAATCGAGAAGGCGAAGACCTGTGGTGGACACAACCTGTCCGGCGCCGTTATGCGTCCTGAAGCTCTCGAAGAGTTGTTCCCAGAGATGTCACGTGAGGACTGGCGTAAAGCCGGTTTCGCATATGGCGAGGTCAAGAAGGAAGCTATCTACCTGCTTCCAAACGGCAAGACGAAAGTGCGGATTCCGCCGCCGCCGCCGCTCAAGAACCACGGCAATGAGGTTATTTCGGTCTCGGAACTCTGCCGATTCATGCAGCAGCAGGCCGAAGAGGCTGGCGCCTATGTTCTGACTGAGACTGCCGCTGCGCAGCTGTTGATTGAGGACGGCGAAGTCAAGGGTGTGCGTTCTGGCGACAAGGGGCGTGGCAAGGACGGTGAGGAGCTCGGAAACTTCGAGCCAGGCGCCGACGTGACCGCGAAGGCCACGGTGCTCGCTGATGGTTGTTGGGGGAGCCTCACCGGCGCGGCAATCCGCGAATTCGGCCTTGGCGAAGATCGTGAACCTCAGGTTTGGG
>Ga0194041_10000705_pt1 | contig 13739 bp, 8 predicted proteins | sample JunL449m_MetaG_FD_160082 | JGI IMG/M metagenome (GOLD analysis project Ga0194041, IMG submission 160082) | Anoxic zone freshwater microbial communities from boreal shield lake in IISD Experimental Lakes Area, Ontario, Canada - Jun2016-L442-9m | ecosystem: Environmental > Aquatic > Freshwater >...
CAGTGATGCCTGTGTCCAGCTTGTCGATGCACTGGCCGCGTTGGCCGCGGCCGACGGCGGCACGTGGTCATTGGCCACGGTCAACATCGATACCGCACCCCGGGTGGCCGCGATGTTCGGCATCGAGGCGGTGCCGACGGTCGTGGCTTTGGGTGGCGGTCAACCATTGAACAGCTTCGAAGGTCCGCTGCCACCGGATCAGCTGCGCCGATGGATCGATTCGCTGCTCGCGGCTACCGCCGGAAAGCTCGGCGGCGGTGATGCTGCTGAACAGCCTGCAGATCCTGCGCTGGACGCTGCACGCGACAAGCTCGACGCCGGCGAGTTCGACAAGGCCGCCGCTGCGTATCGGGCGATTCTGGACGCCGACCCCACCCATGCCGAAGCCAAGGGGGCGCTGCGGCAGATTTCGTTCCTTGAGCGCGCGGGCGTCGTCACGCCGGATGTCATAGCGGCGGCCGATGCCGCGCCTGACGATATCGACGCGGCCTTCGCCGCCGCCGATGCTCAGATCCTCGGCCAAGACGTCGCGGGCGCATTCACGCGGTTGACCGGTCTGGTCAAGCGAACCGCTGGCGACGACCGCACCCGGGTGCGCACCCGGCTGATCGAACTGTTCGAGTTATTCGATCCGGCCGACCCCGAGGTGATCGCCGGCCGCCGCAACCTGGCCAACGCGCTCTACTGACCTAACGCCCCGGGGGTCTTACCCGGAGAGGTGAGCCTCAGGCCGGTTCCAACCACACCGCCGACGTCGGCGGCAGCACCAGTTCGGCCGAGGCCGGGCGGCCGTGCCACGGGGTCGGGAGAGCCTGCACCGCGCCGAAATTGCCCACGCCCGAACCGTTGTAGATCGAGGCGTCGCTGTTGAGTACCTCACGCCAGGTTCCGGCTCGCGGAAGTCCAAGGCGGTAGCGGCTGTGCTCGGTGCCGGCGAAGTTGAACACACATGCCATCACTGATCCGTCCGCGCCGTAACGCAGGAAACTGAGCACATTGCTCGCCGAGTCATTCGCGTCGATCCACGAGTATCCCTCCGGCCGGGAGTCCTGGCTCCACAGCGCCGGCCTACTGCGGTAGACGGCGTTGACGTCGGCCATGAAGCGCAGGATTCCCGAGGAGAAGCCGTCCTCGTCGAGTTGATACCAGTCCACCCCGCGTTCGTCCGACCACTCGGCGCGCTGCCCGAACTCCTGGCCCATGAAAAGCAACTTCTTGCCCGGATGCGCCCACTGATAGGCCAGCAGGCTGCGCAGTCCCGCAGCCTTGACGTGATCGTTGCCCGGCATCCGGCCCCACAGTGTGCCCTTGCCGTGCACCACTTCGTCATGGCTGATCGGCAGCACATAGTTCTCGCTGAAGGCATAGAGCATCGAGAACGTCATCTCGTGGTGGTGGTAGCTGCGGTGGATCGGATCACGGCCGAGGTAGCCCAGGGTGTCGTGCATCCACCCCATGTTCCATTTCATCGAAAAGCCCAGTCCGCCAATGTTTGTCGGGCGGGTGACGCCGGGCCAGGAGGTGGACTCCTCGGCGATGGTGACGATGCCAGGCACGATCTTGTGCACGGTGGCGTTCATCTCCTGAATGAACTGCACGGCTTCCAGGTTCTCCCGGCCGCCGTAAACGTTCGGGGTCCAGCCACCATCGGGCCTTGAGTAGTCCAGATAGAGCATGGAGGCGACCGCGTCGACGCGTAGTCCGTCGATGTGGAATTCGCCCAACCAGTACAGCGCGTTGGCGACCAGAAAGTTGCGTACTTCCGGCCGGCCGAAGTCGAAAACGTAGGTGCCCCAGTCAAGTTGCTCGCCGCGGCGGGGATCGGAATGCTCGTAGAGGGCGGTACCGTCGAAGCGGCCCAGTGCCCAACTGTCCTTGGGGAAGTGCGCGGGAACCCAGTCAACGATCACTCCGATACCGGCCTTGTGCAACTGATCGACCAGGAATCGGAAATCGTCCGGGCTGCCGAATCGCGACGTCGGCGCATAGTAGGACGTGACCTGGTATCCCCAGGAACCGCCGAACGGATGCTCGGTCACCGGCAGCAGTTCGACATGCGTGAACCCCTGGGCCACCACGTATTCGGTCAGCTGTTCCGCCAACTCACGATAGGTCAGTCCGGGGCGCCATGAGCCCAGATGGACCTCGTAGGTGCTCATGGGTTCGAACACCGGATTCACCGCTGCGCGCTGCGTCATCCACGTCGCGTCGTTCCACACGTAGTCCGACACGAATACCTTCGACGCGGTGTGCGGCGGCACCTCGGTGGCGAACGCCATCGGGTCGGCCCGATCGGTGATCGAACCATCGACGCCGTACACCCGGAACTTGTACAGCCCATCGGCGGCGAAACCCGGCCAGAACAGCTCCCACACCCCGGACGAGCCCAGTACGCGCATCGGCGCGTCGTTGCCATCCCATCCATTGAACTCACCGATCAGACTGACTCCCTTGGCATTCGGAGCCCAGACCGCGAAGGACACCCCCTCGACTGTGCCGTCGGGTGTTGTGAAGGTGCGCGGATGCGCGCCGAGGATCTCCCACAGTCGTTCGTGCCGGCCTTCGGCGAACAGGTGCAGGTCGACGTCGCCGAGGGTCGGCAGAAACCGGTAACCGTCGGCGACGGTGTGAATACTCGGCTCACCGGTACCGGGGTAGCTGACCTCGAGTCGGTAATCGGCGAGGTCGGTGAACGGCAGTGACACCGCGAACACTCCGGAATCGAGATGCGTCATCGGGTAGCGCTGCCCACCAACGAGTGCGGCCACGTCCACCGCATGCGGACGCAGTGTCCGGATCACGGTCTGCCTGCCGTACTCGTGCGCGCCGAGAATGCTGTGCGGATCGTGGTGTACGCCGGCGGCGAGCCGCGCCAGCGCCTCGGCATCAGGCGCGAGGTGTTTGTTGGCTCGCTTGGCTGTCATCGTGACGACAATTCGCGGTTCATTCCCGGCGTAGCAGGTTGGTTCGCTGTTCTGCTGCGACCACCGGCATATTGAGGATGTGCGCCACGGCCTTTGCCGGTTCGAGTCGAACATAATTGGACTGACCCCACTGGTATTCCTCACCACTGATCTCGTCGCGGACCCAGAACCTGTCGTAGGGCGCCATTGCGAGCGCACCCATGTCAAGTGAGACGGTGCCCTGTTCGGCACCGAAGGGATTAAGTGTGACGACGACGAGCACCGTGTCACCGGATACCGGATCGAACTTGCTGTAGGCCAGCAGTGCGTCGTTGTCGACATGGTGGAAACGGATCGTCCGCAGTTGGCACAGGGCAGGGTGTATTCGGCGGATCTCGTTGAGCCGGTTCAGAAACGGCTCGAGCGAGCGGCCTTCGGCCAGAGCGCCGGCGAAGTCGCGCGGGCGCAGTTCGTATTTCTCGGCGTCCAGGTACTCCTCGCTGCCGGGGCGTACCGGGGTGTTCTCGAAAAGTTCGTAGCCGCAGTACACGCCCCACGACGTGCCCATGGTCGCGGCCAGCACCGCCCGGATGGCGAACATGCCGGGGCCGCCGTGCTGCAGGCTCTCATGCAGGATGTCGGGGGTGTTGACGAACAGGTTGGGCCGCGCGTAGTCGGCGTGCTCGGCGATCTCGCGGCCGAACTCCTCCAACTCCCATTTCGCGGTGCGCCAGGTGAAATACGAATACGACTGCGTGAAGCCGAGTTTCGCCAACCCGTACATCCGCGCCGGACGAGTGAAAGCCTCCGCCAGGAACAGCACATCGGGGTCGGTTGCCTTGACCTCACCGATCAACCATGCCCAGAAGTCCGGTGGTTTGGTGTGCGGGTTGTCGACCCGGAAGACGGTGACGCCGTGGCTGATCCAATACCGAACCACGCGCAGAACTTCGCGGGAAAGCCCGTCCGCATCGTTGTCGAAGTTCAACGGATAGATGTCCTGGTACTTCTTCGGCGGGTTCTCGGCGTAGGCGATGGTTCCGTCGGGGAGTTCGGTGAACCACTGTCGGTGGCTGGTGGCCCACGGGTGATCCGGCGCGCACTGCAACGCGAGATCGAGGGCGACCTCCAGGCCGTTGCCGCGGGCCGCCGCGACGAACGCGTCGAAGTCCTTGATCGTGCCGAGATCGGGATGCACCGCGTCGTGGCCGCCTGCGCTGCTTCCGATCGCCCACGGTGAGCCGACGTCGCCTGCCTCAGCGGTCACTGAGTTGTTCCGGCCCTTGCGGTGCACGGTGCCGATCGGGTGAATCGGTGGTAGGTAGACGACGTTGAACCCCATCGCGGCGATCCGGCCGAGCGCGTCCGCGGCGGTGGCGAACGTGCCGTGCACCGCCTTACCGGCGGCGTTACGGCCGCCGGTAGACCGCGGAAACATCTCGTACCAGGCGCTGCAGCGTGCCAGCGGGCGGTCTACCCATACGCCGTACTGGTGGCCGCGGGTGAGCAGTTCGCGCAGTGGGTACGCCTCGAGTAGGTCGGTCACCTGATGTGATAGCGCCGGTGCGGCCCGGATCAGCGGGTCACCCGGGCAGCGCAGTGCCTCGGCGGCCTCGCGTAGGGGAGCACGGTCGCCGCGGGGCACCCCGGCGGCGGCGCGCTCCAGCAGGACGGCTCCCATCACGAGGTCGTTGTCGAGATCCTCCTCGCCCTGGCCGGCGTCCAGCTTGGCGCTGACCGCTCGGCGCCAGGACGTGATCGGGTCGCCCCAGCCGTCGACCCGGAACGTCCACAACCCCATCCGGTCCGGGGTGAACTGACCGTGGAACACATCCGGGGTGCGTCCGAGTGACATCGGGGACAGTTTTGGTTTGACCCGGGGTGCGGCTGGTTCGCGGATGTCCGCCCCGGCACCCGGCGACGCCGACGATCCGGGCCCCAACTGCGGGTACACCGGTCCGAGATACCGCACCACCAGCGTGGCCGCCACGGCCTCGTGGCCCTCCCGCCACACGGTCGCGCACACCGGTACGGTTTCGCCGACGACCGCCTTGGCCGGGTAGGTGCCCCCGGACACAACGGGTGCGACGTCGTCGATCGCGATACGCCCCGGCACCGAACACCTCGTTTCGCATTAATCGTTGTACTTACCGTAGTGGCCGCGATCGACTCTCGGGAAGCGAAGCGAGGACTGCGAGCGGTCCGCAACGTCAGTAAGGTCTGAGCCGTGAAAGCTCTCCGCAGGTTCACCGTTCGCGCCCATCTCCCCGACCGGCTGGCCGCTCTGGGCCAGCTGTCGACGAACCTGCGGTGGTCCTGGGACACCCCGACCCAGGAGTTGTTCGAGAGCATCGATCCGGAGCAGTGGGCACTGACCGGGCGCGACCCGGTGGCACTGCTCGGCGAGGTGAGCCGGGCGCGGCTCGACGAACTCGCTGAGGACAACGCATTCCTCGACCGCCTCGACCACCTGTCGGCAGATCTCAACGACTACCTGACCAAGCCGCTGTGGTATCAGCAGATGGCTGCTCAGGCCGATCCGGATTCGCCGATGCCCACTGGTATCGGGTACTTCTCGATGGAGTTCGGCGTCGCCGAGGTGCTGCCGATCTATTCGGGTGGCCTCGGGATCCTGGCCGGCGACCACCTCAAGGCCGCCTCCGATCTCGGCCTGCCGCTGATCGGCGTGGGTCTGAATTACCGGTCGGGTTATTTCGAGCAGTCACTGACCGCAGATGGATGGCAGCACGAGAACTATCCGTCGCTGGATCCGCAGGGACTGCCGTTGCATCTGCTCGCCGACTCCGGCGGTGCGCCGGTGGTGGTGGAACTTCCCATGCCGGAGTCGCGGGTGCTGCGGGCCCGGGTGTGGGTGGCCCAGGTCGGCCGAATCCCGTTGCTGCTACTGGACTCTGACATCCCGGAGAACGACCACGATCTGCGCCATGTGACCGACCGGTTGTACGGCGGCGACCAGGAACACCGAATCAAACAGGAATTGCTCGCCGGTATCGGCGGGGTGCGCGCCATCCGCGCCTTCACCGCCATCGAATCACGCCCCGCCCCGGACGTGTTCCACATGAACGAGGGGCACGCAGGATTCCTCGGTCTGGAGCGTATCCGGGAGTTCATGACCGCCGACCACCTCGACTTCGACACCGCGCTGACCGTGGTGCGGGCGAGCACGGTGTTCACCACGCACACCCCGGTGCCGGCCGGGATCGACCGGTTTCCGTTGGAAATGGTGGAGCGCTACTTCGGCGACGATTCCGAGCAGGGCCTGCTGCCCGGCGTGCCGGTGAAACGGGTACTGGCATTCGGTGCGGAGGCCGATCCGGACAAGTTCAACATGGCGCATATGGGCCTGCGACTGGCTCAGCGGGCAAACGGCGTGTCTCAGTTGCACGGGCGGGTCAGCCGGGCGATGTTCGACGAGTTGTGGCCCGGGTTCGACCCGCCGGAGGTGCCGATCGGGTCGATCACCAACGGGGTGCACGGACCCACCTGGGTGGCACCGGAATGGGTGCAGTTGGCCCGGGAGTTGGCCGGCTCCACCGAGGTATTGCGCGAACCCGCCGAGTGGGAGCGGATACAGCAGGTGGACTTCGGTCATATCTGGTGGATCCGGTCGCAACTGCGCGCCAAGCTGGTGACTGACGTTCGCAAACGGTTGGTGAAGTCGTGGCTGCAGCGCGGTGCCGCCGAAGCCGAATTGAGCTGGATTGCAACGGCTTTCGATCCTGATGTGCTCACCGTCGGATTCGCCCGCCGGGTGCCGACCTACAAGCGCCTGACGCTGATGCTGCGCGATCCGGAGCGCCTGGAAGCGCTGCTGCTCGATGAGGACAAGCCGATCCAGCTGATTGTCGCCGGGAAGTCGCATCCTGCCGACGACGCCGGCAAGGCGCTCATCCAGCAGGTCGTCCAGTTCGCCGATCGCCCGGAGGTGCGGCACCGGATCGCCTTCCTGCCGGACTACGACATCTCGATGGCCAGGCTGCTGTACTGGGGCTGCGACGTCTGGCTCAACAATCCGCTGCGGCCACTGGAGGCCTGTGGCACCTCCGGTATGAAGAGCGCTCTGAACGGCGGGCTGAACCTTTCGATCCGGGACGGCTGGTGGGATGAGTGGTTCGACGGCGAGAACGGGTGGGAGATCCCGACTGCCGACGGTGTGTCCGACGAACGCCGTGATGATCTGGAAGCCGGCGCACTCTACGAACTGTTGGAGAACTCGGTGGCGCCGAAGTTCTACGACCGCGACGATCATGGCGTCCCACACCGGTGGGTGGAGATGGTTCGGCACACCGTGCAGGCACTGGGCCCGAAGGTGTTGGCATCCCGCATGGTGCGGGACTACACCGAGCAGTACTACGTCCCGGCCGCGACATCGGTCCGCAGGACCGTCGAGGCCATTGACGGCCTGCCGTTCGGCCAGGCCCGGGAACTGGCGGCCTACCGGCAACGGGTCGCCGAGACTTGGCCGTCGGTGGCGATCACCGATGTCGACAGCACCGGCCTGCCGGACACCCCACTGTTGGGCTCGGAACTGACTCTGACCGCCACCGTGAACCTGGCCGGCCTGCGCCCCGACGAGGTGATGGTGCAGGCCGTGATCGGTCGGGTCGACTCCGGCGGCACGCTGACCGACCCGCACTATGTCGATATGTCGCACACCGGTGGCGGTGAGGGCGGAACCGAGAGTTTCACCACCACCACACCGCTTCGGCTGTCCGGATCGATGGGCTACACGGTTCGGGTGTTGCCACATCACCGGTTGCTGGCGGGCGATACCGAGTTGGGGTTGGTCACGCTGGCCTGAGGCCGCGAGACCGGGGAACGATTCGTGGTCCCCAGGACGCGCATGTAGGTTGCCTAACAAGGTTGCCGTACCCCCGGGGTATGCCCCGGGTTTGTCGTACCAGTCGGAAGGCGTTTGAACTCAATGATGCGTGGCGTGTCGGTGCTGGTGGTCGCCGCGGCGTTGATGGCGTCCGCGGCACCCGCGTCGGCCGACCCCGAACCGGTCACCCCGGACCCCGCGGTGGCGACGGTGGCCGCAGCCGAGGCGGCGCCGCCGGTCGACGACGGCAAGGTGGCATCGTCGCCACCGGCCACCACGAAGGCGCCCGACGGTACGACGTTGACGATTTCGGCTAGGGACGAGACCCAGATGCCGGCGGCTCCCCTGACCACGGCCCTCTCGACCCGGGAGTACATTGCCGGCGGGATCTACAACGCCACGGTCAAGGGCTCCGAAGAGACACCCGAGGGTGTCTTCGAGGTCGGCTACCAGATCGGCTGCGGTATTGACATGAGCACCGGCGGCGGTGTGCTCCTCAACGCCAACGGCGGAGCCAATGCCTCCATCGGCTATTTCGGCCTGGATTTCTTAGGCACCCTCCCCGACGGCCTGGTACCCGGTGTCGGCGCTCAACTCGGTGGCAGCGTCACAGTCGGCCTCAAGCCCGGCATCATCAACAACATCCCGGTGACCAAGAAGGAGTACGAGGGCGCCGAGCCGTGGGTGTCGATCAGCAACTTTCATGTCAGGATCGACGGCTGCGTGGGGGAGTCGTTCATCCGGTCCTACGCGACGCTGACCCACTCGACTAAGCAGGGCGAGGCCATCCTGTCCTGGTTCGGCGTGACGAAAGCGGTCTGAGTTCGGTCACTCTCGCCGAGAACGACGCCGACGGGACGCCGGTAGCGCGCCCCTGGCCAGTTTGCGCAATCGGCAGCCGGGGTCGCGCCGCAGCCTGTAACTTTCTCCCAACAGTTGCCAATAGGCGGAGGTTGGCAGAAATGTACCGGCAAGTAGTGCTACTGACCGCCGCCGCAGTGTTGCTGGCATCGCCGGCATCGGCCGATCCCGGCCCCGCCGATCCCGACGGGGTGACGCAGGTCGCCGCGGCCGTCCCGGTGGCCGAAACCGGTCCGGCTGTCGAGGCCCCCCCGGTGGCCGACGGCAAGGTTGCCTCAAGTCCGCCCTCGACGAGCACACTGGACGGCGTCACGCTGACGATCTCGGCCAGGGATGAGACCCAGATGTCGGTCTTACCCCTGACGACAGCGATTTCCACCCGCGAGTATGCCGTCGGCGGGGTGTTCGACGGATCGATCACCGGTTCGCCCACGCGGCCCGAGGGCACCTTCGAGGTGGGTTATCAGATCGGCTGCGGCATCGACATGTCCACCAGTGGAGGTGTGTTGCTGGGCGTCTCCGGAGGGGGCACGGCCGTGGCCGATATCGCTCTCCCGGGCGTGGCGGGCCTGACGATTCCGCCCATCTTCGCCGTCGGGGTCGGCGGCGGCATCACCGGACAGGTCGGCGTCAACCTCAAGCCGGGCATCATCAACACCGTCCCGGTGGCCAAGAAGTCGTATAAGGGCGCCGCTCCCGAGGTGGAGATCAGCAATTTCCGGGTCAGGATCGACGGCTGCGTGGGCGAGTCTTTCATCCGCTCCTACGCGACCCTATCCAGCTCGACCGGCCAGGTCGAAGACATCGTGTCCTGGTTCGGCGTCACGAAGGCGGTGTGAGGATGAGCAGATTCCCGCTGCGGATGGCAGTGGCCGTTGCGGCACTGCTGGTGCCGGTACCCGCGTCGGCCGATCCGGGCCCGGCCGAACCGGATATCGCGGCACAGGTCATCGCGACCACTCCAACGGTCCCAACCGTCCCGGTTGCCGACGGCAAGGTTGCCTCAAGTCCGCCCTCGACGAGCACCCTGGAAGGCGTGACGCTGACGATCGCGGTGAAGGACGAGACCCAGACGGTGGTCGCGCCCCTGACGACGGCGGTCTCCACTCGCGAGTATGTCGTCGGCGGGAAGTTCGACGGTTCGATTACCGGTTCGGATGCGCCCGAGGGCATCTTCGAGGTGGGTTATCAGATCGGCTGCGGCATCGACATGTCTACCGGCGGAGGCGTGCTGCTGGGTGTCACCGCACTGGGCGGGTTGGGGTCCGACGCCTTCACAGGCGCCGGCGTGAACGGCTTTATCTTCGCCGCCGTCGGCCTCGCCGGCGGTGCCGGACTCATTACCGGGCAAATCGGCGTCACCCTCAAGCCGGGCATTGTCAACAACATTCCAGTGGCAAAGAAGTCTTACAAGGGCGCCGCTCCCGAGGTGGAGGTCCGCGACTTGCGGGTCAAGATCGACGGCTGTGTGGGCGAGTCGTTCATCCGCTCCTATGCGACGTTGTCCAGCTCGACGGCCGAGGTCGAGGACATCGTGTCCTGGTACGGCGTGACGATGGCGGTTTGAGGATGGGCACATCCGCGATGCGGGCCGCTGCGGCGCTGGCATCAGTAGCGGCATTTCTGGCGCCTGCGGCCGCCTCGGCCGATCCAGACCCCGCCAATCCGGACGGGGCAACACCGATCGCCGCCGCAGCCGTCGATCCCGGACCGGCCGGCCCCCCGCCGATCGATGGTGCGCCGCCGATCGATGACGGCACAGTGGTCTCGGGCCCGCCCGCGACGCTGAAAGCGACTGATGGCGTCACGCTGACAATCTCGGCCAGCGATGAGATCCAGATGCCCGTCCCACCGCTGACCACCGCAATCTCCACCCGGGAGTACGTCGTCGGCGGTGTGTTCCGTGGATCGATCACGGGATCCGCCGCACCCAAGGGCGTGCTCGAGGTGGGTTATCAGATCGGCTGCGGTATCGACATGGGAACCGGCCCCGGTGTTCTGCTGGGCGCCAATCTCGGTGCCAATGCGTCGCTCGGGGTCATCGGGTTTGATGGAAGCCTGATCCCGATTCCGAATGCCGGTATCACCGGTGGCGGCAACGTCACCGTCGCTCTCAAGCCGGGAATCGTCAACACCGTCCCGGTCACCAAGAAGCCGTTCGTCGGCGATGCGCCGCGGGTGTCGATCCGGAACTTCCGAGTCAAGATCGACGGCTGCGTAGGCGAGTCGTTCATCCGCTCCTACGCCATCCTGGCCAGGTCCACCGATGAGCGCGAAACGATCCTGTCCTGGTACGGCGCCACCAAGGCGGTGTAGTGCGTCAGGGGAACCGCTTGATGCAGCGATCGGTATCGCCGAGTACTCCGACCCGGAAGGCGTCGATGCGGGAGAACCCGGCCGGCACCGATTCGCCGTTGACATCGCCGGCCACCAGGCCGTTGGTCAGCAGACCCGACACTGCCTCGTCGATATCGCCCGCGGTGAGTGCCACGGTTTTGCCGTCGGAAGTGGTGATGTTCTCGGACAGCATGCTGGTCGCCACCCCGGTCAGACAGGCGGTCCGAAGGCCCGCTTCGGCATCGTCGAGAACTAGGCCGCCGTGCTCGTGCTGCCAGGCCATCATGTAGCGCGACATCAGCGCCGAGTAGGCGGTGTTGTCACCCTGCAGGGCCGGGCCCCCCAGGCCCTCGGAGGTCGCGCCGATGGCCTGCAGGCCGGGGAGGTCGACGACGATGGTGTTGGCGGCCGGGCAGTAGGAGGCCGGCGGACTGGGCCGCGCATCCGGGCAGGTTGATGCCGAGGAGGGGTCAAAGGTCAACTGCGGCGGGTTCTTTGGCGTGAAAATGATGTTCATCGCGTCGATCAGTGACCGGACGGAGGCCTCGGTCACCGGTAACTCTCCGGTCTGATCCGACGGCAGGGCCACCGGCAACTCGCCGCGGCGCTGCTTGATCTCCGGCAGGTTTATCGCCGCGCAGGCCGATGCGCCGTCGGTGAACCCGAATTGGAACGCGGAGACGCGTTCGAAAGCCGAACCGTGCTCGTCTCCGTCGGAATAATCGTTTTGGCTGAGCAGGGGATCGCGGAACGAGATCATCGCCGCCAGAAGGTTATTCAAACCCTCGCCGGTGTTCAGCGTGAACCGGGGTGACTTACCCTCCGCGACCCAGCGAAGATACACCCCGGAAAAACAGTCGGCCTGTTGTTCGGCCACCAGTGACGGCACACCCTTCGGGTTGAGCGTGGCCATCTTCTGGATCGCGTGGCCGTACTCGTGGGCGAGCACCATCGTGATCGCCATATCACCGTTGGCTTGTCGCAATGACGGCATCAACACGGCGCGGTCCCAGCCGATCGTGTTGTCCTCCTCGCAGAAGGCAGCGTTGACCAGACCCTCGGTGGTCTCGCCGCAGAACCTCCCGTCGGGGGCGTCGGAATCCCAGGAGACGAGTTCTTTGACGGGTTCCAATTCACCGTCGAAGGTGTCCGGATAGGCGAACTTCCAGAACTCCTCGAGATCGCTGACCGATTGGCCGGCGAGTTCGTCGACCTGGCCGCCGTCGGTGTCGGTGACGTCGCGGGACTCCGCCTTGGCGTTCGGACGCAATCCGGTGGGCCCGTCGACCGCTTCCAAGCCGGCCACCTTGAATGGATCGGAGAACACCGAGACCGGGTTGCCCTGGATGGCTGTTCCGCAGGCGCCGAGCACCATCGCAACACATGCCGCGGTCAGCAGACGGATACCGGTGCGGGGTGGGCGCATCCGACCACAATAGAACGCGGACTAACTCCCGGCAGATCCCGACCGGCGCGGTAGTTTCCCGGCATACCGATCGTGATCCTGCGCTCGCCCTAATCGTTCGATGGTGCGTGTAACCGCGCCAGTGCTTCTCGGACCACGGCCGGGTCGGTCGTGGTCCAAAACGGCGGCAGGGATGCGCGCAGGTATCCGCCGTAGCGCGCCGTCGCCATCCGCGAATCCAGCACGGCGACGACACCGCGGTCCTCGGAGCGGCGCAGCAGTCGTCCGGCGCCCTGGGCCAGCAGTAGTGCGGCATGGCCGGCAGCGACCGTCATGAATCCGTTGCCGCCGCGCGCGGCGACGGCGCGCTGGCGCGCGGTCAGCAGTGGGTCGTCGGGCCGGGGAAACGGGATGCGGTCGATGATCACCAGTGAGCACGACGGCCCGGGCACGTCGACGCCCTGCCACAGCGACAGCGTGCCGAACAACGACGTCTGCGGATCGGCGGCGAACTGCTCAACCAGAGCGGAAGTGCTGTCGTCGCCCTGACACAGCACCGGGGTGTCCAGCCGCCCCCGCATCGCCTCGGCGGCGGCCTTGGCGGCGCGCATCGAGGAGAACAATCCCAGTGTGCGTCCGTCGCAGGCCTCGATAAGCCCGGCGATCTCGTCGAGTTGGGCGTCCGACCCGGCGCCGTCACGCCCCGGTGGTGGCAGATGGGCCGCGATGTAAAGGATGCCGGCCTTGGCGTGATCAAACGGCGAACCCACATCGAGTCCCAGCCATTGCGGCCCGTCGGCAAGCCCCCAGGCTTGGGCCATCGCGTCGAAGGTTCCGCCCACGGTCAGCGTCGCCGAGGTGAGCACTGTCGTCGAGATGTCGAAGAGTCGGCTGCGCAACAGGGCCGCGACCGACAGTGGGGCCACCCGCAAGACCGGGACTATTGTCGCCGGCCGAGCGGCTCCGGCCCGCGGACCCGATCCGCGTTGTTCCTCGTGATCGAGCCAGACGACATCGGTGCGGTCGGGGATCGCCGGGCCAAAAGAGTCCAGCGCGCGGGCGGCGGCGTCGGCGATGTCGGTGAGCGCCGCGATCGCCTCGGTGCGGGCTGCGGCCGCCTTCGGGTCAGCCGGGGCGGGGTCGATTCCGGACCGGGCCGCGGTGGCCGCGTCGCGCAGGGCGGTCAGATACGTCTTGAGCTCATCATCGAGGTAATCCATCCGGCCCGGTTGGGTGTCGTGGATCGCCGCGGAAAACGTCGCCACCGCGGCCTCCATCCGCTGGCTGATTTCCGGGCTGACCAACCGGGCGATGCGCCGGATCGCCACTCCCAGCGGGGTGGGCGTCAGTTCGGCGGCCACCGCCGAACTGACGCCCACCCCGCTGGGAG
>Ga0194041_10000707_pt1 | contig 13737 bp, 11 predicted proteins | sample JunL449m_MetaG_FD_160082 | JGI IMG/M metagenome (GOLD analysis project Ga0194041, IMG submission 160082) | Anoxic zone freshwater microbial communities from boreal shield lake in IISD Experimental Lakes Area, Ontario, Canada - Jun2016-L442-9m | ecosystem: Environmental > Aquatic > Freshwater >...
ATCTTCGCCTGTTGTTGATACTTCGCTACCAGCCGGAACCAAAACTGTTTCATCGGGCACAGTTGAAAACATGAACGTGACATCAACGATTGCGGGTGATGCTGGATACGGAGAAATTCCGACGAGATCAAGAAAGCTGGCATAAAGTCGATCGGGAACTCGGTTCAGGCGATATAGCGTCAGCTCAGTCATCCAAGCGAAAAGTTCAATCAGCGTGACGCCAGGGTCGGACACGTTGTGGTTGGTCCACTCTGGCAAGAAGCGCGGAATCATACGCTTTGCTTCGTCTACTAGATCTTGGAAACGTCGATCGTCGAGATCAGGGCGGGGAAAACTCATGTCAGTCCTCTTCGGGCGGGATTGTGTAGAACGGATAAACGAGGTTGCGGCGATCATTGGTTGAACGCACGATGTATGAAATTTGAATCGTGACTGCGCCATCAATTTCTGATGGTTCAACGAGAACCGAATCAATTTCGACGCGAGGTTCCCACATGTGCAGTGCTTCTTGAACGTACATTTCCATTAAGCCCATGGTGCTGGTCTCAATGGGTTCGAACATCAACTCCCATATACGGCAACCAAAAGCTGGTCGGAAAGGACGTTCGCCAGGCGCCGTTGATAAAACGACCGCCATTGAACGTTCAAGTTCTTCGGTTCCTTCAATAAGGGTGAATGAACCACTCTCATTGATGCGCATCGGAAAGGGGAAGCCTTTACCAATGAATTCATCTGACATGGCGCCTCCTTTGTTGACGTGTTTGCTTGTTTGAATGGCTGCGGGGAGTAAGTAAGTAGTTCATCATTAGTTCAACTTGATCATCGCGCCCTTGACCGTGACCATTCCGCTTGCCTGAACTTTTGCGCCAGCGGGAGATAGATCAACCTTGGATCCACCACCATCCATGACCGCTCCAGTTGATCCTTTGATACTGACCTTTTGACCTTGAAGTGTGAGGTTCTTCGTGGCCTTGATTGTGATTGCGCCGCCTTTGATCGTGATCGTTCCGTCTGACGCGAGTTCGACACTCGCATCACCGACGACAAGCTTGATTTTGGTGCCCTTCTTGGCATTGATTTTGACGCCGTCTTTGTCAAATTGCAGATTTGTTTCGGGCTCGGCGTGCTTGAGCGCGACCACAGCCTTCTTTTTGTCGGTGTTTTCGGTGAACACCAACTTGGCGCCAGAAGCCATCACCAATGAGCGTTCGCCGACTTTGTCACCCTTGACGGGCTCGGGAGTTGGGGGAGCGAATTTCTTGCTCCAGATACCACCAAGAATTACGGGGTTGCGCGGATCTCCTCCGATAAAAGCAACGAGTACCTCATCGCCAACATCGGGCATGAGATGTAGTCCGCGTGATTTACCGGCACCAGGTGATACCACCCGTGCCCAAGCTGAATCATCCTTGTCAGAAATTGTGGGAAGTTTGACCTTGATACGCCCCACCTTGTCGGGGTCTTTCACATTGGTCACAGTTCCGATCGCAAACTGACGGCGGTTGCGAACTGAACCACGTTGTGCACTGACGATATGGTCAGCCAACTCACTTCCGCCATGTCGACCGCCTTCAAAGCGCGAGAGAAGTGGACGACCGACTCCAAAAATATGTTCGACTCGAGTGACGACGAAGGTTCCAGCGAGTTGTGTGCCAGCACCTTCAATTTGAATTGTTGAACCCGCAGCAATTTGCGGTTGACCAATGGCCTCACCTTGAACGCGCAACTCTCCGGCCGCTAAGTCAGCTTGCATAGCTTCAGCAAGCGCCTTAGCTTCATCGGCGGCTCCGACTGGCATGTCGGTCACAGTGGAAGACGCTTTCAGAGTTTTGGCCTGAGTCGCACGGGTGTCGGTCATCTTCAGTTTGAGTCCGACCTTGGTACTTGTGACTGCCGATCGTGTCGCCTTGCCCGTGACTGCCTTTTGCGTCGCTGGATCCCACCCACGAACAGTGACATCGTCAACTCGGGCTGCTCCTGAAAAACGTGCGGAGAACCTTTGCAGAGTTGTGCCCCATTTCAACTTGATCGGGGCTTTGAGGGTTCGTTTGGTGAAATTGAGAGTCGTGTCATCAACCCACCATTCAGCGCCGTTACGACGAGCCAATTCATCAAGAACAGCGTGATCAGAATCGAGTTGCAAAAAATACGTCATTTTTTTGCCAGTGATGCTAGTTTTCGCCGTCAAACTATTTCGCTTCGCTATTTTGCTGACGATGTCAGCCGCAGTCATCTCGGTGTATGTGGTTGGAGTTAAACCGTGAGAAAGTTGTTGTGATGCGTCATAACCCGTGATAACGAGTTCATGGCGGTCGCCCGCACCTTGTTCGGCAGCAATCGCGGCGATCTTTCCTCTGAAAACAATGACATCTTTCCCTGATGCATCGGGAAATGCGACTTGAAGTTTCACGCCGATTTTGGCGAACGAACCTTCAAGTAATTCAAAGTATGGATCGTGAAAACGTAACGTTGCAGCAGCAGCCGCGGCAGTTTCGAGGACCACGCGAACATCAAGCAGTGCATCAGCTTTGATGCCGGTGACCGCTGCACCATTAATAGTTATCTTGGGAACTGAAATGCCTACTGATTCGGGCATGTCATCCCTCCAACTCTGGAATCATGAGAACGCGGCCTGGATTGAGAGCGAGTGGATCATCAATTCCGTTCGCATCGGCAATGGCGCGCCATTGAGCAGGATCGCCGTAAAGTTCGTCGGCAACTGTGTCGAGATATTGGCCAGCTTCAAGGCGTCGTACTTGTCCTGGGTTGGGTGTCCCAGACGTCGGGTTCTGCGGAGCCGTGACCCCTTCGTCCATGTACTGCAGGAAAGACATACTGACTTCAGCTCGAAGCGGAACGCCCTTTGAAGTGAAGTAGGTGTATTTCAGTTCAAAACTCGTGATGACTGCCTTGAAAGATCGCAACTTGCCCCAATGGAACTGCACCCAAGGTGGTCTTTTGATATTCCGATCTTCTTTGGTGCCTTTTACTTTCTTGTCGGTAATTGTGAGCTTGTACAACTTGTCGGTGATGTCGGTTATTGACTTTCCGGTCTCGGTTGAGTCAAAAATCGCGGTGAGCTGGAATGAAACGGAGTCTCCGCTGTCAAATGTCATCTGAGGAGCGTTACTGCCAGGTGAATTGTTTGATTTCCATTTTGTTGTTTTTGAAAATGCCAAGTCACTGGGATTGAACATGAATGGAATTTTTGCTTTTGTTTCGGACATGAGGTAAGCCTTTTGAATACTCATGAGCTACCACCTTCCTCCGGCGACTCCACGTCGCTCGAGTTCTTGACGGAGACGATCATCGACGATGCGATTGATCCAATCCATGAGGTCAAGGAGTTGACTAGTAGTTACCTGGTTGGATCCAAACTCTGAGTCGTCTGAAGGAGATAGCACTTGGTTCAAAATAGACACCGGTCCTGGTGCTGCCTTTTCTACTGATGAAGGGCTTCGTTGAATACTCGCTGAGCCTCCTGAACGTGAGATTCGTGCGGGCGTTCGTTGGGCCCGTATGAGGCCGCTTGACGATGTGCCGCTGACCTGGCGGTGGACGACTTGATTCGGAATACTTTGTCCAGATTCAATCATTCGAACGAGTGAGTCTGCAGATATCGACCCGTCCTCGCTCGGACCAAATTGAACACCTGAAGCTTTTCGTTGAATACTCAACGAACGACGGCCTTCGCGGCTTATTGAGGAAGATCGCGAAACTGATGAGGGACTTGATGAGACCGATCTGGAGATAACACTTGAGTTATTTGATGATTCACTTGATGCTCGAGATCCAACGTCGGCAGATGTAGATCCAATAATGATCGCTGGCGTAGCCGGCGGCGCACTCATTGCTTCGGCGGGAATTCGCATTCCAGGTGTGACATTCGGAGAAACAGGCAAGTCGTTGAGAGGACTCGAGAGGCGTTGTGTGGGAACGCTGCGAGAAACCAAACGATGAAGCACTCCGCGTGAAGCGATTGATCCGCCGCGCTCAACAATTTCTTGTCGAGAACGGTGCGCTTCATTTGCTTGTGTCATTGCTGACTGCGTCGCTAATGGCTGTTTCGTTAATGGCTGTGTCGCCGATACTGAACGCATGACAGTTCCGTTGGTGACTGGTGCCGATTCCGACATTGCACGAGACGCTCTCTCAATCGAGTCGTACCTGCGAGTTCTTGAAACTGAACCGCTGTCTATGGCGCCTTCATTGTCAGTCACATTGCGCATAATGGCCCAATGCGGTTGATCGTCAATCGATGTGAGAGTGGATGAGGTATCGGAATGACCGGTCAGTGATGCTGAGGCTTGAACAGTATCGGCAGCTCGAGCTGTACGAGAAGGTCTACGGGAGATCACGTCGTCGGCAGCGTTTGTTGTGATCGGTCGATCTTGAGCGGAAATAGCAGTAGGAGCGAAGTCCTCTCCGGTGGTTCGACTGAGGCGATCTAAGAAATTTTGCGCGACGTTGGCACCGGCTCCAGTCAAAGGTCTCACCCCGTTGGCTCGATCTGAAGTTCTTAGAGAGACTGATGCGCTCGCTGACGCAGGTGTTCGATGGATTGAAGGCGATGTTGTGGTTTTGGTAGCGACCGATGCGCCCAAACGTTGCGCCCGAATCGGAGCAACCGTTTGATCGATGTTGCCATGTGTCTGCCGCAGCGAAATTGCTTTCGCAAGAGAACCTGCAAATTGAATGCCGCTGCTTGCTCCGGGTGTAATGCTCGACATATGCGAACGGGTTTGACGAGCGACCGACACCACGCGGGCGGTAGATGGGTGCCCCCGTGAAGCACTTCGCAATGCGTGACTGGCTCGATTGTTCTTTCGTGACCGCAGATCATGAGTAATTGATCGAAGAGATTGGCCTTGGGACTGGTTTGGCAACGGATTGTCGAGGCCGAACTGTTGACGGACGATCGTTCCTGGCTTGCTGTTGAGTGAGTGAACTTTTGCTTGAGGTAACCGCAATGATCGCCGTGCCGCCAAATGAGATTGACGGGAAACGGAATGGTTGACGGCTGACCACAGATTGATGAAGGTAGGTCGCTGTTGTGAATTCAAAGCGATGTTTGCCTTCACATCAGGAGGCGCATCATTTTGGCGTCGAAATGACGCCCTTTGGCTTCGTGTCGCGCTGCGAAAGATTGCCGATCGCGACGACTTTGACGGGCGTCGTGAAATGGTCGGTGAATTCTTTTGGTTAGACGAGCTACCGACTGTTCTGTTTGCCTTTCTGCTGATCGTTTGTTCGGTTGCCGCTCGGTTGAGTTGTGCTCGACGATCAAATGGGCTTTGAACTCCTCTAGGTGACGAAATTTGATTCAACGAAGATTCGCGTTTTTGGCGAATTGCTGCGCTCGTTGATGAAGCGAGGCTGAAGAGCGAACCTGAGACAGGTGATCGACGAGCAATGTCTCCTGGCGAGCCGATTGGTGTGTCGGAAGGATTGGCAAGCGCTGCAACTCGTCGAAAGAGAGCGTCTTGGGTCGATGGCACCACTTGTGGTTCAGTAGTTGAAGTTGGGTGAGGGGCTAATCCCATTACTTGTCGCCAACCAGGAGTTCGCGGAATACCGACCGTGCGCGCACGACGACGAAGTTTCGCGTTATCTCTTTCTGCAGTTTCAAAGCGATTCATTGGAGCCTGAGTGGCCCCAATTTGTGCTGTAGAAAAAGGTGTCGCTCGGAGATTGTCGTCGTGTGGTTGTATTAGTGACAGGGGTGTTGTAACTGTTGAAACTGCACTTCGAGAAACTTCTTGGGGGGCTATTTCGCGCGCGGGAAAAGACGTCCAATCGGGGCCGATGTTTGTTGGTGTGGGCGAATTGCTAACTTGTCGCGAAGGAATCTTTGGTTTCTGGGCGATTTTGTTGGCGGGACCAACCGAAGCATGAGATGTTTTTGGTGATAGCGACTTTGTTGGTTGATGTGATGAAGAGGCCGATTCCGGTGTATTCAAGCGACGCGGAGCGACGTACATCAGTGAAAGCGGAATTCGGCTAGACGGCATTGCCATTGGCTGATCGGTTACGGCAGGACGGCGATGAACTGCTGAGCGGTCAATTGATTGGCGATTGCTCACGCGGGGGAGAGAAAGTCGATGCGAACGAGTAGTTGCTGCAGTCTCGGCAGGATCAATTTCAAAGGAGTGATTTCTGCGAGGAGTTGCCAGTAAGGAACGAGCAACCAAGACGGATTCGAATTTAGCTGCCGGTCGCGTTGGACCATCTCGGTCGGTTCGATTTCCATTTCGCGTCGGACTATTTGTCGATCGTGTACGGGGTGGACGAGCAGTTGGTCTTTGCGGCTGGGTCGCAACACGAACTAAAGGCGCCGAGGTTGGCCCAATATGAGCTTCGTTTCGATTGGGTTGACGGTGAATCGGATGCAATCGTCGAGCGATCGATGATGGTCCAGTTTGAATACCAGACCGGCTACGTCCATGTGCGTGTGCTGCCATCGGCAGTCCGCGTGGTTGCACCTGACGTACGACTCGATTTTTCATTCGAGATTGTCGAAGCGCAATGATGTCGCGATCGCGATAAGGGTCGAGGTCGTCGGCGCGAGATGGAAGGGCGGGCATCAACCAAGTCGGAAATCGCACTGATGAATCATGTGATATTGACCGGCGGATTGAAGTTGATCGCCCAAATGAATTGGCCATCAATTGTGAATTCGTGGCGATTCGACCAATTGTCATCTTACGCTGACGTGCGACAGGGGTCGGTCGGACTATCTGTCGTAGCGGCTGAACGGAATCTGATTGCTCAGCAAGGTCGGACACTACGTAATGTCCTTAACTGCTTTTATAGTTTGAGCTACGTCTTTAGATACTTTCGCTGTGTTCTTGACGACACTAAAAACCTTTTTGAGAGCCTTAATGTTCGGCTTCGTGCCTTTGCCTGGGATGCTCAAATTGACTGAACTTAATCCTTGGTGGGCGATTGTCAATTCCTCAACAAGAAAATCATCATTTTCGATTGACAAATCATTAGTACTCCAAGAAACTGGAATGGCATCCTGTAAAAGCCACATACGGAGTCTCTTGCCTGTAGCGCTGACCAAAGTAATGGAAATGTCTTGGCGGGCTAAGGTCGCTTTTCCTTTTCTTGAACCGAGCTCAAAACGATCTCCGCTTGCTTCAGTGAACCAGTTAAACAACCCGTTATCCAAGGTGATACCGCGCTTTAATGTGACGTCATCAAATGTAAAGCGACCAGGAAGTTTATGAATGAAGTTATTCTCGCCACCTTCGATGACTTCGAATATTTCAACTTTCCCGCCGAGTCCTTTCACTTCTCGAAAATCACCAAGAATTTTCCCATCGATTTCGACGATAAAAGTCGCTGACGAAGGACCCTCGTGATAGAAGGAATTGAACAGTGAAGTTCCCATCGTTACACCATAATCTTTTTGGCTTCATCGAGCGCTCGACGATTGAGCGCCGCAACTTTTTCGACGAGACGAACCCGGTCGGAGTGTTCTAAATCGAGTAAACGATCAAGGTCCCAGTGGATGTGATACGCAAGATAAATCACTTCATCCCACAACGCGTCTTCGGGATAAATCTCCATCAGGAGTCCTGATTGACCTCCTCGATAACAGCCCCTCCACGACGACGGCCAGTGATGAGGATTTCTTCATCTTCATCATCATCTGCATAGTCGTCGTTAGTGCTGTCGTCGAGTTCGTCATCATCTGCATAGTCGTCATCGTCGTCAGTGTCATCATCATCGAGTGACTGAGTGCGCGAGCGAGCTGCGGTTGCTTTTTCAGCTTCATTTGCTTCTTTTAAGAAAGCACGAACATCGGCAGTACTACCAAAGTTCACAACGCCGTATAAATCTTGCAAGAAGGCAAGATCGGCGGCGAAGAGATTCTCGATCTCTCGAGGGGTCACTGCTGACAAACTGCCCAGCTCGGTGACCACTCTCGAGAGAACGATAATTGTTAAGTACGGATCATCTGCACTCTGAACCCGAGGATCGCGAAGCGGTTCGATCTCGTCACGCGCCGTAGCAAGGCGCATAACGCCCCGGCGATGAACGGTCCCGTCCGACCCGAGATAACCGCGGGGTAGAGTAAAAGAAAATTCCGTAGTAAGAGACATCAGGCCTTGAAGAGTCCTTCGTGGCTGATTGTCAATTCTTCAATCATCACGTCATCAGTTCCGGCGTCCAAGTCAGAAGCGCTCCACTTTGATGGCCAGCCGGCTTCAAAGTTCCAACGACCAACTTCGGTTCCAGCATTGTCATAAATGACAATTGAGCCGTTGGTGCGCTCGACGGCGCCTTCAAGCACCTTGGTGTGCCAGTCGATGATCGCGCTATCGGCTGACAAGCCACGCTTGAGCACGATGTCGTCGTACTTGGTGCGGCCTGGGCGCTTACGAATGATGATCTTGCCAGCCACGGTGTCTTGGTATTCAACCACTTCGGTTGTATAGCTCAAGCCCGAGCAGCCGGTGAATCGGGCCATCTCAACACCCTCGAGTTCGAGGGCGAATTGAGAACCGAGAAATTCGAGGTCATGTTCATTTGCCATTGTTCAGGTTCCTTTCGTAGAAGTTGTGTAGATCAGGCTGCTTGACGCAGTTGGCTGATGCGGAAGATAACGAATTCAGCAGGCTTGACCGGCGAGATGCCGACCTCAACTACAACCTTGCCTTGATCGATTGAGTCTGGTGGGTTGGTCTCTGAGTCACACTTGACGAAGAATGCCTGATCGGCGGTGACACCGAACAAAGCACCATCACGCCACAATCCACGAAGGAATGCTGAAATAGTGCGCTTCAAACCTTCCCACAACTTCTGGTCGTTGGGCTCGAACACTGCGAACTGAGTGCCTTCCATGATGGCGGTTTCAATCATGTTGAACAAACGACGCACATTGATGTAGGTCCAGTCGGTGTTTGATGACAAGGTGCGAGCACCCCACACGCGGATTCCGCGAGTACCAAATGGACGGATGCAGTTGATACCAATGGGGTTGAGCAATGACTGCTCGCCCTTGGTGATGTCGATTTCGGTTGACAAAACTCCACGAACGACTTCGTTGGCGGGAGCCTTCCAAACACCTCGGGTATCGTCAACGCGACTCCAGATACCGGCCACATGACCTGACGGCGGAACCAAAATGGTTGCGTCAGCGGGGCTGGTGCTCACAGGGTTGTCAACACGGATCCATGGGTAGTAGAACGCTGCGAAAGCCGAGTCGTACATGGCGACATCGGAACGCCATTCTTTAACCTGTTGCGGTGACATGGCCGGAGGCGCATCCAAGATGGCCATTCGATTGGCCTGTCCTTCGCAGTGTGAGATGAGAGCAGTTTGCACTGCTTTCCACATACCGAGATCGACAGTTCCGTCAGCCTTGGTGGCAGCCGTGATGAGGTCGGGGACCATCACCATGGTGACTTCATCAGCGATGACCAGACCGTTGATGCCGGTGCGATCGGATTCGCTGCCGGCAAAATGCTTGGGCTTGACTTCAACGGGAACGGTTGGAGCAGGAGTGACCGCGAATAAACCGGGTCGGAGACCGGCAATGGTGATGTCCTGAATGCTCTTGAGATCAACCTTGGTCTCAACCTTGACTCGCTTTGATGCTTTGTTCACCGTGGCAGCGATATCTGACAATGAGACGTTGTCGTAACGCTCGGTCTCAACGCCACCTTCAGTGACGACGAAGTTGAAGTTCGGAGCTTTGCCATCTTCGGCTGGGTCACCGTTTTCAATACCGATTGCCATTCCGTCGGACGGTCCAATGCTGGTGACTTCGAGCGGCAAACCGAGGGCTCGGTCGACAGCGGGAAGCGCACGCTGACCAGGCTGATCGGACGGCGCCTGATGGGCGACGCGCACGATGTAGGCCATGCCACCACCGTTATTGAAAAATCCGTAGACCGAGTGGGGGAGCATTGCTCCGGCCAAAAAGCCGCCGTAAGCAGCTTCGTACTGGGTCCAGCTGGTGACCAAACGGGGCTTCAAGCCCTGCGGGTCGGTGGCGTCGTCCTTAGGAAAATCAGCAGTGAAGCCAACAAAGGCGGCAACCGCGGTCAATCCGGCCGACAAGGTCGCAGAACCTGATGGCACCTCTTCGACATACACACCTGGGGTTAGATAAGAAGGCACGTTGATCCTTTCGTGATCAGGTCTCTGAATGAATTGTGAACTCGGAAGTCGCCAGTGCCGCCACCGCCCGAATAAATATGTCTACTTTCGTCGACGAAACGACAATAGGAGAAACAATTCACTCAGGACAAATTGGACAGTCGGGGTGACTGACTAGTTGCCGTGCAAGCGACAATAAGTGCCCTCGAGTCAAAGTGCAAGCAAAATTTTAACTTTCGCTTTTCGCTTGACTTTCAGAGTACGGTAGGTCCAGATTTTGCATGGCAACCCTTTCCGCTTCGCCCCCTTCTCCTTCGTCGTCAATCGTCGTCCAGGGTTCTCACCTCATGGTTGGTCTGCTCGGACATCGTGACAGCCATTTGCGTCTCATTGAAACCGCTTTTTCGGACAGTGAAATTATTGTTCGCGGAAACGAAATCTCGATCCTTGGTGAATCGGCTGGTTTGTTGTCTCGTTTGTTTGAAGAGCTTGTCTTGTTACTCCGAAGAGGCGAGGTAGTTGATGACACAGTTGTCAAACGCTGCATCTCAATGGTTCGGGCCGATGAAAAGCCAAGTTCGGTTTTGACTGACGAAATCCTTCGGGGTGCTAAAGGTCGAACGATCCGCCCGAAGACTGCTGGACAGAAGCGATATATCGATGCCATTCGCAATAATGTCATTACCTTTGGGGTTGGACCTGCTGGTACGGGCAAGAGTTGGCTGGCAGTTGCGATGGCAGTTCATGCATTGCAAACCAAATCTGTGCAACGCATCATTCTCACTCGCCCCGCTGTCGAAGCCGGCGAACGTTTGGGTTTCTTGCCAGGCGATCTCATGGCCAAGATTGATCCGTATCTACGTCCCCTATATGACGCGATGTACGACATGATTGATACTGAGGGTGTGCAGAAGTTGCATGAACGACAAGCCCTCGAAGTCGCGCCTCTGGCGTTTATGAGGGGTCGAACCCTAAATAACAGTTTCATTATTTTGGATGAGGCCCAAAACACCACACCCGAACAGATGAAGATGTTCTTAACCCGTATTGGCTTTGGATCTAAAGTGGTGGTGACAGGCGATGCCACTCAGGTTGACGTTCCCGACGGTCGGAGCGGCCTCAAAGGGCTGCAACGCTTGCTCGGAGATATCGAAGGTCTTGAATTCGTTCATTTGGACACATCTGACGTCGTTCGGCACCGTATTGTTGGTGACATCGTCGCCGCCTATGAAAAAGACACGCAAGCCAAAGACGCTGTACGACAGAAATCTCAGGTGAAGAAATCCCATGATTGAGGGTCCTCCTAGATTTCGTAAAAAGGTGAAGGTTGGTGGTGACACTGAAGCCGAAGTGTTTTGTGCTGATGAACAAATTGAAGTTGAAGTAGATCTTGTTCGCTGGCAAAAACTCGCAATTGCCGTTCTGTCCGACCAGGGAGTACGAGGCGGAACTGAATTGAGTCTGTTTTTTGTTTCAAAACATGACATGACTGAGTTGAATACCGAACACATGGGTCAGCCAGGACCGACGGATGTTTTGGCATTCCCCATTGATGGCGGCGAAGTACTTGAAATGATTAATGGTCCAACCGGTGCAACTCGGGGTCCCGATCGTCCTCCTCCCGATCGAGGAGATTTGCCATTGTTATTGGGCGACATTGTGATTTGTCCAGAAGTAGCGGTTGGTCAGGCTGCGACTCATGCCGGATGTGCCGATGACGAATTTGCTTTGTTAGTCGTGCACGGCATTTTGCATATTTTGGGATGGGATCACGACACTCCAGAAAAGACCCTTGAAATGCAGTCCCGTGAACGCCAATTATTGCAAGCGCATCATTGGCGTGGAGATGTGCCAGCGAACTTTAAACAGAGCCAGGATGAGGACGAATGATGTTGTCTATAGTGGCCGCTTTTGGTGGACTCGACTGGGCATTGCTCGGCGTCATCGTTCTTCTTCTTTTCTTTTTGATTTTTTTGTCAATGGCAGAGATGGGCTTGTCGCGTATGACCAAGCCCAAGGCCGCAGCGATGGCCGAGGGTGGAGTGAAACAAGGTCGAGCCCTACAACAGTTAGTGGGAGAGCCCGAGAAATGGGTGAATCCCTTGCTCTTGTCGGTGAATGTTTGCCAGACAGTTCAAGCCACGTTGACTGGCGTTGTTGCTTCTCGAGCATTTGGTCCACTTGGTGTGGCCGTTGGTGTTTTGTTAAATGTCATCGTATTTTTTGTACTCGCTGAAGCTGTACCTAAAACATACGCCTTGCTCTATCCGGAGCGCGCTGCGTTAACCACGGCTCGGGGAACCAAATTATTGGTTTCCTTTCCGCCTTTGCGAATGGTGTCTGGTTGGTTGATCTCGTTAACCAACGTGATTGTGAAAGGGAAGGGCCTTGAACAAGGACCATTCGTGAGTGAACAAGAACTGCTCGGAATTGTTGAAGCCGCGATGAATGATGATGTCATTGAAGAAGAAGAACGAGATCTCATTGAATCAATCATTGAATTCGGAGACACCGTGGCTCGAGAGGTGATGGTTCCGTTGCCAGACATGGTGACGATTCCACAAACTTTCACCTTGACACAGGCCATTGACGTCGCAATTGAGCATGGTTATTCACGCTTGCCGATTCTTAATGATGATGATGATGTTGTGGGCATCACATTTATCAAAGATCTCATTCGTCAAGAGCGGAATGGTCACGGATCAGAAATCGTCACTTCCCATATGCGCGGGGTCATAGTTATCCCTGAAAACAAGCCGGTCAATCGACTGATGCGCGAAATGCAAGAACAGAAGTTTCACTTGGCTGTCGTCGCCGACGAATACGGAAGTATCGCTGGTCTGATCACCCTCGAAGATTGTTTAGAAGAATTAGTTGGCGAGATCGTTGATGAATACGATAAGCATGAAGAAGATATTGAACACCTCGCCGATGGCCAATACATGGTGGATGGTTCAACGAGTGTCTCTGATGTCAACGACAAACTTGATACCAATATTCCTGATGAAGAATGGGACAGCGTGGGAGGATTCGTTTTCGGAACTCTTGAGCATGTTCCCGTTGTTGGCGAATCAATTGATTTTGATGGATGGCGATTTACGGTAGTTGCAGTTCACGGACGACGAATACGAACAGTGCGTATTGGTTTGATCAGTGGAACTGAAACGGAAACTATTTAGTCAATTTTAGGCCGATTGGCCGAAAGCCTTGGGGAGATTCGGATACCTTCCGGTATTGCCTCCGCCATCAACCGAAACAAACGAGGCGCTCATGTAGGCCGATTCATCTGAAGCCAAGAACGATGCAACTGACGCAATTTCACTTGGTTGCGCAAATCTGCTTAATGTCGCATTTTCTTTGAATTCTTCAATAATGACTGGTATCGAAAACATGCCACTTGTTGCATTTGTTTCGACAAGCCCTGGAGCGATCGTATTGACGCGCACGCCACGTGAACCGAGCTCCATGGCTGCCACTTGAGTGAGCATCGCTACGCCGGCCTTGGCAGCACAATATGCAGACATTCCTTGTGAAGGTTGAATAGCGTTGAGTGAAGCGATGTTGATGATTGATCCTCCATCGCTGATGACTGCTCCACCATGTTTGAGGGTCAAAAAGACGCCA
>Ga0194041_10000710_pt1 | contig 13711 bp, 10 predicted proteins | sample JunL449m_MetaG_FD_160082 | JGI IMG/M metagenome (GOLD analysis project Ga0194041, IMG submission 160082) | Anoxic zone freshwater microbial communities from boreal shield lake in IISD Experimental Lakes Area, Ontario, Canada - Jun2016-L442-9m | ecosystem: Environmental > Aquatic > Freshwater >...
GGCGCAAAGTATTTACACCGGCAGTTTTGAGCCATGTTTCGACCCAGGGACCGAGAGTGCGTCCGCTCGTGGCTTCGAGTTCGACTAATAGATCGTTGAGAGTGGTGTTCTTCCACGCGTGCTTTGCGAAGTAGACCTTGAGCGCTGCTACGAAATTCTCTTCGCCGATGTAAACCACAAGTTGGCGAAGAACCGAAGCGCCCTTGGCGTATGAGATTCCGTCGAAGTTGGCGCGGACCGCCTCCATGTCGGACATGTCAGTAGCGACTGGGTGCGTGGAAGAGAGTTGGTCTTGGCGGTATGCCCAGTTCTTGCGCTCGGTATTAAAGGCCGCCCACGAGTTGCTGAATCGAGTTGCCTTGGCGAGTGCGGTGTATGAAGCCCATTCCGCGAACGACTCGTTGAGCCAGAGATCATCCCACCAGCGCATGGTAACGAGATCGCCAAACCACATGTGTGCCATTTCGTGAAGGATGGTGTTTGCGCGCCAGTTGTACTCCTCTTCGGCGGCCTTGCTACGGAATACAAAAGAGTCTTCGTTGAAGGTAACGCAGCCAGCGTTCTCCATGGCGCCCGCGTTAAATTCAGCAACCGCTATTTGATCGTACTTCGCAAACGGGTAAGCGAGACCGAATTCTTCTTCGAAGAAGGCGAAGCCACGCTTGGTGAGGTCAAAGAGTTCTTCTGGGTCGAGGAATGGTGCGAGAGACTTGCGGCAATAGATACCAAGGGGCACTTCGCCATGCGCGCCTGAATAACTGTCGTGCACGTGTGAGTACGGACCGGCAACAAGTGCGGTGATGTAGGTAGAGACTCGGGGAGTAGTGGCAAATACCCACATGTTCTTCTCAGCGCCTAGATCGGTGCGGGAGGCAACCGGATTATTAGAGATGAGTTCCCAGTGTGCAGGTGCGGTGGCGGTAAGGGTGAAAGTAGCCTTTAGGTCTGGTTGATCGAAGCAGGCATACATACGTCGGGCGTCAGCCGTTTCGAACTGGGTGTATAGGTAGACCTCGTTGTCTGCCGGGTCGGTAAAGCGGTGAAGACCCTCACCGGTATTCATAAACCGAGCGTCAACTTCGACAACTAAAGTATTCGCAGCGGCTAAGTTATCAAGGAAGAGGGTTTCTCCATCGAACTTGCTTGCGTCGATCACTACGCCGTTGAGTTCGGCTTTGATGAGTTTTTTAGCGACTACGTCAATAAAGGTAGCGGCCCCTGGTGTGGTGCAGGCAAAGACCACGGTGGTCTTCGCTAAGAAGGTCTCAGGCGACGTGGTGAGATCGAGTATGACGTCGTATGACTCAACGGAGAGGAGCGAGGCACGTAGGGCCGCTTCTTCGCGAGTGAGATTGATTCCAGGCATGGCAAATATCCAACCAGAGTTGGTGGTGCAGAGCGAACGGTGACGCGTTTAGCGGCGGTAGGTTCTCTTTGCGCTGGTGAACGCGGTGAACTGACTCGCTTGCGTCATGGTCGTATTGATTTCAACGTTGAGTGACCCATCTGAATTCACTTGGAGGCCTACCACGCCCGAAGGCATACCAGCTCCCAATGTGTATCCGACTGCATAAGGGGCGCTACTACCCGGGGTGCGGGCAGGTGAGCCTGCAGGTTCTACTTGAGTGAATTGCGTGAGTTGATAGGTGACTAAGCCGGATGCAACGGTGAGTTTGTCGGGAGTGGGTTTCCCGCTCTCGATGTTCATCATCACCTGCTTGGCATCTCCCGAAGCGTTGTTCCACCACCCGGTTGAGAAGATCCACTTCGAACCATCCACTTCGTGGGGTGCGATTGCAAGGTGGCTCCATGAGTATTCGCTTTTTCCTTGAGGCGAGCCTCCAGGAAGTTCTGTGATTGCTGTTGTGTACTCACTCACAAAGTGCCCGTTGTATCCGATCGTTCCATCGATAAACCAGTTACCTGATGCGGTTCCGCGCACGTCGTAATCAATTTTTCCAAAACGCGGAGAAGAGGTTTTTTGCATATTTGCTTCGATAGCAGTGCGTAATTCAGGTGTGAAGAAAGGAAGTGGATCGGCGGTGAAAGGCTTCCATGCTTCTCCATTTACGTAGGCGTAGGGATTTTCAAAACCACTCAGCCATTGCGTGCCATCCCAGACGTTGAAGTCGATCATGTTGTCGCGTTGGCGGCCAAATTCCTCTCCAGCCTTGACGGGAATGCTGAGAGATTTAGAGGCATTGTTTGCCTTCAGTTCTTCTGCATATGGCGCGAGTACACCGGAGAGGCGATTGAGCACCATATACACAGTGCTGACGTTGCAGCCATGTTCGATGGTTACTCGTATCGAAGTAGGGATGCCCAAGTTTTGTACGCTCGTGATGGTGCCGGCGGCCGGTGATGAGACTGGAATGTAATCAGCCTCAGTGCGCGTTGCCTCAGGTTTGCTGAGTGAACTCACTCCAAGGTAACCATGGTCGATCGGCGTGACGTGTCCGCCGATCATCATTCCGTAGGGGATAGATGCCACCATCTGCGCGATGGGAACAACCGGGCTAGTGAACTTAATGGTGGAAGGTGCGCAGGTAGGTTCACTCGTCATGCCGAGTTGCTGCGCCAATGTGGGGTACCAGGAGGGGCGCGTCTTATAGCCGCCCGCAGGTGCAGGAGGAATGTCCGTAGGCAGTGCGTATTTCACGATGTTGTTCTTGCAGATCGCGAGCATGCCCCCGGTGTAACCGAAGACTCCGTTGGTGGAGCAACTCATGCCGATACGTTTCATATAAAGGAATTGAGTGTCAGAGGGCATCGATTGTTGCTGAGTAGGTTGGCCATTACCGGGTTGGCCATTACCTGGTTGGCCATTACCTGGTTGGCCATTACCTGGTTGGCCATTACCTGGTTGACCGTTACCGGGTTGGCCGTTACCGGGTTGGCCGTTACCGGGTTGGCCATTACCGGTGGGCGCCGGGGTTTTCTTTTCTGGAACGCCTTTAGACCAGACCAACTTCTTTCCCGACTTCACGCAGGTGTAAACCATCGCGTTCAGCCGAACTGCTTGACCACTCTTCGAGCAGGTAGCTCCAGGCTTAGGTGAGGCTGCTGTGGCGCTACTTGCCCCCAAGGGGAGAAGGAGGGAGGTAGCAAGGGCAAGGGTGAGGGCGCGAGGGGAGAAAGTCATGAGAAAACGGTAAATGCTGGCGTCCAGAATTTCTAGGACTTTCTCGGTGAACGTTTCGGGATAACGGGATTTCCCAAGATTCGAAGCCCGGCTGAGAACCTGGCAGGCTTACGCCATGAGCACTTCAGTAGATCTCTGGGTTGACCCGATTTGTCCCTGGGCTTGGATGACTTCTCGCTGGCTGGTTGAGGTAGAGAAGCAACGTCCTATTACTCTTAATTTTCGGGCGATGAGCCTTGCTCACCTCAATCGTGATCGCGAGATGCCACCAAAGTACGCGGCAATCATCACTCATGGCATGAAACCTGTACGCGTACTCGCGGCCACTCGTTTGGAATATGGTCAGAAGGAATTCCGCGCGCTCTATGAAGCCATGGGAATGCTCTTTCATCCAGGTGGTCGTGGGATTGATGAGATCGACAGCATTGTGGTGGATGCGGTGAAGAGCGCCGGGTTGCCGTCGTCGATTTCTGATCGCATGAATGACACGTCACTCGATTCTGAAGTTATCAAAGAACATGATGTGGCGATTGCACTCGTTGGCGAAGATGTCGGGACTCCTGTCATCGCAGTCAATGGAAATGCGTTCTTCGGCCCCGTTGTTACCCCCGCACCAAAAGGCCAAGCTGCTTTGGATCTCTGGGATGGCGCGCTCTTGGTATCTGGCGTCGCTGGATTTTACGAAATTAAACGTAGTCGCACTGCCGGACCCCAGTTCGACTAATTCATGCCAGAAGATCTCACGCAGAATTCGATACGTACTTACAAGAGACGCGGATCTCGTGTTACCGCAAATCAGCAAAGCGCTCGGGATCTCTTTTGGGAGCAGTGGGGTTTAACCCCTGAGGGAATAGTTGACCTTCGCGCTTTGATGGTGCCAGCTCGCGAAGTAATTCTTGAAGTGGGTAGCGGTATGGGGGAGACCACCGCTCTCATGGCAGCGGCTGCTCCAGACATTGGGATCGTGGCGGCAGAAGTGCATAGGCCTGGGATTGGCGCGTTGCTCTCCTATGCATCGAATCAAGGATTGTTAAACGTGCGAATCTTTGATGGCGATGCCCTGGATTTGATGCGTAATAACTTGGCAGCGGATTCCTTAGATGGCGTGCGGTTGTACTTCCCCGATCCTTGGCCGAAGTTTAAGCATCACAAGCGCCGGATCTTTAATGAAGAGTTTCTGGATCTTGTTTTCTCGCGAGTTCGCGCAGGTGGCTTTCTCCACGCCGCCACGGATTGGTTTGAATACGCGCAATGGATGCAGAGTTTTGCATCAAAAGACCCACGGTTTGTTGGGGGAGTGATCGACCGACCTGAATGGCGACCCCTCACGAAGTTTGAAGGTCAAGGCGTGCGCAAGGGACATGTAGTGACGGACCTGTATTACGAGATTAAGAAGTAAGAATTTAGCCTTCGTGGCCTGGCCCAAGAGGCGGTAGAAGGTGGGTTGTCTCGTAGGCGCTGAGCATTTCGATGCGTCTTGTATGTCGATCTTCGTTTGAGTATGGCGTAGCGAGGAACGCGTCAATAATCGCAAGAGATTCTTCGGTGGTGTGCATGCGGGCACCGATTGAAATCACGTTGGCATTGTTATGTTCACGAGCCAGCTCTGCGAGTTTCGGAGACCAGGCAAGTGCAGCGCGAATACCGCGCACTTTGTTCGCAGCCATCTGCTCACCATTTCCCGAACCACCAAGGACGATTCCCAGCGAAGAGGGATTGGCGGCAGTTGCCTCGGCAGCGCGCAAGCAGAAGGGAGGGTAGTCGTCGATAGCGTCATAGAACTTGGGACCGTGGTCAACGACCTCGTGACCAGCTTGGCGCAGGTGAGCGATGAGCGCTTCTTTTACTTCGAAGCCTGCGTGATCACTTCCGATATGTATCTGCATAGTTCGAGATCTTGCCACATGAAGACGGGGCTGAAGCGATGACGCTCCAGCCCCGTCCTACTCTCCACTCGATTTAGTGGGGTTATTCGTTATGCCTTGAGGGAAGCAGGTGCTGCAGTGGTGCCGGTGGTGGCGTTGTTGCTTAGTCCACCGTTGGCGCTTGATCCGGTGCCACCGTTAGGTCCACCGAGGTCGCCACCGTGTCCGCGGCCGCCACGATGGTCGCCACCTTTACCGCCACGTCCTGGTCCGCCTTGTCCTTGCCCGCCTTGTCCTTGTGCACCCATCGCTGGTCCACCCACGGGGGCAGTTCCGTTAACGATCGCTGCTTCGCGAGCTTGAACGCTGGCTTTTGCAGTTGTTGCATCAGCCGCGGTCATTTGACCCGCAGTGACGCGTGCATCGATCTCCGTATTCTCTTCGGCGACAAGCGCTGCGATGAGAGCATCGGTCTTAGTGCCTGCAATCTTGGCAAGGGTCTCGCCGGCTGCGAGGCGAGTTTGAATCGCACTCCAGTCGAGGCCAACAACCTTGGCAACAGTTGCTTGATGTTGTGGTGGGACACCCATCATGCCGCCGCCACGTGGTCCGCCCATCATGCCGTGGTCGCCATCGTTATCGCCCATCATGCCGCCACCATTTCCGCCACCGATTGATGGACGGCCGCCCATCAATCCGGGCGCCTTGTTGATTTCAGCAGTGATGCGAGCTTGTAGTGCAGCCTTTTCAGTGGTGGCCTGTGCTGCGGTGAGAGTGCCAGCCGTGACGCGTGCATCAATCTCGGTTGTCTCAAACTTTACGAGAGCGGCGATCAGTGCATCAGTCTTCGCTCCTGCGATTGTCGCGAGAGTCTCACCGGCTGCCATGCGGGTCTTAATTGTTGCCGCATCGATTCCCAGTGTTGCTGCTACGAGATTCTCGCGAGCTGTTTGTGCAGCGGTGCGAGCAGCGTCTTGTGTCGTGCGATCTGCATCGAGTGCCTTGGTGATCTCGTCTGCTTGGTTCTGCGTGATCGTGCCCTTGCCTACGAGCGAGGAGAGCGCCCGTGAGAATGGGTTTGATCCCTTTGTATTTGAAGGATCTGCGGAGGCGATCCCTGCGCCACCGATGATCAATACAATGCCGGTTCCAGCTGCTGCGATCTTAAGTTTCGTCTTGCGTTCCATTGTGTAGCTCCTTACCCATTGAGGCCCTGAACCTCGCCTGGTGCGTTTGCCCCTGGTGATGAGTACATAACTCCTCTTCCCTGAAGCGAACGTGCGTTCTACCTGAGAGGCACGTGTGAGTAGTTACCCCTCTCTTGTGAGAACTCTGTGTGCAGAAAGTTTTTATGTTCGAGCTTGTACTCCTACAAAAACACTTTCACAAGGGTTGCCAAACTGAGAGTGATCTCTACATTTCTTGAATTAACAGCACTCTTCTGTGGTCCAAAGGAGGCCAACGTGCACACCTTCCCCCGATTCATCAAAGTAATTGGCACATTTTCACTCTCGCTATTTTTACTCTCTGCGCTTGCTCCGCCATCATCAGCTACAACCAAAAGTAAGCAACCCGCCAAAGCGGGACGCACTCTTCCGGCAACGATCAACACCGTTCTGAGTGGAAACGGGACTCCTGCTGCCTCGCTCGGTAAAGATGGTGACTTGTATATCGACGTTCGCAACGCACTCTTCTTCGGACCTAAAACTAAAGGTCGGTGGCCGTTGCCGGTTTCGTTAGTGGGTCCATCTGGTCCAGTCGGATCTGCTGGCGCTCCAGGTAAGGCCGGTGCAAAAGGCGAAGATGGTGCGCCCGGCGCAAATGTCACGGGAAGCGTGGGTTCGCAAGGGCCTGTGGGAGCGACTGGCGCAACAGGTGCTCAAGGCCCAGCCGGCGCAGCAGGTGCTCAAGGTCCTGCAGGTGCAACAGGAGCAACAGGTGCAACTGGTCCTCAAGGCCCGAGCGGTAGCGGAGGCGGTAGCACTGGACCCCAAGGATCAACTGGCGCCGCAGGTGCACAAGGCATTAAAGGTGAAACTGGAACTGCGGGTGCAACTGGATCAACTGGCCTGAAAGGTGAAACAGGAACCGCGGGCGTCACAGGGTCAACAGGATCTCAGGGTCCTGTGGGTCCCTCCTCAGTATCTCGAGTGCTGGTCACTTCATTTACGCTGAATTCTGCCGGTGTTGACTCTGCGACTTCTGGGATATTTGGCACAGTTGCGGCAAACACCTCTTACCAATTTTCAGTAATGCTTCACGGTGTGACCACATCAACGTCTAAGTATTTTGGCGCTTCAGTCCAAGGAACTGGGACGGTCACTGTGCTGAGCGACTGGGCGATGTTCGACGGAAAATCAGTGCACACAGGTGTTTCACCACAGGGTGAGGTTGTGTTTCTATTTCAAGGAGTGCTGACTGGCGGTAGTTCCGGTGGGGGAGTGCGATTTACTGTAAGTGATTTCGCAGGTGCGACCAATGGGGCGGCGATAATGACGATATCCGGCCAAATGCTGCTGCAGGAAGTTGGGGCAATTATTTAGGAAGGACCCAACTACTTGGGTTGCTGTCTCCGGCTAAGGCAAGAGCGAATCCATCGCTCTTGCCTGGAAGGAGATTGGTTCTCCCCAGTTTGATACGAATACGATCACCAAAGTCTGAAACGATGACCGCTCGCTCCTCAACTTGCTGACCGGTGAAAGCTATTTGGCGAATATTCTTCAGGAGATCTGCGCGGGAGATGCCGGGCCACATGCAATCGATCTCTCGCTGTTGAAGGACGAATTCAAGAGTGCTCGCCATAGGTGCGCCATCGAGCCCCGTGATAACGGGGAAGTGCATCCCTACAAGGCGTGGCATTCCCTTGATGGCGAACTCACCACCGTTCTTACTTCCGGCTTCACTTCCACCTATTGCATAGAACCCGCTACGGCAGGCAGGTGAAGTGTTTGGGTCAGCAGCGAAGCCCCATGTTGTGGTCACGGCCGTAGCGGTGATCGTGCCGGAGTTCGTACCACCGCCGGCGAAGTAGTCACTTCTGAACGCACCTTTGGCGGGACGAGCGGTGATGGAAACTGTGGCACCGGATTTTGTGGAAGTTCCCGTAGCGTCAATATCGTTTCCTGCAATTTGGTATGCCTTCGCACTCCACTTCGAGAGACGTAGATTGAGTTTGATGCGGACTTGGTCGCCAAGGGGAGCAGGGTAGCCGCCACAGAAGCCCATGGAGCTTCCACTACAAGTTGTCTGCAAATTCGGCATAGCCTTATCTGTTTTTGCTGTCACGGGCAGCATCTCCGCGGAGAGACTCGGGGGATTGCTCGAGAGCGGTAGGCCTGCTCCGAAGGAAGTCCATGGATCAGCGGCGAAGAAGACGCGAAGTTCCACCACACCAGCGCCATCGGAATTTACTAAGCCGGGAATACGAAGGTGTGGCTGAGGTGAAGGAATCTGCACTGAAGTAAGCCGACTTCCATCACCAATGATGGTAAATCCCAACGTGGGAGTACTCACGAGCGTTGCTTTCTGTTCAACGCTTGCATCATTCACGGAATAAACAGAATCGATGCAATTAGTTTGTGAAGCTGTCTTACACATGTCGAGGATGACGGGAAGTGAGAGCGTGCGCGCTTGCGCGGAATTGAATCCAACAAGAACGCTGGCAAGAAGCGCGATGGTCACAACGAGGGAACGAGTTCTCACTTCTTCACCACCTTTGCGGGCGCCTTCTTTGCGGGGACGACTTTCTTTGCGGGCGCCTTGGCTGCTGGCTTCACTGGAGTTTTCACGGGTGCCTTTGTGACCGGCTTACTTGCGGTGGTCGATGTGGGTGGTTTCGCAGCCGGAGTGGTAGCGGCTGGAGAGTTGAGTTTTAACTTCAGCTTTGGTGCACTGTAGTGAAAACCACCACCCGAAACCGTGAGGATGTTGTTCTTGAGGCTCGTAGAGAGTGTGGCTGTCTGCTTCTCGTTGCTATCCCCATCAGTAATGGAAATAACAGCTTGTCCGGCAAGCTTTGCCGCTGTATCTACTTGCCATAAGCACTTTGCTTCTTGATCACCAATGTTTGCTTGGTAGAAGCCGGTGTTCACTTCGCCTGTGGAAGTGAGATGTGGCGCAGAGGTTGCCAGTTCAACTTCGCGACTCACTGGATCGAATACAGGAAGTTCCAGAGTGCGAGAGTTTGTAAAAATAGCGAGATTTCCCGAGAAGCATGTCGTCAAAGTGTTCAGCGGCGCGAAAGCGTCGATAGACCAAGAGTCTTGCAGCGCTTTATCCGGATCGACGTACGCATTTTGGGTGGCGGAGTAAACAAGGGGCCCGTTAGAGATTTGCACGGCCTTCAAATCCAAGGTGATGCGTGAGATATCGCCACTCTTGGAGACGGACGCAGAAGAGCCTTGCCCTGCATGACCGATCCAACCGAGCACATCGAAATCTGTCACTTTGAAAGTGACCTTTACATGCATTTTTGAATCGAGAGTTCTCGGCAAGAATGTGGTGGAATTCGAGACCTTTACCATGCCAATAAATTCCGGAGAAATAGTGTTGTTCTGCGTATTTGTTTCACAAGGGAACGGAACGTTGGATGGTGTGGTGATCCCCGGGGTTTGAATGAGTAAGTCCTCCGTGTAGGCACTCACCGGTCCATTGACGACTGCGCAGCGCGTATCGATATATGCAGGAGTAAGCCGGATGCGTAGAACGGGTGCCATCGCGCGCTCATCTGTACCCAACGTGCTGATCGTGGAGGAACCCCAGGTATCGCGTGCGAGTTGCACGTCGACAAAGGTTTTGGAACCACTGTCCGGGTTATTAACTCCGGGAAGATCCCACACGTAATTTGATAACGGAAGTTCTGCACTCTTTGTCCCGCGCCCATCCCAGACTGCGTAATTCTTTTGACCGCGCGTTGTGGGGGCTGCAGTCGCGTTCTGCTCGGTTCCGGAGTCTGACACCACTGCCACGGATTCAATGCAATCCGTCGTTGCTCCAGTAGCACCGCATGGGGCAAGTGCGATCGGAAGTGAATAGACCAAGTCTTCGGCGACAGCAGGGGGCGCATAGGTGAGTGTGGCGGCGATCAAGGCTGTGGCGGCCCCGATCAGGGAACCTTTGCGCATGCCCTCAGAGTACCCAGGGGAGAGGGCATAGCAAAGGTAAGTAGTAAGCGCATTTGCTGTGAAAAAAGATAGCCCCCGCGCCAGCAGGCACGGGGGCTATCTCAAGCGAACGCTTTAGGCGTCGATGGTGCGCTTTGGTCCGGTGAACCACTTCTTTACTGAGAGGTGCCAGCCGATCCAGAGTGCGAGCAACGCGCCACCGGTAAGCAGTGGTGCGTAGTTGAAGAATTTCCACTCAAATGATGGATCCCATGGGGTACCCATTGGTGTGGTTGGAAGAATGAAGTAGATGCTGATGATGACGATTTCAGCAACGGCAACTGGTGCCATCCACTTCCACTTATTTCCGAGGTTCCATGAGCCTTGGACGAACTTGTCGCCCATACGCCAACGGAGCCAGATTGGAATTGCGAAGGCGAGGTAGAGACCAATCACCGCAACTGATACCACTGCGTAGAACGCGATAGGTACAAGTACAGGTGCGTCGGCAGTTCCGATGTTGACCTTCACGAGAGCTGGCAAAGTGATGATCATGGCAACAACGGCGGAGGCGATAACAGCGTTTGCTGGCACCTTGCCCTTGTTGAGCGTTGACCACTTCTTCGAACCAGGAACCACACCATCGCGGCTAAATGCGTAGAGCATGCGTGAGCAGCTCGTCATACAAGCCGAGGAGCAGAAGAACTGACCGATGGCTGAGATAAGCAGCACACTGCCGGCTAGTTTCGCACTAAGTGCTTGCGCCAAAATAACGGCAACACCGCCACCTCCAGCAGTGACCTTCTCTGGATCCTGCACTGCGTAAAGGAAGGCCAGGAGAAGAACCCAGCCACCAATTGCAGAGTAGAAGATTGACTTCCAGATTCCCTTTGCAGCACCTTGTGATGCGCCGTGGGTTTCTTCTGAAAGGTGCGCAGAGGCGTCGAACCCGGTGATGGTGTACTGCGTCAGCAAGAAGCCGAGTGGGAGTACGTAGAACCAGTACCCACTACTACTGCTACTTCCGCTTGCAAGACCCGCAGAGTTGTTCACTCTCATGCTGAACATGTCGCCCACGCTCATGTGATGATCGGGAACAGCTATCAAGATCACAATGATCAAGGCTGCACCAAATACGTGCCACCAGACCGAGATGTTGTTGATCATCGACATCAAGTGACCGCTACCGATGTTAAACGCAGAGACCAAGATCAAGATGACGATGAACATGATGAAGACGCGTTGCAGTGAGTACCCTGCGGCCCATGAAGAGCTCAGAGATGAGAACGCGAGGTCAAAGAAGGTTGCGCAGCCATAACAAACGGATGCGATAACCGCGAGCAAACCAATGAGGTTGAGCCAGCCGGTGTAGTAGCCGGCTTTCGGGCCACCGAGTTTCGCGGCCCACCAGTAGATACCACCGGAGGTGGGGTAGGCCGAGACCAGCTCAGCCATAGTGAAGCCAATAATAAGAATGAATGTGGCAATGATTGGCCAGCCAATTGAAATTGCCACTGGTCCGCCGTTATTCCACGCTTGCCCGAAGGTGGTGAAACAGCCGGCGAGGATGGAGATGATCGAGAACGAGATCGCAAAGTTGGAGAAGGAACTCCAGCTGCGAGTCAGGTCTTGCTTGTACCCAAGTTCGGCGAGATGTTTCTCGTCGTCATGTGTTGAGGTGCTCACTAATCCCCCTGCTAGTCGGGCCGGCATGGTGTCCCTGTAACGGGCGTCACTTCCGGACGTTGGAACGATTGAACCGGAAGAGGGGGGAGGAGGGAAGCACCAAGAGGGGAAATAGCCTTAAAAAGAATAATTTTTACCGTTCCCCACGCTCAAGGCGGGTACCGTGAGCGCATGCCCCTCCTGGCGATTGATCAAGGCACTTCCGGCACCAAGGCCCTGGTGGTGGGGGATCGCGGCGAGGTGCTGAGCCGCGGGTTTGGTGAAGTGGCCATCCATCATGGGTCGGGTGGACTTGTCGAGTGCGACCCGATCGAACTCTGGGGCTCTCTCGTTTCCGCCGTTTCTCAAGCCACCTCCGATTCTTCGTCACCTGACGCGGTGGGTCTGGCCAATCAAGGGGAATCGATCCTGGCTTGGGATCCGCACACCTTGGAGCCACTCTCTCCAGTCATGGTCTGGCAAGACTCACGGGCTGCTTCGCTTTGTGATGCACGACGCGACCACGAAGAATTTGTTCGCACGAGTACTGGCCTTCAACTCGATCCCTACTTCGTGGCACCGAAAATGAAGTGGCTTCGCGAGAACATCACGCGCGCAGGTGTGGTCACCACGACGGATGCGTGGCTGCTCGCAAAACTCACCGGACGTTTTGTGACGGATATTGCCACAGCTTCGCGAACGCTTCTACTCGACATTCACTCGGGCACCTGGAGTCACGGGCTCCTCGAGCTCTGGGAGTTAGAAAATGAATCCCTACCCGAAGTGGTTGCATGTGATCAAATAATTGGAGCCGTCACTGCGGCCGACCTGCCTGCACTTCGAGGTGTGCCACTGTCAGGCGCCATTGTCGATCAACCTGCAGCACTCTTTGCGCAATCCTGCGTGATCGCTGGCCAGGCCAAGTGCACCTACGGCACGGGTGCTTTCTTGCTGGCGAACATCGGAACAACGCCACAGATTTCACAATTTGGTCTAGCAACATCGATTGCCTGGGAATTGCGTGGAGCGCGCGCTCATTACCTCGATGGCCAAGTCTTTACAGCCGCCTCAGCGGTCGCCTGGTTAACCGAAAATGGATTGCTCGAGAGCGCTGAAGCAATCGATTCCTTGCCACGCGATAGCGGAGGAGTCATGGCGGTTTCCGCGCTCGCGGGATTTGGTGCTCCTCGGTGGAAACCGTCGGGGAGCGGCGCGATCGCCGGCATCTCACTTGCTTCCACAAAAGATCACATCGCGCGAGCAGTAGTCGATGGTATTGCCGCGCAAGTCACCGAATTGATTGCTGCAATGAATGCCGACGGAGTTGCGCTGCAACGTTTGCGCGTCGATGGAGGTCTCACGCGATCGAAGACGTTGATGCAGATGCAGGCCGACCTCGCACAAATTCCGGTAGATGTATATCCCCATCCAGATGCCACCGCCCTCGGTGTCGCCGCGATCGCTCGCCTGGGGGCAGAGCCTTCTCTTTTAATCGACGAAGCGATTGCCCCGTGGCGTCCAGTGGCCACGTACGAACCCGAGTGGGGCGCAGATCAAGCGGCGGAATATATGTCGACGTGGAAAGATTTGGCAGATAACGCCCAAGAGAGGAGTGCGCATGGCTAAACGAGTCGCTCCCCACGTGCGCACCTTCGACGTAGCCATCATTGGCGCAGGCGTTGTGGGGGCAGCTATCGCACGTGAGCTTGCGCGCTTCGATCTCTCAATTCTTCTTATCGATGCGAAGTCAGATGTGGGTGCTGGTACATCAAAAGCGAATACCGCAATTCTGCACACAGGTTTTGACACGGTCCCAGGGTCGCTGGAATCGCGCCTCGTCTCTCGAGGCTATTTCTTGTTGTGTGAATATGCGCGTGAAGTGGGCATCTCTTTTGAAACGTGCGGCGCGCTGCTGGTTGCCTGGAGCGCCGAGGAAC
>Ga0194041_10000718_pt1 | contig 13608 bp, 13 predicted proteins | sample JunL449m_MetaG_FD_160082 | JGI IMG/M metagenome (GOLD analysis project Ga0194041, IMG submission 160082) | Anoxic zone freshwater microbial communities from boreal shield lake in IISD Experimental Lakes Area, Ontario, Canada - Jun2016-L442-9m | ecosystem: Environmental > Aquatic > Freshwater >...
AAAGAGTTGTGTCCATTGTGTCCTTCAACTGGTGAGAATCTGACAGAAGTTCCTGAAGATAATTTTGAAGTTGTTGTCTTTGATAACAAATCTCCCTCACTTCGTCCCCCACAAGGTGATTGGGCGCTACCCGATATGACTGGTCCGGATACAGATACCGGAACTGCAGCCGGCAAGTGTGAAGTTATTTGTTTTACAGCTGATCATGGACATGCATTTAAAGATTTAAGCACCGAACGAATTCGTGTATTGCTAGAAGCGTGGATAGATCGCACGCGCGAATTATCTAAAGAGAAATTCATTCAGCACATAACGCCTTTTGAAAATCGCGGCGAAGAAGTTGGTGTGACGCTGGCGCATCCACACGGCCAGATTTATGCATATTCATATATTCCACCGAAGGTTTCACGAATGCTCGAAGTTGCGCAGAAGCACAAAGAGCGCACTGGCAAAGTACTTTTCGATGAAATTGTTGCTCGCGAAATCAAAGATGAAGAGCGCATAGTTGCGCAAAATAAGCACTGGGTGGCATACGTTCCATATGCAGCGCGCTACTCATTTGAAATTCACGTGGCACCCAAGGTTTCTGTGGCAGATTTGAGCGAACTTACTACTGAGGTTGCTGATGCATATCCAGCAATTGCTAAAGAAGTTCTGCAACGCCTCGATGGTGTCTTTAATATTCCAATGGCATATATCGCTGCGTGGCATCAAGCACCTGTACGCGAAGGTCGAGAACTGCTTCGGTTGCACTGGCAGATTACGAGTGTGCGCCGTGCTCCAGGAAAGTTAAAATATTTAGCGGGATCTGAATCATCGATGGGCGCATTCATCATGGATCTACGCCCCGAACAATCTGCTGCACAGTTGCGAGAAGTAAAGCTGACGTAAATGAAAATCTTGGTCACAGGGGGCGCCGGATACATCGGTTCTCACGCTGTTGAAATCCTTATGAACAGCGGCCACGAAGTAACAGTGCTTGATGATTGCAGTACAGGTCACGTTGATTCATTGCCGCCAACAGCGCGCTTTGTTCAAGGATCATTACTTGATTCTGATTTGGTTATGCGCGCACTCAAAGGGTGCGAAGCAGTTATGCACTTTGCTGGCAAATCACTCGTTGGTGAATCAGTTGAAAAGCCAGATCTTTACCGAAAGGTAAATGTTGCCGGCACAAAAGTTTTACTAGGTGAAATGAATACTGCTGGAATCAAGAAAATAGTTTTCTCTTCATCTGCGGCCACCTATGGTGAACCTGGCTCTACCCGTGTTACCGAAGAGGCGCAATGTGCACCGACTAATCCCTATGGCGAAACAAAGTTAGCTATCGAACGCGAATTATCTACCGCTGCTTTAACTCAAGGTGTGGCTGCAGTGTCACTTCGTTACTTCAATGTTGCCGGGGCGCTGCAGACTAATCGTGGCTGGCTAGCCGAGCGTCATGATCCTGAGACTCACTTAATTCCGAAGGCACTGCGCGCAACAACAGAGTCGCCGCTGCATATTTTTGGACGAGATTGGGATACACCAGATGGAACATGTATCCGCGATTATGTTCACATCATTGATTTAATTGACGCACATGTCAGAGCACTTAAATTCTTAGAGGGATCAACGCATCATGTCTTTAATATCGGTTCCGGTACTGGATACTCAGTTGCACAAGTTGTGGCTGCTGTTTCGCGTGTGAGAAATGCTCCGCTTGCAACTATCGATGCACCACGACGTGCTGGTGATCCTGCTGTGTTAGTTGCCAATATTGATAAGGCCGAAATGATTCTTAATTGGAGACCTGAACGCACTTTAGATCAGATGGTTGAAGATACTTTTAAAGCTATTTAACAGGATTTATTGCAATAACCTCAACGCCACCAATTGAACCAAGGACGTTTAATAGATCTGTTGGATCACTGCCAGGAATTGCGACAGTTAGATCGTCATAACCTTTTCCATCTTCTGATTTTGTAACGGTGAGCTCTTGAATATTTCCACCTGCAAAACCAATGGCTGATGCCAATGCACCAAGTGAACCTGGCTGATCAGGTAGCGAAATAGATAAACGAAAGAGAGCCATGGCTACAGATTAACCATTGGAAGGCGCTTTGCCCAATTTAACGGTGAATGTCATTGTTCCGCCGCCATTTGGTAAGTCAACTGTTACAGAAATTGTGGCACCAGGTGCATATGAACGGATACGAACAATTGCGCCAACAACATCTACAACTCGCTGACCACCAATTGATTTGATAATCGCACCAACAGGAATTCCGGCAACTTCAGCGCCTTCACCAGGTGTGAGCTTGAGAATCTTGGCACCAATACCGTCATAGGTATTATCAAAATAAACGCCTAGTAATGGACGAGTTGATGTGTGAGTTGGAGTCGTAATAATTTCATCAATTACACGTTTTGCCTCTGTAATTGGAATTGCAAAACCAAGTCCAATACTTCCACTTGTTCCACCAGATGAGAGCGTGGCAATTGCTGAGTTAACACCGATGATTTGTCCTTGTGCATTAATCAACGCTCCCCCTGAGTTGCCAGGGTTAATTGCTGCATCAGTCTGAATCGCATTAACAAAAGATTCTTGCCCGACAGTGCCGGCAGATACTGGACGATTAAGGGCCGAAACAATGCCAGTAGTGACAGTTGAAGCTAAACCAAGTGGTGAACCAATTGCCATAACAGATTCGCCAACAACTAGCTTCGTTGAATCACCTAAGTTAAGCGCTGCAAGATTGCCCTTGTTGATCTGCAATACCGCAACGTCATAAGCCTTATCGCGACCAACAATCGTTGCATCTGCTTGATCTCCGTTTGAAAATTCAACAGTGATTGTGCCAGTGGCTGAAGCCACAGCATCGATTACGTGATTGTTTGTGATGATGTAAGAGGATGTGCCATTGGATTGATAAACCCAACCTGATCCCGTACCGCCACTTGTTGGAGTTTCAACTGCAATTGACACAACTGATGGAGTAATAGTTGCAGCAAGGTTTTTAACATCAAATGCGTTTGTAGTTAGTTCAAGTGCTGAGCGACCTTTTGCACATTTTCCATCTGCAGATAGATAAAGTGCCTTAGTTTTGTTGTCAACACATGCTTTAACTGCGCCCGTGTTATTCATTTCTGCAACTGCGATTCCGCCTACAACGCTGGCTCCGAGTACAAAAGCTAGGACGACATTGATGCTTGATTTATTCATTTACGCTTGAACAATCCAATCTCCGTTTATGGCAACTTTGACTTTATCTAGTGGACGATTTGTTGGGCCACTTAAAACTTTTGCATCTGAGAATGGGTCGTACATTGCACCGTGACATGGACACAAAAGCGCTTTATATTGCGGTGAAAACTCCACAGAGCAACCTTGATGCGTACAAATAGCTGAGTAAGCAAATACTCCATTTTTGGTTCGAAACAAAACAGCGGGTGCGCCATTGGTGGCAATGAAATTTTTTGTCCCGCCGACTTTTAATGCCGCTAATTTCACGATTTTCTTGCCCGATTTATTAGCTGCTGTGCTCATCGGAGTAGCACCTTTTGCAAAAGTATTTCCGGCTATCGAAGCAACAACTGCACCAACTGCTACGGCTGCACCTCTAAGAACTCCACGTCGATCTAAATTCACTTCTACACGTCCCCTTTTTTTAGAATTAGTACTAGTAATGGACAAGAAATATGCCGCCCAAAGAACTGCATACGCTGTATCGCTTGCAAGAAAATATGGTGCTGAATGAAAACTACTGGATAACCATAATCCAACAGACATGGATAGGCCACCCAAAGCCGCAGTTGACGGCGCAACATAAAACAAAGTGGCGATACCAATTGCGAACTCTGTGAGCATTACAAAAATACCTACAATAAATGCGTGCTCTACAAAGTGATTAAGAATAAAACCAATCGGAGATTGAGATGCATATGCTGCAAGTTGAGTGCCGATAAATGTTGGTGATCCTTGCTTTAAAAATCCAGAATCAGATGCCTTGACCCAGCCCGCATAAATCCAAGTAACTCCCAACCAGATTCGCATAACTCGCATCGACATGGTTTGGGACGTAAAGGATTTAATCATGGTGTGAGAGTAACTAATTTGTCTTTGAGAACCCTGAGAAATTTCTGCTCCCTGACTTGGATTCGAACCAAGAACCTGCCGGTTAACAGCCGGCTGCTCTGCCATTGAGCTATCAGGGACTACTCGCTTCTCGCGAAGAGTAACGAGCGCACACTCTAGCGCACGGTGAAGGGGTGGTCTAAATCGAAGCGGAGTTAAAGCCCGCCAAGGGCGAGATCATGCAAGGTGCGCCGAGTGCTTTCCAGGGCAACGAGTTGGGCAAAATCTGCGTTGTATTCGGCTTCATTTTCAACTGGATTAAGTCTTTGCAAACTTGATTTAAGTTCTGCAATTGCGCGCGAGACCGCCACTTCGCGAAGGCGAGCAATAATGCTCGCAACATAATGTTCTGTGATCTCGCCATCGGCGCGAATTGGTTCGACATTTAACTCTGTAAATAGAGATTTCATATTCTCATTTGTGATTTTATCTATTGTCAGGGCTGCGTTTTCTGGCGCCATGAGCTCAATTACTGCGCGAAGTTCTTGATAGGCAGGATGTGTAAAAGCGTTTTCTTCAAGTCCATTAAATGATTGACAGAACGCAGGAAATTGAACGCGCGCCTTTAAGACTTCACGTTCTAATATCAAACGTGGCTCTTGCGGATCCGGACGCCACTGCTGTGGCACAACTTCTGGAGCCGTTGGATCAACACTTATTTGTGGAGTTTTCTTCATTGCTGTTGCAACTGCTGAAGATACTTGTTCGACTTCAACACCGAGCCATCCAGCTAATGAACGTGAATATTCTGGGCGCAAAGACTTATCTCTAATTTGTGCAACAAGAGGCGCTGCAGCATTAAGCGCACCGATGCGACCTTCAGGTGTTTTCAGATCGTATTTAACTAACTCGGCGCGAATTGCAAACTCAAAGAGCGGAACACGACGAGCAATCAGGTCACGTAGCGCAGCATCACCTTTTATTTGACGTAGATCGCAAGGATCTAGTCCATCAGGTTCAACGGCCACAAATGTCTGCGTAACGAATTTTTGATCATCACTAAATGCACGAAGTGCTGCCTTTTGTCCGGCTGCATCCCCATCGAATGTAAAAATCACTTCTCCGCGGAAAGCATCATCATCCATTAATAATCTACGCAGGATTCGGATGTGATCCGCACCGAATGCAGTGCCACACGTTGCAACAGCAGTAGTAATTCCAGCAAGGTGTGCAGCCATTACATCTGTATAGCCTTCAACGATTACTGCTTGGCGCTTCTTTGCAATCTCTTTCTTTGCAACATCTAATCCGTACAGAACTTGGCTCTTCTTATAGATCGGAGTCTCTGGTGTATTTAAATATTTTGGACCTTGATCTTCTTCATCACTAGCTAACTTTCGAGCACCAAAACCGACAACATCTCCCGTGATGTCTTTGATCGGCCAGGTCAGACGATTACGGAAACGATCAATTGGCCCGCGTTGACCCATCTTTGAAAGTCCGGCAGTTTCTAACTCATCGATTGTAAAACCTTGTGCGCGTAAGTGTTTGGTGAGTGAATCCCAATCATCAGGTGCGAAACCAACACCAAATAATTGGCAGGCATCTTTTTCAAATCCACGTTTTGTCAGTAGCTCACGACCATGGGCTGCAGCAGGTGATGTGTTGAGTTGTTCTTGATAATAAATAGCGGCGGCAGCATTTGCTGCAATTAAACGAGAGCGCATACCGGAAGGAACAGATGGACCAGATGAGTTCTCGTCATAGCGCAATGTGTAACCAATGCGATCTGCGAGTCGTTCGAGAGTTTCAGTAAATGTAAGGTGATCCATCTTCATAAGAAATGAAATGACATCGCCACTGGCTTGGCAACCAAAGCAGTGATAAAAACCTTTACTTGGTGTTACGTGAAATGATGGTGACTTTTCATCATGAAACGGACATAAACCTTTTTTCTGTCCGCCACCTGCAGACTTTAGTTGTACATAATCTGCGACAACTTCATCAATCGGAACACGTTCGCGAAGATAGGTAACATCTTCTTCTTTTATGCGTCCGCTCATAGGCGCACTTTAGCGATTTTGAGTCAGACGAGCATGTAAGGCGTAAGCACCGGGGTCAGTAAGCGCTGCAATCTGGTCAATTACTACGCGAAGACGCTGGCCATCATCGGCTGCGCGGTTCCAGTCATCGATAAAAATTGCATCCAATGCTTTAGGCGCACTCTTATACAAGAGATCAACAAGTTCAACGATGACAATTTTTTGCTTTGCATAACGCTCTTGTGACTCAGCCGCACGAATTAAGTAATGACCTGCAACGGCCTTTAAGAAGTCAACTTCTACTAAATGCTCACGCGGAATCTCAAGGTTTGCGCCGTATCTTGCTAGCGGTTCATCCCCATAGATTGCGCGAGTTTTATTCTCAGCAGCTAATACAAAGCGACCGATTAATTGGCTCGTTGAATCTTTTAAGCGAGCAAGGGAGCGATGGCTGCCGTCATAGTTAACGGGCCAACATGAAAGTTCTTGTAATCTCACAAGTGCTTCGGTTGCTTCAGACTTTGATGCGTTGCTTCCATAATCTTTTGTCATGCTGTCATAAATTGCATCAAAATCATCTTCAAAGGTGCGCACATGGACTTGGTTGGCAACGATGGCGTCTTCTAAATCGTGAACCGAATATGAAACGTCATCTGACCAATCCATAATTTGTGCTTCGATGCAGCGCTTGCCTTCGGGGGCATCTGCGCGCATCCACTTATAGATTTCAACATCATCGTCATATACGCCAAATTTGCGCGGATTAGTTGCACGTTGCCAGGGATATTTAGTGGCGGCATCCAAAGATGCGCGAGTCAGATTTAATCCTATTGATCGACCATCGGCGTCCACTGTCTTTGCTTCAAGACGTGTAAGTAATCTAAAACTCTGTGCGTTTCCTTCAAAGCCGCCACAACTCTTTGCAATTTCTGCCAGCGCTTCTTCACCGTTGTGACCAAAGGGTGGATGACCTAAATCATGTGCAAGACATGCGGTATCTAATAAATCAGGATCGGCGCCGAGTGATTCACCGAGTTCGCGACCAATTTGTGCGCACTCAAGTGAGTGAGACAGACGCGTGCGCTGGAAATCATTTTCCCAAGGAACAGCTACTTGAGTCTTTGCAGCGAGACGACGAAGAGATGCGGAGTGAATTACTCGTGCACGATCTCGCATAAATTCTGTTCGGCCTGCGCGCTTTGCCGGTTCATCAAGAAAGCGTTCGTTGTCGCGATCACTGTAAACGCTCATGAAACAACCTTATCTAGAATTTTGTTTGTATCTAGATGGTCGCTGATGTTTATTCCAAAGTGACCTACCGTGATGTAAGCCAAATAGGCGGCGGATTCACGGAGTAGATATCGCTTTGTGGAGTTCTTTAAAGAATTCGGACCAAATTGCACAGGTGAACAGGTAGCAATTAAAGCGCGATCATTTGCCATCGTCATAGATCGGCGACAGTGATACGGGTCCGTGACAATGATGACGTTTTTTATTTCGCGCTTTTTCATCTCTCGAACGTATGCTTTTGTACTTACTAGTGTGTCGCGACCCGTTGATAGCGCGACTATTTTTTTGGCTGGAACGCCAGCAGAGACTAACCATGCTTTGCCAGATGCGGCTTCAGTTGTTCGATCACCCGGAGCTTTTGCGCCAACTGTAATAATTATTGGAGCAAGGCCTAGATCAAAAATTCTCTTTGCTTCAGTCAGACGTGCCTCTAAAACATCACCGGGACGACCATCAAACTGTGCAGCGCCCATAACAACGATTGCATCTGCTCCACGGACAACTGGATAGTGCGCTGCGTAATACGTCTTTCCAATTGCATACGTTGGAATCGCCAAAATAACCAGAAAGATTATTGTAAATACACGACGAAAGAATCTAAAAATAAACATTAGCCACCTGAAAATGCATCTTCTAATTCGATTGCAGCCATCTCATCGGGATCTTCCAACCAACGATCTGGCAAAGTGACAGGGCGGCCATGGCTTGTACGACCACGTGGTTTTTCGCCTACTTCAATTGGATATGGCTGATCATCTAATTGATCTAGCAACGTGCGAAAGTGTGCAAGGGATTCGATCAAGCCAAACTCTCTACGCAATTCGCGATGCACTCTAAATCCTTTGAGATACCACGCCATGTGTTTGCGTAAATCGCGGCATCCACGATCTTCTGATTCGAAGTAATCAACGATTAATTCTCCGTGTCTAAACATTACTTCGCGCACCTGGTGAAGTGTTGGCAATGTGCGATCTGTTCCACCATTAAATGCACTCACTAAATCTGAAAATAACCACGGGCGTCCGAGGCATCCACGTCCAACAACTACGCCCGCACAACCTGTTTGGCGCACCATTTCAACTCCATCAGCGCCTGACCAAATATCTCCGTTACCAAGTACTGGCACACCAGTGGGTTTGAGATGTTCTACAAGTTGTGTGATTGCAGACCAATCTGATTTACCTTCATACATTTGCGCTGCTGTGCGAGCGTGTAATGCAACCCATGCAACACCCAAGTCTGCAGCTGACTTTGCAGCTTCTAAATAAGTGTGGTGGTCACTATCAATTCCGATGCGCATTTTTACTGTGACAGGAATTCCAAAAGGTTTTGCAGCTTCAACTGCTGCTCCAACAATTGCACTAAAGAGATTGCGTTTATATGGAAGCGCTGCTCCACCACCTTTGCGGGTAACTTTAGGAACAGGGCAACCAAAGTTCATATCAATGTGATCGACTAAGTTTTCCTTGCCAAGCATTATTACTGCTGCGCGCATCGTGTGTGGATCAACGCTATATAACTGCACAGAACGTGGCCATTCACCTTTACCTGGTTCGATCATGCGCAGAGTTTCCGGACGACGTTCAATGAGCGCACGTGCTGTAACCATTTCAGAGACAAATAAACCAGCGCCTTGTTCGCGGCAGAGCATGCGAAATGGTGCATTAGTAATGCCTGCCATTGGCGCCAATACAACTGGCGGATCAATTAGATGATCGCCAGATGCAAGCGGAAGGGTGAGTGGTTTTAGCAACCGAGTAGTCGTGGCGCTAACCATGCTTCAACCTGATCGAGAGCAATACGCTCTTGTGACATCGTGTCACGATCGCGAATTGTTACTGCATGATCTTCAAGTGTTTCAAAGTCAACAGTGATGCAATACGGAGTTCCGATTTCATCTTGGCGGCGATAACGACGACCAATCGCACCAGCGTCATCGAAATCAATACTCCAGTTCTTGCGCAATTGCGCTGCAAGATCGCGTGCTTTAGGAGATAAATCAGCGTTACGTGAAAGTGGAAGTACAGCGACCTTAATTGGCGCTAAACGATAATCAAGTTTAAGTACCGCACGCTTCTCCATCTCACCTTTGCTATTCGGCGCTTCATCTTCTGTGAATGCATCCATTAGGAATGTAAGAGTTGCGCGGTCCACACCTGCTGCAGGTTCGATAACAAATGGTGTCCATCGTTCATTCTTTTCTTGATCAAAGTATGAAAGATCTTTACCAGAGGCCGCAGAGTGCGCCTTTAAATCAAAATCTGTGCGGTTAGCAATACCTTCGAGCTCGCCCCATTCGGTTCCGGCAAATTCAAATTTATATTCAATATCTGCCGTGCGCTTTGAGTAGTGTGACAATTTTTCTTTTGGATGTTCAAAAATACGCAAACGTTCTGGATTAATTCCAAGGTCCACATACCAAGCCATGCGTGTATCAATCCAATATTGATGCCACTGCTCGTCCGTTCCGGGAACAACGAAGAACTCCATCTCCATCTGCTCGAATTCACGAGTTCTAAAAATAAAGTTTCCTGGCGTAATTTCATTGCGAAATGACTTACCAATCTGGCCAATTCCAAAAGGTGGCTTCTTGCGAGAGGTTGTCATTACTTGATCAAAGTTAATAAAGATTCCTTGAGCAGTTTCTGGTCGCAAGAACGCAAGACCAGATTCATCTTCTACAGGTCCAAGATAAGTTTTAAGCATTCCGCTAAATTGTTTTGGTTCGGTGAACTGTCCTTTGTTTCCACACGCTGGGCAATTAACTTCGGTCATCGCTGTTGCAGCCTTCTTATGCTTTGCTTCATATGCTTCAAGTAAATGATCTGCGCGATAGCGCTTGTGACAAGAAGTGCACTCTGTTAGCGGATCGGAAAAAGTTGTAACGTGTCCGGATGCTTCCCAGACTTCTTTTGCCAAGATCACACATGAATCAAGACCAACAACATCTTCGCGACCTGTGACCATTGATTTCCACCATTGGCGCTTTACGTTATTTTTTAATTCAACACCGAGTGGGCCGTAATCCCATGATGCGCGTAACCCACCATAAATTTCGGATGAGGGATAAACAAATCCACGGCGCTTTGCAAGACCAACAATATTTTCTAAACGATCCGTTGCCATTTCATTTTCTCCATCCGGCTGGCTGTCGGCGAAAAGCAACGTGGGTTACTTCCGTGACGATAATTTTACTCTGAGTATGGCCCAATAGTTGACGTTGCGTATGCACCGGGCTCGTCGATTGCTTGGGCTAACGTTGGAATCACATTCATCTTCACATCATTAGTGCTCAAAGCTCGGCGATAGGAACCTACGTTTTCCCATCTGGTAACTAAAGACCAAAGAGTTAGGTCATCAAGATTTTGGCCATATTCACCGTCGACGAATCCCTTGCACTTGGAAAAACTATCTAGGGCAGCACTTAATTGACTCTGAAAATGCGCAGCCGTGCCTAGGGAAACCGTGAAGCGAGCGATAGCGATCATAAAGACAAGCCTAATGTTGTTATCCTTAATTTATGAACATAGCCATTGGATTTGCAGCAATCACCGTTGTTGCCACAGTTCTTGGTGGAATCCTGGCGCTGCGTTCCAATGACCGCTTCCATTTAATTCTTGGACTCTCTGCCGGTCTACTTTTAGGACTGGTTGGTTTTGATTTATTACCAGAAGTCTTTGCGATGAATAAGGACTCCTTCGCTGGAGTACCTCTTGTCTCCCTTGCAATTCTGACTGGATTTTTACTACTGCATGTTCTTGAAAGATTTTTTGGATCTCACGAACCGGCAGATTCAGACTATGGCCACGATCACGAACACCACAACATTGCCGGAACGCTAAGCGCCGTTGCGATGGGCGGACACGTATTTCTTGATGGCGTTGGTTTAGGTGTTGCTTTTCAAGTAAGTAATGCCCTGGGCTTTGCAGTATTTCTGGCAGTTGTTGTGCACGCATTTAGCGACGGACTCAATACTGTTTCACTCCTTGTTAAAAGTGGTAACTGGCACAAGAACAGCAAATGGTTATTGGTATTAGATGGTGCAGCGCGTTTAAGCGGTGCAGCCCTTGGTACATATTTAGCACTCAACGAATCCTGGATGGCGCTGTATCTCGCACTCTTTTCAGGTTTTGTTATTTACATTGCAACATCACATATTTTGCCTGAAGCACACTCACGTCATCCATCTCGTTGGACTCTTGCTGCAACCACATTCGGTGTCTTAATTATGTGGTTAGTCGTAGCGAATTCTTAAGCCTTACCAAATCTACGATCGCGCTTGTTGTATTCCTCAATAGCTTTCCATAAAGTCTTTCGTGTGACATCAGGCCATAACACATCCATAAAAACCATCTCTGCATAGACTGATTGCCATGGCAAGAAGTTGCTGGTGCGCTGCTCCCCTGATGAACGAAGAAACAAATCCACATCTCGCATACTTGGTGAATCTAAGTACTTTGCAAATGTTTTTTCTGTGATTGCATCGGCTTTAATTTTGCCTCGTTTTACATCGCGTGCTAACTCAGTTGCTGCATCAACGATTTCTGAACGGCCTCCGTAATTAACACACATATTAAGAGTTAAAACTTTATTCTTTTTAGTCAGCTCTTCTGCTTCTTCAAGTTCTGAAATAACACTTGCCCACAACCGTTTAGGTCTTCCAACCCAACGAATTCGTACTCCCATCGCATTCATTTCATCGCGGCGACGTCGAATAACGTCTCGATTAAAACCCATAAGAAATTTGACTTCATCAGGTGATCTACGCCAATTCTCTGTAGAAAATGCGTATGCGCTTATTTCTTTAACACCGAATTCGATTGCACCTTCTACAACATCAAAGAGTGCCGCTTCGCCGGCTTCGTGGCCTTTAGTGCGTGGTAGACCGCGCTCTTTTGCCCAACGACCATTGCCATCCATCACGATTGCAACATGCTCTGGAATATTCATACCCGCTCCACAATTGGCAGTGAACGCAAACTGCGTTCAAGGTGCCATTGTAAATAAGCAGCGATTAATCCACTAGCCTCGCGGCGATTTTTTCCTTCGCTCTTATTGGCACTCTCCCAATCACTACTTAACAGTGCTGCCATTAATTCAAGTGTCTCTGGTTGTGGAGTTGCGCACGCAGATGGTCTGCACTCAAGACAGACAGAGCCTCCACCAACGAGTGAGAAAAATCTATGCGGTCCGGCCAACCCACACCGTGAACAATCTGTCATAGATGGTGCGTAACCACCCAATGCAAGGGAGCGCAACAAGAATGCATCTAATACAAGTGCTGGGTCATAACGATCATCGCACAGCGCTTTCATTGCGCCAACGACCAAGTGAAACTCTTGCACAGCAGGTTCACGCTCTTGCGCTGTGAAACGCTCTGAAGTTTCTAAAATCGCTGAAGCAATTGTCCAGCGCTGATAATCATCAGTAATTGCTTCGCCATAGTTTCTTAAGGCTTCAACTTGTGTGACTGTGTCAAATGTTTTACCAATATACATCTGAATATCAACATGGCTACCTGGTTCAAGACGCGCACCGAATTTAGACATTGTGCGACGAACACCTTTTGCCACACCGCGCACACGTCCGTGATCGCGAGTGAGCATGGTGATTATGCGATCTGCTTCGCCTAATTTCTGCGTGCGCAAAATGATTGCTTCATCGCGGTACAGGCTCATGCAGGCAAAGGTACTGGTGGCAACTATCTAATTGCGCGATTTATTGCAGACACGACGGCTTTAAGGGACGCAGTCGTGGTGTTTGGATCAATTCCAACGCCCCAGAAGGTTTCACCATTAATCGAGCACTCAAGGTATGCAGCAGCTGATGCATCTCCACCAGCTGAAAGTGCGTGCTCGAAATAATCCAAAACTTTCACATCAACTCCGTATGCCTGCAAGATGTTACAAAATGCAGCAATCGGACCGTTGCCTGTGCCTGCTAGTTTTTTAGCATCGCCGCGATCAAGAAGTGTTACTTCCAAATTAACGTCTTCATCTAGAACGGATGTCTGTGAAAGTCCCTTTAATCTAAAGCGTCCCCACGGTGCATCTTGTGTTGGCAAGTACTCATCTTCAAATACATTCCACAACTCATCGGCTGTGACTTCTCCGCCTTGTTCATCTGTCATCGCTTGAACAACGCGGCTAAATTCAATCTGCAAACGACGTGGCAAATCTAGATGATGTTCATTTTTCATCATGTATGCCACGCCACCCT
>Ga0194041_10000721_pt1 | contig 13551 bp, 12 predicted proteins | sample JunL449m_MetaG_FD_160082 | JGI IMG/M metagenome (GOLD analysis project Ga0194041, IMG submission 160082) | Anoxic zone freshwater microbial communities from boreal shield lake in IISD Experimental Lakes Area, Ontario, Canada - Jun2016-L442-9m | ecosystem: Environmental > Aquatic > Freshwater >...
TCCCAGCCGTTGTCGGTGAGCAGCTTCTTGGCCGCCTCGACGTCGTACGGGAAGGCATTGGCCTTGTTGGCCGGGCTGACGAACGGGTTGTCCGGGAAGGCCGGGACGGGACCGTAGGTCGGGGCGCCAAAGCCGCGCAGAGGACCCTTGACCCAGCCCTCCTGGTCGATCAGATGCTCGATCGCCTGGCGGACGGGGAGTTGCTTGAGGATCGGGCCAACGTCGGGGTTGTTGAAGTTCGGGACCATGTAGTTGATCGACCACGTTGTCGTTGTCTGGGTCTCGTACCCCTTGCCCTTGATGCGATCGCCCTGATCGCCCTGCTGCGGTGGGATGTAGCCGAAGTCGACGTCGCCACCGGCGGCGAGGACGTTGAACTCTGCGGTGTCGCTCGTGAACGGCTTGAGCGTGATGGTCTTCAGCGACGGCTTGATCGGGCCGCTGTAGGCGTCGTTGGCTGCGAGGGTGACCTCATTACCGTTGGCGAAGCTCTGGATCTTCCACGGGCCACTCACCACCTGCCAAAGCGGGTTCGAGGCGTACGTATCGGCCTGCGCGCCCTGCTTGATCAGGTAGTTGTAGACCTTTTTCGCACCAGCGGGGGTCTGGTCGAGATTACCGACCGTGCCCGAGTCCGACGTCTTGTCCCAGAGGTGCTGGGGCATCGGGGTGATCTGGCTCAGCTCGTTGTAGAGGATCCAGTCGGCGTTGTAGACCTTGTCGAACGTAAACGTGATCGTCGAGTCGTCCGGCGTCGTGACCTTGGTCACGTTGTCGGGGAATTCGCTCGGCACGTAGCCGGCCCAGTTCTCCTTGGAGGCCTTCAGGAGGTTCCAAAAGAAGAGGACGTCACGGCTGGTGATCTTCGTGCCGTCGGACCACGAGTAGTCACGCAACTTGAGGACCGCAGTCTTGCCGCCATCCGTGTAGGTTGGGGCGTCGGCGAGCGAGATCTGGTCGTAGACCTTGACCTTGCCGTGATCGCCGATCCAGTAGAGCGGGCGGTAGATCAAGTCCTGGAAATACGCGTCGTTGAGACCGTTGTAGTTGTCCATCGGCGTCAGCGGAAAGACGTAATAGGCCGGCGCGTTCGGGGGCTCGGCGATGACGGCGCTGTCCTTAGCGGGAGCGCTGCTCGTGCTGCCATCCGAGGAACTGCTCGACGACGAGCTGCTCGAGCCGCAGGCTGCGACGATGGCGGCGATCACGAGAACGCCGGCCAGTAGGATGAAAATTCGCTTATTCACCGTATGAGATTCCTTTATTGAGGACGGAGGGAGATTAGCACTGCTTTGTGCTTACCGGGTGTCGAGCTCTGCGAACGCCTCACAATGCTGGCCATGTTCGAACCCGTGAGCCTGCGCTATGGCTGCGCCCCACGCCTCGGCGGCGTGGACTAGGCCATCCTCGGGCGGGTTTTGCGAGACGTGTGCACGCACCGCGGCCAGCTTGCGATCGAGGACCGAGTCGATCTCGACAATGCGTGTGGCCGTGGCGTCACCGGTCAGCCAGACAGCCGGCACAGCCCAGGGCTCGAGGCCGCCCTGTAGCTGAGACACGTGCTGGAAGGGGTTACGCGCGTCGGGGTAGACGGCGGCGAGTGTGGCGGCGCCGACGGCCAGGTGATCGGGATGAGAGCCTGCGACCGAATGCCGGTTACGGTCGGGCGTGTGCGTGATCACGAGCTCTGGCTGCTCGCGGCGCAGTACCTCGACGATTTGACTGCGCAATGCGACGGTGTCAAAGATTGCGCCGTCGGGCTGTTGGAGCCAGACGAGCTGCTGCACACCGAGTTTCGCGGCTGCGTCCTCCTGCTCGATCACGCGCAGCGCCACAATCTCGGAGCGCGGCAACTCGAGATCCCAACCACCGACTGAGCCGTCAGTGACGATCACGTACACCACGCGCACGCCAGCGTCTGCGAGTAGCGCGATCGTGCCGCCAGCGGCGACATCGGTGTCATCGGGGTGTGCATGTACCGCGACGACTGTCTTGGGGAGCGGGCTGGGGAGTCCGATTTCAGACATCTGAACCGAGGATGATGGCGGCTATCTCGCGCGGGTGCTCCGCGTGGATGTCGTGGTGGGCGTGGCCATGCCAGAGGCAGCGGCAGTTCGGCAACGCAGCAGCGAGGCGCTCAACGGTCGCCTTCTTCACGGAGTCGGTGTCCGCGCCGTCGGCGGCGATGATTGTGGTCGGCACGGCAACGCGCTCGGCGTACAGCTTCGGTGGGCTGTCGTAGAGCGAGCGGAGAAGCGCCATGTGATGTTCTCGGGTGAGGTGCGGGGTGATATGCCCATCGACCTCTCCCCAGCAGGCGGCCATGCCAGCAATCGCCACGCCAGCAATCGCCATGTCGGACGAGTCTGGAAAATGCGTCTGGAGCATCGCCAAAAGGTCTGCGGGTGTGAGATGCGTGAGGTCGGGTGGTGACAGCGCAGCGGCACATTCTGGCCAAGCTGAGTAGTTTGCCGCGAGGTCGATGAAGCCGCCGTCAACAAGGACGATTCCGGAGAGGGTGGTCCCGCTCGCCGCCAGTGCGAGGACGACGTTGCCGCCAAGCGACTGGCCGGCAACGATCGGCGCTTGCCAGACCGGGTCGTGTCCGCTTAGCTGCGCGATGATCGCCGCGACATCAGCGGCAAGCTGGTCGATCGTGTAGCCGTCGTCGGTCTGCTCCGACTGCCCGTGGCCGCGCATATCGAACGCGGCAACGGCGCGACCCTGCTCTTCCAATACCGCGATGACTCCATCCCACATGCGGGCATTCGAAGCCAGCCCGTGGATCAGCAACACGCCGGGACCGTTGCCAGCTGAGACTGTGCCTCGCAGCTCGATGCCGTCAGCGGTCAGGCATGTGCAAGGGACCCTCATCGATGGCCAGCATAACGATTTGGCTGAATGGCCGGGATTAGTGCAGTTCGAGCGCGGTGGCGATCTGCGCCAACACGTCGAGGTGAGCAGCGATCGGACCGAGGTTGGACCCCATCGTGTTGATGGAGACGTGGGTCGCATCGAGTGCGCGCCACTGTTCGGCTTCGACCATGACCTGGTCCAGGTCGCCTGTCCAGGTGATGCGCCCCTCCATGCCAATCGCCTGTGGGTCGCGGCCGGCGGCCTCTGCAGCGGTGGCGATCGTCGTCATCGCCTCGTCGAGCTCGGGGCCTGGCGTCATCATCGGATACCAGCCATCGGCGAGGCGACCCATGCGACGGAAAGCGGGCTTTGAGCCACCGCCGAACCAGATCGGAATCGGCTGCTGGATTGGCATCGGTGCGATGCCGGCGCCGGTCACGCGATCGAACTCGCCCTCGAAGGTAATGGAGCGCTCAGTCCAGTAGCGACGCAAGAGTGCGACTTGCTCATCGAGTCGTCGGCCGCGGGTCGAGAAGTCTTGGCCGAGCGCCTCGTATTCGACCTCGTTCCAGCCAAGGCCGACACCAAAGCGGAAACGCCCCTCGGTCAGCAGATCGAGCTCGGCGGCCTGCTTGGCCACGAGCGCGGTCTGGCGCTGGGGCATGATGATGATGGCGGGTGCGAGCTCGAGCTTCGTGATGCCAGCGAGGAAGCCAAACATCACCAGTGGCTCGTGGAAGGTCGAGTCGATTGTGTACGGACCGCTCCAGCCGTGATGCACGGTCGTATCTGCGCCAACGATGTGGTCGTAGGCGACCAGGTGCTGATAGCCGAGCTGCTCGACTCCCTCGGCATAGGTGCGGAGATCCGCTACCGAACCACCGATCTCGGTCTGGGGGAGTGTCACGCCAATTTGCATGGCGTCAGCGTACCCGGTGCTGCGGTAACGACTGACGGTGATACACCTGCATCAGATTTTCTGAGACGTCAGGAACGCGGCGTACGATGACGAAAAGCGAATTCAAGATCGTTCTCTAGCGCATGCATCGCCTTCTCACACTTGCCCTGCTGATACTCAGCGCCTCGCTCCTCCTGCCGGCGCTTGCCAGCGCGGCCAACCGTCCGTTTACCTCGCGGTACTCCACGAACGTCAACGGGCAGATCATCATCTCGGCGAACACGATCATGCAGTGCCCGACCACCACGGTCGATCCGCTGCTCAACTCGGGGTGCTCTGGTGCACGCGCGGGTACGAACGCGCGCAACAACAACACGCTCGACATGGGTTGGCTCGACGTCGATTCGGACACGTCTACGTTTGACTCTTCGTCTGCACAGCTGGTGTTGCCGAGTACCGGGCACGTGCTGTTCGCCGGCCTCTATTGGACAGGTCTACAGAAGAAGGCCGCCGTGATCACTGGGGCCAACGGCTACAAGGGCACGCCGCTGGCGCCGCCCGATGCGAACGCGATCGGCACCGTCAAGCTGGCGGTACCGGGCGTCACGGGCTACGCGACGGTGACGGCCTTGGGTGTCGACACCGGGCCGATTGCCGAGTCGTCGGGTTACACCGCCTTCGCCGATGTGACGTCGTTGGTCAATGCGGCTGGTGCCGGCAATTACACGGTTGCGAATGTTCAGACCGGTACCGGCGGCAACTCGTTCGGGGGCTGGTCACTGGTGGTGGCCTATTCGGACCCGACCGAACCGCTGCGCAATCTCACCATCTTTGATGGGCTCGCCGTCGTGAGTTCGTCGGCCTTCGTCGACATCCCACTGTCGGGCTTTAAGACGCCTTCGAGCGGTACCGTCAAGACAACACTTGGTGTGGTCGCGGCCGAGGGAGATTGGGGCATGACGGGCGACTACCTAACGCTCAATGACCAGCTGCTCACCGACGTGGTGCATCCGGCCAACAACACAGAGAACTCGACGATCGCCAATCGCGGCGCTCATGTCACGACGAAGACGCCGAATTGGGTCAACCAGCTCGGCTACGACTCCAGTCTGTTTCAGGTCGATGGTGTCCTGTCGAATGGCGCGACGACCGCCATGTTCCGCGCCAAGACGACGGGCGACACCTATGCCCCGCAGGCCATCACCTTCGCGACCGAGCTGTTCTCGCCAAACGTGACACTGACGAAGACATCTCCGACCTCGCAAGATTCCCCGGGCGGTGCGAAGACCTACACGATTACCGCGACGAATAACGGCTCGGGGGACGCGACGAGTGTTCAGCTGCGCGATCCGATTCCTGCGGGGGCCACGTACGTTTCGTCCTCAACGTCGACGGGTTCGATCACCCGTGATGCAACGACGAATACGGTGGTCGCAGACCTCGGCACACTGACACCTGGGGCGAGCGCGACCGTCACGATCAACGTCACGCTCGGCACCGCTCTCGGTCTCGGCAGCACCGTCACAAATACGGCAACCCTTGGCTTCGTTGCCGCCGATCTCGGGCTACCAATCACGACAGTGGCGGATGCAGTCACGACGATTGCCTATCCGGATCCGGGGATTGTCAAGACGATTCGAAGCTCCGCCGGGGGTGCCTATACCTTCGATCTGACAGTCACGAACCAGGGCACACTGGCGACGACTGGGACAGTCACGGTTGGCGATTTTTCCGATGGTGGATTTACGGGCACCTACACGATGTCGGGTGATGGATGGACGTGTTGGCCCGTCGAGCATTCACCGTGTACCCGAACAGACCCGCTGGCACCCGGGGCCTCCTACCCGGTCATCACCGTGGTTTCCAACTACACGCCAGGTAGCGCTGTTCTCAACACAGGCAGCGTTTCTGGCGGCGGACAGCCAACGGACGCGAACAGCCCCGCACTTCTCAACGATGTGTCTACCACCGGCGTGCCGAGTGCGCCACTCGCCACTCTGGTCCTCAACAAGCGGGCGCTTGAGGACACGATTAGTCTTGGCACGCTCGGCGGGTTCGAGATTCAGGTACGCAACACCGGACCATCAACAGCGACAAATGCGACGCTTGACGACACGCTACCGCTCGGTCTCGACTTCAGTTCCGTCACCACGTCGCAGGGCTCATGCACTACGGCACCGTCGGGGGGCCAGACCACCGTCAGTTGCGCCTTCGGGTCGCTACCCGTCAACACGACGGCCACGGTCACGATTATGGTTCGGCCGACCGTGGCCGGCACGACGGTCACGAACACCGCCACCGCGACCTCAGACGACACGGCGGTGAGTGCCAGTGACGACGCAGACCTGACAATTCGTCCCGACGCGGACCTCTCGATCGTCAAAGCGGCATCCGTAGCAACGGTCGATCAGAACGCGCCGATCACCTACACCGTGACGGCGACAAACAAGGGCCCGCAATCGGCGGAAAATCTTCAGATTGTCGATCAGCTTCCAGCAGCAATCACTAGCACGGGGCTGACGTTTGATCCGGGTAGTGACGGAGCGTGCAGCGTCTCCGGCTCCACGCTCACCTGCATCTGGGCGGGCCCGACGGACACCAGCACCCCACGCACCGTGACGATCACCGGAAACACACTCGGATCGGTCCCAGTTGAAGACCGCGCGGCGGTCAACCGAGCCAATGTCTCCTCGAACACGGACGACTCAGATCCCAGCAACAACATTGCGACGGCGACGGTCATCGTCACTCCCGCAGCGGACCTCGAAGCGACGGCGACGAGCGGTGCCACCGTCGCGGCTGGTGCGAGTACGGACCTGACGTTCTCGGTTGTCAACAATGGCCCGTCGACGGCTGACGCCACCGTGATGGCGATCGAGATCCCGAGTGGCCTGAAACCGTCGAAGGCGCCCACGGACTGCACGATCGCCGGCCAGTCGGTCTCCTGTGCGATCGGCACAATGGCGAGTGGTGCAAGTACCGATCGTGTGATCACCGTGATTGCGGCCTCGGATCTGAGCGAGGCAGAGCGGACGGCAGCGGTGACGGTCTCGTCGGGTACGCCCGACCCGATCGCGGCCAACAACACCGATCGCGCACCACTCTTGGTCGCTCCCATTGCGGACCTCTCGATTACCAAGACCGCCAACGTCACTACGGTCGCGCCCGGCGGCACGATCAACTACACGATCGGTGTTGCCAACGCGGGGCCAGCGAGCTCGACGGGAGCGGTTGTCGTGGACGACCTTCCCGAGGGGCTGACGGTTGCGAGCGCAACGTCCAGCGCCGTTGAGGGTTGTACCTTTACCGGCAGGAAGGTCACCTGTGACGCCGGCGAGATTATCCCAGGCGCCAGCTTCGAGATCCTGATCGTCGCCACCGTTGGCAATGATCGCGCCGGCTCAACATTCGTCAACACCGCGATGCTCACACCGGGTCCGCAGACCGATCCGAACCACACGAACAACACGGCCAGCGCGACGGTGCACGTCACGACGCCCAAGGGTTCGATTGCGAAGCTAAAGATCACCGGCAAGGCGAAACCAGCATCCGCGTATCCAAAGACGCGGGTCGTGATCTCCTTTAGGGTCAAGAACACCGCAAAGGTCGCGGCGAATGATGTGCAGTTGTGTATCACCGTGCCAAAGACCCTCAAGTTCCTCTCGTCGAAGGGGAAGAAGAGTGGGAAGCGAGGCATCTGCTTTACTCGCGACCAGCTGAAGTCGAAGAAGAGCGCGACCTTTAGCTATACGGCGATGACGAAGAAGCCTGGCCAAGTGCGCCCACGCGGCTCGGCCTGGGCCGGCAACGCTGCCTACGTGTCGACGCTGGCAAAGCTCGGTGTGCTCGCGCCGGGTGGCAACGCGGGTGGCGTCACGGGCTAGCTGCGGTGGCTCTAATTATCTGATCTGATAATGTACGGGGATGAGTGAGCCGCACCCCCATCCCGGTTATCAGCCCCTACTCGCTGAGGTACTCGCCTCTGCAGCCGACCTTCAACGAGTCATCCCAGATGCTGTTCTCGTCGGCGGCGCCGCGGCGGCGCTTCATGCGGGGCATCGTGCGTCCTTCGATCACGACCACGTTCTGCCCGATCTCGTGGACCGCTACGAGCGGGTGCTCGAAGCGGTCGAGGCGACGGCCGGATGGGCGACGTCCGTGCGCGCCTCTCGACCGCCAATGACGATCATGGGGTCTCTCGGTGGCATCGAGGCAGGCCTGCGGCAACTGCGCCGCTCGCGGCCGCTTGAGACCTGCGAGATCGTGCTCGATGCCGAGCACACGGTCGTGGCGCCGACGCCCGCCGAGACGCTGCGGGTGAAGGCATATCTGATCGTGCAGCGCAACGCTGTCCGCGACTACCTCGACGTCGTCGCGCTGGCCGAACACCTTGGACGAGCAGAGGCCATCGCCATCCTCGGAAGCATCGACGACTACTACAGCGACCGCTCAAACGAGCAGGGGTCAGTGCTCACTGCCCTCGTGTTGAAGCTCGCCCTGCCCGAACCACGCGACGTCGACGTCACGCGTGAGCTGCCACGCTACAAAGGGCTTGCCGAGCGGTGGCACGATTGGGCCGCGGTCGTCACCGTCTGTGAGGAGCTCGCCCTTGGGCTGGCAGGAGCAGCGGCATGACAGTCACCTTTCGCAACGTCGATGCCTCGCCGAGTGACCCCGTAGCAACCTGGCCCTTCGAGGGGCTGGTCGTCGTCATCGAGCGAGGTCTTGTCGCCGATTGGCAGCCGCTAATTGAAGAGCTCCAGCGCAGCCCGTGGGGCCTGAGTGCGCGCAGGGTCGAGGCCTACCTCGGCTACGAGACGCACTCGCCGACGACGCGATTCTTCTCGCTTGCCCTCGCGCGTGCACGATCGGCAGCCGACGCCGAGGATCGTGCCAACGTCGCTGCTCGCGTGCGTGAGGCCATCAACCGCTCGGGGCTCACTGCTGCAGCGTTCGCCGCGGCTGCCGGAACGTCGGCGTCGCGTCTCAGCACATATGCCACGGGTAAGGTCGTGCCATCTGCAGCGCTGCTGCTGCGCATCGAACGTATTGGCGTGGGCGAGTCGCCGCCGCCGCCACTCCGTTAGGGTTCAAGAGGAACGAGGGAGGCTCCGATGGCGACATGTGGCGAGGCAGCGGTTCGACTGCTCGAGCAGTACGACGTAGACACGATTTTCGGGATCCCTGGCGTGCACACGCTGGAGTACTACCGCGGTTTGGCCGACTCGCCGATTCGGCACGTGACACCCCGCCACGAGCAGGGTGCAGGCTACATGGCGCTAGGCTACACGCGCGTGACGGGCAAGCCGGGCGTCTGCTGCCTGATCACGGGCGCCGGGCTGACGAACGCCTCGACCGCGATCGCCACTGCGCACCACGATTCGCTGCCGATGCTGATCCTCTCCTCGGGCACGGCGACCGAGGATGCCGAGCAGGGGCACGGATCGCTGCACGATTTGCCCGACCAGCCTGCCTTTATGAAGACGATCTGCGCACTCTCGATCGATGTGCGCGACCCAGCCGATTTGGCCGACGCGTTTGCTCAGGCGTTTGAGGTCTTCGATTCTCAGCGCCCGCGCCCGGTGCACATCAGCGTGCCGATCGACGTTCTCTCGCTCCCGGCTGCCGGAGATCAGCGCCTGCCCGATCGTGGCGCCGCACCGACGGCCGACCCGGCGTTGCTTGAACAGGCTGTTGCTGCACTGGCTGCTGCGACCCGCCCGATGATCCTGATCGGTGGCGGCACGACACATGCCCAGGCCGAGGTGATTGCGATCGCCAAGCTGCTCGGCGCACCCGTTGCGATGACGATTGCCGCCAAGGGTGTCGTGCCCGATACGCACCCACTGTCGCTTGGTACGACCGCGACGATCTCGCCGATCTTCGAGGAGTTTGAGCAGGCCGATGTCGTGCTCGTGGTGGGGACGGAGTTCTCGGAGACGGACTACTTCTATTCGCCGACGCTCGCCCCACCCGCATTCGGTGGCACGGTCGTTCGCATCGACATCGATGCGGCGCAGTTGGCCAAGCGTCGGCCGGCCACGATTGGTCTCCATGGCGATGCTGCCGCAACGTTGGCCACGCTCCACGCTGCACTCGCGGCGCGCGGCGTGCAGGGCACGGGCGACGAGCGTGCGGCCGCACTGCGAGCTGCCAACGCGTGGTGGCCAGGGTACGAGGAGTTTGAACCGTTCCTTTCGGCTCTCGCCGCGGCCCTGCCGGATAACGGTGTGCTCGCTGTCGACTCGACGCAACCGGTCTATGCGGCTGCGCACATGTGGCGCGGCACTCGACCGAATGCCTATCTGCCCTACGGTGGCTTCGGCACGCTAGGACCAGCCATGCCAATGGCCATCGGGGCGAAGCTCGGTGCACCCGATCGCCCGGTCGTGGCGCTTGCGGGCGACGGCGGCTTTCTCTTCACGATCCAAGAGCTTGCAACGGCCGTCGATCTTGGTCTGCCGCTGGCCATCGTGATCTGGCAGAACCACGGGTACGGCGAGATCAAGGATTCGATGGAACGTGTTGATGTGGCACCCGTCGGTGTCGCGACGAGTGCCCATGATTACCTCAAGATCGCGGAGGGCTTCGGGTGCCACGCCGTGCGAGCGGAGTCGCTTGACGAGCTTGGTGGCCTAGTTGCCGCGGCCTTCGTGGCAGATCGCCCAACCTTGATCGAAGTGATCGCCGACCGTGTCGCACCGTCTGCGCTCCCTGTTCGCTGATAGGTTGAGCGGGTGGTAGCCCGTGCTTTGATCATCGCGATTGGTCTGCTCGTACTGACGACGGGCGTGGCTGCTGCCGCACCCACGCTTCCGTGGACGCTGGTCGCGACGCGACCTCACGACGCAACGGCGTTTACCGAGGGGCTGGTCGCGTACGACGGGGTGCTGCTCGAGAGCACTGGACTGGTTGGGCAATCGACGGTGCGGCGCGTCGATGCGACGACGGGGCGGGTACTTGAATCGGTGGCGCTCGCGCCGAACGAATTTGGTGAGGGGCTGACGGTGCTCGGTGGAAGCGCGACGCAGTTGACGTGGACGCAGCACCTTCTGCACACGTTCGACCCAGCGTCACTCACGGCGACGGGCGCGCGTGGGTACCGCTTCGAGGGCTGGGGTTTGACGACCAACGGGCAGCTGTTGATTGCCAGCGACGGCTCGGCAACGTTACGCTGGCTCGACCCGGCGGGCCTACGCGTCACGAAGACGGTCACCGTCAAAGACCAGGGTGTCGCGATCTCCGACCTCAACGAACTTGAGTATCGCCACGGCATCATCTGGGCCAACGTCTGGCACTCCGACCGCATCGCGTTGATCGATCCAGCCAGCGGCAAGGTGCGAGCCTGGCTCAACATGGCTCGGCTGCGGCAGCGCCTGTCTTTCCCTGGGGAGGTGCTCAACGGCATCGCCCGCGATCCAATCACGGGAGGCATGGCCGTAACCGGCAAGCTTTGGCCTCAGCTGTTTGTGATCAAACTGGCCGGCCAGATTCCGGCCGCGTAACCCTAGGCCAGTTCGAAGCGAATCGGCAGTGCGCCGACCTGCAGCGTGCTGGCACCGAGGGCATGGAGGTTCTCTTTGCCCTCGACGATCGTCAAGAAGTGGTTGCCTGCCAACGGTCCAGCCTTCGACGAGAAGCTGCACGGGCCGTACGGAAACAGCAGCTCGCACTCGGAGATGCCGCCGGGATACCAGAGGATCTCGCCGGCAGCGGGATGGCACGTTGCGTCCTCGAACGGCACGCCGAGGTCGAAGTCGCCGAGCGGGATCCAGCACGACTCGCCGCTCCAGCGCACGTGGATCATCGTGTTCTCGTAGGGAAGCATCGTCAGAAATGCCTCACAGGTCTTCGGGGCCAGCGCCGTCTCGAGGCGCGCCAGAAAGACGGTGTCTCCACTTGTAATGCGAATCATTTGCTCTGCCATGGGTTTCTCCTCCGGGGTACGAGGGAAGTGTGCCGTACCTAGGGGGCGACGCGTTCGACACCGGGAATTCGATCGAAGTCGCGATCGAACGAGGCAATCCGAGCGGGAGAGTGCTGCCGGGCACAGGCGGCGAGATAGGCATCTTGAAAATCGACAGGGGTGTGCTCGTAGATGTCGATGGCATCGGTCAGAAGGTCGAGGTCGCCAACGACGATCCCCGGCAAGGCAAGGATCATTTGGAGGGTCTGCGCGACCTTTGTACGGGCGAGCCGGTAGACGGAGCGGAGTACAAACTCGATCTCGGCGACGACAGGGTCGGTCAGCACGAGCTCGTCGGCCGTATCGACGAACGTGCGCGCTCGCCCCGCCTGTCCCGCTCCATCACCGACCACATAGCGCAACAACACGTTGGTATCGACGAACGTCACGGGTGCCATTTCGCCTGCCACTCGTCGGTCCGCTGTGTATCCGTGAGAGCGCGGATTTGCTTCCAGGACAGACCCTTCAGTTCCTCGGGTAGTTCGACGGAGCCGGCTAACTCGTCGGGGCGACCAATTCTCGAGACGGTCAGGATGTTTTCTTCGATGCGGAACTTCAGTGCGTCACCGTCGCGGATGTCGAGCGCCTCCCGAACGCGCTTGGGGATGGTCACTTGCCCCTTTGAGGAGACGCGGCCGATTCGTACGGTGGGTTCCATATTCCTTACGATATCAATTAGGTAAGGAATAGAGACAGGGCTGATCGACATCGCCACAGTCTCTGCCACCATCCCCATACCGATGACGCGCACACCCGACCCGCATCCGCACAGTCTCTCGCCCAGCACGCGCACATCGCTTGAGCAGTTGCCGCCGAACAACGTCTTTCGCACGCTTGCGCATGCGGACGCTGCCTTTCCGCCTCTGATGGCCCTGACGGCGAGCCTCTGGAATGACGCCAGCCTCTCGCAACGACATCGCGAACTGGCGATTCTGCGTACGGCGCGCCTGGTCGACTCGGCGTACGAATGGATGCACCACATTGAGGTCGCGCGCATGGTGGGTATCACCGAGCAGGAGATCAACGCGATCGACGTGGACCAGCTCGCGCTCGGAGAGTTCGAAGAGGCAGACCAGCTCGTGCTCGATGCCGTGCCGCAGATCCTCGCCCACCGGCGCTCCGACGACGCAATCTTCGACGGACTAGAGCGCGTACTGAGCCCCCGCGAGCTCGTCGAACTCCATCTCGTCGTTGGCCTCTACGCGACGATCGCGGGTGTCGTCACCGACTTCGATGTCGATCTCGATGCGCAGTCGGGTGCATTCGATCTCGACCACGACGAGCGCGGTCCGCGGCTCGGGCGCTAGAACGCGCGGGTGAGGGACTCGGCCGTCTTGCCACGGCCAACGATCACCTCAGCCACGAGTGCTGGCTGAAAGAGGCCGTGGGCGACGACGCCCGGGACGCTACTAAGCCAGGCCTCGAGGGCATCGGGCCCACCAATCGCGCCCGAGTAGTCGGCGATCACATTGCCGTCAGGGCTCGGTGGGACATCGCGCAGCGTCACGTTTTGCAGCAGACGGAGCGTGCTCTGTAGGCCGAACTGGAGCAGCTCGAGTGGGATTGGGGCGTGGAGTCGAGGCACCAGCTTGCTGGAGTCGGCAATCACGACGAAGCGGTCGGCCATAGCGGCGACGATCTTCTCGCGCGTGTGCGCGGCACCACCGCCCTTGACGAGCCAAAAGTCCGGCGCGATCTGGTCGGCTCCGTCGATTGCGAGATCAAGTCGATCAACCTCGGCAGCATTCTCGACAGTCAGTCCAAGCGCCCGGGCGGCCTCTTCGGTCTGCACCGATGTGGCAACACAGCGAATGTCGAGCTTGCGCTCAGC
>Ga0194041_10000724_pt1 | contig 13532 bp, 14 predicted proteins | sample JunL449m_MetaG_FD_160082 | JGI IMG/M metagenome (GOLD analysis project Ga0194041, IMG submission 160082) | Anoxic zone freshwater microbial communities from boreal shield lake in IISD Experimental Lakes Area, Ontario, Canada - Jun2016-L442-9m | ecosystem: Environmental > Aquatic > Freshwater >...
CGGCCGATATCAGCACGGCATTATTCAGCGTATAGAATACATCAAAGAAACAGTTCGCCAAGGTAATGGCTTGGATGAAAACAGAAATCTAACCGAAGAAGCCATGCAACGCGGTTGGGATTGTTTATCTCGCTTTGGTGAGCGTATCGCAGATTTCAAAACCAAACAGGTACGCGCAGTAGCCACACAGACCCTGCGCGAGGCACGCAACCGTGATGTCTTTTTAAAACGTGCCACCCAAACTCTCGGATTCCCCATTGAAGTGATCTCTGGTAAAGAAGAGGCTCGTCTTATTTACTTGGGTGTCTCTCAGCTCCTTCCACAATCCGACGAAAAGAGAATGGTCGTAGATATCGGTGGAAGATCAACTGAAATTATCGTTGGTAGAAATAAAGAATCCAAGCAAATGGAGTCCTACCGCGTGGGAAGCGTCGCATGGAGCATTAAATATTTTCCCAATGGTATTTTTAGTGCCGAATCATTCAAAAAATCAGAGGTTGCCGCAAAAGCTATTTTGGATGAAGCGGTTGCCAAGTACCCGCCTCACAAGTGGGATGTCGTTTACGGATCGTCTGGAACCATTGGCGCGGTTGCTGACGCACTGGCAATGTCTGGCTACTCTGGCACCACCATTACCAAAGAGGGGGTCCTATGGCTCATCAACACCTTGATACGCGCGCAATCGGTTGATCGTTTGCGCATCGACGGACTCAAAGAAGATAGGAAAGCCGTCATTGGTGGCGGCCTATCGGTATTGAGTGCCTTAATGGATTTATTACAAATTGATAGCATGCAAGTTGCAGAAGGTTCACTGCGTCATGGCGTTTTGTACGACATGATTGATCGCGATATGGACGACACCGATATTCGTTCATCGACAGTCAAGCGCTTGGCTGTTTCCATGAATACAGACTTGGATCAAGGCGCTCGCGTATCTGCCATTGCACAATATTTTTTAGAACAAATTGATCCAGAGAGCGATCAAAAGGATCGGCTTCTTAGAAAAATCAAATGGGCCGCACAGTTGCACGAAATTGGAACGGCCATTTCACACTCTGACCATCACAAGCACGGCGCCTATATTTTGGACAACACCGACACCACTGGATTTGCCCAAACAGAATTGCACCGATTAAGCCTATTGGTTTTGGGTCATCGGGGAAAACTCAAAAAACTAGAACACAATCTTGACGATATCGACTTGGTCAAACAATTGTTAGCCTTGCGTCTTGCTGTTATTTTGTGCCATGCGCGTAGAGACCCCGACGTCGGCGATTTAAAAATCAACTGGAACAAAAATCAACCCAATAAATTCACATTAAAAGCATCAGCCAAGTGGCGAGAAAATTTTCCGCAATCGGCTCATTTGCTTTATATGGAAATGGACGCTTGGCAGCGCACGTCCTATAAGTTTGAATTTAAAAACGACTAATTAACGTCTCGTCGCACTGTATCGCTTCATCAAGGCTTTCTGCGCACTCAATGGTTTTCGATGTGCATCAGCATCAACGGGGTGATAAACCAAATCGTCATGCAATTGCCACGCGTCGGCGGTATCGGAAAGATAGGCAACCAAACATTCATCGATTATTTTTTGTTGCAGCTCTGGATTTGTAATGGGCCATGCCAATTCAATTCGACGCAACATGTTTCGATTCATCCAATCGGCACTTGACAGATAAAGCTTAACATCTTCATCGATCCTAAAATAAAACACACGCGAATGCTCTAAAAACCGACCAATCACAGAGCGAACTTTGATGTTATCGGTGTAGCCAGAAATTCCCGCAGGCAAAATACACGCACCTCTGATGATCAAATCGATTTGCACGCCTTTTTTGGATGCATCAATCAAGCATTGAGCCAAACGATCATCGGTGAGTGCGTTCATTTTTAAAACGATTCTGCCTTTTTTGCCTGCTTGCACTGCTTGGGCCACATCTTCAATAAACTCCATCATTTTGCTGTGCAGATGAAAAGGCGCAACAATCAATTGGTTTAATTGATTGAGTTTATTTTGGCTTGCGAGATGTAAAAAAACATCTTCCATATCGGATGTAATGGCAGCATCACAAGTTAAAAAACTCAAGTCTGTATACAGGCGCGCTGTTCGTGCGTTGTAATTTCCAGTTGATAAATGCCCATAGCGTCGTAAAATTTTTCCCTCACGACGCGTAATCAAAAGCATCTTGGCGTGGGTTTTAAGTCCAACCACACCATAAACAACTTGCGCACCAATGGACTCCAGTTGTTCGGCCCAGTTGATGTTGGCCTCTTCATCAAAGCGCGCTTTGAGCTCCACCACCGCTGTTACTTCTTTGCCCAGTCGAACCGCTTCGCGCAACAAATCCATTAACTCAGAGTCTGTTCCTGTTCGGTAGACCGTTTGTTTGATGGCTAACACTTTGGGATCGTTAACGGCTTCTCTTAACAAATCCAAGACGGCGCCAAAACTCTCAAACGGTTGATGAAAGAGAATATCTTTTTCTTTGATTTGTGAAAAAAGTGAAATGCCAGCAGTCAGTTGACGCGGATAAGTGGCTTGATAGGGCTTGAATAAAAGCTCAGGTCTTGCAGCCAAATCAATGACTTGATTGAGTCGTACCAAGTTAACGGGACCGTGCACTCTAAAGAGCGCCTGCTCAGGCAGTTCAAATTGATTGTTTAAAAAATCAGCCAAAAAATCTGAACAACCCGACGATACTTCTAAACGAACCGCATTTCCAAATTGACGGTTCTCTAAACCCCTGCGCAAAGCTGTTCTTAAATTTTTAACGTCTTCTTCGTCAACAGATAAGTCCGAATTGCGCGTGACCCTGAATTGAGAAAACTGCAATACATCACGATCAGGAAATAAATCCTTGAGATGCGAACGAATAATGCTTGAAAGTGAAACAACCATGGTTTGATTTTGAGAAATTTTTTGCGGCAGTTTGATAAAGCGCGGCAATACACGCGGTACTTTCACAATCGCAATTTCATTACTTCTTCCAAACGCATCTTTTCCACCTACGCGAACAATAAAATTAAGCGACTTGTTGGCCACTTGTGGAAATGGATGCGCGGGATCTAAACTCACCGGAATCAAAAGTAGTTTAACTTCTTGCTTGAAATAATTTTCTACCCAATTTTTTTGTGCTTGATTTCTCTCGCCGTGCGAAACAATTCGAATGTTGTTTTTTTCTAATTCAGGAATAAGGTCTTCGTTGTAAACGCGGTATTGCTCGTTCACCAGTTGATGCGCATGGTGCATTACTCTCTCGTAACTGGCTTGCGAAAAGGCACCTTTGCGATCTGTATTTTTAAAAGCCGTTAAATGCAATGACGCTCGCACTTCAAAATACTCATCCATATTGGACGACACAATACACAAATAACGCAAACGCTCTAAAAGCGGTACATCCACTCGCCTTGCCCAATCGAGCACACGCACATTGAAAGACAATATACTTTCATCCCTGTCAATCAAGGATCCACTGGATTTGGGCTTGATGAACGCAAGTGGTTCATCAACCATTGGTTTATGTGTACTCATACGGGTAAAGTTTGAATGTGATTCATGACAATCCAGTGACAAAATGATGACAAAACAAAATCAAATAACATTCAACACAAAAAAACGAATACAAATGAACTCAATTCAAAACCCATCAATTCTTTTCCAGCCCTATAAACAAGTGCCCCTAAGTTTATCCAATCGAATGGTCATGGCACCCATGACTCGCAATCGCGCAGTGGATCACAACACGCCCAACGCATTGATGGCCACTTATTATGGACAGCGCTCCAGTGCAGGTCTCATCATCACCGAAGGTGCATCGCCCTCGCCCAATGGTTTGGGTTATCCACGCATACCAGGGCTTTTTAACTCAAACCATGTCAATGCTTGGAAATTAATTACAAAAGCCGTTCATGACAAAGGTGGAAAAATAGTTGTTCAACTCATGCATGGTGGTCGTGTGGCCCATATTGCCAACCTACCCATGGGTGCCAAAGTGTTAGGCCCTACAAACGAGACGCTACCGGGTGAGATGTATACCGATGCTTTGGGCATGCAACAACACACGCCACCTCAAGCCATGACCTTAACAGATATCAAACATGCAATTGAAGAATACGCATTGTCTTGTCAATTGGCAATGGAAGCGGGTTTTGATGGCGTTGAACTTCATGCAGCCAATGGTTACTTGATAGAGCAATTTCTCAACGCCAATGTCAATCAAAGAACCGATGAATACGGAGGCAATGCAAACCATCGCAATCGTTTTGCCTTAGACATCATCAAAGCGTCAATTGCTGCCATTGGCAACAATCACGTGGGTATTCGAGTTTCTCCCTACGGTGTATTCAATAGCACGGGCGCATTTGAAGGCGTTGATCAGCAATACACTGACCTTGTCAAAGAATGCTCCAACTTAAAGTTGATGTATCTTCATCTGTTGGATCATTCGGCAATGGGTGGGCCTGAAGTGCCCGCATCACTCAAACAAACATTGCATGAACATTTCAAAGGAAGTTTGATATTGACTGGCGGCTTTGACCGTCAAACAGCTGAATCAGCGCTGGCACAAAACAAGGCTGATTTGATCGGCTTTGGTAAACCCTTTATTAGCAATCCCGATTTGGTTGAGAGGTATAAAGCCAATGCCGCACTCAATCCAACCGATAAAAACACTTTTTACTCGCCTGGAGAAAAAGGTTATAGCGACTATCCTTCAATGAGTTAATTGATTGATATAGATCAACTAATGGGGTTTTAAACATCCCCATTGATCACTATCGCTTGTAGTATTGAATCGAGTCAATAAGATAAGTCCATACTTTATAAATTGGAACTTATATGATTCAAGCGCAATGGTTAAACAGACTCTTCTTGATTGCAGGCATCACACTTTTAACAAGTTGTGGGCCTAATACTAAAATCTCATCAGACCCCTATGACGCCTCAAAAATTGAATTGAAGTCTCCCCCATCGGTCACCACGGACGGACGTCATACAGGCGCATTTGCAACAGGTGCATCACTCAATTTCAATTCAGAACTCAAACCCGTTGATCCTGCAACGACAAAATATGTGCAACTCGACACGACCCACAAAGTCATCGAAATTGCACCGGGCGTGCAATTCAGCGCATGGACTTTTGGCAATCAAGTGCCTGGTCCCGCAATTCGCGCGCGCGTCGGAGACAAAATTCATTTCAGCATGACCAATCGAAGCGATGAAACCATGCCCAATATGTCCATGGTTGTTGCACCCATGATGCACTCGATGGATTTTCATGCGGCAATGGTCTCACCACAAGACAAATACAAATCGATTGCACCAGGGCAAACGATTGAGTTTGAATTCACACTCAATTACCCAGGCATCTTTATGTATCACTGCGGTACACCCATGATTCTTGAACATATTGCCTCCGGCATGTATGGCGCAGTAATTGTGGAGCCCAAAGCGGGCTACCCGACACGCGTTGATCACGAGTACTTGGTGATTCAAAGTGAGTTTTATGTCAAACCCGATCCAACAGGTCACAAAGTGAACGGCGCGCCATTGTATGTGCTCGACGCAGATCGTTTGAAATCTTCTCAGCCCACTCACACCGTGTTCAACGGTGTTCACAATGGCATGGTTAAAAATCCATTGGCTGCAAAACCCGGTGAGCGAGTTCGATTGTTTGTTTTAAACGTTGGACCCAGTAAAACTTCGAGCTTTCACGTGGTGGGCACCATATTTGATCGCGTTTGGTTTGAAGGCAATCCCGACAATCAAATGAGAGGCATGCAAACAGTTTTGCTTGGGTCGAGCAACAGCGCTATTGTGGAAATGATGATTCCAGAAGCGGGCTCATACATCATGGTTGATCACCATTTTGCCAACGCATCCCAAGGTGCAATTGGTTTGATCTCCACATTAACGCAAGCCAAACCAGTGGACCTTGAACATCACAACATGGAAGCCAGTGCCATGCCGCAAGACCCCAACACCGTCCAAGGGAAAATGGCTTTTGAAAGCAAATGCTTGGCGTGTCACTCGATCGGTCAAGGTAAAAAATTAGGCCCTGATTTGGCTGGGGTTACTCAAAGAAGAAGTGATGCTTGGTTATCGCAATGGTTAGCAGCACCAGAAAAAATGTTGCAAACAGATGCCGCTGCCAAAATAATGCTCAAAGAATACAACAACATTGCAATGCCCAATCAAGGCTTGAGCAAAAATGAAATTGCACAATACCTTGCCTATTTCCATTGGATCGATCGCGACAAAAAATGAAATTCAATCGATTCACTACTGTGATCATCATCGCTTGGCTTCCAAGCATGGCACTGGCCTGTGGTCATTGCCTTGAGGATCGCATTGCAGCGGTTTATGATCACGCGTTGATGGCAAAAACAATTGCATTGAAACAAAAGATGCTTTACTTTGCTTGGGACGGACCCGTCAGTCGAGATGAGACCACACGACAACGCATACTGCGTCAATCTGCACTGGCCAGTGGTATCGCTGTGCAAAGTGTGCGTGTATCGATTGAACCTGCGACCATGGCAATGGCCTATGACCCACTCAAAACCAGTCCTAAAAAAATTGAATCGGCGCTTGAGTTGATATTGTCTAAAGAAAAAATATTTTTAATGCCACTGCCCGCGCAGAATTAACAACCGTTGTGTAATTTCCATTGTTCTTCATGCTTCATGATTTTGGCAAACTCTGGCACCTTGCATCGCTCGATCTCCTGCTGACTCAGTGGTGTGACTTTGAGGCCATCGGACATCATGCTGGGATAAACACTTGTTGAAGCAGGGATCATCGAAACTAAAAAACCAAATACAACGATAAAAATAACAAGCGCTACATATTGTATCGATGATATCATTTGAATCGCTTGCCGATCCTTTAGTTCACAAACACCACCTGGGCATAACTGGGCCCTTTCTTTATTGACTAAATTGTAGAGCTTGCATCCAATACAAATACCAAAGGCTGATTCAAAAAACAAAAGCATTAAGCACAACAAACAAGTCAAAATATTAATGGGCCCACGAACGTTGTTAAACACAACGAGATATAACATCAAGGACGCTAATGCCAGACCGATGGTCCACGCAAATCTTTTTTGCGGCGCGCCAACGTACTCAGGTATTTGATTTTTCACAGCAAGCCGTCCCAAAATCAAGCTCGGTGAAAATCTTGGGTTAATCAGTACTCGAATAAAAAAATCAATAAAAAAACCAACAATGACCCACTGCGTGGGACCAAAATCACCTTTGAGCCATGCGTGCATGAATGCAATCAAAGCCAAGAAAAATAAAATTCCTGCTCCCGCACGAGCCTCTCGTTCATTGAATACGGGTACAGGATAATCGGAGTGATCCTCTCCGAACTGAAAGACAGGATTATTCATCTATTGATGTTCAAGTCATGCGACCAATAGCACAACTGACATACGATTTGGCGTTAGCCAATCCTGCATCCAAGCCTTTTAATGACCCCTTTTCTGGGTAGCCCATGGATTTGAGTTTTATCGCAACCGCTTCTCGAATCGTCGGCTCACCCAAAAAGCGAACGCTTTGCTTTTCTTGATCGACGACCACTTGCTCAACGTCGGGTATCGCAGTTAACCCTTTGAGGATTGAGTTTTCACATCCGCCACACTTGAGGTTATCGATTTCAATTTCAATGGTTGTTTTCATGGTGATTTCCTTTTTGACGATTGACGCTTAATCATTTGAACGCCAAACAAAATTATCCGCCTGTGTCGATTGCAATTCTTTGATCTATATCATCAAATATTGATGATTGGAGGTTTGGTGCGTCGATAGTACAACTCGTAAGCAAACATTCCACCCACCATAAAAACCACAAAGAATGCTGCTTTGAATTGACCAGCCGCTAATGAAACCAAGGCGGGCCCTGGACAAAATCCAGCTAAGCCCCAACCTGCTCCAAATAAAATCGCGCCGATCACCAAGGGCTTGTCAATGGAGCTCGATGCAGGCAAATGAAGCATGCCTCCTAAAAAATTAACTGTGCGTTTATTTGCCATTGCAAATGCAATGAGCCCAACAGCAATCGCTCCTCCCATCACGAGTGCCAACGAGGGATCCCATAGACCCGTGAGATCTAAAAATCCAATGACCTTTGCCGGATCGGTCATGCCTGACAAGATGAGTCCGATACCAAATACCAAGCCCACTAAAAATTCACTGATACGGTGTAGCATTTGTATTCCTTTAGATGAGGTGTTGAACCACATAAACTATTAAAAAACCAAAACCCATAAAGGTGAGCGTTGCGACCAATGAGCGAGGCGATAAACGAGACAAGCCACAAACGCCATGACCGCTGGTGCAACCCGAGCCAAAACGTGTACCAAAGCCGACCAATAAACCCGCAATTGCAATTGCGATGTATCCCGCTTCTATACGGGGCACTTGCACCCAATCGGATGGGAATAAGAAACCCATCGCAAAGGGTGCTACAAACATGCCGAGTAAAAAAGAAATTCGCCATTCGATGTCGCCTTTTTTGGGCATCATCAATCCGCCAATGATTCCGCTAATACCTAAGATGCGACCATTAACCAAAATAAATGCAGCCGACGCGAGGCCCAATAGCACCCCACCCGCAAGCGAGGCCCATGGTGTAAAGTGATTCCAATCGATATTCATTTTTTCTTCTTTCCTGGTTTACAAAATTGTTCGTACATAACCTGAATGACAGCCATGGCTTGCGGACTGTTGATTTGGTAAAAAATGTTTTTGCCCTCTCGGCGCGTACTTACCAATTCTTCGTCCCTGAGCACGGTGAGTTGCTGAGACAAAGTGGGTTGGCCGATTTCTAAGATTTCTTCGATTTCGCCCACGCACAACTCACCCTTTGTCAATTGACAAAGAATCATCAACCGATCGGGATTGGACAACACCTTCATCAGCTGACAAGCCTGACCTGCCGCGCTTTGCATTTGCTCCAACTCTAAAGATGCCGTCTTCATATATAAGCCTTTGATTATTAATTTTTAAATATTATATTGACTTTTAATATATCTGTCAATATACTGTTAATTGCAGAACAAGGAATTACCATGCAAGCCAAAGAATTAAAGCCCACCATTCAGTCGTTTTTTGACAAAGCCACGTGGACATTTACATACATCGTGCACCAAGGCCCTGAATCGCATTGCGCCATCATCGACTCTGTCCTCAACTACGACCCCAAGTCGGGACGTACACAAACCACGTCTGCCGATTTAGTCATTCAATATGTCAAAGAACACCAATTAAAGGTCGAATGGATCTTAGAAACCCATGCCCACGCCGATCACGTCAGTGCCGCCCCCTATTTCAAAAAACAAATGGGAGGAAAAATCGGTATTGGACACAACATCATACAAGTTCAAAAAGTATTCAAGCGAGTGTTTCACTTAGAACCCGAATTTAAATTAGACGGATCACAATTTGACACATTGATGCATCCCAACGAAGATTTCAAAATTGGCAACCTAACCGCCAAAGTGCTTTATGTTCCAGGACATACACCCGCATGCGTGGCCTATCAAATTGCAGATGCGGTATTTGTTGGCGACACCTTGTTTATGCCAGACGTCGGTACAGCGCGCTGTGATTTTCCAGGAGGTGACGCAAGCACTCTGTATAAGTCCATACAACAATTGTTGAGTTTACCAGTGCAAACACGTTTATTCATGTGTCACGATTACCCACCGACCGATCGGCCAATCGCTTATGAAACAACGGTTGCCGACCAAAAGTCAAAGAACATTCATGTCCACGACGGTATCACCGAAAATCAATTTGTAGATATGCGCAGCAAAAGAGACGCCACCCTTGAAATGCCTGTTTTGATTTTGCCGTCCGTTCAAATCAATATACGCGCAGGCGAAATGCCGCCCAAAGAAACCAATGGCACGGCTTATTTAAAAATCCCTATCAACGCACTATAAGTCGTATCATGTTTTTAGCAGGCCCATTTTCATCACTAGGAGTTCATTATGAAAAAAAATGTCGGCGGCATTGACCGCGCAATGCGTATAGTTGCAGGTATTGTTCTCATCGCTTTAGCCGCAACAGGTCAAATTGGCTCATGGGGTTGGTTTGGCGTCATCGTGCTTGCAACAGGTGCATTTAGTTTTTGCGGCGCTTACACCTTATTTGGAGCGAGTACTTGCCCCATCAAGCAAGAAGACAATACTGTCTGATAACAAAGCGCTTAACGCTTTGTCAGAGCAAGGAGTTGGCCCCATCGGCATGACACCATCAGAATTAGTTCATAAAATTCGAAGCCTCATCAATAAGTATTGATTTAAATCAAATATTTTTTTTGCATTCATCGAATAATGAGTTCATCTAATAGTGAGGATGAATCATGAAGCACAGCAGCATACAAAACATTCAAGACGAACATGCATCTCTATCTGCGATGCTCCTATCGCTGCGCATGATGGTTAAACGGGGACCCAAGGATGAATCCACGCTCTTTTTTGATGTTTTAAGAGCCATGCTTTTTTACATCGATGAGGTCCCTGAGAAGCAGCATCACACCAAAGAATCACAATTTTTATTTCCAGCAATCGCTCGTCGATCCCTCACTTGTAAAGCGCTAATTGAATCATTGGAAGTGGAGCATCAAAAAGGTGAAAGCGCAGTGCGTGAGTTACAACACATGCTATTGGCATGGGAAATTTTGGGAGACTCCAGGCGTAAAGAATTTGAAGAAGCGGTTACACGCTATTTGGATTTTTATTTTCTACACATGAAGCAAGAAGAAACCATCATCATCCCCGAGGCACTCAAAGTATTAACCACCGATGATTGGCTGTTGATTGATCAAGCATTTGCCTACAACAAAGATCCCCTATCTAAAAACAACCAACGAGATCCTATTTACGATCGCTTATTTACAAAGATCGTGATGCAAGCGCCTGAACCGATCGGATTGGGTGCTCGTCATTGAACGCACCAAGGTGCTTGGTTATTGATAAGTGCGTGCCACAGGGCTAACGCAGAAAATACAAACAATAACAATCCTGCCAACCGTACGCCCCAAGTATCTGCTGGTTGACCCCAAACAGCATAAGTTTGAAGCTTGGACCAAGCAACAGGACCAATCAGTAGAAATACAGAACTACTGAACGCAAAAACACCCATCACCACTGCGCCCTGCCAGGCTTGTCCTGTGAGTGCTGCCACCATCAATACGGAATAAAGCAAACCGCAAGGTAAAAAAGTCCACAACGCACCTGTCAAAAAAATAAGATGCAATTGAGTTTGTGTAGGACGATGGTTGGGCATAATCTTTTGCCAAACCCAACGCGAACCCCGAATAAAAAAAAGCGGCTGCTGCGCTTTCCACATCAAGACCACACCGAGCATCATAGCCAACACATGAAACAAACTCCACAAATGCCTGAGCGCCACTTGATGAACACTCAGGTCGCCTATCCATTGAATCGACAAGGCCGCTACTGCGCCTAAAGCTGCATAACCAACGACACGCCCCATCTGAAATATCATCCATGCGCGTGTGGATTGTTTGCCTGCTGTTTTTGCAATCATAGCGCAGGGAGCCGCGCACATGACCAAGCAATGGGATCCACCCATGAGTCCCATCCATAAAGCGGTCAATAACAAAGACAACAACATCAAATGATTTTAGAGAACTTAACTAGGTTGATATCGTTTTGAAGATAGCGATCAAAAACCATGGCGATAGCGCGCACAAAAAACCAACCCTTGTCGGTCACTTCAATGCTTTGGTCGGTCAAATCAATCATGTCTTCTTGTTGAAAAATTTGTAGTAATTTTAATTCTTCGGCAAAGTACTTTGAAAAATTCAGTAAATGCGATTGCTCGATATCTTCAAAATGAACCATCCCTTGGCACATCAAACCCATGATAATCGCACGCCTGACTAAATCATCGCGCGTTAACGCTAAGCCTTTTACGATGGGCAATTTACCGTGACTCAACAAGTCTTGGTATTCCTCAATGGTTTTTGCATTTTGACTATACGTAGCACCAACTTTTCCAATGGCCGAAACACCCAAGGCCAATAAATCTGCATCGGGTTGCGTGGTGTAGCCTTGAAAATTTCGATGCAGCCGCCCTTGCCGTTTTGCTTTAGACAAATCATCGGTGGGTAATGCAAAGTGATCCATTCCTATATAGACATAACCCTCTTCTTGTAATCGCTTCAATCCAATATCCAACATGGTCACTTTGAGTTGAGCATTGGGCAAGTCCATAGAATCAATCCGACGCTGTGATTTAAATCGTTGAGGCAAGTGTGCGTACGCATACAAAGCAATGCGATCGGGTCGCAAACGAATCACTTCGTTGATCGTTCGATTGAATGTTTCTATAGTCTGCATTGGCAGGCCATAGATCAAATCAAAATTGGTCGATTCAAAGCCTAATTTGCGCCCTTCAATCAACAAAGACTCCACCGAATCGGTGGATTGAATTCGGTGCACCGATTTTTGAACAGCGGGCTCAAAGTCTTGAACGCCTAGGCTCAATCGGTTAAAACCCAACTCGCGCAGCGTGCTCAAGCGTGCGGTATTGATGGTCCTGGGATCGATCTCAATTGAAAATTCGGCTTGCTCGTTCCAATTAAAACCCGCTTTGAGCATGCCCATGAGTTCGCGCAATTCCTCGTCGCGATAAAACGTTGGCGTGCCCCCGCCCAAATGTAATTGTGATACCTTTTGTCCACGACCTAAATGCGTCAAAGTCATATCAAGTTCAAGTCGCAGCAATTGAAGATACGTCAGCGCCCTGTCATATTGCTTGGTAATAATTTTGTTACACGCACAGTAGTAGCAAAGTGAAGCACAAAATGGAAGATGGATATACAAAGAAAGTGGTAGTCTATGCACCCCAATACCAAGCTTGCGTTGCTCAAGGGCCTGAAGGTATTGTTCCAAGCCAAAAGCATCTACAAAACGATCAGCCGTTGGGTAGGATGTATAGCGCGGGCCAGGAACGTCGTAGCGCTTTAAAAGATCAGGGTTTAGAGTGAGCACAAGTCGTCCATTTCTTAGCCTCTACTGTGCATCTTGTGTTAGTCTTAGTCTTTGCTCTATATCAAAGGTTCTTTGTTTAAAACAATTTTTTACCTATGAATCCTTCTGAAATCAAAATCGCTTGCTCCAATTGCAATCTTCGTGAATTGTGTATGCCTGTGGGCTTAAGCACTCAAGATCTTGAAAAAATTGATCAAATCGTCTCCATTCGTAAAAAAATAAAAAGAGGCAGCCCCTTATTTTCAAATGGGGATCCATTCACATCGTTATTTGCGATACGTACAGGATTTTTCAAAACATCCATTGCCACCGAAGACGGTCGCGATCAAGTCACTGGTTTTCAAATGGCTGGTGAAGTGATGGGCCTTGACGGTATCGTCAGCGATAAACACACGTGCGACGCGATTGCCCTTGAAGATGCAGAAGTCTGCGTCATGCCCTTTGAGCGCATCGAAGACTTGTCGCGTCAGGTGGCTTCACTTCAACACCATGTACACA
>Ga0194041_10000729_pt1 | contig 13515 bp, 11 predicted proteins | sample JunL449m_MetaG_FD_160082 | JGI IMG/M metagenome (GOLD analysis project Ga0194041, IMG submission 160082) | Anoxic zone freshwater microbial communities from boreal shield lake in IISD Experimental Lakes Area, Ontario, Canada - Jun2016-L442-9m | ecosystem: Environmental > Aquatic > Freshwater >...
GCTGCAGCCTTCGCGTCAGCTGCTGTTTTCGCGTCAGCTACGGCCTTGATAGCCTCTTGATCTGCCTTCGCTTTCGCAGCGGCCGCATCATCAGCTGCCTTGGCATCCGCGGCTGCCTTCGCTTTCGCAGCAGCCGCATCAGCAGCACTCTTTGCATCAGCAGCAGCCTTCGAAACTTCGGCTGCAGCCTTCGCTGCGGCCGCGTCAGCGGCCGCCTTCTGGGCAGCGCGATTTGCTATTTCGACTTCCGCGGCTGCTTTAGCAGCGGCGGCATTAGCAGCGGCTTGAGCTGACGCCGCATCCCCGGCCAGCTTTGCGGCCGCGGCGTCTGCAGCAGCTTTCTCAGCAGCAGCCTTTGCGTCGACTAACGCCTTAGCTTCAGCCACGGCTCTTGCGGCAGCAGCATCGGATGCAGCTCGGGCGGCCGCGGCAGCACGTGCCACGGCCTGATCATCAACCACTGGAGCAGTCACGGGTGAATAAACTGTGAGAGTGGCAGGTTGTGATGATCGAGCTGCGTAGTTATCAGCCGCACCCCTGGTAGCGACGATCGTGCATGAGCCAACAGCAGAGGCTTGAATCACACCTGAAACGGCATTGACCGAACAAATTGTTGGGGTGTTAGTTGCGTAAGTAATTGCCCCATTTCCAGAACCCCCGCCGCCAATCGCCGTAGCTGTGGAACCTACAACTGCGGAATTCGGAGTGATCGTCAAAGTTACCGGATTCTCTTGAGAGGCAAGCACCGCGAAAAAGCCAGCCGCTTGAGCCATCTCAGGAAAGAAAACAACCGCGAATACAAGGAGGCACCCCGCAAAGCGAATGCGCGCCATCACCCTGTTGGTCATGGGGCCACTGCTAAGAACGCGGAGGCAATCGTGTGGATCGACGAGGTCATCAATACCAGTCGATCACATTCGCGCTTGCGATTGCTTGACAGAGCCATTCACCGTTCCTCTTGCACTTGTTCGCTTAGGCACTGCTTCAAAGCCAATCTTATCCGGCCGAAGGTACCAACCGTTCGCATTAAACGCCAGCGCAACTCATAAACTCTTTTGGAAGATTCGCTCTCCAAATGCTGAGCACCTCACGGCTAATAGAGAGAACCAAGTCGCCTCAGTCGACTCTGGGCGGGCCCCGTTAGCGGAGAGCTCGCCGAGGGGCCGCAAAGGCTGTGACTTTGTAAAAGGAGAATTCTTTCGAACCATCAAGAATTCTGAAGGGCTACTTTTTCGCGTATCCCGAAGGACATACCGGATTCGCGCCGGTGACTTTCTTGATAGTTTTGCCCTTAACGCACGAGATCGTCTTCGTGACTTTCTTGGGAACGTTCACCGCAACTGGTGCTGAGGCGACTGGTGCCGCGACAGGTACAACTTGCTGAGAGAGTTTTACTTGGATTTTGGGTGCAGAAAATTCAAAGTTGTATGCCGAGAGATTAATCCAACCGTTTCTCTCACTTACGACAGTGGTGGCCACGCTGTTAACACCCGATTCCGAAATAACTTCAATTTTGGCTTCTACTGGAGCGTTAGAAAACTTATACAAACAACGAGCAACATCAGATCGCATGTTTAAGTTATACGTGCCCTTAAATAGTGTGACGCCATCCGACGAATAGTGCGGAGAGGCCACTTGATACGAGAGAGCGCCACCCACAAAGTCTGGTGGGCCATCTGAATACGTGAGGGAGTTAGTAGCCACGATTCCCTTAAGCCCACTCCCCTGTTTGAAGCACGGGCTCGCGTTCTGCATTTCGCGGTCATCGAGTGTGCGCAGACTCCAAGTGGTCGGAGCAGCAAGGGATTTATTGCCGGCGTAATCGAGCCAGAGTTTCAACTCATTAATAGAGTCTGTTCCGTATGGAAATGGTTCAGATCGCGCATTCCGATTAGCAATGGGCCCCTCGGCATAATTAGCGTTGGCAGTCCCCCACATTCCTGCCGAGAGCCCACCTTTTTCGGCATACGCACTCTGAATCGCTGCAGGAAGTTTTAAATAGTTATCTCCCGCAGCAAAGATCGGAACAGGTAGCGGCGACGCAGAAATAGTCACTGTTTGTCCGCCCGACGCCATGGTTTCTAAGGTGATTTCTGGACTTCCTAACCGTCCATGGATCCAGCCATTAATTTCATTCGAAAGCCTGACCTTGAGCTTCAAAGTAATGTTGGTATCCATGGGGTCCCTGAGCAAGCAATGGCCAAGTGCGTTGTAGGCCACGAGACACGCAGGATTACCAGGCAGATTAACGCTCCCCAAGGTACTCATACATTGCACGATGGGCTGTCCACCCTCAACAACTCCTGGGACCTTAAGTCTTTGTGCGTTAAAACTTTGCTGCTCACAAGCGAGGCCGTAGGCACCAACATTTTTGGGATCTGCGCCTCCATTGAGATTTGTCTTTTCCACCGCATAGATGTTGGCGAAAAAGGCCGAAGCAGCCCTCGGGTTTTTCGGACTCGTTACTCCATTTAATCCAACGCTCACGAGGTAATCGCTCCCCCTTGAGTGCGCCGCAGCCGGAATACTCCAAAAACTCGGTTCACTCGGAGTCGGAATCTTTAACGACGGATCACCCTGAAAGGCGTCCTTATGATCTGGATACAACGTTTCCTTGTACGTTCCTTCACCGAGGAGGACACCATCGCGATACGCGGATACTCCTGCAATGCAATCTTTACTCGCATCGGTGGCGCAAGGAGGCAAAATAGCAAAGTAATTAAATTGCGTAGCGTCTTTACAATATAAAGCTGTGGTCGACGAGCAAACATAATCGCCGAGAGGCGAATCTGCATGGCCGCTTAGTAAAGAGAACATATCTACTTTGGTCCCACGATTTAAAGCATCATTGATCTCGATGCCTTGATAGCCGACTTCACCACCTGAATTAAAAGCGCTTGATACCTGTTCATCGGGGATTTCGGCCGCTATCGAAGGAGCGAGAACCAACGCTCCAAATACGAGCGCTATTGCAGAAACAAGGCTCACTTTCGATACAGACCGACTCATAAAACTCCAATCAGTACATTGGCTCATAATCGTAGTGGCACCCCTCCGCTCTCAAGCGTAAAAGAGGGGGTACTCCCTACGTCCAGGTACTTTTCTTGATTCTCCGAGAGCAGATCCGACATAGTGGCTCCATGAGTTCCTTCGCCCACCCACTTGATCCATTGAGCCCCGCAGAACTTGCCGAGGTAGTTGATGCAGCAAGACGTGTATGGGCGCTGGATCATCGCCATCTCATCTTCATGGTGCAGCTCCAGGAGCCGAGCAAGGAGAGCGTCATTAACTTTCAGCCCGGGATGGAAATCTCTCGGTTAGTTCGAATGACAATCTGGGATCGATCAACCACGACCGTATTCGAAGGAGTCATCTCTGTTGACGGTGAAGTCCATAGTTGGAAGTCGATTCCTGGCGCGAAATCACCAGTACTGACCAGCGAAGGTGTGGGCGCCATTCGGGCCGCTAAAGCGGACCCTCGAGTTCGTGCCGCACTCCTTGCTCGTGGAATCGCAGACCCGGAGGCCGTCCACATGGAGACCTGGCCGATCGGGGCCCAGATTCCCGCGCACTTCGACGATGGCCGGCGACTTGTTTGGACGCCGATGTGGCATCGCCCCACTCCTGATTCAAATCTTTACGCCCACCCGATCGCAAATCTCCATGCCATCGTTGACTTGGATGAATTTGAGGTGATCGATGTAGAAGATGGGCTCATCATTCCTATTCCGCCAAATTCTGGGCATTACCGGGCAGCTCAAACAGGCGGAGACATTCATCTCAAGGAGTTGATGATTCATCAGCCTGAAGGTGCATCTTTCACGGTTGAAGGTTGGAAGGTCGATTGGGAGCGATGGAGTTTTCGCATCGGGTTCGACCAGCGTGAGGGTTTGGTGATTCATGATGTTAACTTCAATGATGCAGGCGAGAAACGACGCATCGCTCATCGTCTTTCGATCGCCGAACTCGTCATTCCCTATGGTGATCCACATCAAGACGCATATCGAAAGAATGCCTTCGATACCGGAGAGTTTGGTTTAGGAAACTGTACGAACTCGCTGACATTGGGATGTGATTGTCTAGGAGAAATTGTCTATCTCGATACCGCAGTGGTTGAATCTAATGGAAATGTGCGAGAAATCCCCAACGCGATCTGCTTACACGAAGAAGATTCTGGGATTCTCTGGAAACACGTGGATATTGACGGCCATACCGAAGTGCGTCGAGGACGACGCTTCGTAGCGTCTTCGATTGTTACCATTAACAATTACGAGTACGGATACTTCTGGTACTTCTATCAAGATGGATCGATCGAGTTCGAAGCTAAACTCACGGGAATTGTGCTCACACGCGCCGACGAAGCGGGTACAGATGATCCTTGGTCCACTGAGGTCGAGCCTGGCCTCTTCGCCCCATTCCACCAACACATCTTTGTAGCCCGACTCGATATGGACGTGGACGGTCACCAAAACTCCGTCGTGGAAGTCAATGCCTTTGCACATCCCACCGGCGAAAGAAATCCCTACGGTGGAGCTTATGAAGTTATGCAAACCATTTTTAAAGACGAGGCCTCTGCTCAGCGCAGAGTTGAACCGATGACCAGCCGATATTGGAAAGTCATCAACCCCCATAAGACAAACCATGTGGGCAACCCCGTCGGTTACAAATTAGTAGCTGGACATACGACCTTTCCGCTGGCACAGCCGGACTCTATTGTGGGCAAGCGGGCCGGCTTTATGTATCACCACCTATGGGTGACCCCTCGGCATGAAGAAGAGCGCTACCCAGCTGGCGACTATCCCTTTCAACACCCTGGCGGCGCTGGGCTCCCCACATGGACTTCTGCCAATCGCAACATAGAGGATACTGATGTTGTTCTCTGGTACGTATTTGGCGCAAACCACATTCCACGCTCCGAGGATTGGCCAGTGATGCCGGTCGAACGCATTGGCTTTCATCTCAAGCCAGTGAACTTCTTCTCACGAAGCCCAGGCATGGATGTTGCTCCATCCAAGCCTCAAGGCTGTCACTAAGAAATGCCAATAAGTGGTTCGGTTACTTACCCAACCATTTAGCAACAACTTCCGGATGCTTATCGATCCAGAGCTTGGCAGCATCTGCCCGTGACAGCTTATCCACGGCGATCGACCTAGCCACTTCGTTCTGATCAGCGTTAGTCCAGTTGAAGTTCTTCACGAAAGCAACTGCTGAGGAATTTGAGTCCATGAACTTCTTACTTGCGACTTTATTTAGATCGTATGCTGGGTAATCGCACGCCATGATGTTTGGATCAGAGTCGCAACCTGCAGTGTACGGAGGTAGCGGAATTTGCTTAAGAGGAATCTCCGAGAGGAACCAATGGGGAGCGTAGAAGTACCCGATCACTGGAAACTTCTCTGCTTGCGACTTACGGAAGGCAGTCACAAGCGCATCTTCGCTTCCGGTATAGACCACCTTAAAATTCAGTTTTAAACCCTTCATGAGCGCTTCGTCGTTGGAGGAGTACGAAGGGTCGCCATCAAGAAATGCTCCCTTGTTGCCTGACTCGGAAGTCTTAAAGAGATCTGAATACTTATTAAGGTTGTGCCAATCAAGAATGTCGGGATACTTCTCTGCCATCCAAGGCGCGATGTACCATCCAATGATTCCTTTGGTACCGAGTGAACCGAGATCCACTGCAAGTTTCAAATCATTGATGTACTTTTTGGCAAGTGCCTCATGTCCCCAGTTCTCGAGAATGATGTCGACATCACCCGTTTGGAACCCTTGCCAGGAGACTTCTTCATAAAGTTGTTTAGCGACAACGTCACAACCGAGCTCTTTTTTCGCCACATATTCAAAGACGCCCATATTCGCTTCGTAACCAACCCAGGGATTATTTGCCACTTTGATGGTGCCACATGAGCTTTGCGAAGATGCGGAGGCTTCTGATGCTGTGCTGACTTTCTCGCCGCACCCAGTGATGACTATCGCAAAAACTGCGGCAACCAGAGTGGCGGTTAATTTTCTCGTAAATTTGCCGAGGTCATACATGCAAGCCTCCCGAGGCGTTAGGAATTTAAGAAAGGATTACTTGTCTCGATCTAAAGAATTTTCATCCTCGAGACCCATTTCAATAGCGATTTCTTCTTCCAAAGCGAGCTCTTGAGCTAATTCTTCCTCGACAGTCAAAGCGTCACTCTGAGCAGATGGATTTGACTTCTTGCGTCGAATCAAACGACGACGCACTTCATTCTCAGCGCGAATTCTCCGTCTCACCGCCTGTGCTTCGTGCTGGCGGAGATTGAAGGTGGCAATCCATAGAACGATCGAAATGACGATGGCAATGCCGACCACTTTCTTGGCAGAACCCGTGAGTACCAACCAAGCTGAGAAAAGGCCCACGAATGTCCACATCTGCTTGACTAGGTCCGCGGCCACTTCCTTCATAAACCTTCTCATCAACTACTCCTCCACCTTAAGCTTGTAATCTGACCAACCATAACCGTCGCGATGAGCACTTTCTTGGCCTTCTTCCGGGCTGTCGGAGAAAGATCAGTTCCTCCGCCAGCGCAAAGTATATAGCGAAGGTTGATAAACCGAGCCGTGGATTTGGCCTCTTGCACCGCCGCCAACAGGGAGGGGAGTTCAATAGGGGCTTGGAGCCCGGGGGTGATAATGTCGAATTCGGGTAGGGGAAACTCGATATTCGGGAACCCTAGACCTCATCGATTCAAACTACTTAATCGCTCCCTGCGAAGCCACAAATGCCATGACATCGATCAACGCCAGACCCATGATTGCCGGGAACCCAGCTCGTTTCGGCGCCAAAATGAGCACCGTGCACGCAAGGAGGGCACCCACTATCAACGGAAGCCGATACGTACCTATATATAAGGAGAGGAGGAGCGCAACAAGCCCTAGCCCACCGCCGGCGACTCGAATGCTATTGAGACTCCCAAGTCGCTGCGGCAATCCGTGTACCCCGATCGATCGATCTTTCTCCATATCTTTCAATACGTTTGCAAAGTGCGCTGCAATTCCAAGTAGGGCTCCAGAAGTAGCCACCCACCAAGGTGGAGTTTGTCCTGCACCGATGAATACGCAACTCACTAGGGCAGCGAAGGCAACAGCATAAGGAAGCGGTGAAGTGATTCGGCTCTTGAAATAGAAGTTGTAAGCGACTCCACACCCGACACCAAGTAGATGCGTGAGGCCGCCTGCAAGGTGTAATGGTCCAAAGATGGAGAGCAGTACACAGAGTGGAAGTGCTACCGTTATTGCTCGTTGCAAATCCACCTGCTTAATAGACCCATTTACTAGAGGTTTCTCTAAACGATTCTGCGCGCGATCACTTTCAGCATCAACAAGATCGTTACTCCAACCTATGGATAGCTGGCCAGAAAATACTGCAGCAGCAATTGTTAATGAGTCAATAAAAGTGAAAAGAGCTAGGCTAAGTAATAATCCCACAAGAGTTACCACAAGAGTGGGGGCTAAGTGAGCGCTCTTCAATAATCTCATCATGAAGTCATAACTCAGGAATGATCATCATGAGGAATAGGTATCAAGCCTTCGTGATGGTGAATTACCGTCCACTTACCCTCTTCTCGACGCAATACATCCGTAATGCGAACAGAACCAGTCATCGCACCCGGTTCTTGATATTCGAAATCGAGGTAATAACACGCAAGTGCCAAATCGCCCCATACATCGACTCTGACAAAACGCGAATCCCACGTCAAAGGTCCACGCGCTTTTGACTGTGCCTTATCTTTCTCGTGAAATTCACGTCTGGCTTCTTTACCTACAATGAACTCTGGTGTGAAGACGTCCCAGACAGTGCAATCGTCAGCGAGCGCACTTTCAAGACCGTGAACATCACCTGATTGGAAATTTTCGAAGATACTCCTAATTGCACGTTCGACTTCCACTCGTTCGCTCAAGGCCATAGTCCTTCTGCTCTTAATTTCTGCGTTGTAATCCTGAGCATAGGAGTGCTACCCCTGAGGGTGAAAGTAGACGTAGGTAGAAGGTACTCCGCAGGATGCCAACCTGATGGCGAAATTCATCGTGCGCACTTCCCCTAACGGCCACGGTGATCGCCAAATGCTGTCTGTGCGTGAGTTGAGCGATTGATACTCCCCCGCCTGCTCCCCGCCACCTGCGACGGTCGCTACGAGAGTGTTCGCATTGATATCCGTAACGGGACCAGGGTTCACCCAGCGCGCAGTGAGCGGGATGTATAGGTACTTGAGGTCTAAGGTCGCTAATTCCCCCGGCTTCAATCTGGAAATCTGCGTCTCATCAAACTTGCCCCAACTTGTTGAAGTCAAAGTCATAGTAAATTGCTTCCCCGGATAGGGCGAGTACGTTGAAACAGAGAGAGGCAGCGCACCCAAGAAATTAGTGCTGCAGGTGGCTATCGCCTGATCGACCTTCAATCGCGCTGCAGCATCAGATTCTGAAATCGACTTACGGGTAAGCGTAAAGGTGTACTTAGCCGTGGAAATTTCTTTGTCGGGCGCTGTAGGAACGTACATCTCGAGAGTGTGGGAGCCGGAACTGAGGGTGCTTGTACTGAGCGTTCCAGAGAAATCAGTCGAGTTGTTGAAGAGCACTTCACAAGGGAAAGTCTTCTCGTTTCCATCGATGCGGAAGCAGAATGATCCAAAGGATCTTGCGTTCGGCTTGATGTAATCAGTGCCACCTGTCATGGCCGAAATACCAATTGCTTTTCCTGTGTAAGTGATCTGATCTTCGTCGTTGGAAAACTTTGCGGTGAATTGGGGGGTCCTGAAGTGCCGCACGTCATAGCCACTCATGAAGACCATGAGCGTGCGACCATCACTAATCGTTGAGAGATAGAAGAAACCTACACCGGCAATATTTGGCGAAATCTTTTTATCGACGTCGAAGGTGAACGGTACCTTTGCATCACAAAGATGAGTTGTGAGAGTAGCCGCTGGTATGTACTGAATCTTCTTATAGTCAGTAGCAAGCGAGGTAGTGTCGTATCGCACTACCTTGGCTGGCACATCGAAATACTTCATCTCCGCCGATGCCCCGCCGATTTCTGAATCTTTCATAAAGAAATCATTTTCTGCGGGCGTAGATAGGTAATCTTTCTTCCAAGAAGTCGAAGCAGTGAACGCCATGACAATACGAGCATTGCTCACACCTATACTTCCGCTACCACGATTAATGCACGTAGTCGTCATTCCACTGGAGTAATCCGCCGTTTCATGGAATGGCATGCCATTTGAGCCACTCATGGATTGAGCATTGCTCCACGACGAAGGCATGCACGTAGATGACGTACATGCATCCTTTGCTGGAGTCGCCGGTGTATCGCTTTGCTCTGAGGGATCAGGTGGCGCCACATATTCTGGCGGAAGGGTTACACCGGAACCAGTACAAGAAGAATTGTAATTAACGAATTCTTCTTTAATTAAACTTGCTTGTAAATTTACGCCCTGTAGATCCCTGAGATAATTTGAATAATCAAGATTATATTTTTGCGCATCAGACATCTTACCCCTGGATATGGCATTGCTTGCCCTTATGCGGGAGGCATCCATGCCTTCAATATTCATCTTACGCAAATCTTGTTGATATTGATATTGAGACGCAAGCGAAGAAAGGGTGTACTTAATGGATGACGTGCAGGCGCTCTTCTTTCCGACTACTGCAGTAGCAGAGTCGTACTTACATTTTTTGGTGATGGCGTCTTGCTTGGCCCGCACCTCCGTCATCTGCCGGTTATAAGAATCAATACTTCCTTGTGCACTTTGCACATCTAACTTAGCGAGCGCAGCTGATGAAGCGTTCCCCGTGGCACTTGCACTTTCGTACTTAAGTTTCGCTTGAGAAAGTTTGATCTCAGAAAGCTTTCGAAGATCAGCGAGTGAGTAATACTGCCGTGAATAGTTAGCAACCTGCGCTTTCTGCGATGCCGTACAGGGCTTAAGTGTGGCCGCCGTACTGACAGGAACTACAAAAAAGCCAAGTAGAAAACTTGTAACGCTTGCGAAAACTAGGGCACGTTTAATCTTCTGCACATCCCAATTATGCCCCAAAAAGTCAAAAGGAGACGCAACCCGACTATGCTCGAATCCTTATGGCGCTCATCTTTGGTCTCGGCACCGCAGTGATGTTTGCCTGCAGCACATTGATGGCTTCGCGCTCTATTCGCATGATCGGTAATAACTCCGTCATTGGCTGGATTATGCTCACCGGAACGATTATCACTATTCCATTTCTTATTGTTTCAGGATGGCCGGAAATCTCCGGGAAGAACCTCCTCATCATGGCCTTTGCTGGAATTGGAAATATCGGTGGACTATTCTTCAGCCTTCGCGCACTTCAGATCGGCAAAGTGGGTCTCGTTGCACCGATCGTATCTACCGAGGGCGCATTAGCTGCCTTCATGTCAGCCCTCTCCGGGGAAACGTTGAAGGCCGCTGTAATATTTGCTCTTGTAGCAATCGTTGTCGGTGTTGTGATCGCGGCGATCGCGCCCGACCCCGCACCGATTGATCATGAGAAGCCTGCACAAGCTGTGCTCTTCAGCACCCTTGCATCTCTCTGTTTTGCCGCCACCCTCTTCGCCACGGGAGGCCTCAGCGGAAGTATCCCCATCGCCTGGCTCTCACTCCCTCCTCGACTCGCAGGCGTTCTGCTTGTGACAATCCCACTGGCCATCTCGGGAAAACTTCGTATCTCTAAGAAGGCACTCCCTCTAGTTCTGGGGTCAGGCGTTGCTGAGGTGGTGGGATTCTCCAGTTTCGCCTTAGGGGCTGGGTATTCGATTGCGATTACTTCCGTGGTGGCTTCGCAATTTGCGCCTATCGCTGCCATCTTGGCTTACATCATCTTCAAAGAACGTCTGGGCAGGATGCAGATAAACGGGATTGTGCTCATCATTCTTGGCGTCGCCGCCCTTACTGCCCTCACGAGCTAACCCGCGGAGGCAGCGGTTCAGATTGCTCATAGAATATAAGCGTGAAGCTCGAGCGTAGACACGTGCCAATCATCGCCCGTTGGACTACCACGTTAGCTGGGCTGATCGACATTGCATCTGTGATTTTCAGACCGCTTCAAAGTCGGCTCTATCGGGTCTCTTCGATACTTCCTGGAACCCCTACTCACTTTCCACGAATCGCACTGCTGATCACCGGTGTTTTTATGATCGTGATCAGCGGCGGGCTTTCGAGGCGAAAGAAACGAGCTTGGCAGATAGCCATTGTTGTTCTCGCTGCAAGCATGGTGGTCGGAAAGGAAGAATCCATCTTCGCTGGAATTCTATTAGTAATTCTCGTCCTATTTCGAAAAGAGTTTTATGCGCAGTCGGACCCTACTACCAGGTGGCGTGCGCTTGGACTTTTTCTTCAACTTTTCTCAATATCTCTTTTCTTTGGATTGATACTTTTCATTGAGAGATCTCGATTCATGGTAGGTATACCTTCGGTGGGCGATATCGCTCTTACGGTATTACGGGGGCTAATCGGGGTTTCTGGTCCAGTCCTCTTCTATGGAGATAGAACTCAAGACGTTGTACTTCTTCTGCTCGAAACGCTCGGGGCAATCACAGTTCTTACCCCCTGCATCACGTACTTACGATCACCCTCAGCAAGGCTCGTGCGACCCCAGGAGGATATCGACGCACTGCAGAATTTAATCGCTAATGCAGATGATTCTCTCGCATACTTCGCGCTTCGAGACGACAAAAGCGTCGTATGGTCACAAGATAAGCACGCGGCAATCACTTATAGAGTCGTCGCAGGTGCCATGCTCGCATCGGGCGACCCTTTAGGTCCAAAGGAGTTATGGCCGAGAGCCATGCGAGAGTTTAAGGAAATCGCTGATCGACATGCGTGGTCGATCGGTGTCACGGGCTGCTCTGAAGCGGCCAGCGAAATGTGGGTAGATGTGTGCGACTTACAATCAATCGAAATGGGTGATGAAGCAATTATAGATATCGCTGCATTTTCACTCGAGGGAAGAGCCATGCGCAACACTCGCCAAATGGTGGCTCGTGCGAAGAGGAATGGGTACGAGGTATCTATCACTCCGCTCTCCAAATTAAACGATCGTGAACTTCACCAGTGGAAGTATCAAGCAGTAGCGTGGCGCGGCGAGGCACGCGAGCGCGGGTTCTCGATGAACCTCGGCAGGTTTGGAGAGCGTCGGGATGCAAAAGCTCTGCTTGTAGAAGCAAAGAAGAACGATGAAACGGAAGCATTCCTGCAACTCCTCCCCTGGGGTAAGGATCGCTACTCACTTGATGTGATGCGGCGGGCACCACACGCGGATCCAGGAGTAAACGAACTGATGATTTCTGAGTTCACACACTGGGCCCTGGAACATCAAATTACGCATCTATCTCTTAATTTTGCCCCGTTTCGCTCCGTCTTTGAGCGAGGTGGGCAGGGAGATGCTTCACCCCTGCTTCGACTCAGTAGATGGGCACTCTTGCTTGCCTCTAAATGGATCCAAATTGAGAGCCTCTACCGGTTCAACTCAAAGTTTCAACCGAACTGGGAGACCCGATATCTCGTCTTTCCTAAAGGTGGATCCATCGTCCGAATTGGCGTGGCCGCTCTTGAGGCCGAGGCATTCCTGATTTGGCCGAGGTTAACCGCTCCATGGCGATCGCGCAGGCTCTCGGAACGGTAGCGGGTATGCTCGGATGATGTTTGATCTCACGGGTAAACGATTCTTAGTCACCGGTACCGGCTCTGCTCACGGAATCGGATTTGCCTCAGCGCGCGCGCTTCAATCTCTGGGCGCAAAAGTCTTCCTCACGTCTCTCTCTGGCCGAGTACACGAGCGCGCAGATGAATTGAATTCTGTCGGCGCTACCGCTGATCTCACAAATGAACAAGAAGTCGATGAGTTGATCGTCGCTGCCGTGAAATCGCTAGGTGGCCTAGACGGAGTCGTCAACAATGCAGGAATGACTAGCGTGGTCGATCCTTCGCAAGGTGAATTCGCCTCGATCGACGACACCTCTCTCGCCATCTGGCGCAAGTCGTTTGCCCGAAACTTAGATTCGGCTTTTCTAGTCACCAAAGCCGCACTCCCCCACATGCGTAAAAATCCCTGGGGTCGCATCGTGATGGTCTCAAGTGCTACCGGACCACTCATGGCTATCCGAAACGATGTCGCATACGCATCGGCGAAGGCAGCAATGATCGGACTGGTGCGCGGGCTTGCCCTCGACGAGGCGTCCAATGCCATAACCGTGAATGCAATCGCTCCTGGATGGGTGGCCACCGAGTCACAAACTCCATCAGAGGCTCTCCATAGTGCGGCGACACCATTGGGAAGAGCTGGTACCCCAGATGAAATGGCTAGCGCGGTTGCGTGGTTATGTACGCCAGGGGCGGCGTATGTCACTGGGCAGATGATTGTTATCGATGGAGCTAACTCACTCCCAGAGCAAAGATTTTTGCCACCTACGAAGTAAGAGTTACCTCCAAAGTCAAAGTCGAGCCGGGAGCACTAGAGGCATTTGCGCTCAAAGACCAATTG
>Ga0194041_10000737_pt1 | contig 13486 bp, 10 predicted proteins | sample JunL449m_MetaG_FD_160082 | JGI IMG/M metagenome (GOLD analysis project Ga0194041, IMG submission 160082) | Anoxic zone freshwater microbial communities from boreal shield lake in IISD Experimental Lakes Area, Ontario, Canada - Jun2016-L442-9m | ecosystem: Environmental > Aquatic > Freshwater >...
TTCCCCACCTGCTGCTCTCGGGGGTTGGAGCCTCATTTGAGGGGATGTTCCTTGACCCTGTGTTCAAGTTGCGTGGCGGGCGTTCGCTTCCGGTTCCGCCATCTTGGGGTCAAGTGGATGGCTTCCTGCAGCGAGCCGGAGCCTTGCGACTTTCTGGCTGGCCGCTACCCATGCCAGCGCTCTCGCACCAGATCTTTCTCTGGTTCTTTCTTGTGCCCGCTTCGATTCTGCTGGTGCTGTTTGCCGCATGGCGCCTCCGAAAACGAGAGCATGAGTCTGATCGAACCACTGCGCTGTGGCCTGCCGCGCTGTTTTGCGCTGCTCTGATCACACAGGCTGTGCAACGACCAGACACTGCGCATTTGTCTTGGGTTACGGGAATCTCGTTTGCATTGTGTATCCCCGCACTAGCGGTTCTTGTTCAGCAGGTTCGTCCTACCTGGGAAGTTTCTCGAGGCGCGTGGATTGCTGCGGGGGCTATGGCTGGGATCTTGTTGCTAGTGATTCCGTTCTACCCGCTTCGGACCTACGCAGACCTTGTGGGACAGACTTTTGGCAGAAACCAGTTTGGCTATGAGATCAGCAACGCTGGCCGTACCTTTTACTTTGGAAGTGCCGAGGGTGCACAAGATGCTCAACAGGTGACGGATCGACTTGAGGAACTCTCGCGGCCGGGGGAGTCACTCATTGTGGGTCCAACTGACCTTTCCCGAACGAACTACAGCGATGCCTTCTTCTACTACTTGTTCCCAGATTTGGTACCGGGCACTCGGTATATCGAGATGGATCCGGGCCTTGCAGATGCGGCAGATTCTGGGCTTTCAGAGGAACTCCTCAAAAATGACTGGCTCATCTTGTCGAATGCTTGGTCGGGATGGACCGAACCAAACGACAGCGCTGGCTCGGGGTCGCAGGCACCGAATCAGGTGGTCAATGACCACTATTGCGTCATGTCACAGGCTCAGATGTTCACCTTGTACAAGCGCTGTCGGTAACTCAGCAAGTCTCGCATCGCTCTGAATACGCCGAACTCTTCCGAGGGGATCCTCTGGGGCGTGCTGCAAACAAGGAGTCTGACCGGCTCCTGATAGTACAGTTTCTGCGTGCAAAGAACCCTTGTGATTCCCACATATCAGGAGGCCGAAAATATTGGCCGCCTGCTCACGAGGATTCGCGAGTTGTGCCCTGATCTTCATGTGATCGTCTGTGATGACAACAGCCCGGACGGCACGGGGAAGCTGGCCGATCAGGCTGCACATGACCTTGGCGGAGTAGAGGTGCTGCATCGACGCAGTAAGGAAGGTCTGGGCGCTGCTTACCGTCACGGGTTTCGCCACGCGTTAGATGGCAAGTATGAGGTGATCATCCAGATGGATGCAGACTTCTCTCATGACCCGAGTGTGTTGCCCTCGCTCATTGCTGCAGTCGACAACGGTGCAGATGTTGCCATCGGCTCGCGCTATGTGCCCGGAGGCTCAGTCCCGAATTGGACTTGGCTTCGCCGCCAACTCTCCCAGTGGGGAAACTCCTATGCCAGAGCGATGCTCCGGCTTGGCATGCAAGACGCAACAACTGCCTTTCGTGCCTATAGGGCGACAGCCCTTGAGCGAATCGATATAGACGGGACCACCGCAAATGGGTACCTGTTTCAAATCGAGACTGCCTACCGATTATCTGCTGCCGAACTCGTGATTACCGAGATACCGATTACCTTTGTCGATCGTGTTGCAGGATCCTCAAAGATGGCTGTGATTCGCACCATGTTAGAGACTGAATTGCGGGTGACCTGGTGGGGGATTGCGCTGAGAGCACCACGAATCTCTGAGAGTCTTCGCCGAACGGCTCCCGGCAAGTATTTGATGTCGAAGATTCGCCCGACTGGGCCACCCGTTGTGGAGTAGTTGATGGGAACCGCTGATCTAGCAACCCGGAGCGGCCTAGCTCCAGCAGTTGATTCGACCAGCACCCAGAGCTTGGCGTCCACTCAATCATCGAGCCATGAACAACCAAGGATTCGTTTGCAGGGGATCAATCCCGCACCGCTGGGGCAGGTCTCATCACTTGACGGTTTGAGGGCTCTCGCAGTTATTGCGGTACTGCTCTATCACTCGAGATTCCCTTGGATTCCTGGTGGCTTCTTAGGGGTGTCTGCTTTTTTCACCCTTTCAGGATTCCTCATTACTGCACTACTTCTTCGGGAGTGGGCCTCGGTCGACCGGATCGCAATTCGGCACTTCTGGTCTCGACGCTGTCGCCGCCTTCTTCCTGCGGCATGGCTCACGATCGGCCTAGTCATTGCAATGGGGGCTGTTGGTGTTTGGGATACCGAGCAGCTTCGAGACTTGCGTTCGGATGTGCCGTACTCGCTGGTCTCTTTGCTGAACTGGCACTTTATTCGTGCAGATCGCTCGTACGGTGCGCAATTTGCAGCGCCGAGCCCGCTTGAGCATTTCTGGAGCCTTGCTGTTGAACAGCAGTTTTATCTGATACTTCCCATCATCGTGATCGGGGTTCTGACTGTCGGCGCCCGTGTCTCGCAGCGCAGAAGACTCCGTCTTCTTATCGGAGTTCTCCTCTCCCTGACCCTGGTCTCGGCGATAGCCAATGGCGTGCTCGCTCATGGCGCAGTGGACCGTTCTTATTTCGGAACCGAGACCCGAGCGGCCGAGATCCTTATTGGCGCGCTTCTGGCATGTTTCACCCTCCGTCAAGCACGCTTGCGGACAGTCAGACTGCAAGGAGTTGCCCTGGCACTCGGCATAGCTGCACTCTTCGTTACTGCTTGGCTTTGGCACATCGCCCGTGTTCGTTCAGATTGGTTATATCCCTGGGGCTTTCTGCTCACTGCGATCTGTACCGCACTCATCATCCTTGCGGCGCTGCAGCGAAGTGTTCTGAGCCGTGCTCTCTCGGTCCGCCCGCTGTTATGGCTCGGCCGGATCAGCTACGGGGTGTATTTGCTGCACTGGCCAGTATTTTGTTGGCTCACCGTGGCCCGCACGGGTTTGGCGCAGTGGCCACTCTTTGGGCTGCGAATGGCCGTGACCTTACCCTGCGCCGTTGTGATGTTCCGGATCGTGGAAACTCCCGTGCGACTCGGAACACGGTTGAAAGGGAGGTCACTTGTGATTGCCGGTGCGGCGGTTCTCGTCGTTGTCCTCGCTGCTGGCGTGCTCACTACAAACAACCTTCCTCAGCCGTCTTCTTTGCGTTTGGCATCGGCCGTCTCACCTTCAACTCCGACCACGATCCCACCACCCATTCCCATCCGTTCGGTCTCGGTCGGGGATGGCTTTTCGGGCTCAATCTTTGAGGGCTCGGCAAAGAATGAGGGACTGCAGAATTCGGCGTACGCGACTGCTGATTGTGGCCTTGCCTTGGGTGGTTGGGTAGCTCTCTCGGACGGACGAGTTGAGCGAGATGTCGAGCGCTGTGCTGGGGTCCGACAGGGTTGGATCACCTCTGTTCAAACCCAACTACCGGAGTACACACTTGTGGCAGGCACATCACGTGATGTTTCTGACCGAAGACTCTCTATCGATGCGCCATGGCTTCCGTCTGACTCAGCCGAGATTCAAGATTTTCTACGAACCGATATTGCCGATCTTGTTGACCAACTCTCAGCCACTGGTACCAAGGTGGTACTGATGACCATCCCGCACATGCGAAACACTTCCGTTCCAGCGGTGTTGCCGCCTCTGACGCCCGATCCAGATCCCGATCGAGAGGTGCTTCGCGTAGCTGAATGGCTGACCGCTGTGCAGGGTGCACCAAGGAGCGCCTTTGCCGAGAATGACAATGCTCGCATTGATCGGTATAACGCTGTTCTGGCAGAGGTCGCAAAGAGTCGCGGGGTTCGCCTGTTGGACCTCGCGGGGATGATGAGCACCTGGGCAGGCGGGGAGTTTGATGCTTCAGCACGACCCGACGGTGTTGCTCTCAGCGCGACGGCTGCGAAAAAAATCCGATACTGGATCTCGCAGGAGCTGAGATCCGGCGCAACGGTTCCTCCCGCAGCAGCAACGGCGGCGCAGCAATCCAGTTCGGGAAGTCTCAATCTGCAGCTCCCTCTTCCCGAAGCTCCGCCAGTTTCTCCTCGTCGGCAGATCTCGACGCTCTCTCCGGCCAAGGTGTTGATCGTCGGTGATTCAGTAGCGCACAGTTATGGGTTCGGTCTTGAGGGTTGGGCTAGCTCCACAGGGCAGATCAGCGTGTTCAACGCAGCTCAGTTCGGTTGTCCCATCGCTCGGGGAGGTGGATTTCGTTTTCAGCAAGACCTTGATTCTTTCCGAGATGATTGTGACTGGAGCAGGAGGATTCCGAACTGGCTCAACGAGTTTCAACCCGATGTTGTGCTGCTTTCTTCGAGTATCTGGGAAGTCGTGGATCGGCGATTCTCGGGAGATGATCGATTCCGCCATGTTGGTGATCCTGTCGTTGACCAGTACATCCTCTCGGAGTTCCTTTCTGCGATTGACCTACTCGGCAGCACGGGTGCCAGGGTTGAAGTGCTGACGCAGTCGCATTTCAGTGCTGGCCTTGATCAGGGATTCACCAATCTGCCCGAGTCTGATCCGGGCCGTACTGATCGACTCAACCAGCTTCTCACCGAGGCGGTGTCACTGCGACCGGGTGTTGCTTCACTGTTGGAGTTTGGCAGTTGGCAGGCCGCGCAGCCCGGTGGCGAACTCAATGCAGAAGTTCGGCCCGACGGGCTTCATTTCACCGATTCCTACTCTCGCGTGATTGGCGAATGGCTGGGTCCAGAACTGCTGCGAATTGCGCGTGACGGTCAGGTTTAGCCCAACCGTGAGCTGGCCCGAGCAGCGTCGCGAGCGATGACCGGAGCATCTCGACCTGTGCTAGCAGAGCCATTTTGGCCCTCTGACTGCTCGTGGTAATCCTCGTCCACATTCACAGTCCAAATATCGTGATCGCCAGTACCCAATATGTTCTGAGCGGATAGCAATGCAGTCAGCATGGAGTGATCTTGGTTGTTGTACTTATGCATTCCGTTGCGTCCCACAGGGTGCACGTTCGGTGTGTGTTCAACAATCCAATCGTTGAGGACCGCCACGTTAGCGGCGTAGAACTCGTCATAGACCGGGTAGGCCTTGGGCTGCCGAACCACATAGCCAGCCTCGACAATTGAGGGGTCACCAAGACCCAGGGCAGCAAGTTCCCGGGTACCACGAGCGATGAGTTCTTCATCGGTGGCATTCCAGAGGTCGTCGCCCTCAAAGACGAAGTACTCCAACCCCAAGCAGGTTTTGCCATCTTTCACCAGGTACGGCGACCAAGAACCGAAGTTCTGAATACGTCCAACCATCACATCAGGGGAGTGAATGTAGATCCAGTTATCTGGGAAGCCGGCCGACTCTGGCACGACGAGCGCAACTGTTAGAAAGTCTCTGAAGTGAAGATCCTTAGCAGCGCTCAGCACCTCTTCGGGCGGCTGGGGACTCATAGCCCGAAGCAACAACGGAAACGGCATCGAGGAAACAACATGATCGACTGGGTACTCAGTTAGTTCGCCACCCGTGGTTCGAGCCCAGACGGAAGTCGCTGCACCATCTGCATGATCGACCCTCTCAACCCGGGTCTCCATCTCAACTGTTGATCCAGAGGCCTGAACCAGTTCGGTGCAGCGCTCCCACATCATTCCGGGGCCATATTTGGGGTATTGGAACTCCTCGATCAGGCTGGTAACTTGCGCAGAACCCTTACGGCGACCAGCAAATTTTGAACGAATGGGTTCCCAGACTGCAGCAAACAGCGACATGCCCTTAATGCGCTGGGCACCCCAGTCAGCCGAAAGTTCAGAGGCGGGAACTCCCCAAACCTTCTCGTTGTAGGTCTTAAAGAAGTGATCAAACAGCCTGCGACCATAATTTGCGACGATGTAATCCTCAAGGGTCTTTTGCTCTTTGGGCGGACGAATCCGAACCCAGAGCGCTGAGGCTATACATCGCAGTGCTTCGATGGGGCCTAGGTTGACCAGTGCATTTACCGGCTTGATGGGGTAGTCGTAGTACTTGCCGCCGTAGTAGATCCGACTCATTCGCGGACGCAGCAAGAAGTCCTCATCTGGCAGGATCTCGTGCCAGAGGGCCTCAACTTCGGGCACCTTGGTAAAGAAGCGGTGGCCACCGATGTCGAAGCGGTAGCCGTCACGTTCAACTGAACGCGAGATTCCCCCGACGATGTCGTCAGCTTCCAGAATGGTGCTGTGAACTCCACCCTTTTCGAGTTCAAATGCTGCTGTCAGGCCTGCCGGACCAGCCCCAATCACTAGGACGTTTAAGTTGGCGGCGGTGGGTGAGTTTTCTGGAGTGGGTTCTGTCATGAGTGGGTGGCCGACTGCTCGGAGCAGCCCGCACTGGAGATTACCGCGTGGTGGTCCTTGGCTGGTATTCACATGCTTGAGATTTCGCTGCGTCGAGCCCAGGATTCGTTAGGAACACAAGCTTGAGATGAATGGCTCCGTCATGCAGGCTTCAAGTGACGAACCTCTGCGGCCACGGCCTCAATGCGCCGAATCCACAGAATTCCGTCCGTGCGAAAGCTGGCTACGCGAACCGACCAGCAATCCACCGTCTGCCGACCAGCGTTGCTGCAAAAGAATGTGGTCATTGATTGCTCCTGCTGGAAGGCATCGGCGCCCTCAACCCGTTGCACTGTTCCATCCGCAAGGTGAAGTTCAAACTGGGTTCCTTGGGAGCTGTTGGATGCTATGGCGGAGTTCATAAATGGATTTTAGAATGTTGCCCCTGTGGATCGCTAGAGGCCTAACCATGTGAATTCAGCAGTATTTTCGGGGGAAATCCAGTTGAGATCAAGGGGATGAGCTGGGGATGGGAGTGAGGGTTTCCACAGATAGACAATCGAATGAGCTCGACATCACCGGCAGTAGCGCCCGAGGTGCGCACTTCGTGGCAAGCTCACAGGGTGACCGAGAATGAAGCAGCCACACCTGACGCCCATGGTGAAACCCTCAACTCGCAGTCTGCCGAGGACTCAGTTGATGTCGGTGACGGACAGCAACTTGAGTTCACTTGTCCTCGCTGCCGCTTAGAGGTGATCGAGGAGTTCTACGGGCCTTGTACTTCATGCCGAACGACTCTGCGCGTGCAGGTTGGTGGAGAAGCTCGTGAGGTCGAGTCGACGGCCTACGAACCAAAAATGAACGTCACCCCAAACGCAGTAGCAACCAAGGAATAAAGCCCACAATTTGCGTTTCCAAGTTGGCAGAATCGGCGACCGGATTACTCGAGCTACACCTGCTCGGCAGCCCACCGGTAATCGGCCTTCCCTGAGGGGGAGCGGAGAATCTGATCGCGCCGCAAAATGGCCCGTGGCAGTTTGTAGCGGGCGATGTGCTCAGCCGCCACTGCTCGAATCTGTTCATCGCTCGCAATCGCACCGGTTCGAAGCTGAATGATCGCAACAACTTCTTGACCAAAGCGCTCCGAAGGCCTTCCGCATACCACCGCATCGAATACGGCAGGATGTGCCTTGACAGCAGTCTCGACTTCCTCGGCAAAGACCTTCTCGCCACCAGTCGTGATACAGGCTGAGTCCCGACCAAGCAGTTCGAGCGTCCCATCTGCAGATAGACGTGCTCGATCACCAGGAATTGCGTATCGGGTTCCCTCAATTGTCGGAAATGTTGCCTCGGTCTTTGTCTGGTCGCCGAGGTAGCCGAGTGGGACGCGTCCAGATTGGGCAAGCCAGCCGGACTCATCTTCGCCAGGTCTCAGCAGTCGACTGAGGTTCTCGCTCAGAACCACCGAGGTAACGGCTGGGGTGAAGCGAGTAGCAACGCTGTTCGACGAAGAGCGACGCGCAACGCCTTGCCTTCCAGATTCAGTGGATCCTAAGACATCGAAAATCTCCACCTCGGGTAAGAACTCTAGGAGCTGATTCTGGATACCCGGCGAAAGAACTGCACCACCGGACAACACATGTCGTAGGGAACTCAGGTCTCTTATGCAGCCGGAATCCCGATCTCTGCCAAGCTGATCCAGGAGCGGTCTAGCCATGGGGTCACCCACGAAGAGCAGGGAGGTCGCAGCAGTCTGCTCGATAGTCCTCAGCACATCTTCGGGGTCGAAATGGTCGACCACGCTTTGGATGATGACAGCCCCGCCAGCTACCCATGCCGACAGAGCGTTCCAGTGCGCTGCGCCATGCATGAGTGGGGGAGCCGGAAGTGCTCGAACTCGACCGGTTGCTTCGGAAACAACCTGCTCAAGACTCTCAAACTCATGGCCGGTACGACTGCGGACTCCTAGGGCAGCAACCAAGAAATCTGCCTGCCTCCACATGGCGCCCTTGGGCATTCCCGTAGTACCACCCGTGTAACACAGGTACATGTCATCCCCAGACCAGCCTTCAGTCAGAAAACTCGGCAAGGTGGGACTTGCATCTGCAATCGCAGACTCGTAATCAACTGCCCCTGGCAGAAGGCCGAAGCCCGAGCTGTCGGCAACCTGCAAGATGAGTTTCGGCTGGTTCTTCAGGGTTGGTAGAACAGTTTTGAGCACGGGTGTAAACCGTTCGTGAACGATGATTCCTTCTGCTGAAGAATCCGTGAGCAAATAGCGCAGTTCCTCGGCCACATAGCGGTAGTTCACGTTGAAGGGGACTGTTCCTGCCTTCCAGCAGCCCAGCATCGACTCTAGGTATTCGTTGCCATTGAGCATGTACAGCGCAACGTGATCCTGAGCAGATTCCCACTGCTGAGACCCTCTGAGGCTTGGCTGACTGATCGCCGTGGCCTTGGGTCCGATTCCTGCATCGTGCAGAACGAACGCCAATCTGCGCGTGCGGTCCTGAACCTGATCCCAACTGAGAACGCGATCACGAAAGATCACGCAGTCAGCCTCAGGCTGCTTTGCTGTTATGGCTTCACAGATGCTTGAGACATTCAGTTCCACAGTTAGCAATAACTCTCGGGCCAGCGCATCATTGCAAGAGAGTGACTGGGACCTCAGAAACGGTTTGCAATGGAAAGTGACACGCAACGTATTGATCGCCCGCAACATGTTGCATCTGCGGCTCAACCTGAGCACAGATATCTTGAGCGAGCGGGCAGCGAGTCCGGAAACGGCAGCCACTTGGGGGAGAGATCGGCGAGGGTAGATCTCCCTCTAGGTGATGTTCGGTATCGAGAGATGCATCTGGATCAGGCAAGGGGATAGCAGCGAGCAACGCCCGCGTATAGGGGTGTGCTGGGGCGGCATAGAGGGAGTCGGGGCTACCGATTTCACACATCTTTCCGAGGTACATCACTGCAACTCGGTCTGAAACATTCTTCACCACAGCCAAATCATGGGCAATGAAAACCAACGTCAAGCCGTAGCGAGCCTTCATGTCTTCGAGCAGATTCAAGATTTGCGCTTGCACCGAGACGTCAAGTGCAGAAACGGGCTCGTCGCAGATGATGACCGAAGGCTCGGTGATCACTGCCCGGGCGATCGAGATTCGCTGGCATTGACCTCCAGAAAACTCGTGCGGTTTCCTCTCGGCAGCCGCCTCTGGATCTATGCCCACAGAGGCAAGAACTTCCATGACCTTTAGGCGGCGCTCTTCGGGGGTGCCAATCTTCCAAATATTGAGCGGCTCCTCGACAATCTGCAACACAGTTCGCCTTGGATTCAGCGAACTGATCGGATCTTGAAAGATCATCTGCAGTTTGGGCCGCGTATTGCGAAGGGGTTCGCCTCGTAGCGTGCAGAGATCGGTTCCATCAAGGGTGACCTCGCCACGAGTCGGCCGTGGAAGCTGCATGATTGCTTTTCCAGTAGTGGACTTCCCGCAGCCAGACTCACCCACGAGCCCCAGCGTTTCGCCGCTGGCGATGTCAAAGGAAACATTACTGACTGCGGATACCTTCTTGCCTCGGCCCGCCGGAAAATCCACCACTAAATTCTCGATCCGCAGCAAGGTCTCTGCACGGTCTCGCAGATGGGCAGTTCCGCTTCCGGCCATATTAGAGACCCTCTGTCTGTTCTGGGGTTGGCGGGGCTGGCGGTGCTTGGGCAGGCGGAAAGCTATCGGTCGAGGCTGCAACAAACTCTGGCGCCGTGGACATCAAGCGCTGAGCAGCTAACCGCAATCGCACCTCCTCGGTTTCGGGTGAACCAATAGGGTAAAAGCAAGCAAACATATGTGCAGGCGCAGTTGGAGAGGGGGTCAATGTTGGGGCCTCTTCATGGCACCGCGGTTGCACGTAAGGGCACCGGGGGCTGAAGGCACAACCCTTTGGCGGATTGACAAGGTCCGGTGGTCGGCCACCGATCGCCGCTAGGCGCGTATGTGAGGCATCCGTGAGCTTTGGAATAGCTGCCATGAGCGCCTCGGTATAGGGCATCTTCATTTCGCTAAAGAGCAGAGCTGTTGGAGCCTGTTCCACAATCTGCCCGGCGTACATCACCGCAATCTCATCGGCGCGCCCAGCAACCACTCCAAGATCGTGCGTCACCAAAATAATGCCCATGTATCGCTCGCGCTGCTGCTCGGCGAGTAGGTCAAGAATCTGGGCTTGTACGGTGACGTCGAGCGCAGTGGTTGGTTCGTCAGCGAAGAGCAGCTTTGGGCCGCAGGCAAGCGCAACCGCGATCACGACTCGTTGGCGCATTCCACCCGACATCTCGTGAGGGTACGAGGAGAATCGCTTGTCGGGCTCGGGAATCTTGACGGCCTTCAACAGCGCAATAGCGGTGTCCTTCGCATCTGATTTGCTCATACTGAGATGGAAACGCAGCGATTCCGTGATCTGCAGGCCTACCTTCATGACGGGGTTCAGCGCCGTCATCGGATCCTGGAAGATCATGGCCATCTCATCGCCCCAGAGTTCGCGATACTCCGAGTCGTTCAAACCAGAGATTTCTTTTCCTTCGAAAATGACTTGACCGGATCGCTCCGTGTTTGAGCGAGGCAGTAGGCCCATAATCGAACGAGAGAGTACCGACTTGCCCGATCCAGACTCGCCTACAACTCCCAACGTTTGGCCACGCTCAAGTGAAAGCGACACGCCGTTGACCGCCGTGAGTGAACCTCGTTCGGTGTTGAACTTGGTGACGATGTCTCGCACCTCAAGAAGCTTGGCTGCACCTGGAGTGCCACTCGCAATGGGGAGGCCATCTACTGGCGTCTGAGTGCTCACAGTACCGACTCCCGAACACCGAAGCGGCGACTCACCGCATCACCCAAGAAGTTCAAAGCCATGACGGTCAGGAACAGAATGAGCGAGGTGAAAATCACGATATGCGGAGAGTTGCGCATCTGCCCGCGTCCCTCGGCGATGATATTCCCCCAGGAGGGCATCGGCAGTTGCACGCCGACGCCAAACAAGCTCAGTCCACCCTCGGCCACAATTGCGATTCCCACTCCAAGCAGAGAGATCGACAACATGGCGGGCATCACGTTCGGCAGTACCTCGCGCACCATGATTCGCCCGTTCTTAGCCCCCATTGCCTTGGCTGCGAGCACAAACTCGCGTTCAGACCACGCGAGCGTGTTTGCCCGTGTGATTCGCCCGAGCAACGGAATCGACACGATTCCTAGCCCGACCACCACGACGGCTAGGCGGCGACTCGAACTGACGTCGGCGCCGCTAGCAAGAACGGTGACAAGTGACAGAGCTAATACAAACTGAGGGATTGCCAGGAGCACGTTCATGAGTGGGGTGATGAGTCCGTCAACTTTCCCCCGGAAGAATCCGGTCATGAGACCAAGCATTCCGCCGATAAGAAGGCCGAAAGCGACCGCACCGAATCCAACAATAAACGAAGAGCGAGTTCCCCAGATGATTCGCGAGAGCAGGTCGCGCCCGATGGCATCGCCACCGAACCAGTGCCCCATAGCCGGGCCCTTTCTTGCGAGTGCGACAAAGGACTCATTCGGGTCTGGTATCGGTAGGACTGGCGCCAGAATGGCAAGCAGTCCAAGAAACGCTATCCACGCAATGGCAATCCAGGCCGCCGTCCCTAAGCGGTCAGCACTGACGGCATGTGAGGAGGGCGCCTCGATTGCCTCAATGGTGGGCAGTGAGGATGGATCAAGATGGGCTATCGAGGTGTCACGATTTGTTTGCATTACGAATCCGTGGGTCGAGGACGGTGTACAGAAGGTCTACGGCGAAGTTCACCAGAATGTAGAGAATGGCAATCACAGCCACCATTGATTGGAAGGCAACGATCTGTCGCCGACTGATGGCCTCAAAGAGCATGAGTCCCATTCCTGGTAGCGCAAACACCACTTCCACAATGAGTGCACCGCCGATCAAGGTTCCGATATTGAGCCCTGCAACAGTGAGCAGTGTCAGCGAGGATGGTCGAAGCGCATGGCGGAAAAGGATTCGCTTTGATTTCAACCCTTTTGCCTTGGCCATGAGAATGAAGTCCTGCTGGAGGGTGGCAATCATATCGCTGCGTAGCAAGCGCATATAGATCGCAATCTGACCCACGGCCAACGTGATGGTCGGAAGAATCATGTACTGAAAATGTTCGATCGGGCTCTCACTCGGCGATGCGTACCCACCCGTTTTAAACCAGCCGAGCTTGACCCCTAAGTAGTACTGCAGCAAAAAGCCCAAGGCGAAGTTTGGTATCGCCAGCATGGCAAACGCGGATGTATTCGAAGTTCGATCAAACCAGGTTCCTTTGCGATACGCGGTGAGCACCCCCAATGGAATCGCAAAGAAAAGGGCCAACATCTGGGCGTAGAACATCAGCAGTAGCGAGACCGGAAGCGACTGCCAAAGCCGATCAGAAACGGGTCGATCAGAACTCACGGTGTAGTAGTTGCCCATATCGCCCGTGGAGAAGTTGCCAAGCCAGGTGCTGTAACGCACGGCAAAGGATTGGTCCAACTTGAGCTCATGTCGAAGATCTTCACGCTGTTGGTCACTACCCGAAGGAATGAGCACCTCGGTTGGATCACCCGGTAGCAATTCGAGCAACAGTGAAGCAAACAGCGTCACCAGAATCACGGTGACGATGAGTTGCCCAAATTTTTTTAGAATGAACATGTGATCCAATTCCCAAAGGGGATCGTATTTGAGTCAGACACTTTGCGACTCATCTGCGGTGAACGAATCCTTCCCCGTTCACCGCAGATGCTTGTTACTTGCGGGCGGCGTGGTCCTAGCTTTGGATCCACATTCCTGTGACGGGATGGCCAGTTGCTAGACCGGGGAAGGGTGCTCCGCCATTATCGGGTAGGTCCGGACCGAGAATCCCGTGCACGTCAGTGGCTGTCCCAATGTCCCAGATGGTCCATTGCAGCCAGATGCTGTAGGCCTGCTTGGCGAAGACCCTGTTGATGTCTCCGTAAATCTGCTGACGCTCTGCCTTATCTGGGGTAGCGCGACCCTTCTCGAGAAGGGCATTGATATCGGGATCATCGAAACGACTAAAGTTGACTGGGTTACCTGGATTGTGCCACCAGACAAAGTTTGCGTCCGGATCTCCTCCTGGGT
>Ga0194041_10000740_pt1 | contig 13477 bp, 10 predicted proteins | sample JunL449m_MetaG_FD_160082 | JGI IMG/M metagenome (GOLD analysis project Ga0194041, IMG submission 160082) | Anoxic zone freshwater microbial communities from boreal shield lake in IISD Experimental Lakes Area, Ontario, Canada - Jun2016-L442-9m | ecosystem: Environmental > Aquatic > Freshwater >...
AACACCGGTTCGGCGGCCAACAGGCCGGCGCCCATCGTCGCCCACTGCGACCCCTGTCCGGAGAACACCCACACCGGCCCGCGGTCATCCTGGCCGACTGCCGCCTGGAACGGATCGTCACCGTCGGCGATCGCCAGCAGGCTCTCCACCAGAACGCTACTGCTGTCAGCAGTCACGGCCACGCGTACCGGCCGGTGGCCGCGGCGACGCGCCAGGGTGTACGCCAGGTCACCCAGAATCAGATCATCGCCGGCAGCCTCGACCCAGTCAGCAAGGCGCTGTGACGTCTGACGCAGTCCATCGGCCGACGAGGACGTCACCGGGAATACCAACCGTCCCGAATCCACCACCGCGCCCGCGCAGTCTCCGGCGACCGGTTCCGGCGCCTGCTCCACAATGGCGTGCACGTTGGTGCCCGACATGCCGTAGGAGGAGACCGCCGCGCGCCGCGGGGCGATGCTGTCGTCGACCGGCCATCCGATGGCCTCCTGCGGTACGAACAACCCGGTCTCGATCGTGGCCAGGTGCTCGGGCAGCTGATTGAAATGAAGGTTCTTGGGCACCACACCGTGGTGCACCGCGAGCACCGCCTTCATCAGGCCCAGCACACCGGCAGCCGACTCGGCATGGCCGAAGTTGCTCTTCACGGAGGTAAGCGCGCAGCGACCCGACGTGCCGTACACGGTCGACACACTGGTGTATTCGATGGTGTCACCCACCGGCGTGCCGGTTCCGTGCGCCTCGACCATGCCGACGGTCGCGGGGTCGACATCCGCGACGGCCAGGGCCGAGCGGAAGACGGCAACCTGAGCATCGCCGGACGGCGTCAGAATATTGTCGGTTCGGCCGTCCTGGTTGGAGGCGGTACCGCGAATGACGGCCAGCACCCGGTCGCCGTCGCGTTGCGCGTCATCGAGTCGCTTGAGCATGACGACGCCGCAACCCTCGGCGCGTACGAAGCCGTCCGCCTCGACGTCGAAGGAATGGCAGCGGCCGGTTGCCGACAGCATTCCCTGACCGGAGGCCGAGGCATAGAGGCGAGAGTCGAGCATCAGCATGACGCCACCGGCGAGGGCCATATCGCTCTCGCCGTCGTTCAGGCTCCGGCAGGCCTGATGTACCGCAACCATGCTCGACGAGCAGGCGGTGTCCATGGTCAATGCGGGACCGTGCAGGCCGAGGGCGTGTGCCACCCGGCCCGACGCCATGCTGAACGGATTCCCGGTGAACGCGTAGGCCTGGTCGAAGGCGCCGGCGTCGCTGGTGACCATGGCGTAGTCGTCGTGCGACATACCGATGAACACACCGGTGGACGTACCGGACATCGACGCCGGCGTGCGGCCGGACTGTTCGACTGCCTCCCAGCAGGTCTCCAGCAGCACGCGATGCTGCGGATCCATCGCGGTGGCCTCGCGCTCGTTGATCCCGAAAAAGTCCGGGTCGAAGCCGGTGACGTCATCGATGAATGCGCCCCACTTCGACACCGACCGGCCCTGCACACCGGACTCCGGATCGTAGAGTTCGTCAGCGTCCCAGCGTTCGGCCGGAACCTCGGTGACCATGTCGTCGCCGCGCAGCAGGGCTTCCCACAGCTTGTGGGGGGAATTGATACCGCCCGGGAGCCGGCAGGCCATACCGATAACGGCGATTGGGGTTAGGGAGGATCCGCGCACTTCGCTCACACCTCGTTCTTCGTCAATGCGGGCCACGATGTTTCACCTGGGAGCCGCCTCAAGACCATCCACGCGGAACGCGCCATTGCGTTTCACATCAACTTAAGGTTGCCAGTGCTGCCGATAGCTTAACTGATCGGTGCCGGAATCGCGAGATTTCTCTGTCGGCTCAAAAAAGTGAAATAGCCGCTGTTTCAGCGCTTCGCAGACTCGATGGCAATCCTCGCTCAATGTGTTAGCTGGCGCTGACAACCGGTGGCGGCCCGCCTGGCCTGCCCCGGCCGCCGGGCTGATCTGCGCTCACCGCTATTACCAATGTTCAGATGGTATTTCGGTGTCCCGCGGCATCGGCCACACCCGCCCTTTGGACGTCCCTGACCGCCCCTGCCATGCCGCTGCTGCGAGGTTGCGACAGCATTCCATGCTCATATTTGTCGACTTACCGCAAATTACCGCATCCAGCAAACTATTGTGAAATACCATCGGCACCGTCGAGAAGCCTCCGGGCAAACTGTTGGCAATTGTGCGGATCTCCGAATGCCGACTGGGCGGCCGGCCGGTACGAAGCCGAACAGATCGCGCCCGATGCTGAGAGTTCAGGCTACCGACTCTTCGCCTTGCTTAAGCTTTCAACCAGTGATTCCCTCTCTGCCGCCGGAACTCCGGCAACTAAACTGAGAGTAGCCTGAGAGGGTCTGGTATCTACCGAATGGGCGCGCCATAACCCGTCAGCTGATATCAACAAACCACTCGGTTTACATTGTTCATCAAGCGTTGACGGCGAACCAGGCAAAGAATCAATAAATAATCTGCGAGTTATGTAAATTCGAACCTCTCAATTCGTTGAAAAAACAGCCGGACAGCCCTGCAACAGTGCTCCAATAATGTTTCAAACGCGAGCGGGAGCCCTCGCGCAGATGTTAGCTAGATCACCCGGGGCCGGGCGTGGCGCCTAGCCTGCAACCGCACCTGGCCCAGGAGAACTGAACGCCGAGCCATGCTCGGTGATCGGCACGAACCCGTGCCGGCGAGCCGCGGCGGCATCTCGGCGCACCAGTGCGCCCATAGTCACAAAGCCGGTCTGATCCGCCGCCAGCAACGGCGTCAGCAGTCGGTTATGAACAACGGCGAATGCCAGTCCCGCCTCGGGAATGGCCCAACCGAATGCCCCTCCGAGGCCGACATGACCGAACCCGGGCAGCACTGCAGGCACAGACAGTCCATGGAACCCGAGATGGAATGCCATCGGCAGCAGGAGGTTGCGATCAGGGCGCAGGTTGCGGCGTCCGGTCAGAGCCGCCACCCGCTGCGCCGACAGATACCGCCGGCCGTCTATTTCGCCTGCGTTGGCGATCGCGCCGTACATCCGGGCCAAAGCCCGAGCGGTCGCGACGCCGTTGGCGGAGGGAATCTCGCTGTCCAGCAACGGCATATCGCCCTGCACAACGGTTTTCATGCCCGGGAAGTACATCGAACCGAATGCAGCAGACAACTCCAGCGCGGCGAGGCGGGGGGCCACCGCATTGAACACCGGATTGGGAATGTTGGCCTGCGGGCCGATGATGCTCGCGACGCGGGTCGGCGAACCCGCGGGCGGGCGTCCGAGGTGGATGCCGTCGGTGCCCAGCGGTTCTGCCACCTCGATCCGGATCAATTCCCGCATACCCCTGCCGGTGACCGAGCGGGCCAGGCCGGACATCAGCCAGCCATAGGTAATCGCGTGATAGGCGGATCTACCGAGGTGGGCATCGGCGGGTGCCGCCGCGATCCGATCCTCCATGTAGCGGTGGTTGAGGAGTTCGTGCTTGCCCACCCCGCGCAGGTTCGACAGTCCCGCCCGGTGCCGCATCACGTCCCGGACGGTGATCTGCGCCTTTCCGTTGGCGCCGAATTCAGGCCAGTACTCGGCCACCGGGGCGTCGTAATCGATCAACCCTCGGTCAGCCAGTCGATGAATGACAGTGGATGAAACACCCTTGGTCGCCGAAAACACCATCGCCGCGGTATCGGCCGACCACGGCACCGTGCCGCGCCTGTCAGACCATCCGGTCCATACGTCCACAACAGGCCTACCGTCGAGATAGACCGCGAATGCGCCGCCACCGAACCGCCGATGCGGGAATAGGTTCGCGAAACCTCTTACTGCACAGGCGAAACCGGGGTCAGCGGCACCATGAACCCCGCGGGGCAACGCCGCTTGATTACCACCAGATGTCACCGGGGTCACGACAGCGAATGTACAAGCTGAACACGCCTTCGCCGAAAATCGTTGCCGATCTGTTAGATTCGCCCCTCGGCGGCATCCAGAATCCGTTGGGCCGCAAGGGCGGGTGTCAGCTCGCCATCGCGGACCTGCCGTTCGACCTCGGCACGCATACCTTTCACCGCAGGATGGCTCAGAACCCGGTCCAGCACGGTGTCGCGCACCATCGACCACGTCCAGTCCACCTGCTGAGCGCGCCGCCGAGCCTGGAAATCACCGGCTTCGGTGAGCACTTCGCGATGCTTGAGCACGGTGTCCCACAACGTGGTCAAGCCGTCACCGTGCAGCGCACTCAGCGTCAGCACCGGTGGGCGCCACAGTGTTTCGCGGGGATAGATCAACCTGATCGCCGACGCCAGCTCACGCGCTGCGGAATCGGCTTCGATGGCATGCTTTCCGTCGGCCTTGTTGACCACGACGATATCGGCAAGTTCGAGCACACCTTTTTTGATTCCCTGGAGCTGATCTCCGGTGCGGGCCAGAGTCAGGAATACGAACGTGTCCACCATGTTGGAGACCGTGACCTCCGACTGCCCCACCCCGACGGTCTCCACCAGAATGACGTCAAAACCGGCGGCCTCGAGTAACACGATGGTCTCCCGGGTGGCCCTGGCTACGCCGCCGAGGGTCCCGGAGGTCGGCGACGGCCGGATATAGGCATCCGGGTGCACCGCCAACCGCGCCATTCGGGTCTTGTCCCCCAGGATCGATCCCCCGGTACGCGTGGACGACGGATCGACCGCCAGCACCGCCACCCGGTGACCCCGACCGATCAGGTACATGCCGAGTGCCTCGATGGCGGTGGACTTCCCCACACCGGGAACCCCGGTGATACCCACGTGCATAGCGCTGCCCGCATGCGGCATCAATTCCAGCAGCAACTCCTGAGCCTGCTCACGATGGTCAGTGCGGGTCGACTCGACCAGCGTGATCGCGCGTGCCAACGCGGCGCGGTCGCCCTCACGGATCGCTCCGGCGAGCACTCGAGCGTCGCTGTGGTCCTCCATCAGCTCAGTTCGTAACCCAACCGCTCGGCGAGCTTGTGCAACAGGCTCACCGCCGCCTCGGCAATGACCGTACCGGGCGGGAAGATCGCGGTGGCGCCGGCAGCGTACAACTCGTCGAAGTCACCCGGTGGGATCACACCACCGACCACGATCATGATGTCCGGTCGGCCGACCACCGCCAGCGCCTCACGAAGCGCGGGCACCAGGGTCAGGTGGCCGGCGGCAAGTGACGACACACCGACAACGTGGACGTCATTGTCGGCCGCCTGCCGTGCCACTTCATCCGGCGTGGAGAACAATGAGCCGACATCAACGTCGAATCCGATATCGGCGAATGCCGTTGCGATGACCTTCTGTCCGCGGTCGTGACCGTCCTGGCCCATTTTCGCCACCAGGATCCGAGGCCGACGGCCGTCGGCATCGGCGAACTTCGCCACCAGTCGGGTGGCCTCCGTCAGACCGGTGATTCCGCCTCCTGAACTCACTGCGCCCTGTCCTCCCCCTCGGCTCACTTCGTCGCGGTAAACCCCTGAGATGGTTCGAATTTCGGCCTGGTGACGCCCATACACCTTTTCCAGTGCATCGGAGATCTCCCCCACCGTGGCCTTTGCCCGCGCCGCGTCGATGGCCAGTGCCATCAGATTGTCCTCCAGACCGGACCCTGCGGTCGGTCCGGCTGCCCGGGTGAGTTCAGCCAGCGCTGCCTGCACCGAGGTCTCATCGCGTGCCGCGCGAAGCTGCTCCAGCTTCGCGAGCTGCTCGCTTCGGACCCGGCTGTTCTCCACCTTGAGAACCTCGATATCAATGTCCTCATCGACCTGATACTTGTTCACACCGATTACCGGTTGCTGTCCGGAGTCGATTCGCGCCTGGGTTCGCGCCGCGGCCTCCTCGATGCGCAACTTGGGAATGCCGTCGCTGATCGCCTGCGCCATCCCCCCGCGCTCGGCCACCTCGGCGATGTGGGCGCGGGCACGCTGCGCCAACTGATGGGTCAGCCACTCGACGTAGTAGGAGCCTCCCCACGGGTCAATAGGTCGGGTTGTGCCGGACTCCTGCTGCAGCAGAATTTGGGTGTTACGGGCGATACGCGCGGAGAAGTCGGTGGGCAATGCGAGCGCCTCGTCGAGTGCGTTGGTGTGTAGTGACTGAGTGTGCCCCTGGGTGGCGGCCATCGCCTCGATACAGGTGCGGGCAACGTTGTTGAACGGATCCTGGGCGGTGAGTGACCATCCCGACGTCTGCGAATGGGTGCGCAGCGACAGGGATTTGGGGTTCTTCGCCCCGAATCCGGCAACAAGTTCACTCCACAGCAGACGGCCGGCCCGCAACTTGGCGACCTCCATGAAGAAGTTCATTCCGATACCCCAGAAGAACGACAACCGGGGGGCGAACTTGTCGATATCCAAACCGGCGTCCACACCAGCCTTGAGATAGTCCACCCCATCGGCGAGCGTGTAGGCCAGTTCGAGATCGGCTGTGGCGCCTGCTTCTTGGATGTGGTAGCCCGAGATCGAGATCGAGTTGAACTTGGGCATCTTGATGCTGGTGTAGGCGAAGATGTCCGAAATGATCCGCATCGATGGCTGCGGCGGATAAATGTAGGTGTTGCGGACCATGAACTCTTTGAGGATGTCATTCTGGATTGTGCCGGCCAGTTTCTCCGGCGGTACGCCCTGCTCCTCTGCGGCAACCACGTACAGGGCGAGGATCGGCAGCACCGCGCCGTTCATCGTCATCGATACTGACACCGCCGACAGGTCGATTCCGTCGAAGAGTTCCCGCATGTCCAGGATCGAGTCGATCGCCACGCCCGCCATCCCAACATCACCCTGCACTCGCGGGTGGTCGGAGTCATAACCACGGTGGGTGGCCAGATCGAAGGCCACTGAAAGACCCTTCTGCCCGGCCGCGAGGTTGCGCCGGTAGAAGGCATTGGAATCGGCGGCAGTGGAGAAACCCGCGTATTGGCGGATGGTCCACGGCTGATTGACGTACATGGTGGGATACGGCCCACGGATGAATGGCGGCGCACCGGGAAAACTGTCCAGCGGATAGCCCGCCGCCACTACGGCATCGCGGTCGGAGCCGGTGTACAGCGGTTTGACGACGATATTCTCCGGGGTGTGCCAGTCCAACTGTTCGGCCGTGTAACCGTGGGCAGCCGCCGCCGCGGCGATGTGGTCGGCTGCCGCTGCGGCCGTGGGTGTGGCGGCCGGGCGTTCGCCATGCAGTGGGACATCGGCGAAGCTCGGGATCGCACCGATGCCGGCGGCGACATCGCCAGAGATCATTTCGGTCATGCTCCCAATCCATCCAGCAGGGTCGAAAGCGCTTCCACCGCATGGATTTTGGCGGTGAGATAATCGTCTGGCCGGGCCTCGGGTGGCACGTCGGCTACTGCCTTACTCGGACCCGCGAGATAGATCCGTTGCACTCCGGCCGCGCGGGCCGCGGTCACGATAGCTGCCACCTCGTCGCCGTACCGGGAGTCGGTGCCGCAGATGACCGCGACGGAGGTGCCTGCGTCGCGCACGGCTTCGCCCACGACGCCGGGTTCGACGGTGCCGGGATTGACGGCCTCAACTCCGCCGGATGCCAACAGATTCGCGGCGAATGATGTTCGGATGTTGTGCTCGGCGAGTGGGCCCAGTGGAAGCAGCAGTGCCCGCGGACGTTGACCGGTGCGCACAAGGTGCGCATCGGAGCGATCGCGTAGCGCCTCAAACGGCTTCGCGTACCGCAGTCCCGTGGACGGCAAACCGGTCTGCGGCAGTGGCGGTTCGGAGAGATTCGGGAATTCGTTGATGCCGGTAATAGCGGTGCGCCGGTGTGCGATGTCGTCGGCACGACGAGCCCGCACCTGGTCGATCTGCTCGGTGACGTAGCCGATCGCTTGCCCGAAACCACCGCGGCCCTCGACCTCCTGAATATGCGACCATGCCTGCGCGGCAAGGGTTTCGGTGAGTCGCTCGACGTACCACGAGCCGCCGGCGGGGTCGAGAACGCGACCGACGCCGGACTCTTCGAGCAGCAGCAACTGGGTGTTACGGGCAATCCGCCGGGCGAAGTCAACGGTCATTCCGGGAAATCCGCCCGGGATCGCCGCATCGAATGGCAAGACCTGCACCGTGTCGGCTCCCCCGATGCCCGCACCAAACGCTGCCACGGTGGTGCGCACCATATTCACCCAGGGATCCCGCTGCGTCATCATCGCCGCAGACGTGACCGCATGTACCGTCGCAGCGCCGTCATCGGGGTAGCCCAACACATCGGCCACCCGTGCCCACAGTTGCCGGGCCGCACGGAACTTCGCGATGGTCATGAACTGGTCGTCGTCGGCAGCCAGTCGGAAGCTGATCTGGTGCAGCGCATCGACAGCAGCTATTCCGGCGGCGGTCTGCAGGCGCAGGTAGTCAAGGGCCGCACAGATCACACCGGCCAGTTCCCAGGCGGCCCCGGCCCCACAGTTGTGGAAAGCAGGTCCGTCGATGGTGATCGTTCGCACGCCGCGCTTGCCGGCCAGGGTGGTGGCCACCGCAAGAACCTCCTCGACAGTGCTGGTGTCGGTCCCGCCGAGTACGGCGGTGAGCGGGTCAGCACCGAGGTCGATGGACATCGACGCGCGCCTTGCGTCGTCCGCTCCGGCCACCAGGGCAAGCACCGCCTGGGCCGCCGCCGGGAAATCTGCACCGGCATCCAGCATCACCGGCGCGAGTTCGAGGTACACACCCTCGAGCCAACGGTCGAGTTGCCCGGGCGCCACCCCGCCGTCGCCGACTCGCAGCACCAGCGCACTCACGCCGTCGACAAGCGCGCCGAGGATGGCGACGTTGCCCTCTGTGGCGGTACCGGCGAAGTTCGGCGCCGGGAACTGCTCGGCTACCTTCCAGCCGGCCAGTACGTCACGGTGGCGGTCAGCGCCGCGCACGAACGGCCACTCACCCGGCAGTGGCGCTTCGCCCAGCCCATCAGTCGCGGTGTAGAGAGCATGGATCTCAAAGCCCTCGTAGGTCGGCGAGTCCAGTAGTCGTTCGGGTTCGTCAGGGAGTTCGGACCGATCCCGTCGACCGGTCTTGGCCATCACCTCGGCGACGGCACTGCGCCACCGCGCGCCCTGCAGTTCTACCGACACCGGCGGCTCCCATTGTCCTGTGGCAGCCGACGCCGCCTGATCTCAGGCTAAAGGATCGCCCTGCGGTCAGTGTCGTGTGTTCCCCCGGTGACTCAGCTCACGATTCGCCGACCCGACATATGCGGCCCGTAACCTTGGCACACGTGACAATCCCCGGCGTGAGCGCTCTGCGCAGGGTGGGTGCGGCGTTGATCGTCACCGCCCGGCAGGTGAGCCGGACCCGGATCGTGCTCACAGCTCTCGCCGTGGCCGCAATCATCGCGATCGTGGTTGTGGTGCCGCTGCCCACCGCCGTGCAAATGCGGGATTGGTCGTCGGCGATGGGCGCTTGGTTACCGATCGCATTTCTCGGTGCGCACGTCGTCGCCACGGTACTGCCGTTTCCGCGGACCGCGTTCACCCTTGCAGCCGGATTATTGTTCGGACCGGCGCTCGGCATCGCGATCGCGGTGACGGCCAGCACACTGAGCGCCCTGGTCGCACTGCTCGGAGTTCGCGGCCTGGGCTGGCAACTCAACTCAGTACGCACCCACCCGGCCATCACGGAACTCGATACCCGGCTGCGCACCCGGGGATGGCCGGCCGTGCTGTCGCTGCGGCTGATTCCGGCGGTGCCGTTCTCAGTCCTGAACTACGCCGCGGGGGCGTCGTCCGTGCGGGTCGTGCCCTACCTGCTGGCGACGATGGTCGGCCTGCTGCCTGGGACGTCGGCCGTGGTGATCCTTGGCGATGCATTGACCGGCAACATCAGCCCATTGCTGGCTCTGGTGTCACTGTGTACGGCCGCCCTCGGCGTCGCCGGGCTCATCTACGAGACGCGGCGTTACCGGCGCGAGCACCGGTCGATGGAGAAAGACGGGACTACAGCACCCCGAGGATGACTGCGGCCGCCGGGATACCGCACCGGTTCCGCAGGTCCACCGATGGGGCGCGCAGCGCGTCCAATTCCGCCTTGACCTGCGGGTTGGCCTGGAAGTATGACTGTACCTGAGCCCTGACAGAGTCTTTGTCCTGCCCCTGTAGGTCGCTGAGGAAGTTGTTGACGTCCGGATTGTCGAGGAGGTATCCCGTAATCGCGACATCGACGCCGGCAGCCACGTTGGTCACGTCGGCGAGGGTGCAACCGGGCGGCGGCGCGGCGACCGCCGGCGTCGCCAGGCCGAGCAATGCACCGCCGGTGCCGAGGACCAGTGCGATGGCGCGGACGGACTTGAGTGCGAATGTCATGGGGCTCCCTGGGATGCGTTTTGGGTTAGCTTAAGTCAGGTCAGTCCAGACCTCCACTCGCGGGGGCCGTTAATACTGGGTAGACTGCAACCCTTGGGGAGACCTCGGCCTCAATCGACTCAAAGGACACGCCCTGATGCAACGGTTACGACAGTTCCTGATTCTCTCCGCCGGCGGCCTCGGAGTCGCGGCCGCACTCTTCGCCGCACCGGTTGCCGGCGCCGACGAGGATGGCGGCGGCGGCCCCAGCAACCCACTGATGCCGACCTGTGAGACATCGGGTGGCAGCTCGGCAATCGGCGGCCAGACCACCGATTGCGCGAGCCCGGGCAATTCCCAGATCACTGCTACCCCGAACGATCTCGGAGTCATGGGAGCCGAGAACGGGTTCTACGGGTTCCCGGGCGTCTTCTGATCATCGCCTGAACGGTTTCACCCACCGGGTGGAGCCTCGATAGCTTCCGGCACCGAGAGTTGCTCGATGGCTTCCGCGGCCGGCGATCTCGGCGCCTCAACGGCCATCGTCGACGAACGCGCTTCAGCTTCGGCTTTGGCGACCGCCTCCGCGATATCCGGATCGGTACGGGTGTTAAACCAGTCGGCGACCTCCTCGGAATCGTCGGCGGGCCTGGGCGTGTCGTTCTCCACCGACGGCTGATACCGGAATACCCCGTCGGTGCCCGGCGCGCCGAGCAGTTTGGTGAAACCCTCCAGCGCGGAACCGAAGTCGCTGGGGATGAGCCACACCTTGTTGGCCTCACCCTGAGCCATCAACGGCAGTGTCTGCAGATACTGATAGGCCAGCATTTCCGGCGTGGGCCGGCCTGCCCTGATCGCCGCGAACGTCTTCTCGATGGCCTTGGCCTCGCCCTGGGCCTGCAGGTACTGCGCGGCCCGTTCGCCCTGCGCTCGAAGGATCCGGGACTGTCGCTCGGCCTCGGCCGCCAGAATGGCAGCCTGCTTAGCTCCCTCGGCGGCCAGTATCTGCGCCTGTTTCTGCCCCTCGGCCTGTTTTATCGACGCCTCCCGGGTGCCCTCCGCGGTCAGGATCACCGCTCGCTTCTCCCGGTCGGCGCGCATCTGCTTCTCCATCGAATCCTGGATCGACGGTGGCGGATCGATACTGCGTAGCTCCACCCGTGCCACCCGCAGTCCCCAGCGGCCGGTGGCCTCGTCGAGCACACCGCGCAGTTGCGCGTTGATCTTGTCGCGACTGGTCAGGGTTTGCTCCAGGGTCATGCCTCCGACGACGTTACGCAGCGTCGTTGTGGTCAGTTGCTCCACGCCGACGATGTAGTTGCTGATCTGGTACACCGCCGCCTGCGGACTCGTCACCTGGAAATAGACCACGGTGTCGATGTTGACGGTGAGGTTGTCCTCGGTGATGACCGGCTGCGGCGGAAAGGACACCACCCGCTCGCGGAGGTCGACTCGGGCCCTGATCCGGTCGATGAACGGGATGAGCAGGGTGAGTTGTCCGGACACCGTCTTGCTGTAGCGCCCGAGTCGCTCGATGACGGCGGCTTCAGCCTGCGGGATCAGCGCAACGGACTTGCCCACGACGATCACGGCGAAGATCACCAAAACCGCCAGCACAACCAGACCGGTGATGGCACCGTCCATGTCGGATCTCCTTATTCGGGGCTTGTCGTGGGGTTGTCCTTATTCGGACCCTGCCATGGGGCCTGTCACAGCGTCTTCCACACCACAGCGGTGGCGCCGTCGATATGCATCACCGTCACCTGATCGCCGGGTTGATAGACCTCATCATCCTGGTAGGGCCGGGCCGTCCAGACCTCCCCGTCCAGCTTGACCTGGCCGTGGTGGCGGCTGACCGGTTCCAGCACCAGGGCCGGCTTGCCCTCCAGTGCCTTCACCGGATCCAACAGGCCCGCGCCACCGGTCAGCCGGCGCCGCGCTACCGGACGCACCAGCAACAGCAGTAGCAACGAGACGACTCCGAAGACGACTCCGTCGGCCCACAGTGGCAGATCGAGCAGCCAACTGGATCCCGCCGCCGCCAGCGCACCGCCGCTGAGCATCAGCAGCGACATGTCACCGGTCAGCGCCTCAGCCCCGGCCAAGCCAAGTCCAGCGATCAGCCAGATCAGAGCCGCGGGCACAGTGCCACTCTACGCGCAGATCGACGGCGCGTCCGGTGCCGATCAGCCGCCCGCCGAACCACTACACTCACGACCATCATGTGGTGTCCCAGTGTTTCGCTTTCGGTGTGGGCTAACGCCTGGCTGGCCGGCCAGGCCGCACCCGATGATGTTCTGGATGCGTTAAGTGCCTGGGCCCCAATACATTCGGTCGCTGCCTACGATGCCGTAGCGGCCGGACGAACCGGATTGCCATGGCCGGATGTCGATCAGGCCGGCGCGATGTCCCTATTACAGACGGTGCGCACCGCCGCGGGTCGCCGCCGCGATGGGACCTGGCCCGCTGCCCCGGCTATCGGCCTCGCGTTACCCGTGCCGGGCGACGTGCGTGGCCTGCCGGCCGGTACCCAATTCCAGCGTGACGCGTTGGACGCCGGGGAGGCGATCGTGGTTCGGGCGCTCGAGGGCGAATCCATCGGCCTGGTGCCGGCGTTCGAATGCGATGCGGACGACGAGTCCGCAGTGCCGGAGATCTCCGTGCTGTCCTGGTCGGTGTACTCGCTGCCCACCGGCCCCGCGCCCGAACACATCAACCTCGGAGATGCCGAGTACTCGTTACGGTCTGCTGTCCGATCCGCAGCCGAAGCCCTGGGCAGCCTGCAGTCGGTACCCGGGTGTGCGGATCCGCGCGCCCTGGTCGAAGAGGTCCTGCAGGCCGGTAGCTACCATCGGATCCCCGACCACGCCCCGGACCGGGCCCTGCGGGTGCTAGCCACCGCAGCCCATGTCGACGCGATCATCGCCGTCAGCACCGGGCCGGCACCACCGGCAATGCCGAGCGCAGCCGACGAGCGGATCGCCGATACCGCGATGCGGCCACTTGCCGCAGTCGTCCGCGCGGCGCGGACCGCAGCGGTCAGCGAGATCCTGCAGTCGGCCTGGTGCTAGCGGCGGCGGCTTTCGCGCTCGCTTCGCAGTCAGCTGTGCAAAAGCGGCCGTTGATACTCGACCCGTAGCCCGGAACCGGCTCGGGCCCAACGACTCTCGACGGCTCCAGGTCTGCGCGTTTC
>Ga0194041_10000741_pt1 | contig 13469 bp, 6 predicted proteins | sample JunL449m_MetaG_FD_160082 | JGI IMG/M metagenome (GOLD analysis project Ga0194041, IMG submission 160082) | Anoxic zone freshwater microbial communities from boreal shield lake in IISD Experimental Lakes Area, Ontario, Canada - Jun2016-L442-9m | ecosystem: Environmental > Aquatic > Freshwater >...
TTACAGTCCACAGCGATGTCAGCACTTCAGAACTTCCTCCAAGCGGGCTGGTGAGATGAGCAGTACCGACCGCACAGATTTGCGTGACAGATACCAAGAAGAACGCGATAAGCGGCTTCGACCAGAAGGCAACGCCCAGTACCTTGAGCCAACCGGCAAGTTTGCACATTTCTTGGATGACCCGTACACCGAGGTTGTTCCCCGTGAACCTCTTGAAGACGAGGTCACAGTCGCTGTGATCGGCGCAGGCTTTGCAGGCTTAGTGACGGGAGCCCGGCTCAAGGAGGCCGGTGTTGATGACGTTCGCCTGATTGACGGAGGCGGCGATGTCGGCGGAACTTGGTATTGGAACCGCTACCCGGGCGCGATGTGCGATACGGCCGCCATGATCTATCTGCCTCTGCTCGAAGAGACCGGGCATATGCCGAGCCGGAAATACACCATGGCACCCGAGATTTTTGGCCACGCAAAACGCATCGCAACCACGTTTGACTTGTACGAGAGGGCACTGTTCTCGACCCAAGTCACGGCCCTAGACTGGGACGAGTCCACCGACCGGTGGATCATCTCAACCAACCGTGGAGACAAGATCCGCGCTCAGTTCGTCACCATGGGCACGGGACCACTTCATCGCCCGAAGCTGCCCGGCGTGTCAGGGATCGACACCTTCGAGGGCCACTGCTTTCATACCAGCCGTTGGGATTACGAGTACACCGGCGGTGACCCCTCGGGCGCTCCGCTGACAAAGCTTGCCGACAAGCGTGTGGGCATTATCGGCACCGGTGCAACCTCGGTGCAATGCATCCCGCACCTTGCCCGAGGAGCCCAGGAACTGTTCGTGTTTCAGCGCACCCCATCCTCAATCGATGTGCGCAACAACCAGAAAATCGATGCCAAAGAGTTTGCGGCCCTCGGCGAGGGTTGGCAACAGGAATGGGCCATTAATTTTGCGACTCTGCAAACCGGTGGATTCACCGATGTTGACCTAGTCAAAGACGGGTGGACTGACATTGCGCAGCGGATTCGTGACCGCGTCGTGGCTGAGATGTCTGTTCCCGGGGTGGAGTTCGGCCCCGAGACAGTCAAGCGAGCGTTTGATGAGAGCGACGACGAGAAGATGGACGAGATCCGCGCTCGAGTTGACGCCATCGTGAGCGATCCCGAAACTGCAGAGCACCTCAAGCCTTGGTACCGACAACTCTGTAAGCGCCCGTGTTTTCATGATGAGTATTTGCAGGCCTATAACGAACCGGGAGCCCATCTGATCGACACTGCAGGCTTGGGCGTGGAACGCATCGACGCAACTGGGGTTTGGGTTGCCGGCGAGCATTACGAACTGGACTGTTTGATTTTTGCCTCAGGGTTTGAGGTCGGTACTGAACACGCTCGACGGGCGGGATTCGAAACTACGGGGCGCAACGGCGAAGCCCTGTCTGAGCATTGGGCCGAGGGTATGACCACCCTGCATGGCATCAACGTGCACGGGTTCCCCAACCTGTTCATCGTCGGCCCAAATCAAGGTGCCAACCTGATCTCGAATATCACCCACAACTTGGTTGAGGCTGGTACCACGGTGGCTGCGACCATTGCGCATGCTGCTGCCTGTGGGGCAGAAACGGTAGAGGTCACTGAGCAGGCCGAACAGGCATGGATTGACCTGCTCGACGGAACGGGAACATCCATCTTTGGCAACTTGGATTGCACGCCGGGCTACTACAACAACGAGGGCAAACCTATGGGTCGCCGTGAGCGACTCGGGGCCTCTGGCTACCCGGCCGGCCCAGTCGCGTACTTTGCCTATATCGACAACTGGCGAAGCAACGGCGAGTTTGCCGGCCTCGAATTCTTAGGCCCCGCTCAAGACCATGTATCTCCACCGAACGAAACAACAAATTAGGAGCGATTCGCAATGAAATTTGGACTTGGCTTTGCCAACATCATGAGCTTTGCAACCCAACCTGGCCTGACCGAGATGGCCCAGGGCGCAGAGGCCGCAGGCTTTGAGTCGCTGTGGACGGTAGAGCATGTGATCTACCCCGACGGCTACGCCTCAAAGTACCCGTATGACCCAAGCGGCAAAATGATGATGGCGACTGACACTCCCCTGCCCGACCCGCTGATCTGGCTGTCATTTGTTGCCGCAGTTACCACCCGCATTCGCTTAGCTACGGGAATCTTGATTTTGCCTCAGCGCAATCCTGTGGTCCTCGCCAAATCGGTGGCGACTCTGGATGAGATTTCGGGTGGGCGTGTTGAGCTTGGAGTCGGCGTTGGATGGCTTGAAGAAGAGTTCAATGCGCTCGGGATTCCCTTCGCGCGACGTGGTGCTCGCACCGAGGAGTACATCGGTGCCATGCGAGCCCTCTGGGACAACGACAACGCCGAGTTCCATGGCGAGTTCGCCGATTTTGCCAATGCGAGCGTCAACCCCAAGCCGACTAACGGTCGGGTGCCTATTCACATTGGTGGCCATAGCCGCATTGCAGCGGAGCGCGCCGGTCGCATCGGTGACGGCTTCTTCCCCGGCAACGGCGACATCGTCGAACTTGTCGATATGGTCAATCAAGCCGCTGCCGCAGCCGACCGTGACCCCTCGAGCATCGAGATCACCTTCGGCGACGCTTCAATCTTTGGGGCCGACCCGCTTGGCGCAGTTCAAGAACTTGCAGACAAGGGTGTCGACCGGGTGATCATCCCGTCGTACATGTTCTTGAGCGACACCACCGCTGCGCTAGCCGCCTTCGGAGAAAGCGTCATCGCACCCTCGAACTAGCTCGCGCCACCGAGCCCCCACCCCCTCCCGCTTTGTCTTGCGAGGGACCCTCCATAGGGGGTCAGGCGCATAACGAAACGAGCTTTTTGGGGAGATATTTGGGGGTGCTGGCAATTAATGCGTGCGAGCTACGACTTGATCGAAGAATCGGTCGAGCTTGGCTACGGATGCGCCGCATGCACTTTGGTGGGTTCGGCAACTCGCGGGACCAGTGTTCACATAATCCAAATTCAAGCCGAGATAACCGACTCGGCGAGCAGCGGCTTGAAAAGTAATTGCGTTCAGTGGAGGAACGATCCCATCGCTGTCACCTTGGATGACCAATCCAGGGGGATCGAGTGGGTCAAGATGATTGAGGGCCGAGGCCCGCTGATCGAGCGTCGACCATGCAGTAGGCGCCGACCAGAACGGGGTTGGCCGAGAGTAGAAGTCAAGCGGAGCGGCGATCGAGATCCACCCGTCCACAGCCTGAGGTAATCCAAAAAGGGCTTCGTTCTGCCCGTTTGCCGACAGGGCTGCTTCGGCAGATATTGCGCCACCGGCAGAGAACCCTCCGATGATGATTGTGTTCGAGTTCAGGCCGAATTCGTTTGCCCGAGTGCGCAGGAACTGCACTGCCGCATTGGCGTCAGGTACGCCAGTTGGGAAGGCGCCGAGCCGGTAGTCAATGTTAAGAATCGCAAACCCGCGATCAATCTGATGCAGCAGCGGTCCGGCCTCATCAAGCATCTGCGCCCGGTTGCCACCAAGGAACCCACCGCCGTGCACATAGATCAGGACCCCACGATTTCCACCTGCTCGAGGCAGATAGATATCAGCACGCACTACTGGGTCAGAAGTATCTGGGTTATAGGCAATCTGAGTGAAAGCAGCTGTCAGATTGCCTCGCCCCCAATCGTTGGCAAGATGATCCGCTGGGTTCCACGGCGGGGCGCTCCCAGCCGGGCTACTTGCACATGACATGGACAGCAACAGTGTGACCGTTGTGAGGAGGAGTAGCGGGCTGCGCCAGGTAGCAAAGCGAAACAGCCGTGCATGGAACCGCGCCGACTGTGGTGCACGACGCGCTAGTTGACCTTGAAGCATCTGCTTTTGTCGGCACGGAGGAACCCAAACCTAAAAAGTTCCAAGCGACCGCAGCCCCCTGCGACTCTGTCATGCGAGGGACCCTCTCTAGAGGGTCCCTCGCAAAGCAAAGCGGATTATTGAGGCGGGCTTTGACTCGGATTCTTTTGTAAATCATTTTTCTTGGGGGACTCAACCTGTTTCAATAGAAATCGGTTGAGGGAGGATGTTTATGGCAAGCAGCGGTTTTTCCGGTGCTACCCCGTTTCCGGACGGGGCAGGATCAGGTGTTTCTGGTTCGATGAGTAGCATGCAGCCACTGGCTCCGCCTATTCCGTATTTGGTCGGGGCAGGTATTGCGCTTCTGGTTTCGGCCCTCCTTCTTGCGGGCGGCACGTTCAACGACCTAGCCCACGTAGCAGGCTGGATCTTTGCATCGGTGATTTCGATCGGTGCGCTTGCAGCATTCACGGCTGAGGACCTGAAGCGCCGGCAGCGTTCCAACTACTCCCCTCAACCGGTAACCGGACGCATACGGTTCGCAATGGCGATCATCGCTGTGCTGCTATGCGGCGCCCACGCTTGGACTCTGGCCTGGAGCTTGGCGGCCAGATGACCTCCTCAAAGACCGCTCCCAAACAAAATCCCACAGGGTCCAACAAGGTCCCAGTCAAAAAACCAACAGCCAAAAAAGCAACGGCCAAAAAAGCCCGCAATAAAAACCCTCGCATGACCAGAGCAACGGTCACGAAGGTCGTTCTGGTGATTCTGCTTCTGTCCCTCACGCTGGTCCCCCTGCTCATCACCCTTGCTGGTGCTGCCGGGGCTACTGGTACTGCTAGTACTGCCGGTGCTTCCGGAGCCTCAACACGCGCGGCGGAGCAGGCCTCCCCGAGTCCGCTCACTCCGGCCCTGCAGCGCCTTGCCGCTTGTGTATCTGGCCAGAAGCAGTTAGCCGTTGTCATGCTGGTTGACGAATCTGGAAGCCTCCGCAAGACCGATCCTGGCAACGGTCGCGTTATTGCAGCCCAAGCAGCAGTCAACGGACTGGCCGACCTGGTTCGGCGCAGCAACGATCAGGTGCGCATTGACTTGCAAGTGGCCGGTTTCGGCGTGGATTTCGAACGAGACGCTCCCTGGGGCACCCTCAACGCAGGCAGCTTGGCTGCCACCCAAGAGCGGGTTGCCTCATTCGCTGATCGCAATCGTGGAATCGATACTGACTATGTGAACGCATTGCAGGGGGCACAACTCAGCCTGCAGAACCAAGCAAAGCAGATGACCCCAGAGAACGAAGAGCCACCGTGTACTGCCGTCCTGTGGTTTACCGATGGAAAGTTTGATGTTGAGGACCGCCTCACGCCGAAATCTAAAGAGGTTGGCAGAGACGCCAACGGCAATAGCCAGTTCAAGGACTATGCACCCGATGTTGACCTGTACCTCAACGGTGGCGGGCAGGCCCTAGTTGAGCGGGGCAAGCAGACCTTGTGTGTCGGCGGAGGCGTGGCCGACCAATACCGCTCAAGTCAAACCTCACTCTTTGGGGTAGCACTCACCACGCAAATCGACCCGGCCGATCAGGAGTTCCTGCGATCAGTAGTGGCAGGCGGCGGTTGCGGCGATCAGGACGGCACCCAAAACGGCGACCTGCTTGCAGGCGATTTGGGGCAACTCGTGAGCTTCTTTGATCAGGTCGTTACTGGCCTTGGCAACCCGTCCTCATCCGAAACCGTTGACCTGACTACTTGTCCGAGTACTACCGAGCAATGCGCACAGGGCACAAAAACCTTTGATGTGGACGGCGCGCTGCGCCGGTTCCATGTGCTTGCTCAGGTCGACACTCCCGGGGTCGCAGTTCGCCTCACTGCGCCGGGTGCTGCGCCGGTCGACATTCCGGTGTCTGGAAATGCGGGTACCTCGGGGGCGCTTCAAGCAGGTGAGACCGCCATCACTTGGGCTTGGCTCTCGGCGAATGCGCTCACGATCGACGCTGAGTCCTCTCCGAGCGGCAATAACTGGGCAGGAACGTGGACGGTCACCTTTATTGACACCACCGGAAAAAACCCCGGAGCTCCAGTGCGGGCACAGATCTACTTGTTCGGCGACGTAGTTCCTCAACTCAAAGAGGGCACCAAGTTCCGAGCAGGCGAAGAGAACAAGTTTGTAGCCGTTCTCACTCGCTCAGAAGGCACGCCTATTCCGGTTGCTGGACTGACGGGCACGACCACGATGACTGCCACAGTCACCGACCCATCCTCGAAAAAGACTGTCGACCTTGGCCCGCTCACGAAACAGCCCGACGGAACCTGGCAGGGCGTGTATCGCGCAGAGAATGAGGTTTCGGCTGCCTCGGTAAATATCTCTCTTACGGCAAACGTCACGACAGCTTCTGGTGTAGCGCTTCCGCCGAGTTCTGCAACCTCGCCGGTTGTTGTGTTGCCCCCGATTGGGTTCCCCATCATCATCACTCGAACCTTGAGCGTGGGTCCGATCTCTGGCACCAAGGCGCAATCGGCTGGCGTTGCCAAGATTAAGGTCGAGGGTTCACCCAACACGGCAACCTGCGTATGGCTTGATCAGCTCAAGCTTGACCCGGGGTCGCTCGCTGCGGGAAAGCTCTCTGTAGCCGCAGTCAACGGCGGTGCAAGCGAGAAGAACTGCCTAAAGATTAAGAAAGGTGGGGCAGAAGAACTCGAACTTCGGTTCACGTCCTCGGAGTCGCTTCGTGGTTTAGCAACTGGACAGTTGCAGTTGGGCACCCGGTCCCTAGAGGCCAACAAGAACCGTCCCGCAACAGTCAGCCTGAACGTTCAACTAGTCAAACCCGCAAACGCTGGTGTGGCCGGAGCACTCTTCGCCATCTTGATGCTGATCGGAGTCGGCCTCCCGATTCTGGCGTTCTATGTCACCAACTTCATTGTCGGAAAGTTTGCTCCAAGGTCATTGATGATGGGTGGCTCTGTCAAGGTCAAGCTGACCGAAACCGTGGTGGAACGTTTGGAGCCAGCAGTCGGAGGAGCACTCCTTCTACCCGAGGACTTCACTGCACTTGGTGGGGATTCAAAGCCCAGTAAGTCGTTTGACTATTCAGGTGTGCATTTCCGTGCTGCAGTCTCAAAAAACCCATTCAGTCCCCCATTTGGCAAGGCCTCGGTAGCAGGCCAGGCAGCAATTGGAAGTGACCGCTCAAGTGGCGGAACTGCTGGAACTGCTGCGCGAATCCCACTGTGGATCTCAAAGGAATGGCTCTTTATTCCAGACCCAGTCAGCTCACAGAATGCTGCGAGTAGTGCAGATGAATTTGGCGATCTTGACGGCGCAAAGCCGGCCGACACTGCGGTTACTGGTCGGCTCATTGCGTTTGTTCCCGCCCTCGGAATGTTCGCCGCAATTGCTGCGCTGCAAGACACGCTGCGCGATCGTCTGCCGAGCAGGTACGAGCAGGCCAAGAAGGTCCGGCTAGTCACCCCCAGGGTGACCAAGGTAAAAGAATCGGTTGGACCAGGCGGCAAGCCAATCTCGGAAACCCCGGACAGCAAGGTCGACATTTGGAACCAACCGCTACCTGGCAAACAAAGTGCGCAGACCCCACCTTCTCAAACCTGGAAAGCGCCAACCCCGACAGCCCCAACTGCAGCACCACCAACCCCTGCACCACCAACTGCCCCAACATCTGACACCCCGCCGGCAGCTGCACCTCAACCACCAAAGAAATCCATCTGGGATGACTAACTCACATCAAGAAATGAGAAAATAATGCTTCGACCAATGATGCTTGTCGGTGTTGGAGGATCTGGAGGAAAGACCCTTCAGTTGCTTCACCGTGAACTGCGATGGAGGCTGCGCGACGCAGGCTGGACCGAAGGGGTGCCTGCCGGATGGCAGTTCATTCATATTGATGTGCCTGCAGCGCCAGACACCACAATGGGGAACGAGGCATCCTTGGTCAACAGCAGTTTGGTGGGAGGCCGCTACATCGGACTCGCGCCCGAAGGAGTTACCTATAAGGCGATCGATAACGACTGGATCAACGATGCCCGGTCACCCGAGCTTGCCAAAGTCGCCACTTGGCGACCTCGAGCAGAGGATGTCAACGTGGCAATCGGTGCTGGGGCTGGACAATTCCGAACGATTGGGCGCGTGGTATCGCTCTCGCAGGCCAACCTGATTCGCGATGCGCTCTCGAGTGCTCGTACCAAGCTGTCGGACCCTGGAATTCATCCACAGCTACAGCGACTCAGCATCCACCTTGGGGCCGAGGCAGCGGGAATTAGCCCCGACCCTCAGGCCGTTGTGATTTCTTCTATGGCTGGCGGCTCGGGTGCAGGCATGTTCTTGGATGTGGCAGACATCATCCGCGCTGCCAACCCCGCTGGATGGGGAGACAGCTCAATCGGCATTTTGTATACCGCCGATGTGTTCTCGGAGATTCCCGAGCTTGCGCGGCAGGGTGTGATGCCTAACTCACTCGCTGCACTCTGCGAAATGATGAACGGGTACTGGAATAACACCCAACCGGGCGACGAGTACCGTGCACTTGAGCGTGCGGGAATCCCCGCTGCCGCCTTCGAACGGCGTGGGCTGCGTTATCCGCTGTTTGTGGGGCGATCGAATAACTCCGTCACCTTCCCCGACCAAACAACTGTGTATGAGGCCTCGGCCAAGACGCTTGCCGCATTCATGACCTCGCCAGCGGCGCAGAACTCGGTCTATGCATATCTAGCTGGCAACTGGGTGAACTCATCGGTAGCGATGCAGGACGCGACTCCGTTTAAGGATTCGGTCAAGGGAACAGTGGCATCTGCCATGGGAATGGGCTCTATGAGCCTTGGCCGCGACCGGTTTGCTCGATACACCGCGCAGCGCTTAGCCCGCTCCGGGGTTGAACACGCCCTGCGTGCGCACACGGTTGGCCGCAAGGTTCCCGAGGAGATCACCTTCGAGGCTGCCCGAGACGAAGTTGCAGTCTCACAGTTGGAATGGTTTATCAATCAGTGCGGCCTGGACGAGTTGGGCGAGGAGCACAACCAAGTGCTGGACGCTCTTCGGCCAACCAACACCGATGCTGACGAGGCGGCACGAGCGGCTATCCGACAACAGGTCGGGCAGTTCACACAAGCCCAGCCAAACGAATACGCCAACATGATTATTCAACATGCCGAGCATCAACGGCCGACCTATGTCTCTGCCACTGATCAGGCACTTCGGCAGCAGGCATCTATCTGGGTTGGGCTGATCGTAAGTCGACTTGAGGCGGCGACGCTTGAGTCGTTGAGTCGTTCTGGCCTTGAAGCCACCGTCGAGATCTTGCGCCGTTTAGAAACCCATGTTCGAAACGTGATTAATGACCTAACGAATGAGATCTCAAAATATCAGGGCATGGCAGATCGGATGGCCGAGGGGGTTTCAGGGGCGCTCAACGAGTTTGGTACTGCAGCAATGGTTGCCGATAACGAACTGATCCCGAAAGGAATCGGGCGAGCAGTAAAGACGCTCGCTTTTGGACTCGAGGCCCGGCTACGCCAGACCGCGTGCATTCTGCTTGATGACTTCGCGCGCAACGAACTCAGGCCGCTACTTGATGCCTCAAGTAATGCTCTCGGTGGGCTGAGGGTTGATGAGCATCCACCAGCCGGAGCGCCAAGTCTTGGCATTGAAGACTGGCCTACCGCCGGAATTATTCCACGGGCACTCTTTCCCGCACTGAACGAGCGCTTGGTTGAAGATGTCGAGACTTTTCCAAAGTCGTTTGAGGACCAACTAGCAAATACAGTGCGCGATGCGCTAGATCCAGACCGAATTCTCTCGCCGCGAGAGTCAGAGCGACTAGCCGTAGGCGAGATTCTGACCGGACGAGGGCGCGACCTATCAGTTGATGACGTTCTTCTTCATGACGACACCTGGTGGCCACAGATGCTGAACACGCAGCGTCCCGCAACTGCAGCGCGTTATCAGTTCCGACTGGGCGGGGCAGACCTGTTGGAGCGGGCCGAAGACTGGACTCATCGCAGAGATACGGCACTTGGTGAGTTCGTTCACGAGTCGCTGCGCAGTTACGTAGAGGTGGACGATATGGAAGAGCGTGCGCATCGGCGCACACGAGTACTCAATGCATTCCAAGAGGTGCTCGCAGTCTCGCCTCCCCTAGTGCAGATTAATAACGCCATCGTTGGCGCAGTGCACGGGGTTGCTCCAAGTGCTCAGTATCACTTCACTTCTATCCCGTTCGCTCAGACAGATATTGAGCCCGAGCTTGTTGCGATGACTCAAAATGCCGGTCAGCCCGATGACGTGTTGGCGCAACTCTCCAAGGCAATGGGCACGGGCGAGGAGCAAAGAATTGAGATCATCACCACGCTGAGCGCACCCGTGCAGCCCATTGTGTTGCAGTCGGTAATCAAGCCAATTGCCGAGCAGTGGACCTCGAGCCGAGACAACAACGCCACACGCGAGCAGTTCTGGCGCTGGCGGCGGGCTCGCGCATTGCCTGAGTTCATCCCAGCTTCACCCGAGGTGATTGCATCGATGACCCGCGGCTGGTTCCTTGGCCGACTCTTGGGTGACCTGACCTGGGATAAGCAGGCTATTGGTGCTGAAGCTGTGCAGATTTATAACCCCGAGTACCAACGGGACGAAGCTTTCCCCTTTCCCTATCTAGGCCCAAGCCCCACCGGTGAGATGGACTTGCTGCCAGCAGTGCTCGAGTCAATGGGCCTGTCAATGTTGGAGAGCCAGATACGAGGCAACATTGAGCCGCTTCGTGCCTACTCATTGTTGCGCTCCCTTGGCGAGGATGCCCCGCAGCATTTGCGTAACTGGGTTCAGTTCGGCAATACAGCCCACGGGAAACCCCCGCTACCCCGCGCTTGGCAAAATGCAGACAAGTCGATTCCAACAGAGCAAGATGCAACACCGGCAGACCGACAGCGCGCAGTGCTGGCTTACCTTGATGGCCGAAAGCGCAACTACGTTGACCGACTAGACGAGAACCCCGTCACTAGGGCCTCGATGTTGACCCAGCCGCGATGGCTGGACTTGCGAGATATTTTGGATTCTGCCTTCGCCGCGCTCCACTCAGAAACGGCAAACATTTCCACCTCCGAGGCGGATGATGACGGGGACTGAGATCCGTCGCCATACGGTGTTTTTGTTGCAGGGGAAAGACCTGCAAGAAAACACGGTGGCCAAGATGACCCAGTGGTCACAGGCTGGGCTGTTGCATCCCCTCAGCTTCTTAAACCTTGGAACGCTGGTGGACGGAGTGCGGCCGAAGGAGGTCGAGCACTTCATGCTGATTGCCGGCGAGTTGCAACAACCAACGCGTCTACTCGACTGGCTTTCAAGTAATTATTGCGACGTGATCCGGTTGGTCACGCTCCATACGAGTACCCCAGAAGGCGATGAGGCCGAAGGGGTGCATTCTGCGGAGCAACTCAGAGAAGAACTCGTTCGCTATATCGGCCCCAAACAACACCTTGTTACCCTCGCCTGCTTTCTGATTGACCCTGATACTGCCCTGGCAAGCCCTCTGTCAGTGCTGCCTACTTGGTCGGCAAACTTGGTGATTAGCCCAACGGATCAATCGCTACCAGGGGGTTCTAGTGCCCCCGTCCCGGCATACACGGCCAATGGCGACACGAATCAGGCTTTTGCTGACCTTGCCTCGCAGAACCTGTGCACTCTTGGGGCAGCTTGGGCATTTGTCGGTGAAGGTCCCATGGATAGCTGGTCAGCCGATAGCGGCCCCCAAGGAGTGCAGCTTGTACGCAGCTTTGTGAGATCGCTCGACCTTGCAGACCCCACGGTTCAGGTCACCGAGAACGCCCTGAAACCGGTTGTGGGAACTGGCCTACCGGGGTGGCCAGTGCCCAGTTCAACTCCGCAGCTCATCTCGGCAATCCCTCCCGAACCATTCTCTCGAGATGCCGCAGATCAGCTCTGTGATCGCCATAGCGAATTTATTGACCTCGTTACGATTCCGCCGGTCGCGTACCGTCCGATGCAGAAGATCAAGCTGTTCGCAGCTCTCAAAATGTTCTTCAGTTACATGCTCAAGGGCGTGAAAGAGGCCCCACGCGTCATGCTTGATGCTGCTGTAGCAGCAGCAAGTACGGCAGCGTCAAATATGGCTACTGGTTTACTGTTCGGATCCTCCTCTGCGTTTGAGGTCAGCATCGGCAAGCCACACCAGCGTCCGACCTCAGATACTGCCGCGTTGCAGAAGGCACTCGAGGCGGCGATCCAGCTTGCCAACCCAACCACTCGGTACATGCCCGCAAATACCAAGGTGTTATGGGAGGAATACCTGCGAGTGGGAATTGCTTTAGTTGATGCTTCGACCATGCCACCCGAGCAAAGCCGCCCACAGATTGGTGATGCGCACGCAGTGCTTCAAGACCCATCCGATGTGGTCATCCGTCCTGATTACCCAAAGCTACTTGTCTCCAAAGAATCACTCGATGATCGCGGAGTCGTTGAGCTCTCAGCTTTTGATCCGATGCTGGTCAACCTGACCCTGGGCCGGCTTCGCGATCGCCTGACGGTGCTCATTGGACAATCTCCAGAGGCCGAGGCGGCTGAACCTGCTGCTGAGGGCGAGGGGGAAGCAGACTCCTCGGCAGGTGATCCCTCGATCCTCCCACCCGCCTATCAGCCAGCGGCAAGTACACCTCCTCCCCCGCCGCCCCCGCCACCATCTGCCGTATCAGGCGGAGATGGTGCGCCAACTGATGGCGAGGAAGAAGCAGCCGTCGACCCGGCAGAGGCTGCACGCCTAGAGGCCGTTGAACTAACCCAAAACCAACTGCGCACTGTTGAGGAATGGCTGCGAAATACTCGCGAGCCATACGCATGGCGGGTAGGCAGCCGCCTTGGAGATGCACTCGGCAAAGCACAGCTGGAGTTGCTCATAGCCATCGCCACGCTCCAACAGCCTCGCCCAACCATGCCCACTGATCATGATACCTCCCGCAAGGCGATCTATCGCCTGTTGGGTTTTGGTATCGGAACGCTTGCTGCCACACTGCTCTACTCGCTGGTTGTTTGGAAGCTCGGGTGGATATACCGAATTAGTTCAGCGCAGCTCGTAGCTGTTGGGTTGGTCACCTTTGTGGTCTGCGTACTCTGGGCTTTTCGCAAGTTCTGGAAGGACCTTGCCGAACGGTTCCGGCGCATGCATCAGTACGAGTCCGGTATCGACAAGCGCAACGAAGCCACCAAGGCCTTCGCTCATTACGCCAGAGAAGCGCTGCGCCTGAACTCCTCGTACTGGCAGTATCTGCGTTGGACGCCCATTTTGTCATCTCTGTTGCACGACCCATTCGCAGGGCAAACCGCACCAACTACAGAATCCACCCCGATGCTGGTGGCCGATGCCCCGAAGTCGACCCGCTCCGCTACAGCCACGCCCGATACCTCGAAGTTGGATGTACTCACCCACGAGGCACGCCGGAACATCTTTACCATGGGCTGGGCACAACGTTCCTGGGAGGCCGCGAAAGCACAACTCTCTGAAGACTTCCACGTGCAGAACGCTCTCAACGAAATGTCTGATCCGTTCGAAGAGAACCCACGCCGGCCGAGCGGACTGCTCGATTATCTCTCCAACACCTTTGCCGCCGGTGGCCACGGT
>Ga0194041_10000745_pt1 | contig 13449 bp, 10 predicted proteins | sample JunL449m_MetaG_FD_160082 | JGI IMG/M metagenome (GOLD analysis project Ga0194041, IMG submission 160082) | Anoxic zone freshwater microbial communities from boreal shield lake in IISD Experimental Lakes Area, Ontario, Canada - Jun2016-L442-9m | ecosystem: Environmental > Aquatic > Freshwater >...
TCCGGACCAACTCTGCATCAGGACCTTCGAAGGGACGCGAACCACCCGCCGTCGCTACCATCCGCATGACTGTCACATGGGCCCTCCGGGTCTCCACAGTTCCGAATGCGAGCAACGCCATCGGTGTTCCTTCCTGTAGTGGGCGGACGCGAGGCATCCACGACGTGGACGACCGCAACCCATTTCTCACAGGTTACCAACGAGCCCCGACCGCCAGACGCCAGGCAATCCTGGTGGAGCCACCCCGCTGGTTCTGACCGAGGTCGACATGAGCCGGACTATCGCCACGCTTTGGCCAGTGCCCGAGCCCGTCGAGCCCGTGGGCGTGTCTGTAGTGGCGAATCGGCGCATCCGCGTGTCCTCGCTAGGCTGATCGGGTGGCAGCCATGAACACCATGCCCGGGACTGACCACCTCGGACTGAACCTGCACAACCTGCTCACCAGGTGGGGAACTGGACCGTTCGCGCTTCTGGTGCTGGCCACAGTGGTGGCTGTGGCGATCTGGTACCTGCAGTCCGTTTGGGCGTTGTCTGCCAAGGGGCGCACATGGAGTCGTACTCGCACTACGGCGTTCCTCACTGGGCTCGTGCTGATCGATGTGGCCTTGCAGTCGCCGGTGGCCTCCTTCACCATGAGCTACTTCGAGGCACACATGATCCAGCATCTGCTGCTGATGGTGACGGCGCCACCGCTGTTGGCCATGGGGGCACCGATGACGTTGGCCCTGCAGACATGCGGACGACGCACCAAAGTCCGCCTTCTACGGGTGCTTAACTCGCGCCCCTTCAAGTGGTGGAGCCACCCGATCCCGACGGCAGGGATCTACTACTTCGCCATGTTCGCCTTCTTCTTGACCTCGGCCGTCGAGGTGGCGATGTCCCACATGTGGCTGATGGACGTGGTGAACATCGCCTTCTTGATTGCTTCCATGCACTTCTGGTGGCCGATCGTAGGAGTCGACCTCATTCCGCACTGGCCCATGACCCACGGAATGAAGATGATCAGCCTGCTGATCGGCGTACCCATCGAGTCCTTCCTCGCCCTCGCCCTGTTGTCCACCACCCGATCGGTGGCCTCGATGTACTCGGTGTCCGGCACCCATGCTGGTGCAGGCATCCTTTGGGTCGGGGCGGAGATGTTCACATTCCTGGCCCTCATCCCCGTCTTCATCCAGTGGATTCGGTTCGAAGGTCGCAAGACGGCCCGGATCGATGCGGAGCTCGACGCCTCCTACGAAGCGGCGGGTTCAGCCCTCACACCGATCCGAACGGATGAGCGGCGCGCTGGCATCGACACTTGAGGATCAGTGCGACGGTGTGAAGGTGTAGGTGAACGGAACGACCTTGGGTGCATCGGTGAAGGCGTTCTTGCCCTTGATGGTGACACCCACCAGGACGGCTGAGGAGCCCACCTCGACGGTCATGGTTCCGATGGCTGCGAAGGTGAGCACCTTGGCTGCAGGCTGGACCCCGCTGAGGAGTGGGCTCGGTGAGGAGGAGCTGGTGACCTGGACCCAGCACGGACCGGACATGGCCACGACCACAGTGAACTTCTCGGTGGCCACGGTGTAGGAGGCGCTGGACGGCGTAGACCCATCTGGTTGGACCGGAAAGGTCTGATGTGCCACTGGCGGAGCGGGGCGGGAGCCCGTTCCGATGGACCCGCCGCCGGTGGCGGACTCGGAACCAGCGGGTACGACCCGGAGGATGTGGGCGTTGGCCAAGGCACGTGGATTGGTGGCCATCAGGACGAACCCGACAGCCACTACCAGCACCAGGGAAGCCACGGTCCACGTGAGGACCTTGAGGAAGGTGGGAGCACGCAGGCGCCTCCTGGCTCGCGCTACGGAGCGCCGACCCTGGCGCAGGTCCTCCCGAGGGACAACGGGGAAGGTCCCGGTAGGAGGTCCGGTCGATACCGAGGAGGTGTAGCTGCTCGATGATCCCGACCCCGGGGTGAGCCGACCGCTGACCTTGGGCACCTCACCAGTTTCAGTGAAGGCACGCAGGTGATCGGGTCCGCCAGAGTTGGCCGTGACGGCACCGGCGACGGGCACCGTGGTGCCAGTCGGCCCCTCGCCGGCCCCGCCTGTGCCCCACGTTGCCACGTACTGTTCGGCAAGGGCATCGCCATCGAGTTCGAGCAATGTGGCGTAACGACGGAGGGTGGATACGGCCATGGCCTGGTCCAGAAAGGGGGTGGTGTTCCCGACCTCCAATGCCTCGAGCTGGGTGATCGGCCGCCCCAAGCGGTCGTGGACGGTCAACAGGTCGAGGCCTCGCTGCTCCCGTGCCGATCGCAACTGGGAACCGACTGGCTCGGCCTGCTCGTCGGATCCTGTGTCCGCTCCGGCGCCCGCTCGCCCGCCGCCACTGCGGGTCGTGCTGCCTCGTGGCCGCATCACGTGTGGTCTCCTGACATATCCCTATGGCAATCCTACCTTCCGCACCACCAGAACCGGATGACGCATCTCGGGGGATCTCATAGGGTGCATTGAAAAGTTGTGTCCGCAACTAGTATGGGATCAGAGGGAGGCTGCATCCGGTGCAGATCTAGATGGCCCCCTCAAGACCGTAGGAGTGGCCATGCCGGCAGTGACCGTAGGCGATGTATTGACGCTTCCCCGGGTGGGACGTCCCGATCCGACCAGCACTGCACCGCGGGCGGTGCTGGGTGTGGCGACGGCCCCAGGTGGGTTCGAAGGCGAGGGATTCCCGGTGCGGCGGGCCTTTGCCGGGGTGGACCGGGCCTATCTCGACCCGTTCATCCACATGGATCAGATGGGAGAGGTCGAGTACGGACCGGGCGAACCCAAGGGGACGTCGTGGCATCCCCACCGCGGGTTCGAGACGGTGACCTACATGATCGACGGTACCTTCCGGCACCAGGATTCGATCGGGGGCGGCGGCCTGATCACCGATGGCGATACGCAGTGGATGACCGCCGGGTCGGGCATCCTCCATATCGAGGCACCACCTCACGAGATGGTGGTGGCTGGCGGGCTCTTCCATGGAGTGCAGCTCTGGGTCAACCTCCCGAGTGCGGACAAGATGATCGAGCCCCACTATCAGGACATCGCCAGGCACAACGTGCTCCTGCTCACCACGCCCGACGGAGGAGCGCTGCTGCGATTGATCGCCGGGTCCCTCGATGGCCACGCCGGCCCAGGGTCGACCCATTCCCCGATGACCATGGTGCACGCCACGGTGGCCGCGGGCGCGTCGGTGACGATCCCGTGGGACCCGCGGTTCAATGCGCTGGTCTACGTGCTGTCCGGTGACGGCACCGTGGGGGAAGACGGCCGACCGGTGAGGTCGGGACAGATCGCCGTCTACGGTCCTGGCGATTCGCTCACCTTCGGCGCCTCAGTCACACCGTCCGATCGCACCCCCGAACTCGACATCCTGGTCCTCGGTGGCCGACCGATCGGTGAGCCGGTGGTGGCCCATGGGCCGTTCGTCATGAACACCAAACAGGAGATCATTCAGGCCTTCGACGACTTCCAGGCCGGGAAGATGGGTCGGGTGCCCGATCACTACTCGGGATTCTGACGGCTAGGTCATCGTCTGAATTAATCGTCGGAGTTGATCGTCTGAACTGATCGTCTGAGCGAATCGTCTGACCGATGCAGCCCTAGGGCCTCGGACTCGGGGCCGGCGGACGATTGGTGGATCAGGCCGGACAGGCCCGGGGATCCCAGGACTCGAGGGGGGAGACCGGTGGGGTCGGGGGCTGAAATGCCCCGTGGGCTGGCACGGTGGTGGTAGTGGTCGATGCGGCGGACGAGGTTGGAGGATTAGACGAGGCAGACGAGGCCGGAGCGTCTGTCTTGGCGGTAGCCAGCGGGGCTGGCGGATTGACGGTGAACTGAGTCCCGGTCACCACCGTGACTTGCGCACCGTTTGTGGTCGGGCCGAGGGCGGTGATCACCGCACCAGACATGGATCGAGCCACGGCCTGGGCGGCGGCATGAGCTTCGGGGGTCTTCTTGGCGAAGTACACGACCGTCTCGGCGTGGGTCGCCACCGGAGGCGTATCGCCAACGCCGACCATGTTGAACCCGAGCGCGCCGAGCGCCGTGCTCGTGGTGGTGGCCTGATTGGCCGTGCCACTCCCATTGAGGATCGATACGGTGACCGAGGAGGGGACCGGCAGGGGCTTCCCGGTCATCGTTCCGGTCTTGGCATCGAGACCAAGGAACTGCTCGATTACCTTGTCGTCTTCGACGTTGGAGGGGAACTCGATGTCGCCGTAGTAGGCGCCCTTGTACCGGTAGGAGCCGAATTGGTCCACCTGCACGGGCAAAGTGAGCTGCGGCGCTTTACTGGCGTTGATCGAGCGGAAGTCGAGGATCATATTGACCATGTCGGAAGGGGAGAACGATTTGTCGACCTGGAGTTGAGGTGCCACGGAACTGACGAGCCGACCGTCAGTAATGGGGTCGGACAGTCCGTTCTTGGCCACAGCCGTAGCCAGGACCCTTAGGAACTCGTGGCTCCGTCGGATCCGAGCCAGATCGCTCGAGTTCTCAAACGGCCAGTAGGAGGGATACGGGGTGGTCCAACTGGCTGGCTTGTACTGGAGGTGGCGGGCTCGGACCACCTGCAGGGCATGCAACCCGTCGAGTTTGACGCACCCCGGAGCCAATACCTTCAGTCCGGAGTAGGCGTCGTACACGGGCTGGGGGAAGTACATACTCACACCGCCCAGCGCATCGACCACGTTGGCGAAGGTCTCGAAGTTCAGGACTACGTAGTGGTGAATAGGGATGCCGAGGTTGTGGTTGATGGCGGACACCAGCTGGCTGGGTCCCTCGAAGAGTGCGGCGTCGATCTTGTTGGCCCCCGTGGTGCGGGCATTGGGAACGAACAGGTCGCGAGGGATGGAGAGGATGGCCAGGGACCGCTTTGCCGGATTCAGGTGGAGCACCATCACTACGTCGCTGTTGACGCCGGTGACGCCCTGGGAGCACAGCCCGTAGGCGGCGTTCTGAACCTTGAGGGCGCAGCGGTCGGTGGAGCCGACCAGGAGGATGTTTTGGGTCCCGGCACTGGCCCCGCTGGAAGGAACACCCAACAGGCCCTTTACATCGAGCCTGCGGATCTCGTGGTTCAGATACCAGCCGTATCCGGCTGTCCCCCCCACCAGGAGGACCAGGACGACGCCGATGGAGCCCAGGACCCACCACAGCCCCCGATGGCGTCCCCGGTTCGGTCGGGAGGACTTGTGACTGTGGCGGCCTGAGCTATTGGCCTGATCCACCTGTTCACCGAGGGAGAGGAGGCCAGATTCGTCGAAGGTCGACGACGACTCGGCTCGGCCGATACGACCTGATGAGGGTGCGGCAGGGTCGTGCCCGGGACCCACTGGACCGCTAGAAGCCATGGCCCTACAGGTTAGTGAGGCAAGAGCCCGGATTGGTGTCAGCAGGCATGGAGAACCACGCGTGCGACAACTGCCGCCTCATGCCTGGGGTGGCGTCCCTTGGGAGACCTCGAAGTCGGACTTGCGGAGCCGGAGCGTCTCCAACCAGAAGCGGACAGTCCAACTAGGCCAATTGTTGGTGATCCGTCCGGACGCGTCCTTGTACCAGCTGGTGCAGTGGCCGGCCCACGCCGTGCGGGCCACCAGCCGCTGGGTGCGACGGTCGTCGCGGTGGTACGCAGCGTCTCTCACTGAGATGGCCGGGGTCACTGGCCCACCCATCGCCTCTACCTGGAGGGTCAGCGCCTGGAATACCAGGTTGAGCTGGCGCTCCACCATGAACAGGATCGAGTTGTGCCCGAGGTTGGTGTTCGGCCCGTAGAGGACGTAGCAGTTGGGGAAGCCAGCAACCGCGGATCCCATATACGCGTGTGACCCGTCGACCCATGCATCAGCCAGTTGTTGCCCACCGACTCCGGTCACGGGGATATGGGACAGGAAGTTGGTGGTGGCGAATCCGGTGGCGAAGATCAGTACCTCCGCACTGTGGCGGATGCCGTCGGCGGTGACCACCGCCTTGGGCTCGACCGCCACGACTGGGGACGTCACCACCTCGACGTCGGGCCGCAGGAGAGTTGGATACCAGTCGTTGGAGATGAGGATCCGCTTGCACCCGATCGGATAGTCGGGAACCACCGCTACCTCGGGCAGACGCTCGCCCACCACATCAGCGCGCAGCCCGGTGGCGAACATCGTCTGGAGTTTCTTCCCGGCCCAACTGTCCTCACGGAGCCACAGCCAACGGATCTCCAGCGTCCCGTAGATCCACCACCGATAGGCGGTACGGAGCGGGACGATCCGAGCCAGCAACCTGCGAGTACTGGCCCGATAGGGGTGGTCCTTCTTCGGGCCGACGTAGTTCGGGCTCCGCTGGAAGATGGTGGTGGAGCTGGCCACCGCAGCTACTGGTGGGACGAACTGGATGGCGCTTGCCCCGGTGCCGATCACGGCGACCTGGCGACCGGCGAGGTCGATGGAGTGGTCCCAACGGGCCGAGTGCCACGTGGCACCGGCAAACGTGTCGATCCCCTCGATCTCCGGCACGTAAGGACGGTTCAGCTGCCCGCAGGCGAATACTACGGAGTCAGCCTCGAGCACATCGTGGCCGTGGGGCGAGTGCAGGCCCAGCTGCCAGGTGCCGGTCGCCTCATCGAACCGGGCCTCGGTCACGGTGGTGGCGAATCGGAGGTGTGGGCCGAGGTGGTAGCGCTCCACGAGATCCTCGGCGTAGGAGAGGATCTCGGGCTGCTCGGCAAACCGCCGACTCCAGTCGGTCTTGGGCGCGAAGGAGAACGAGTACAGGTGGGAAGGGACGTCGCACGCCGCACCCGGGTAGACGTTGTCCCGCCAGGTGCCTCCCACACCGTCGGACTGTTCGATGATGGTGAAATTACGGACGCCGGAACGCACCAGTTGGATAGCGGTAGCCAGGCCGGAGAGCCCTCCCCCCACGATGACTACCCGGGGTTCGCCACGCCCCTCGACCCGGGCGCGACGCACCGCTCGCTCAAACGTCGTCCGGCCGATATCGAGTGCCATGCTTCCCCTCCGCCCCTTGGCTTCGCGTCAGTCCAAGGAGCACTCTGACGTTACCGGCGGTGGGCCGTGTCTAGCGACTACTACGCACTCACGCTGTCGGCTCGGTGCCGCCCGGCCACTACGAGGCCACCACGAGGCGAGCGGCTTGCCAGCGGGTGCCCAATTCACCAGACTCAACTGTGTGACCGGCCCGCCTAACGACCCGATCGAGGAGACCCCCGACAACCGCGCCTCGTGGACGAGGCAGCCGCGACTGGCCAAGGCCCGGGCGGCATTCACCCGGGGACTGCGCACCCTGCTGGCTCCCGACGGACTTCCCACTGGAGCGGCAGTGGAGCTCGAAGCGGCCTTCGGGGACATCGGGCGCGAGGTCCTGGCCGCTGGCCCGGGCCGCATGGGGAGGGTGCGGGCGCAAGTGGCGGCGGTGCCACCACGGATGCTCGATTGGATGTCCACCCAGGTCATCGAGCATCCGGCCGTCCTCTACGACATCACTGGGGTAGAAGAGCTGTGTGCCCGCCAGAACCGCTCCATCGGTGCAGCCGTGGGCGCGCTGCAACTGGCCCTGCTGGCTGCAGCATCGGCCTCCACCTTCGAGGGCGGTCCGATCCTGGCTGTGGCTATAGATGGTGTGGTGGGCCAGGTGGCCGCCGTGGTCCACGGGGTGTGCGACTGGTACAACACCGGCTCGTACGTACATCGGAGGCTCGAGCACCTGGGGATCACGGCCGATGTCGCGGAGGTGCGTCGGCTCACTAACGCCGCCCTGATGTCGAGAGGGAAGACGATCGACGAGCAGAAGTTGCGCGGTGCGACCGAGGCACGGCTCATCCGCCGTTGGGCTGGCCACGGCATCGTGGATGCGCTTCCGTTCGGATCGTCTCTAGGCAAGGCATCGGTTAAGGCGGCCCACCGCATCGACCACTCAGACCTCGTGGCGCTGCTGGCCGTGTTGCGGTCGGAATCTTGACCCTGGAGTGGAGTGGAGTGGAGTGCCAGGGTCGGCGGCCCAAATGTCATCGATGAGTGCCCGAGTTCGCTGACGCCGCCCGCCAGACAGGATCGCCCGCCAGACAGGACCTCCCGCCAGACAGGATCGCCCGCCACCTAGGACCGTCTGTTAGCCAGAACTGTCTGTCAGCTGGTGGCACCGTTGATGGAGGCCGTCGGGATGGCTCCGGCCTGGACACCCCACTTGGTCAGGATCTGGCCGTAGACCCCATCAGCGATCAGAGCATCGACGGCAGCCTTCACCGGGGCGGCCATGCCGTTTCCCTTGGCGAGGGCCAGTCCGTAGGGGGCCAGAGCAAACGGCGAACCCGAAGTTTCGAACACCCCGTTCGATGTAGAGACGAGGTAACCAACGATCGGTGAGTCAGCGAAGCCGACCTCGGCTCGACCGTTGGAGACGGCCAGGTTGGCCCGGCTCTGATTGTTGAACGAAAGCACGCGCACCTTGCCCTTGTCGCCAGCTACGCATTTGGCTGCTTGGATCTTGGCGTCGGACTCCTCGATGGTGCCGGCTTTGACGGCAATCGAGTGCCCACACAGCGACACGATGCCGTCGAACGTCGTCGCGCTGCCCTTTTTCACGTAGAACGCCTCGCCCGCAGTGAAGTAGTCCACGAAGTCGACGACTCTTTGGCGGGCCAGGGTGTCGGTGATCGACGAGGCACCCAAGCTGTACTTGCCTGACGCGAGGCCAGGGATGATGGAGTCGAAGTTGGCGTTGACGAGTTTGGCTTTCAACCCCAAGGTCTGGGCCACCGCGTTGGAGAGATCAGCGTCCATGCCCACGATGGCGGTGCCATCGGAGCCGATGAGTTCATCGGGAGGGTAGGAGGCGTCGAGGGCCACCGTGATGGTTCCGGCCGACTTGATGGCCGAGGGTACCGATGCGGCGATCGTCGGGTTGGCCACCTGAGGCGGGATCACTGTGGTCGGGAGCGGCACGGTGGTGGCCGAGGCCCCGGTGGTGGACGAACTCGACGAGTCGGACGAACAGGCGGAGCCGACCATAGCCAGCGTACCGAGCGCCACTGCAACGACCACTGACCTGATGCCATGGGTTGCCGTGCGCACTGGGGGACCCCGTTTCGTTGGTTGGGCACAGACTGCAGCCACTTTGAGCAGGCAGAGTTTGCCACGCGAGCTCTTCGAGGAGGTGTCGACAAGCTGTGGGTCTTGGGGTCCCAGACGCGGAACCCCCGGCCGTCGCTGGGATCGGCCGGGGGCTGCGAATCTGTATACCGGCTGGAAGACTCAGCCAGAGACGGTCACCGGTTCCCGGACCTCACCCATCACTTGAGGGGGGCTGCCCGAGGTGGAAGTGCCTCCGCCCTGGCCCTCGACCTCGCGGTAGTGGTTGCGCCAGATCAGCCGGTAGACCCGTGTCCACCGGGGGATGGACCGCAAGCCCGGGATGAACGGCACCAGGGCCAACAGGGTCGTGAGACCGATCATGATGGCGAACACCTGGATGTCGGCGTTGTCCGAGTTGCCGATGGCGGGCACCTGATACCAGAGCGTGTACAGCCACAGCCAGGCCTGGCCCGGGTAACTGCCCGTCTCGTTCATCATCCCCCACTGGTCACCGGCTAGGTGCTGATTGACGGCCAACCCCTCGAGGAAGGTGCCGTCAGCGACGAACAGCAGCGGCTTGGTGTAGTCGGTCCCATAGAACTGCCGGGAGCTGAGCAGCGCACCATCAAGGGCCCCACTGCGGGCCATAGAGGTGAGTGACGAGATGATCACACCCACCGGCCCGTAGGCACCGGCTGGGACCACCAGGTTGCCGTTGACGAACGTGGCATCGGCGACGGCCTTCTCGTAGGCCGCGGTCCACGCTGCCTGCTGATCGACACTGGCCGCCTTGTACTCGGCCACCGCCGCCTGCACTTCGGGCTGGTTCGCCACGGTCGAGAGCGGCCCGAGGACATAGTCGTTGGCTGTGTTGATGGGATGGTGGACGCCCAACCACTTCTGGGGAGAGATGGGCCCGATCGACATCGCTGTGCCGTTGGTGTTGTACGGCGCACCATAGGTGGCGGTCCCGCTGGTCCCATCGAGCTCAGCGATGGCCGTGGCGGCGAAGTCGACGGCATTTGCCGTCGACCAGGACTTGACCGTCACCGGTGTGTCATCTGGTGAGCCGAACAGCACGGCCAGACCTGTCACGAGGAGTACCACCACCACCAAGGCGATGAGTCCCTCCTTGGCCAGGTCGTAGGGCGTGTACCGACCATGCCAGTCAGCGATGTCCCGGTCCTGCTTGAACGGCCGGGCCAACTTGTGCGTCTTTGCTTTGTCGGCGCTCATGCCAGCACCTCCGCTCTGCTCGTCGCTCCATCACTGTCAGCACCGGCCATGTCGGCACCCGGGGTCTCTCCCTTGGCCGCGAACGGCGGGACCACGCCCCGCAGTCGGACCATGAGCACATGGATCCCGACCAGGGCCACCACGACCAGCGGCAGCAGCACGATGTGCCACATGATCATCTGCCCGAAGTTGGTGACGTTGAAGATGGCTCCGGCCCCGGTCGAGTTGATCCCGTCCTTGGCCTGGGTGCTGATCCACTGGGAGTCGAAGTTCTGCTGGGACAGATAGCCGGTAAAGGCTGCTCCCACCGACACCAGGAACGAGATGACTCCGGTGATCCAAGTGGCCCGACGACGGCCCCGCCAGGCGGCCATGAAGAACTTGCCCCACAGGTGGATGACCATGGCGAAGAAGAACACTTCGACGCTCCACATGTGCAGCGAGTTCACGAACAGCCCGGTCGACGACACATGCCACCAGTTCGGCCCCATGATCGAGAGCACCAAGCCGGTGGCGATGACGACGCCTAGGGCAGCGACGGTGGTGACCCCGAACACGTAGATCCACGACGCCACATAGGCAGGCTGGCGGTCGGGGAGCAGGCGCTGGGGGGGCAGGGCTTCGACTGCCACGTGGCGGATCTTGGCTGTCCACTGGTCGGCGTCTTCGGGCAAGTCAGCCGACTTGCTCAGGTCGGACTGCCCATTGGAACTGATCTTCGGGTCGGTGATGGTCATCGGTCCGCTCCCTTGTTCTTGTGGGTCTTGAAGGGGATCAAGATGGCCGCGAAGAACACGATGACCATCAAGATGATGACCAGCAGGTTCGAGTACGACATCTGGATGAAGCCCCAGTGGATGTAGTTGCCGGGATGGTTCAGATTGATCAGGCTTCCGAAGAGCGTCCCGACGACGAGTGCAATGGATTGCATGGTGTTGACCTCCTGAGGTGAGGTTACTAAGAACTTCCGCCCCGACGTAGGGCCGAAAGTCCCTTGCCGTTCTGCCCGCGACCGAGGAAAGGGCAGATCAGCGGTATCCCTCGAGGCGATGCAGTTCGGCGCAGCGCCAGCAGTACACCCGGTGGTTAGGTTGTGCCGATGACCAGTCCCGGCCCGTCGGCTTTCGGCAGAAGTGTGGTGGTGCTCCCTGGGGGTACAGCACCAAGTCCGTGGGCTGAAGCTCCTTGGGTGGCGGTCGGCCCGGAAGCACTGGCGCGGCCTGAGGCCGTGGTGGACGTCCTCCACACGGCCTGGCTCCACCGGACGCCGTTGGTCATCGAACTCGGTGTGGATCCAGACGAACTCAGGCAACCCGAGCACCACTACGGGCCGGTCTACGCCCTTACGCCTGGGTTCAACTTCTGGCGCGAGAGGCTCCAGTTTCTGGTGTGGGCCAATACCTATGACGCTCGGGACGGGGATCCGGTGTGGTGGCACGGACGCAAGGCGGCTCGGCGCTTTGCCGATGAGGGTGTGATCGAGGACGGACCGGCCGACATCGTGGACCACGAGGGGACGCCGCTATGGGTGGACGGGGGCCCGCCTGACCCACCCCCGACCGAAGACGGGATGGCCGTGGTCCACCGGTGGAGTGCGGAGGCAGGTCGGCTCACCCGCAGCGTGGCATTCCATGCGGATGCCGACCTGGCCCCAGATCAGGCCGCCGCCGTCGACCATCAGGCGGGGCCGGTCCGAGTGATCGCCCCGGCCGGATCGGGCAAGACCCGGGTGCTCACCGAGCGGCTGCGGGTCGTGATCCGACGCGGCGCATTGCCTGGGGCGGTGACCGCACTGGCCTACAACACCCGAGCCGCCGAAGAGATGCGCACTCGGGCCGCTGACGTCATCGCCCCTGCTGGGCCGCACATCCGCACGCTCAACAGCCTGGCCTTGTGGATCTGCAACACCCTTGGGTCAAACGGGGCGCAGCGGGTGATCGATGAGATGGGCGTGCGCGACCTGGTCGGCGAGCTCTTCGAGGTCAAGCGGCAGGCCAACACGGACACCACCGCTCCCTTCTTGGCCGCACTCTCGTTGGTCCGACTGGGGTTGGTCTCCCCGACGGCCGCCGAGGAGGCCTACCCTGACGCCTCCGGGCTGGCCGACGGGTTCGACACCTATCGGGCGACGCTGGCCGAGCGCGGCCAGGTCGACTTCGACGAGCAGATCTACCGGGCCATCGAAATCTTGGTGAACGACCCGGCCGCCCGGGCAGCCGCTCAGTCTCGGTGCCGCCGCATGCTGGTCGATGAGTTCCAGGACCTGACCCCAGCCCACCTGCTGCTTATCCGCTTATTGGTGGCCCCGGGATTCGACTGTTTCGGGGTGGGTGACGACGACCAGGTCATCTACGGCTACACGGGCGCCACACCCGAGTTCCTCATCGACTTCGCCCGGTACTTTCCTGGGGCGGCAGACCATCCACTCGAGGTCAACTACCGGTGCCCGCCTGCGGTGGTGGACGCGGCCCGCCACCTGCTCACCTACAACCGTGCCCGGGTGGCCAAGACGATTCGCAGCCCGCAAGTCCGTAGCAATCCCCCGGGGTTGACTGCCGGGCCGTTGGCCGGCCAGGGACCGGTGGTGGTGGAGTTGCTATCGGCCGAGGCCATGGCCAGTCGAGCGGTCGAGATCATCGATGGATGGCGGGCCGAAGGGGTAGAAGTGGCGGACATCGCCGTGCTGGCTCGAGTCAACGCCGCCCTGCTGCCCGCCCAGGTGGCCTGCCTCGAATCCGACGTTCCGTGCACCACCCCGCTGACAACGCAGGTGTTGGCCCGCACCGGCATCCGTACGGCCTTCGCCTACTTGCGGATCGGCAGCGACCCCGATGCCATCAGGCGCGACGACATCCGCGACACCATCCGCCGGCCGTCACGGGGGATCGCCCCCATGGTGGTGGACATGGTGACCAAGAGCCGGACGACGTCGATCGACGACATCCGCCGCCTGGCCCGGCGGCTGTCGGGGCGTGATGTGCCCAAGCTCGAGGCCTATGCGGACGACCTCGAACTGGTGGCCAAGGCAGCCACCCGGTCGACTGCGGCGGCGCTCAAGTCCATCCGGGTGGGGATCGGACTCGATGCCACCTTGGACACATTGGATG
>Ga0194041_10000748_pt1 | contig 13398 bp, 14 predicted proteins | sample JunL449m_MetaG_FD_160082 | JGI IMG/M metagenome (GOLD analysis project Ga0194041, IMG submission 160082) | Anoxic zone freshwater microbial communities from boreal shield lake in IISD Experimental Lakes Area, Ontario, Canada - Jun2016-L442-9m | ecosystem: Environmental > Aquatic > Freshwater >...
GGACATTCAAGAAGCAATAGCGCTGGCTGCAACTATCGTTCCAATTACGAAAGCTAAAACTGTTGTTGCAGTTGCAGGTACTGCAACTTCGGTAGCAGCAAGTGCATTAGGACTTGCAGAATACGATCGTCACTTAATTCATCTAGCCCACGTAAGTGCTGAACAAACACACTCAGTTGCACTGACATTTGAAAAGATGAATGCAGAGCAAAGATCTCATGTTGGTTTTTTAAATCCTGGACGCGCTGATGTATTTGCTGCCGGTTCACTGGTTCTATCTGAAATCATGAAAGCAACGGGCGCCACAGAATTTGTGGCATCTGAATCCGATATTTTGGACGGAATCGCCTGGTCCTTAGCTAGAAAAAATAACCTCGACCATTTTTAAAATGGCCGAGGTTATTTTTTACTCTGAGTTATTCAGGAGGTAGTTCTTTATAGACAAGGTCGATATCAATACCTTGTGATTTACGAACCATTTTTGGAATGTAATAGAGGAGTAGACCAACTACAACAATTCCAGCGATAAATGCCGGTACCCACCAAGCATGTTCTGGTGTTCCGATTGCTAGGGCTGGATATTTCAAAACAGCCCAAACTAAGAAAACCATTACTAGAGCCGACAGTGGCGACACGATACGTAGAACCGGAACTCCCATGAACTTTTGATTAGCTGGAGAGTTTAGATAAAGATCTTTCCGGCGGGATGGAAATACAAATGCCGCTAAAGCAACGATGAGAATACAAACAACACCAGCAAGAACTCCAAGTGCGAGCCATGTTGCAAATGTTGTTGCACTAACGCTCCAAATTAGCATTGCAGTGACTAATCCCATCACTGTAAGAATTGCCGGAACTGGTGAATGAGTGCGTGGATTTACATCAGCGAGTTTGGCAGGCAGTAGTCGATCGAATGACCATGCAAACACTGCACGAACAGGTTGATAAACATTTCCTACCATTGCTGGTAATGACCAGAATAGGAAGGAGCCGACAATCAAGAAGGTGAGTACTGGCACATTTAAAGTTATCGAAGCCAAGAAGTGATACCAGGGAGCATTTGGCAAGACATATGCCTTATTTCCGCCGGTATTTGCACCAACCATGAAATCGTAACCAACGATTCTGTAGAGAAGAAGTACGCCCATAATAAGGAACACAACGTTCCATAGAAGAGATGTAGACATAATCTTTACATGGCGTTGACGATTAGAAGCGCCCTTTAGTTCGCCAGATAGATAAACACTCCACCAATTCCACATCATGAATGTCATGATCACGAAAACGGTTGGAAGTGTTGCATTCCAATTTGTTAGAGAAGATGCCGAAGCACCTGCTCCGCCACCAGCGATAACATTTTGATAGGAATCGCCGGTGGCACCGTAATCGTTAGACAGTGCATTAAAGTTTGTCTGGAATTTTGCCTTTGAACCAAAAGCGAGTGCAATGAAGGCAAGGAAAGTACCGACTGAAGCGATAATCCAGAAGATATTCATCCACCGCAGTGTGCGCTTAGTTCCAGCAATGAGAATTAATGTCATCAAAACAATCATCACAAATGCGCCAATAACTATCCAAGTCTTATCACTTTGGAAATTATTGCCCCAAGTAATCATGGTTTCGTTCTTAAACATCGAACCAAAAGTAACTAATGCGGGTCCAAGGGCGTAAACAGGGAAATAACGTGCCCAAAAAGTTGCACCGATCAGTGCAGAAAATGCTGCAGCAAAACTTGAAATAGTCGCAAGTTGAGGGGAGAGAATTCTGCTAACCCAAATGTAGTCGCCACCTGTTCGAGGCATACTCGATGCCAAACTCGACATCATAAGAATTATTGGAATATTAAGAACTAGTGAAATAAGAATTGCTGCAATTATATTTGCGCCGGGAAATGCCGATAGAGAGAAAAATACTCCCCAAGCTAATACCGCACCTACTGGTGCAGAGAAAACAGCGTTAAATACGACTGCATCAAATGAAGAAGCTTCTCTGACAAAACCTGAACTTTTGCGAACAAAGAGTTCTGATTTTCCTGTGGAAAAATTAGACAATTGCCCTCCTTTTTAACCCAACGGGAGTTAGGTTAAAAAATGAGATTACTCCTCAACTTCTTCTTTATAAAGGACGCAAGGTGGTTACTTATCAGTAGTTTGAGCGTAATCTCAAAATAAAGTTGTACCCTCAACGTGTTGAAAAGAGAGGCAGATCGACTCCGATGGGTGCTCAAACCAAGATCTATTTTGTCTCTGATATCCATGGTTCTGAGCGCTGTTTCAGAAAATTTCTTAACGCCGGACCATTATACAAAGCTGACGTCATGATTATGGGTGGCGACTTAGCTGGGAAAGAATTACTAATTATCTCCGAAAAAATAGGAGAAAGCGGTTACTCCTTTATTGTAAATGGAAAAACTTTTCAAATTGAAACTAAAGAAGAGTTAAAGGACGCGAAACAGTTTATTGCAGATTTAGGATTTTATTCTTATGTGGGTCAATCTGAAGATATTCAAGCCATGCAAGTAGAGCAAACGTTTGAGGCATTTATGGAAACTCTTATGCGAGAACGAATGTTGAAGTGGTTAGAAATTGCTGATCAGAAGTTGAGCACTTTAAAGATGCCGCTCTATTGGATGCTAGGAAATGATGATCCACAGTCTTGGGCACCTTACTTACGCGACTGCCCATGGGGCACTTATTCGGAAGATGGGATTGTTAAAATTGATGATCACCATGAAATGATTTCTTGGGGATACGCAAATCCAACTCCTTGGCAAACTGCTCGAGAACAAAGTGAAGACGAGTTACTGGTCACAATTGAAGAAAAGATTAGCTCTATTGAAAACATTGAAAATGCGATATTTAATTTGCACGCACCTCCCTTTGAAAGTGGCTTAGATGAAGCCCCACTTCTCAATGATCAATGGGTTCCGCAGAGCGAAGGTGGGCAGGTCAAAATGGTGCCAGTTGGAAGTAAGTCAGTGCGTCAGGTAATTGAAACGTATCAACCGTTGCTTGGTTTACATGGACATATTCATGAGTCTCAGGGTTTTAGAAAATTAGGGCGCACACTTGTTATCAATCCTGGAAGTGATCACACAACTGGAACGCTTAATGGAGTTTTAGTTACAGTAACTAAGGACAAACTTAAAGGTCATCAGATTGTGAGGGGTTGAGTGAGTGATTCAACCTTGCCTTCTCTTACATTAGAAGCACAACGAATCTCAAAAAAGTTTTCAGATGAAGGTTTGCATGTGAAGCTACTTGGCGGTTTAGCGGTTTGGATGACTTGTCCGTCAGCTCAATTATCTGGCTTAGCAAGAGCTTATGGAGATTTAGATTTCATTACACCAAAAAAAGAAGTGCGTGCTTTAAATCAAATTTTTATCTCCTCTGGCTATGTTGAAGACAAACTTTTTAATGCAATCCACGGTGCTACCCGGCTCATTTATATTGATCAAAGCAACGCTCGTCCAGTCGATGTTTTGGTTGACAATTTCAAAATGTGTCATGAAATTGAGTTAAAGCATCGCTTATCGCACAGTGGATCAACCATTAGCAGCGAAGACCTGCTTCTTACAAAACTACAGATTGTTAGTATGACCGAGAAAGATCTCGTGGATTTGATTGCGATGCTGATAGATCAAGAATTTGATGGTGGATACATAAGCAATTTACTTTCAAATGATTGGGGTTTTGAAAAAACAGTTTTACAAAACTTAGTTCGTATAACCGAACATCTTGAATCCGTTAACATTGATTCGGCTTTAAAGATTGTCTCTAAAAAGAGGATTCAAGGATTAAATTTGGAAATTGCAGCCTCGAAGAAATCTTTGAGTTATAAACTCCGCGCAAAGATTGGTGAGAAAATGCCTTGGTATGAAGAACCAGAGGAGTTAAGCCACTAGGAGTGGCAGGCAACCTCGAGCAATCGCCTGGTCCTTACCCAGAAAATAAGGGGAATAAACCAACGGCCCTTCCTGTTTTATAAGTGGTTTCCGCACTTGGGAAAACGGGTAGATTTGCCCACGTTGTAAAACGTGGCCCCTGTAGCCCAATGGCAGAGGCAGAGGACTTAAAATCCTTCCAGTGTGGGTTCGACCCCCACCGGGGGCACGGTGAGTTAATTACAAAAGGAGAAACGAAGTAGATGCAAAGTTCAAACCCAGTTCTAAATCGTAGTTTCAAAAATCCAAATTATCCTGCGGTTGATTCCAACAAACTAGAAGAACTTTATAGCGCGCCAGCTGCATCTTCTATGCGCACAGGACGCATGACGCTAGATGATGTAGTCACTCGTACTGCAATGTTGCTCGGAATATTACTAATTGCTGGCGGTTTTGCATGGACTCTCAATCTCGGCGGTGGCATCGTAATGATTTCACTCCTTGCGGGTTTTGGATTAGCCATGGCAAATACATTTAGCAAAACAGTTCGCCCAGGTTTAATCGTTGCTTATGCTGGTGTTCAAGGAATTGCACTTGGAAGCATTAGCCACGTTCTCAATAGCGCCTATCCTGGAATTGCAGGACAAGCAGTCATGGGAACCATCTGCGCGTTTGCTGGAATGCTCTTTGCTTATCGCAGTGGACGTATTCGCGTAACACCTAAATTTACAAAGATGCTAATTGGCGCAGCCATTGGATATTTCCTACTTGGGCTTGTCAGCATGATCGGTTCATTCTTTGGACTCGGCGGCGGACTCGGACTCTTTGGAATTTCAGGATTTGGTCCAATGATTGCAGTAGCAGGCGTTGCACTCGCTAGCTTCTTTTTGATTCTAGATTTTGATCAAATTGAAAAGGGTGTTGCAGCAGGTGCTCCAGAACAAGAATCATGGCGAGCAGCGTTTGGACTAATGGTCACAATCGTCTGGTTGTACATGGAAATCTTGCGACTTCTCTCGATTTTGCGTGGTCGCGACTAAATATAAATTACTTACTAGATTGCCCGAGATGCGAAGACCGCGTCTCGGGCAATTTTGTTGCAACAATAATTACTAGGAAGACAAGTAATGCACTTATTGCAAAAGTTGCACGAAAACCATAATGATCGGCAATAAATCCAAGGACTATGGGTGCAACCATTGCACCAGCGTCTCCTGACATTTGATAAAGCGCAATTACTTGTCCGCCCTTGCCTCTTAGTACGTCACCAACAATTGCTGATGGAGTAGTTGAAAGAAATGCCGAACCAAAGGCGCCGACAAACATAGATAGTAAAAATACCCAAGGGTGAAATGTCAGAACTAGAAGAACTACAGAAGTTCCTAGCAAGATTAAACCTGAAATAGCAGAGAATTTTCGACCACGTTTATCTGAAAGCCCTCCGGCTTTGAGTAAAAAAATCCCTTGTACTACTGCGGAAATCGTAAATCCAATTCCAATAAATCCTGCAGATGAATTCATATCTTCGACCATGAACAGTGGCAATACCGAACGACTCATCCCAAAGAGAACCCATGCAGTTACAAAAGAGATCATCAGTGCAATCACATAAGGTTTCATGGCAAGTGCATCACGGATTGAGGTTTTTACCACAATAGATTTTTCTGTCGGTCTAGCAGCCAGAACTGAATTACGAAGCAAGATTCCACCTGCAGTACTTGCAACTACAAGGAGTGCCGCATAAACAAGTAGCGGTGCTCTCAAAGAAATCGCAGTTAGAAATCCACCAATGACAGGCCCAGCCATCATGCCGACTAAAAAACTTCCGTTATACAAAGATTGCGCACGTGCCCGCTGATTATCATTGACAGCACGCAAAAGCATTGAACCTGCAGCAACAGAGAACATTGATGACCCAAGTCCACCCGCAGCTCTAAAAATTAACAACTGCTCATAAGACTGAGCAAGTGCTGCCGCGAAAGAGGAGAGGGCAACGAATGCAATACCCACGGTAAAGACCAATCGCTCACCAAATTTATCAACAAATTTTCCAGAGATTAGTCCCGAAGCAAAACGAGCAAGGGCGAATGCCGAAATAATCGAACCCACTTGAGCATTATTAACACCAAATGATTTTGCAAAAAGTGGAATCGTCGGCGCAATAATTCCAAAACCAACGGCCACAAAGAAAGATGCAAAAACAAGAACACCAACCTCTCGCGGAAACTCCGCAAAGGGGTTGGTGAAACCGTTCTTGAATTTAGTAAGCAATCGTTATCCGAGCGCTTCGCCAGCAGATTCCTCGCGAGCGGCTGCATAATCTTTATTTGTGCGAAGCGGAGCCTCACGTAACATGAGTGCCAGGATGATTCCAAGTGCCGTCACTGGAGCAGCCGCAAGAAATACAATGTGGAATGAATTCACGAATGCATCCAAAGCAGTGTTCTGTACGGCCACCGGTAGATCTTTTAATACCGAAGTATTAGATGAAAGCTGTTTCAATTTTTCTGGATCAAAACCCGAAACTGCCGCAGGATTTGTAGCAGCAAGCTCTGTGAATCCGGATTGCAAATAATGAGCCACGCGACTTGTCAGAATGCTTCCAAAGAGCGCGGTGCCGAAAACACTACCAAGTGATCTAAAGAATGTATTCGAGCTCGTCGCAACTCCCATATCTTTGAAATCAACTGCGTTTTGTAATGCAATAACAATTGTTTGCATTGAAAGACCAAGTCCAGCGCCAACAAGAATTGCAAAAATTGATAGCTGCCAGAATGGTGTTTCGCGAGTTAATGTCACCATTAGCAAAATTCCAACTGTCATAAGAGTGGTGCCCATTACTGGGAATTTCTTATATTTACCAGATTTTGAAATTGCTTTACCGCTGTAGATCGAAGTGGAAACAATTCCAAGCATGAGTGGAATTAATTTAAGTCCGGCTTCAGTGGCTGATGCGCCTTTAACGACCTGCAAGTACAGAGGCAACATAACGATTGCGCCGAACATGCCTGCGCCAATTACTGCTCCTAATATAGAAGTCACCGTGAATGTGTGATTCTTAAATAACTCAAGCGGCAAAATTGGTTCTTGAGCCTTTGACTCCCAATAAATAAAGAGAATTACAAGCACGATACCTGCAAAGAAGTATGCAATTGTTCGTGAATCTAACCAACCATGTTCTGGTCCATAAATTGAAACAGTAAGAAGAATCGAAACTGTTGCGGCAACCATGAGAATTGCCCCTAGATAATCAATTTTGTGCTCACGTTTTACTTTTGGAATGTGAAGAACTGCAGAGGTAATAAGTAGGGCAGCAATTCCGAATGGTAAGTTAATGTAGAAAATCCAGCGCCAACCGGTGATGCCAAGAATGGTTGCGTGATCGGAGAAAAAACCACCAAGTAGTGGACCAGCAACAGATGAGAGTCCCCACACTGCACCAAAATATCCTTGATAACGGCCACGTTCACGTGGAGGAACGATGTCACCAATAATTACGAAAGTCAGTGCCATTAATCCACCAGCACCAAGGCCCTGTAGAGCACGTGTAGCAATCAACTGGGTCATATCTTGTGACGCACCGGCTAAGAAAGATCCGATTAGAAAAGTAACAATTGCGAATTGGAAAACAACGCGTCTTCCATAAATGTCAGAGATTTTTCCGTAGAGCGGAGTAGAAGCCGTTGAAGTTAACAAGTAGGCAGTAACAACCCATGTGTAATGGTTTAACCCGTTGAAATCTTCGACGATACTTTTTAGAGCAGTAGAAACAATTGTCTGATCAAGGGCTGCAAGGAGCAGGCCGGTCATTAGCCCTCCAAGGATGACCATGATTTCTTTGTGCGTATGTTCTTTTACTGGAGCGTTGCTCATTTATAAGCCCTTCAAATAATTATTTGCATTGCTTTGTATGTGGCAAAGTCATATGCGATAGCAGTAAGTTTAGTCCGTGAAATCAGTAATCGCGGACAATCTGGTGAAGACCTATAACAAGGGTGCGGTCAAAGCCCTTGATGGGTTGAGCCTAGATGTAGAAGAAGGCACCGTGTTAAGCGTGCTAGGTCCAAATGGTGCGGGTAAAACAACAACTGTGAGGATTCTCGCAACATTGCTTTCTCCAGATTCTGGCAATGCAACTGTTGGTGGAATCGATGTAATTAAACATCCTGAAAAAGTTCGGGAGATTATTGGGCTTTCCGGTCAATATGCAGCCGTAGATGAAACGCTAACCGGCTGGGATAACTTAGTTATGTTTGGTCGGTTGTATCACTTAAATAAAAATGCAGCGGTTAAACGTGCAGATGATTTACTTGAACGATTTTCATTGACCGATAGTGCAAAGCGTCCAATAAAAACCTACTCAGGTGGAATGCGACGACGCTTAGATTTAGCAGCCTCTTTAATTGTGCAACCTAAAGTTTTATTTCTTGACGAACCTACAACTGGCTTGGATCCACGCGGGCGCCAAGAAATGTGGGGGGTCATTGAAGAGTTAGTTAAAGGCGGAGTGACCTTACTTTTAACCACCCAGTACCTGGAAGAAGCAGATCAGCTTGCAGATGACATTGTTGTGATTGACCACGGAAAAGTTATTGCACGAGGAACATCGGATGCTCTTAAAAAAGAAGTCGGGGGAGAGCGCCTCGAAGTTGTTGTCGATCAAGGCAATATTGCTAAGACTTTAGAAATAGTTGCTCGTGTCAGCGGAAACAAAGCGAGTTTGGATGAAGGGCTTCGCCGAATATCAGCACCGGTCTCAACTGGTTCTATGGCTCTCATGGAAGTTTTGCGCTCTATGGATTCTGAGGGAATACACGCCCTAGATGTTGGTTTAAAACGTCCTTCATTAGATGACGTATTTATGTCATTGACGGGACACGTTGCAGAAGTAGAGGAAGTGAAGAAATGAACGTTATTACGGATTCAATAGTTATTACCAAGCGTCAACTGCTTCAGTTAGCGCGCGTTCCTGAAGTTTTAATCTTTTCAACGATTCAGCCGGTGATGTTTGTTTTGCTCTTTAGATATGTATTTGGGGGATCAATTGAGACCGGTCAACCAGGTGGTTATGTTCAACTTTTGATGCCCGGAATTTTTGTGCAGACGGTGGCTTTTACCTTGGCTGCGACAGCTTCAGGGCTAGCTGAAGATATGAAAAAGGGATTAATTGATCGTTTCAGATCCCTTCCAATCGCGCGTTCTGCTCTCATTCTTGGACGAACCCTTGGTGATTCACTATTAAACATTGTGGTTCTGGCAGTCATGGGTGCGGCTGGATTTGTAGTTGGTTGGCGTCCAACCTCTGGATTATTTCAAGTCGCACTCGCCTTTTTGTTCTTACTATTTTTTGGTTATGCACTTTCATGGGTCGGTATTTATATCGGGCTTTCTGCACGAGATGCTCGCGTAGTCCAAAACGTGAGCTTCTTGGTTACTTTCCCATTAACGTTTTTATCTAATGCATTTGCCCCAACGACAGGAATGCCAAGACCTCTTCAATACGTGGCAGAGTGGAATCCAGTATCAACGATGGTTGCTGCTTGTCGCCAACTATTTGGACTTGAAAATCAATTCGGTGCAACGGCAGGATCATTTCCAAGTGAGAATCCACTGACAATGTCACTTATTTATATGGCGATAATTATGATTATTTTTGTACCAATGAGTGTTAAGAAATATCAGAACGCGAGTAATTAAGAATAATACTCGGCGTGCTTGATTTGAACTGAAATAGTTTTTCCATTGGGCGCCGTGTATGACACGCTATCTCCAACTTTTGCTCCCATTACTGCAGAACCAAGTGGGGATTTTTCGCTGTAAACATCTAAGTCACCCGATGCAATTTCTCGCGAACCAAGAAGAAATTTAGTTTCATCTCCAGCAACAATTGCTGTAACAACCATTCCTGCACCAACGACTCCATCGGCGCTAGCCGGCGGCGTTCCGATGTGAGCATTTTCTAACATCTGCTTTAACTGACGTATACGCGCTTCGATTTTTCCTTGTTCATCGCGTGCAGCGTGGTATCCACCATTTTCTTTTAAATCACCTTCGGCGCGCGCTGCTTCAATTTTCTTAATAATTTCAGTGCGCGCTTCACCCTCAAGGTTCGCCAATTCAGCAGCTAAACGATCAGCTGCTTCTTGGGTCAGCCATGTCTGTGAAGTCATAAGGGGTGTAACGGTAGCGAAAGCGAGAGTAATTGTGAATTGAGTTATTTCACTCGGCAGCGGGAAACGGTCGCAGTAACTGCAGCACTACGCGTAGGAATCTCTGTAACACGTTCGAAATTTGCACGACCAGGGGTGATTTCATCCTCAATTTCGCCCACGATGTTTTTCTTTATATCTCTAGCCTGCAATGTGCATGTAGCCGCAGAGCTTGCATCGTTTCTTTGCACTGCATATCTGATTGAAACCTCTTGATCAGAAACGATTGAGAAAGAAATAAGTGTGGTTCGAAATTCAGGTTTGGCATGGAATAAACCTGCCCAGAAGATCCAGATGATTCCGACAATGGCAATAAGTGTTGCGGGCAACTTCCATCCTTTGGATGCTCGCACCCCATACCTATCCTCGTATGAGAATTCTGAGGCCCCTGAGGAATTCATGTGCACAGATTATCGTGGAAAGTGAGAGGATTTATACATGCAAAAAAACGTTGATATGGGCCTTGCAGGCTCTCTTACGATGATTTTCTTAACCGTTGCCGTTGTGCTCTTACTTCGCAATTTCTATAAACGGTTTAACAGATTACAAAAAAATAAAGACGATTTCCAGAATTAAATTCTGCTGTGGTTAAGAAGTTCTTTGAGTACACAGCCCTCGTTCTTATTGCTGCAGTATTTGTTGGACTTGGATTATGGCAACTAGATAGAGCGCGTGATATGAAAACAATTCTCAATGCACCCGCGCCCGCAATAACAGCCCCAGTGCCGCTGCAAGATCTTGCCAAGCCTCGCACCGCGCTGGATACCGCGGTGGATAGCAAAACTATTAGTGCTTCTGGTTTCTATGTTGCTAACTTCAAAGCACCGAATCAAGTCGATGGCGCAGGTGTTGTCAGTGATTGGGAAGTTACGTTGATGCAAGTTGATACCACTTCGGCAATACTGGTTGTTCGTGGCTTGTGGTCAGATCGACTAAAAGAGCCACAACTAGCAATGTCGAATCGAATAGAACTGACTGGAATATTGCGAGCACATCAAAATGAAGATCGAGCACTGAATTCTTCTGGTGTGATTTCTAGACTCGATAGCAGCGTCATCGTTGGACTAACAGATCTAGATCTCTACGACGGATACGTCATCGCAGTAGATGAAAAATTTCGTGATGGAGATATCTCCAGAACGAGAGTGACACCAGAGATGCGGACTGCGCGGATACCTGGTTTTTATTGGCAACATATTTCATATGTTGTAATTTGGTGGCTCATGGCGGCGGTGGTGCTTTACCTTCCGATATATCGCCGTAGAGTTGAGGACTAAGGGGGATATATGAGCGGTGTATTAATGCGATTTAGAGTGATGGCGATTATCGCTGGGGTTATGTCACTGCTCTTATGGTTTGGCTATATGCCTGCCAAGTACCTGATCGATAATCCATCCCTATTAGATGCTGTGCGATGGGTACCAATTGTTCACGGATATCTCTATCCAATTTATATTTTGACTGCAATCCAGTTTTCAACTGTCGCACGTTTTCCATTAAAGCGGATGATTGGATTTATCCTTGCCGGAACTCTTCCGGTTGCTTCTCTGATTGCGGAGCGCCGTGTTGTTAAGCAGTATTCGTAAACTAATTAAATCTGCTTTATATCCACTCTATGAGTGGAGACTTGTTCGTGCCTTGGATTTTTCACAGACTCCACATCATGTTGGGGTAATTCTGGATGGAAATCGACGGTGGGCAAAAGCTAACCAATTAGACCCACACGATGTTGGAGTTTCAAACTCAGCACGCGGCCATCGGGCGGGTGCTGAAAAGATAATTGAATTCTTGGGCTGGTGTGATGAAGCAGAAGTTCGTGTTGTAACACTGTGGTTGCTTTCAACGGATAATTTTAAGAGATCGCAAGAAGAGTTAGATACGTTACTGAAAATCATTGGCGAAACGGTTGATGCACTGGCTGCAACCAAGAGTTGGAACATTAAGGCCGTAGGAGCGCTGGATTTGTTACCCGAATGGTTAGCCACGAAACTCAGTGATCTCAAGCCATTTAGAAATGATGGCGTCGAAGTAAATGTGGCAATTAGTTATGGCGGGCGTCGAGAAATTGTTGATGCAGTAAAAACATACTTACAAACCAGTGCCGATCAAGGCAAGAGTCTGAGTGATGCAACAACAGCGCTGGATGCAGATGAAATTTCAAAGTACTTATACACCGCAGGCCAACCAGATCCTGAGTTAATTATTAGAACATCTGGTGAACAAAGACTCGGTGGCTTCTTATTGTGGCAGAGCGCACTTTCCGAGTACTACTTCTGTGAAGCTTATTGGCCAGACTTTCGTCGTGTCGATTTTTTTAGAGCCTTAAGAGCCTATTCTTTGCGACATAGACGATTCGGGGGCTAAGGGTTGACTGCTAGTAATAAAGGGCGAAAGACATATGTTCTTGATACCAGTGTTTTACTAGCAGATCCAGGAGCCCTGGCTCGCTTTGCTGAACATGAAGTAGTTGTTCCCATCACTGTTATTGGTGAGTTAGAAACAAAACGCGATCATCCTGAATTGGGATATTTTGCCCGTGCAGCACTTCGTAGCCTTGATGATATCCGCTTGAAATATGGTCGTCTCGATCAAGAAATTAAAATTAATTCAGAAGGTGGAACCCTCTCAGTTGAGTTAAACCACACAGACCTGAGCTCATTGCCACACGGATTCTTGCGCGATGGAACAAATGACTCACGAATCCTGGCAATTGCAAAAAACTTAATGTCAGATGGCAAGGACGTTGTCCTTGTTACCAAAGATTTGCCACTTCGTGTGAAGGCATCATCAGTCGGTGTTGAAGCAGAGGAGTATTTAGCCGAACTAGTCTCCAATAGTGGCTGGACCGGAATCGTAGAACTCACTGTTGGCTCAAGTGTGATCGATGATTTATACGCATCAGATTTTGCTGATCACGAAGATGCACACTCGCTACCAATTCATACCGGCGTTGTCCTTCATTCAGATCGCGCGAGCGCCCTTGCCAGAGTTACACCAGATAAAAGATTGCAATTAGTCCGCGGAGATCGCACCGCCTTTGGATTACATGGCCGAAGCGCCGAACAGAGAATTGCACTGGACTTATTACTTGATCAAGAAATTGGAATTATTTCTATGGGTGGTCGAGCCGGAACTGGAAAGTCCGCGCTCGCGTTGTGTGCCGGGCTAGAAGCGGTCATGGAGCGACGGGCACATAAGAAAATCATAATTTTCCGCCCCCTCTATCCAGTCGGTGGCCAAGAGTTGGGATATTTACCTGGCAGTGAAGGCGAAAAAATGTCGCCGTGGGCCCAAGCAGTCTTTGAC
>Ga0194041_10000749_pt1 | contig 13394 bp, 15 predicted proteins | sample JunL449m_MetaG_FD_160082 | JGI IMG/M metagenome (GOLD analysis project Ga0194041, IMG submission 160082) | Anoxic zone freshwater microbial communities from boreal shield lake in IISD Experimental Lakes Area, Ontario, Canada - Jun2016-L442-9m | ecosystem: Environmental > Aquatic > Freshwater >...
CAGTTTTTTGCCACAAGACGGTGCGCCGATCACAACGTTGACGCAAGGCAACCACACCGCAACAGTGCTGTTTTGGAAAATTACAGAAGGTGCTGAAAAAGCTCGTTCGTTTACGTGGGAGTTTTCCGCAAACTAAGCGGGCAACTCGCCTGTCGCGAGCAAGATTTCAAATCCTGCTTCGTCAAGAACTGGAATACCCAATTGCTCGGCTTTGGTGACTTTGCTTGCACCAGGAGAATCACCTAGAACAACGGCAAAAGTCTTTGCACTAACGCTTCCTGGGCTCTTTCCGCCACGACTCTTAATCGCCTCTTCTGCCCCATCACGTGAATAGCCAGCGAGAGTGCCTGTGACGACGACTGCTTTACCAACCAACGTTTGTGGTTGCGTACTGATTTCAACACGGCCGAACTCAACACCTGCAGTGCGCAGCTTTTCGATGATTGCTGCATTCTCTACAACTGCAAACCACGACGTGATTGATGCAGCGATAACGCCACCAACACCATCGACTGCAGACAAATCTTCTGCAGTTGCAACTGCAATAGCATCGAGCGAACCAAATTCCGATGCAAGTGATTCAGCAGCTGCAGGCCCGAGATTTTTAATACCAAGTGCCGTGAGTAATTTAGGCAAGGGTCGTGAACGTGATGCCTGAATTGATGCAACAAGATTTTGTGCACTGAGTTCTGCAAAGCCTTCAAGTGTCAGCAACTGCTCAACCGTGACTGAATACAAATCGCCAACATCAGTGACGAGACCAGCATCTGACAATGCAAACACTGTGCGATCGCCAAGACCTTCAATATCCATTGCTCCACGCGATGCGAAATACATAATGCGCTGGTCGCGTTGAAACGGACAACTTGGCTCAACACATCGAGTATCGGCAACATCGTCAAGCTTGACAAGAGTTGACTTCACCGGACATGGACACTGGGTGGGAAATACCCATGGCTGTGAGTTCTTGGGGCGCTGAGAAAGCACAGGCCCCACGACTTCTGGAATAACGTCTCCTGCCTTTCGCACCACAACCGTGTCGCCGGGGCGAACATCCTTGGCCGCCACCTGATCGCGGTTATGCAATGTGGCCATACCAACGGTGGACCCGCCAACAAACACCGGTTCAAGAACTGCAAACGGAGTGGTTCGGCCCGTACGGCCAACTGAGACCTGAATATCAAGTAACAGTGTGTGCTTTTCTTCGGGTGGAAACTTAAATGCAATTGCCCAACGTGGTGCGCGTGATGTGAAACCTAATTGTTCGCGCTGACTGAGGTCATCAACTTTGATAACAACACCATCTATCTCATATGGCAATTCGTGACGACGATCTTTCCATTCATGACAGAACTGCGCAACTGCTTCAATGGAATCAACAATGGTGATTGCAGGGTTAACGGGAAAACCAAGCGTGCGCAAAAATTCGAGCGTGTCATGATGGCTTGTGAATTCAGGCCCGCCTATAACTTCGCCCAATTGATACGACCACAACGACATGTCACGCTTTGCTGTAATTGTTGGATCTTTTTGGCGCAGGCTGCCAGCACCTGCGTTACGTGGGTTAACGGGCACAGGTAACGGTGCACGCCCATTACTGATGCGTTCAAGGTTTTCTGCTTCGCGTTCTGCTTTGAGTTTTTCAAATGCAGCAATTGACATGAAGATTTCACCACGCACTTCAACAACTTCTGGAGCTGATGCAATGTGTTTGGGTAATGATGAGATCGTTGCCACATTGGCAGTGACATCTTCGCCAACTTTGCCGTCGCCACGAGTTGCGGCTTGCACAAGCGAGCCGTTTTCATAACGAATACTGATCGCAAGACCATCGATTTTTAGTTCGCAGACATACCGAACTGCCTGATCGCCAAGCCCCTTCGCTACCCGATCACCCCATGCGCGTAATTCTGTCTCGTCCATGGCGTTATCAAGGCTGGTCATGGGCACGCGATGCACAACGGGGTCAAAGGTAGTGATCGCGGCAGAACCAACAGAGAGAGTTGGTGATGAATCATCGACTAATTCGGGATGTTCAATTTCAAGCTGGCGCAATTCACGCACTAACTGATCGAATTCGGCGTCGCTGATTTCAGGATCGTCGTGACCGTGGTAACGGGCGTTGTGATACTGCACCTGCTCGCGCAGTTCTTCCATACGTTTCTGTGGAGAAGGCGTGCGCGACATCACCTACAAACTACTAAAGGGGTACGGCAATGCGTGGCCCTATGAGCCAAGTGTCAAGCGAGATGCTGTGGCTTGCTGGCCCACCTTCATGGACACATTGCGAACGTGCGAAAACACTCGTTCTGCCACGCCGTCAGTATGCGAGCCAAGCCCACACGCAGGCGTGATGTAACTCATACGGCGAACAAGAAGTGGGTCAACGCCGGCTTTGACTAATGCACACATCACTTCCATGAGAGTTTTCCAGGGACGTTCAGCGCTTATAGCAATTGGTCCATCAGTACGAACAGCCCCCCAAGCGATACGGCCGCCATGATCAAGGTGATCAGAGATGCGACTTGCTGCCACCAACATCTCGCCCATTTCTTCATCGCTTGACGGCGACGGCACAGGAACAGACAAAATATTTGCCCCCGTTGCAAGCATTGCACCCCAGTCGGTTCTGCCACAACAATGCAGACCACTGATGTTTTCACTTGTGACTGCAGCCAACGCGCCGGAAATGACATCGATGATTTCTTCTGTTGAGATGGAGAACCCAGGTTCAAGCGCTTCAGGCATTGATGGTTCATCAAGCATGATGATTTGAGTGACCCCATCGCACACACGAGCGACTTCTTCTTGCAAAGCACTGACGTGTGCGCGCACTGCTTGTAACGCCAGTGGAAATGCAATACGTGGCTCGAGACCAATTCGGACTAACGCGATTCCCAATGTCACTGGTCCGACAAATTGCCATTTCACTGTCTGAACGCCGGTATTGCGAACAGGAAAACTTTCAAGGAACGCAAGGAACGCCCCGTACGCATCAGAATTCAAATCGGTCGTGATGAACTGATCAATATCGAGCGATGACACATCAACACTGATGCCGCCGTACTGACCAACAGAAACTCCTTCAATGCCAACGAGTGCCTGAGCAATCATTCCTTCTGCAGGAGACCGACGAGGAAGTGAGGGAATGGTGACAACATCGGTCGAGCGCCATACGAAATCAAGTGCAGCCGACACACTGCGATGCGGCAAACTGCCAACGCCAAACGTGGCGCCAGGACGTGGCGAATGGCCGTTGTCTGTATTCACCTGTCCTCCTTTGGCGTACGAGCCGAAAAGCCCATACCCATTGGTATCAGTAGTGCCGACTGGGCAACGAACTGGGGAATTCTGTGACAGAGACGTCGGCAGGTAAGGCTAGAGACATGGCAAAACTCTCCCCACTTCGCCCAGCGCGCATTGCGGCGTCAGTGGTTCTTGTGGCATGGGTTGTCCTTGCATTGTCGTCACCATGGCAGATCGTTGCCGATGATGTATCTCGTTCAGTGGCTTGGGTCACCCTTACATGGGGTTGGTTGTTGTGGACAGGTGTCGGAGCATCACTGCTTGTTCCATCACCTATGTCGCTCACCATGGTGCGCATTATTATTCCGTTATCAGTTGTCGTTTCTCTTGTCGCTAGTCAGCCACTTGCGGTTTTCTGTTCTGTTGTTGCGTTCATTGTGAGTGCGTCGCCCGTGTTTGTTGATGCCATGGTGCAAGGAGGCGCATACGGAGACGAGACTCGTTTCGCACTTCGCACACCACTTCCCTACGTTGTTCCAGCAGTGATCGCATGGCTTTTGTACACCGCGGCCCTCATCGGCGGAAGCCTCTTCCTAGCGGCTCACCAATATGTCGTTGGTGCTGTGCTTGTAGCGCTCGGAGTTTTTCTCTCACGATCAATTCCACAACGTCTCCATCGTCTCGCACGTCGGTGGTTAGTTCTGGTCCCGGTTGGCATCGTGGTTCATGACCATTTGGTGCTGCACGAAACCATCATGGCGCATACAGAAAAAATCTTGTCTGTTACGCGCGCGTCTGAAGTGGGTGACGCAGCAGACCTGACAGGTGGAGTTATTGGCGATCGCCTCACTATCGCATTAACAGAAGCCGATAAAGTTGTGCTGTCTGCAATCACTGCAAAAACATTGGCAACAACTGAAGCGTTGCACGTGAAGATGTTCTGTATTGCACCGCGCAGACTTGCTGCTGCGCTTTCGGCAATTACTCAGTAACTATTCCGCCGCCAAGAACAACCATGTCGGCGGAATCGTAAAAGACCACTGTTTGTCCTGGTGAAATACGGCGAGTTGGCCGTGACCAAGCAATTACTGCAGTGTCTCCAGTGACTGTGATGGTTCCAGCAGAACGTTCGCCGTGAGCGCTTCCCTGTACAAGAATTTCTCGAGATGAAATAGTCGACACATCAGTTGAATACGGCCATGACAACGTGCCGATTGATGTGTGAGATATGAACAATTCAGATTCGTCACCCACAACTACGCGGCGCAACGGCACATCAACTGCCACCACATAACGCTTGTCGCCACCGCCAAGTCCAAGACCGCGTCGCTGACCAAGTGTTACCAATTCAACTGCTGGCACTTCACCCACTTGCGTGCCGGTTGCGTCAACAACAGTTGCCGAGTTAAAAGTGAGGCGCGGTTCCAGGAATCCAGCACGACCAATGGTGGTGCCAATAAAGCACACATCTTGACTGTCGGGTTTTGCTGCAGTGCGTAAGCCACCCGAGGTAGCTAATTCACGTACATCAGATTTCTGCATGTGACCAACTGGGAACATCACATATGCGAGATCTTCAGCGGACAACATATGCACCACATAGCTCTGATCTTTCGCCGCATCTGCACCTCGAGCCAAGCGCAATGTGCCATCAACATCAACGACGCGCGCATGATGCCCAGTAGCAACTGCATCAAAGCCCAATGCACGACCACGTTCAATCAGTTTGTCGAATTTCAAATGTCGGTTGCATTCAATACACGGGTTTGGCGTGGTGCCTTGTACGTGAGATGCCACATACGGCTCAACAACATGCTCATTGAATTCTTCAGAAAAATTGAATACCAAATGATCGATTCCGACTTGTTGAGCAACTCTGCGAGCATCATCAACATCGGATACTGAACAACAACCTGTGTCGCTCTCGCCACCCCATAAGCGCATGGTGACTCCGACAACATCGTGGCCCTGGCCACGCAGCACTAACGCTGCAGCTGATGAGTCAACACCACCAGACATAGCTAAAAGAACTTTCATGATGTCACCGCCCCCAGTCGTGCTGCCGCAGCAATTGTTGCATCGATTGCTGCAGAAACATCGCTTTCAGTGGTGGTATGCCCGAGACTGAATCGCAATGATCCTTTAATTCGTTCACGCGAGACGCCCATGGCTGCCAATACATGTGACGGCTCCATAGCCCCGCTTGCACATGCCGACGCAGCCGATACGCACACTCGTTCCTCATCTAAGAGGTACAACAATGATTCACTTTCCAGATTTTCTAAGCACACATGGGCAGTACCGGCAATGCCAGTACCTGGCGCAAGGGTGGCTGTGGCACATTCAATGCGAGACGTGATGCCGTCAAGCAGTTGGTTGCGTAATTTGCCAAGCCGTGCAACTTCTGCAGCACGATTCTGATCTGTGAGTGACAACGCAATTGACGTACCGACGATTCCGGCAACGTTGTGCGTGCCACTACGACGATCACGTTCTTGTCCCCCGCCCAAAATCAATGGCTCCAACGTTGCGCCTTCACGCAGCACCATGATTCCCATTCCTTTGGGTCCGCCGAATTTATGTGCCGACAATGTGAGCACATCAACATGAGGCCACACTGTTCTCAAATCAATCCAACATGCAGCTTGTACAGCATCAGTATGAAACAAAGCATCAGGAGCTTGTCGTCGTACTGCATGCGAGATGTGTTCGATATCGGAAATTGCACCGGTCTCGTTATTCACCGTCATCACTGACACAACTGCAACATTGTCGAGGTCTGTCAACACTGCACGCATAACATCTGGGTCTACTGAACCGGCCGCAGTTACTGGCACCACCGTGCCACCAATGTGCTCGACACAATGCAAGACAGCGTGATGCTCAGTTGATCCACATACGGCACTACCACCAGTTCTGCGAGTAGCACCAAGAACCGCAGCGTTGGCACCCTCTGTGCCGCCACTTGTGAAAATAATTTCGCCAGGTCGACATCCGATGACCTCAGCCACCACATCGCGTGCTTCGTCAATAACTTGGCGAGCCTCACGAGCGAATCGATGTGAACCCGATGGGTTTGCATACATCACATCGCCATAGGTGCTCATGGCATCACGGGCCTCGGGGCGAAGTGGTGACGTTGCAGCATGATCGAGATACACGTACGAACGTGGCGAATCGGTGATCTCGGTCATCTAGTCAGGCTACCGATGCGTCCCCTCGCACATGGTCGTGGTGGACTAGTACCTGATGAACAGCGACCACAAGAACCCCTATGGCGTTGACGGATACGACGCAAAGACCTACGGCGATTCCTTTGCAGAGGTCTACGACCAGTGGTACTCAGATCTCGACGACGCCGATTTTCTCGAGTCCATTGTCAGTTCCCTTTCCCCACAGTCAGTTCGCGTTCTTGAGCTCGGTGTCGGTACGGGACGACTTGTCGCACAATGGCTGTCCTTGCGGCCAATGTCTGGCGACACCATCGTTGGTATTGACTCATCAGATGCAATGTTGCAGATTGCACACGACAAGGGATTTCCAGATTCCGTCTCTTTCATTTGCGGCGACTTTGCCAGAGACATTCCACGTGGTCCGTTTGATGTTGTATTCATCGGATACAACACGCTGTTCAACGTGCCAGACGAGGCAGCCCTGCAATCCTGCATTAGAAACGTTGCGCACGCCCTTACTTCGTCGGGGTCCCTCTATATCGACGCAGTGATTCCAAGCTCAACTGATGACTCCACTCACGAATTCATGCAAACCATGGCCACGGGGGAAGAAGTCCTCGCGAGCAGCCACCATGACCCCACCGCGCAGCGCATCACAGGCACATTTACTCACCTCGGACCCGAGCATGGTTCTCAGATTCGCTCATGGGCTGTTCGCTACTTCACCCCACCCCAACTCGATGCGATTGCTGACCAGTCAGGATTGGCATTGTTCTCTCGATACGCCGACGGGCGTCAGACTGCGTTTACTTCTGATTCACATCGACACATCAGTCGGTATTCGCCGATCGTGTGACTCCTTCGTGGGCCGATAGTCCACCGAAATCAAGCCTTTTCGCCCTATCCTGAGTATGTAATGAGTCAACTTCGTCTCAATCTTCTCACCGGCCGATGGGTCACGGTGGTGCCATCTCGAGCTAAACGCACGAGTGACTTTGCTCCGCGCGCACAAAAAGTTGAGAACGATCCTGATCGTGAATGCCCATTCTGTCCAGACAGCGCACATGCGCATGCTGATGTTCCGCTATTAGAGAATGTCGACGCATCAGGCAACTGGCAATTACGCGTCATCGCAAACCGCTACCCCGCATTCGAAGGTGACGAGTCACTCGCAGTACGCAACCTCGGTCCTGTGCATGTCATGGCTGAAGCCAGCGGCACACACGAAGTGTTTGTGTACTCACCAGACCATGAAGTGCGTCTCGACCAACTGTCTGATGCTCAGATCGCGCAACTCATGGCAGCACTGAAAACTCGTTTTATTGCGCATGCCAACACGCCAAACATTCGCTACACACAAGCAATTGTGAATCATGGTCGTGAAGCTGGTGCATCACTTGCTCACCCACACGGACAGTTGCTCGGCCTTCCCTTTGTGCCAGGCGAAATTCTTGAAGAAGAGCGCGCTTTCGAACGTTTCAAAGGTGGATGCATCGTGTGCACCACCACCGAAGCAGAGTCAAACAACGAGCGTTTCGTTCTAGAAAACGATCACGCCATGGTGATCTGCCCCTTCTGGTCCTCTAGCCCGTATGAATTGCTCATCATGCCAAAAGACCACCAGCAACATCTCACTGATTCTTCAGACGATGCCCTTACTGGCGTTGGTATCGCAGTTCGTGATGCTCTCAAGCATCTCGTAGCCACCCTTGGCGACATTGCTTTCAACCTTGTGTTCCATACAGCACCATCTCACCACGAGGGCACGTACCACTGGCATGCACATCTCTTCCCAAAGCTCACCACCACTGCCGGCTTCGAACGCGGCACGGGCGTCATGATCAATATCATCGCGCCTGAATTTGCCGCAGACGCACTTCGTCGTGCAGCAGTGAACGCGTAATTCATGGGGCATATTCGCGTAGCAATCGATATCAACGCAAGTACTCAGCGAGTGTGGGATGTTGTTGAACCAATTGAACGTCATGTTGACTGGATGGCAGATGCTGTCGCGATTCGCTTCAAGACAGATCAAACCCGCGGTACTGGCACTGAATTTTTCTGTGACACAAAGGTTGGCCCCATCACTCTTGTCGACGAGATGACCATCACGTCATGGGTTCCACAGAAAGCCATGGGTGTCACACACACTGGCGTTGTTACTGGAACCGGTGAATTCACACTTGAAGCACTTACATCTGACACAACGCGATTTGTGTGGACTGAAGTCTTGGTGTTCCCATGGTGGCTCGGTGGAAAACTTGGCGCACTTGTTGGCGGTCAAATTGTCATGAAAGCAATTTGGCGCAAGAACTTGCGCATTCTCAAAAGACTCGCTGAGCAATAATCACGCAGGGCGTGGTGCAGACCACCCACGCCACTTTGAAATCACTCGGATTGAGAACGCAAGGACGATTCCCACAACGGCTACTGCTGATTGGTTGAAATTCCATTCATCGCCAACGACAACAACTATCGCGGCAGCTATTGCTGCAGTTGCATAAATTTCGCGGTGCAACACCACAGGAATTTCACGCACCAATACATCGCGCGCTACTCCTCCCCCAATTGCAGTGAGCATGCCGATACCAACAGATGCAGAGGCATTGAGCCCAGCGTTCAGTGCCTTCTGTGCACCAGCAACAGCAAACAAGCCCAAACCTGCCGCATCAAGTACAAGCAGTGGTTTTTGTAACCGAGTAACGGTGGGGTGAACATAGAAAACGAAAACGCCACACACGACAGGTACGACTAAATATCGGGCATCGGTAAATGTGGCAGGGGGTGCAATGCCCAGTAAGAGATCACGAATGATTCCGCCGCCCAGAGCAGAAGTTGCAGCCAAAGCAAGTACTCCAAAAATGTCCAGATTCTTTTCCACGCCAACTAAGCCGCCCGATAGTGCAAATACTGCAATACCCACCAGGTCGAGAACAAGCAGCAAGGTCGTCGTACTCATGTTCTTAGTCTCGCAGAGTCACAGATCGAACTAAACGAATACACGGATGAGAGCCGTGGTACCCACCCCAGCAACAATCACCACAGCAAAGGGCAACTTGCGCCATGTAGCGAGCACTGCAACGGCCAAACCGGCAGCTCTGGCATCAATGGCATAATGCTGGCCAGTCGTAAACGTGTCTTTCGCAATCAGCCCAGCAAGCAACGCCGCTGGAATCAACAGCAAGCATCGTTGTACCACTAGCGGCATCTCGCGTTGGCCAATGATGACAGCACCCAGAAGCTTCAACCCGTACGCACACGCAGCAAGCGCCAACACAAAGGTCCAACTCATGGTGCACCATCAGTCATGGGTGAAGGTTCAGGCGATGTCGGTGAAATGCCGAACAACATGCCAAGCGCAGACACAAGTATCGGTAAACCAATAGGCATAAACGGCGCCAGCGCGACTGCAGCCACAGCACCGAACAATGCTGCTTTGCGGCCAGCTGATGAACGCAGATGTGGAGCAATCATTGCGGTGAACATCACAGGGAACGCAGCATCAAGTCCGAAATCGCTTGGGTTAATGCTTGAGCCCACTAATGCACCGAGCAGAGTTCCGATGTTCCAACTGGCGTACAGAATGGCACCAGAAATCCAGAAAGCAGTTCGGCGAGTAGCCGGATCAGTTTCTGCGGATACCACAGCAGTTGTTTCATCGATGACCCATTGCGCACCAAGCAACCGTGAAGCAAAGCTTCCCTGCTTCAACACTGGCGACATTGCTAAGCCATAGACCGCATTACGTCCTGACAACAACACTGCCCCACCAAATGCACTTGCCACTGTTCCACCTGAAGCAAGAACGCTGACCGCAGACATCTGTGATGCACCAGTAAAAACAAGCAATGACATAGCGCACGTTTGGGCAACTGATGCGCCTGCAGAAACTGACAACACCCCGAACGAAGCACCAAAAATTACGAAAGCAATGCCAATCATTAATGATGCCGAGACGAAACGACGAGCGTCTGGTGCACGAAAATGATGCATGAATTATTTGCCAGTGAAGGTGGCTTTGCCTGGTCCGTGTTCAAGGAAACTAGCCACGCCAATGTGACTATCGGCAGAGTGAAACACATCTTCAAATAACTGCAATTCCAAGGCAAGACCTGATGCCAAATCAGTTTCAATACCTTGATCTACTGCCTGCTTAATGAGGCGTGTGGCAACTGTTGCGCCCGAAGCAATCGTGGTTGCCAGTTCAAATGCGCGAGTCATGAGCGCATCGGGTTCAACCACTTCATTAGCAAGGCCAATTGCTAGTGCTTCTTCGGCCTTTACTTGACGACCTGTTGACATGATTTCTTTAGCTCGACTTGCACCCACCAAGCGAGGGAGACGTTGCGTTCCACCACCGCCAGGAATAATGCCCAGAAGAATTTCTGGCTGTCCAAACACTGCTTTTGTTGACGCAATGCGATAATCACACGCCATCGACAATTCACACCCGCCACCGAGTGCATACCCACTAACAGCAGCAATAGTGAACGATGGGATAGCTGCCACTGCATTCAGTGCGGCGTGAAAAGCAGCGCCAATTGTTTTTGCTTCTGATGGGCCACCAAATTCTGAAATGTCGGCACCGGCCGCAAACAAGCGGTCGCCACCTGTGATGACAACTGCGCCTGCAGGATTGCTAGTGAGTTCGCGAGCAACATCATGAAGGCGACCAAGTAGCGCCGTAGACAGTGCATTTACTTTGGGTGAGTTCAACGTAACGAGAGCGACCCCATCACTGCGACGATCAATAAGTACTAATGATTCATTAGACATTTCAGGCTCCTACTCCGCGCAACATTTCATCAGCTGCTGACCACGGATCAAGTTCATGGTTCAGCACTTGTTCCTGCAACCCATCCCATTGATCTCCGCTGAGAATTTCGCGTGCTTTCAGTTCGAGACGGCGCGCAACAATTTCACGCAACTCAGCGCGTAACCGAAATTCACGGCGTGATTTCAGAACACCTGACGATTCAATTGTGGCGCGGTGCTCTAACACTGCATCCCACATTTCAGAAACACCTTCACCCGTACTGCCGATGGTGGCAACGATTGGTGGATGCCATGCTTCGTGAGCAAGGTCTGATAGTTCCAACATTTGTTCGATGTCGCGACGAGTTTCTTGCACGCCTTTGCGATCTGCTTTGTTGATAACAAACACATCAGCAATTTCCATGAGGCCGGCTTTGTTTGCCTGTACCGAATCACCCCAGCCTGGGTTCAACACGACAACAGTGGTGTCTGCCTTGCCGGCAATTTCGACTTCAACCTGACCAACGCCGACAGTTTCCACCAAGATCCATTGACGGCCAACGGCATCGAGCATGCGAATGGCTTCAGGAGTAGACAATGACAAACCACCAAGGTGTCCGCGGGTTGCCATGGAACGAATAAAGACGCCAGGGTCTGTTGCGTGGTCTTGCATGCGCACACGGTCACCCAAAATTGCGCCACCAGTGAATGGTGACGATGGGTCGATTGCGAGAACTGCAATTTCAAGATCTTGTTTGCGCAAGTGCGTGATGAGCGAACTGGTCAGCGTGCTCTTGCCGGCACCAGGAGCGCCAGTAATACCAACTGTGTATCCAGTACCGCTGCGCTTGTAGGCAAGCCTTCCAACTTCACGAGCGACTGCATCACCACGTTCGAGCAATGACAAGACGCGAGCAAGTGCCGCGCGATCGCCATCACATGCGGCGGTAAAAAGTTGTTCGGGACTAAGAGTGCGACGGCTCACTTAGATGACCTGCACGACCTCGGTGACTCCGTCGATGCGGTCTTTCATAATGCGTTCAATGCCGGCCTTGAGAGTTTGGTCTGAAGCTGGGCACGTGGTGCATGCTCCGACCAGTTCAACGGAGATGACGCCAGTCTCTTCGTTGACATCATGCAAGACGATGTCTCCGCCGTCGGCCTGAAGAGCCGGTCTGATGACCACGATGGTTTCTTCTACCTGTTGGCGCATTGACATGGTTACAGCCTACGCTGACATGATGTTCGCTCATCAAGGTGGGTGGGACGAGATGCTTTATGCCATCGTGCCCATTGCCCTCATTTTTGGTCTTTTACGGCTCGCTAATTCGCGTGCGAAGAAACTGGCCCCGCCTGAGGCTACGACTCCGGTCGAACCCGACTAATTGAGGCGCCCAAAGCACTCAGACGGCCCACAATGTCGTCATACCCGCGATCAATATGGAACACATCGCCGATTTCAGTAATTCCTGACGCGGCGAGTCCGGCCACTACAAGAGCTGCTCCGGCACGAATGTCAGGTGCAACCACGGTGGCACCCGTGAGATGCTCGACTCCCCTGACTACTGCATGATGACCATCGATCTCGATATTTGCTCCGAGTGCACGCAATTCGTCAACGTAGCGGAACCGACCGGGATACAAATTTTCTGTGACGATTCCGACGCCGCCGGCAATGGACAACATCGCCACGACCAACGGTTTGTAATCGGTAGCGACGCCTGGATACGGCAACGTAGAAACATCAACCGACGTCAGTCTGTCAGGCGCAGTTGCTGTAATACCCTCGTCGTCAATATCAAAGATCATGCCCATGTCTGTGAAACGAGTCAACATCATTCCCATGTGGTGTGCATTAGCGCGCGCGACACGAATAGTGCCTCCACACATCGCAACAGCAGCAATGTACGTGGCTGACTGCACACGATCGGTTACCACTTCATGAGTAACCGCCTGCAATGACGACGGGGCAACACCCGTAATAGTCAATGTTGCTGTGCCAATTCCGTCGATGCGGCAGCCCATTTTTCGTAACATATTGCACAAGTCGGCGATCTCTGGTTCACGTGCTGCATTACGAATAGTTGTGACTCCATCTGCAACAACTGCAGCCATGAGAACATTTTCCGTTGCACCCACACTTGGGAAATCAAACACCACTTCGGCACCAACAAGGCGTACGCATCGTCCAACGATTCCCTCAGATGATGTTTCAAATTC
>Ga0194041_10000750_pt1 | contig 13385 bp, 13 predicted proteins | sample JunL449m_MetaG_FD_160082 | JGI IMG/M metagenome (GOLD analysis project Ga0194041, IMG submission 160082) | Anoxic zone freshwater microbial communities from boreal shield lake in IISD Experimental Lakes Area, Ontario, Canada - Jun2016-L442-9m | ecosystem: Environmental > Aquatic > Freshwater >...
AAATTAAAACAAGGGTTTAAAAGAGAAGACGGTATGATTTTTTGGCGTTATTTAAGAAATAATGAATACTGGATTACGAATGAAAAATTTATTGAATATAGAAAATCAGCATCAGCTAATACAAATAAATGGCGTTTAGATAATTTACACAATGTTAGTGAATCAAAGAAAAAGTGGAATAGTAAAAATAGAATCAGAATAAATCAATCCCAGCGGATTAGAAAAAAAGAAAGAATTAAAATAGATCCTGTTTTTAAAGTTTCGGAAAGAGTTCGTTCATTATTGGTTAATAGTTTAAATAAAAAAGGATTTAGAAAAAAATATAAGTCAGAACATACACTTGGTTGCTCCTTTGATTTTTTCAAATGTTATATTGAAAACAAATTTAAAGAAGGAATGGATTGGTCAAATCATGGAACTCATGGGTGGCATATTGATCATAAAATACCTTTAGCTTCAGCAAAAACAGAACAAGATATATTGAGGCTGAATCATTATACCAATTTGCAGCCACTTTGGTCTCAAGAGAATTGGAGAAAATCAAACAAAATTCTATGAGCAATTCTGAACTCTGTCCCTGCTGTGGTCAGTCATATTCGCCCCAGAATGCCCGTAAAAGCGACTTTGAGATATTCTGGAAGGCTTACCCTAGAAAGACGGGAAAAGGCTATTGTCACGACATCTGGAAGCGGAAGAAGTTCCCGGCAATAGAGATCATCATTGAGGCACTCAAGAAAAGCATAGCATCTCCTGATTGGCAGAAGGAGGGAGGAAAGTTTATTCCCAACCCTAGCACTTGGCTCAACCAAGGCCGATGGGAGGACGAGGGAATAGACTACTCCATTCTTTCCCAAAAGATCCAGAAGCCGATATTCAAAGGGGCTACCACCAGCGTAGATCCTGATGCGTATCGAGCTTGGAAGATTGAGGAGGGGTATCCACCCCAATTCATAGACTCTTCTTTCCAAGAAGATATTGAACCAGTCCAGAGAAAATACCTAGCAACCCTAAAACAATGACCAACATATACAACGAAGATCACCAGAATTGCCTTGACCGAGAGAAAGAATCTCTTTGTCAGGAGATCAGTAGACTAAATAGCAAGCTCTCATACCTAGAGAATGTCTTGAGTGAGATCCACATGCTCAACTCTCTAGGCAAGAGCCTAAAGATCCATGATCTTGTAAATTCCGCTATTGAGGTAATCCAATGAGCGACACACCACGCACTGACGCTGAATATAAAGATCACGAATGGGATATAATGGATCACATTCCATTAGAGTTTTGCCGTCAGCTTGAGAGGGAACTCAACGCCTCTCTTGAAAACCAAGTAAAATCAATGGAGAAACTTGTTGAACAACAAGATTTCACATTAAAGGCCGCTGTGTTGTTATCAGAGGCCGTGTCGCAACGAGACCGAGCGATCAAGATTGCGGAAACGCTATCTGGTGGAGGCAGTCGTGCTTGCCGAGAATTGCACCACGCAAAAAAAGATCGGCATGAAAGCGGAGAAGTATGCCCTATAGAAGAAAGAATAGAAAAGGCCGCTTCCGATCTTTTGGAACTCAAAACTGCAATAAAATGACCACTAAAACCATGACACCAAAAACCACGATGGTTATCTGCCCCTGCCCTCGTTGTTATCTTGGGGCGCACGACCTGCCAGCCCTTGCTGAAAAATATCGTCGAGTTTCGGAGTTACAGACTGAGGCCGCAAGGCTCCGTGAGGAGAATGCCGAACTAAAACAAGGAAAGGTGTTTGTTGATCCAAAGTGGATCTACGACCTAGAAACTAAACTAGCAAAAGCACACGAGGAACTTTGCCAAGCAGGATTACGAGAATATGGAAACTAATACAACAGACACACCATAAACAAATACTAATTGTATGAAAATAACCCAGTTGATTAACGGACTTCAAAAGATGATAGAGATTCATGGAGATGTTGAAGTAGGACATGAAATAGGCAGTGATGAATTTCCTTTTGAGTATATTGAGTGTATCAAGCCTGTTTATCGAAAAGATAAAAATTGCAGGGAAGATAAATCTCTTCCTGTTGATTTTATAGAATTGATTTAAAATGAATAAATCAACTGACACACCACGAACTGATGAGGAGATGTGGACAACAGATTACCATGACGGCTTCTGCAACGTAGTGAACGCAGAATTTGCCCAACAGCTTGAGATGGAACTAGCTGTGTCTCTTCAAAACCAAGTAAAAGCACAATCGGAAATCGAACGGCTCCGCAAAGAAAATAACGAATTTTTGCTATCTGAAGCAGCTTTATCGGAAGGGTTGAAGATTTCTGATGATTGGCTAAGGCATACACGCAACGAGGTCGCAAGGCTCCGTCAAGCACTTGAACTGATTGCTTGCCCAAAGAGACCAGATGGAACCTATAACCGAGACAGAAGAGCGTGCGAGTTACTTGCTAAAGAGGCACTCAAAGCTGAAATCAAATGATTGCTATTTCAATAATCTGGCTGTGGCTTCATTCGGCATCACCCACGCCAATATCAAAGCCAATTCGCCAGCCAGTGGTCGTTGAAACACTACCGAAGGGTAAGCCGATTAAGCCTCTGCCTCCATCACAATCCCCATCACCACGCCCTACAATCACGCCCATCCCGCAAGCGACTCATTCACCATACCCAACTCCTCCTCCAATCAGGGGAACGGCATACAGTATCATATAACCTAATCATGAATGAAGAAATCAAAGAGTTTGTTGAGGCATTCTTGGTAGAGAATAGCAAGCCAGAAATGACTATGCACCAGAAGCTACAGCGTTCTAATGACCAGAGAAATCGTGCCGTTTCAATTTGTGACGCTATGATGGCATGGGAAACCCCGGCAGATGCACGAAAGACATCCAGGGATCTTTCACAACTAAAAAAAGAAATCAATGAGCAGTGCAATAGATAAAATCCTACAAGAATTGGGGTATGAAACTCCAGAGTTGCCACCCATAAACAAAAGGGAAGCCTTTGAACAAGGTCTTATCAAGGGAGCAGAGAAACCAAAGAAGTGTGAAGGATGCGGAAAGTCATCCTATTCCTCATCTTCTAAATGCGACCAAGCTATTAAACATCGACTTGAGCAAGGGTTTGGTGGAATGGGGATGTTACGAGCCTATGAATGTGACATCGTTAGGGGAAATTGGCATATGTCATCAATTAACAACAAGAAAAAATCATGATCCTAGCACTCATCTACACAGCATTCGCTCCCATCCATCAGCCTGTCCCTCAAACCCAGACCATCTATGTTGCCAACCTATCAGCAACAGATGGAAGGGATGCGGGGGCATATTACCAAGTCACCACGCTCCCTCAACCATATCAAGAGCCTCAATATCAACCAGTGATACCCATCATGGCTATCCCAAGTATAGACAACCAACAAGATCAATGAAACTTAAACGAGGAACCTGGAATGAGGATAAAACAAAGCGATTCTGGGCATACCACCCAAAAGGAATAGAGATGTGGGTAACTCCAGAAAGGCTTGAAGAAACCAAAAACCCTATCAAGCTAGGGCAATTCAAGGAAAAGAAATGAACCAATACAAAGTTACTCGCATTAACGAGACAATGATTTGTCTTACGGATGATCAGAATCTTACTCCAGAGGCATTAAAGCATGGAACAATATGCCTAGAGCATTCTATTGCCAACCTTCCAGAAGTAAAATCCCTTAAATCTAGTGATATAGTTATTGATGTCGGTGGGTTTATCGGAGATACCGCCCTTATCTTTTCCAAAAAAGGAGCAGCAGTTTATGCCTTTGAACCACAGAAAGATGCGTTCTTTTGCATGGAGTATAATGTTTTTAAGAACAGCACCAATATTAGAGCAATCAATGATGCGGTTGGGAACGGTGATTCAGTTTCAGTAAATCAAGACCCCCTCAATGGGAACCCTGGAACTCGCACAGTAAAATTAGATGAGAATGGAAAGAAAAGTATAAAACTTGACGATTACTTTAAAAAATTCCCCAATATTACTTTAATCAAGATTGATTGTGAAGGATATGAACCTCCCGTTATCCAAGGAGCAAAAGAAATAATCAAAAAACACAAACCTATTATTATTTGTGAAATATATCCCGAAATGCTTGCTAGGGCAGGATTCTCTAAATCAGATATTTATAATCCATTAATTGAATTAGGTTACAAAATCGTTACTTCTATTGGAGAAGAAGATTCTGTGCGGTGGGATATTACCGCTACGTTCTCAACTTGCTAAAGTCGGGACGCTTGAACTTACCCTCATAATTAAGGGTTTCTAGCTCCTCCAGCGGCATCTTGCGTTCAGTCAACCATTCCCTAGCCAGCTTGCAGTTGCGTAGGTTGGAGGGGTCTCTATGCAGTCCATCACCCTCCCACAAGGAAGGATGCCATTCATGGTAGATGATATCTTCAATCTCTCTACCGCCAGCAGATTTGATTAGCTCACGCTTGATGCGATCCCAACTATGGCGACCAAGCACCATGTCAGGAAATAAATGATGATTGCGCCTCCACCATCCTACCCTCATAGCAAAGAAGTCACATCCAGAATACTTTGCCCCTGCGCTAATGCGATCATAAGGAAGGGCATCATCTAATCTCTTGAAATCCCGACGATAAGAATAAGCAGGGAGAACACCCTCTAGCCTTTGGATAAGGTTATTGGTTACACAAGTATCCGTATTGGTCAGTAATAGAACCGTTTCATCATCACGACCCGCACAAGCCAGACGAAGCATATCCTTAATCATGGGTATCCTACGGGTTTCATCAGGTATAACTTCAGCCGATGATCTTACAAAGCAGTTGTCATCCAACCCCAAATCAATACAACCAATAGATTCCCATGTCTTTGCTGCTAATTCATTACGCCTCTTCTCATCTCCAGTTGCCCAAGGCATTTTCTGATATACATGGACAATATTTTGATGCGTTAATTTTGGTCTAGGATTACGGATTAGATCCAAGATTCTAGTCACATCCCTTGGGAAGTTCTTATATCGTGTATAAGATGCGTAGAATGGTCGCCATGCTGTTCCATGCCACAGGGAGGGTGAGTCTGTTATTAAAGCATGAACTGGTTTCTGTGTGGCGTATGAGAGGTGTAGAGGGCCACTATCAGTCAATATCATGGCATGGGTATTCGGATGATCCATAATCCCAAGTAAATCATAGAATTTCTCTGCTTTGATCTTACCAAGATCGACGATATGGAACTCTGGAAGTGAGTTATTTAGGATCTCCCACAGCAAATCAGAATACGGAAATGGAGATGATGTCCCACCAGTTGAGACAACAATCCAAGGTTTATCTTTAGAAATTCCTTTCGTTAGTTTTTTCTCTCTTTTGGAATCTCGTTTATCAAATATCAGTGGAGGCTGGCTAGGCCATAAATCTAGCTTCCCCGCTAGTCTCCATGCGTCTTGCTGGAATGAGTCACAAATGATTTTAGGCCCAACATGGTTTCCGTAAACCTGACTTATTAAAACATCAGGGATTCCGACAACTTGGGTTGCAGTTGCCGTTTCATTCAAGGTCTTGAGGTATTCTAATGCACCCGTGATGTCATCAAATGTGCCATCATAGACGATAGGATTGACATAACTGATACCTTCTAGGATGTCAGCGTAATCTTTGGAGATAACTAGACTTGGGTTTTGACTCGTTTCATCAAACTCATTCTTTAGGACAGGCAGGAACGATACGATATCCCCATACCGCCCCATATTTAGGTATATCTTTGCCACGGCTTATAATCAGCAGGAAATTTATCTCCGTATAGCATTCGCATAACCCTTTTTGCTTTCCTTGACTTCCACCAAACAATAGGAGAAAGCAAAAGCCTAATCAACTTATGCATCCTACTCGTAACTTTTACGGAATCTTTCCACTATTGGCTCGTCAGAAGTAATGACCTTGAGTTCTGGAAACTCTGTTTTCTCTTCTACCTCTGGATCTTGCTCTTCCACTTGAGGCAACTGACCATACTCCTTTGCGTATCGAATAGCTTCCACAACAAAGTAGTTCCTCTGCTCTAGGAGGGCGATAACGATAGCTTGGTAAAAGGAAACCTCTGGTAATTTGTTCTTTTCTCCATGCTCCCGAATCTCACGAAGATTGAGATCACCGGGGAACTCGGATTGTTCAAAAGGATATTTAAGAGATGTTGGCAGGATGTATTTTTTGCTCATAGTGGTTGCTGGTGAAACTAAAGATTTACTGAAAGCCCTTCAGAAGGCAAGGCATTATTTCTGCCATTGATATTGACGCACTTGCTTACGCAATCCAGGGGTTGCAACTTTCAAATTCTCAATGATTGTTCTTGGGTATCTGTGTTGCGTTTCTCCCTTTTCGGTCACATCAGTCATCTTTGCAACATCACGAACAGCACTAGGAACTGCTCCCTGAATCATGTAACTAACCCAATTGGATGGTGATTTTGATATTTCTGTTATTGGGCCAGCTATAGGTGCTGATGAAATAAGACCAGTCATGGCTTCCGCAAAAGCCTGTATTCCAGACATTCCAACATCAAACTTTTTGTGATTCTTGATAAACGCCCTTGTTATTGTATTGGCAAATTGAGCCGCTTCAACCGCTGGCATATGGATGTGCCAATTTGTTCCAAACAATCGCATAGTTCCCCATTTTGCATCTCCAGCCTTCCTTCCTTGTTGGTAATACCCTCCAAAAACTCGATCCTTTTCATCATTAAACGCATCTACAACACCCCAAAGCATCATGGCTGCACCAACACCTCCCATTTTATATGCAGAAGAAATCAAATCCATTTCCTTTGGCTTAATGTTATCAAGACCTTTCCAATAAGCGTTCAAAGTTCTTCCTACTGCTTCTAGTGGTTTAGAAATAGCATACTTTAATGTCTGTGCAGGATAATTTATACCGATTTTATAAATCCCTTTAGTTACAGCTGCTTTTATAGAATGGGATGCAATAACAGCAGTAGGGTTAAGTTCGCCCTGTTTGTTTGGGCTTTCTAACCATTTGTGCCCTTGTGCTATAAGCTCTGCTGCTTTATTATCCTCGCTTAACTTTTCCACTTTTGATGCAACATAAGCCTTGAGATTGAGTGCCGCAATAGCCATTTGGTTTTTAGGATCAAATGGATTGGATGGATCAATTAGCCCATCAGCAATTGCATTGGCATATAAATGCTCTTTATACACTTCTTCCTTTCCTGTGGCAGATATGTTTTTAAGTGCCGCATGGAGATTGCTTCCAATCCACCTTGCCCAATTACTACTCCTTTGCTCAATATGACTCTTGTCATACATAAGCGAAGAGTCTGACTCACCCGCTTTTAAAGTGCGTAAAAATTGTTTAGCCCCCTTTAAGTAACCACGAGCTTGGGCGGGAAATGTTTTTAATGGAGAAGCACCAGACTCTAGCTCTCCTCTAACTCCACCAAATCCCATCAAATGTTTCCCGGTATATCCCACAACTTCTTCAACCGAAGTTGCTAAAGCCCTAGCTGGCATATAACCGCCAATCTTTTTTAATACATTGATACCAGCAATCGTAAGTTCTCTAGCAGTTTCACTGGTTGCTCTTAATTTTCTTTCCCAATTAGGACGCTCGTCCTTTTCTTTTTTTTCTCTCCAATCGTTAATCTCTCGTTCTTTAGCCTTTAGTCTCGCTTCAGCTAAATCAGTAGCAGGGTATTTTATAGGAGGCTCTTTGCGTGTTGGCTTGGAGGTATCACCACGCTTCATTCTGTCCTCCATATCGGCAATTCGTTTCTCGATTGTCTCTATCCTGCGCCTGTTGTAACGATCCTCCCTACTCTCTGGTTCTTTGCCAGTAACTTTCTTGAATTGTTCCCTAGCCTTTTTTAGATCCTCAAGTAGTCGTTTTGCGTATTCTGTGAGAGGTTCTTTCTTGGGCGTTGGGGCAGTCTTTTCTCCTTTATCAATACGATCATTGGTGTCATCAATGGCTTTTTGGATGCGATCAATTTCCTTTTGTTCTGGAGATGGTTTCTTGCGATCAGCTTCCTGCTTCTCAATTTCCTTTAGCTTTTGACGCATAGCATCACGCTCTGCCATCTTTTGTTCATTTTCTTTATTTTGATCAAAAGGAGTTTTCTCTGCCTTGGCTTTCTCAACCCCCTTTAACCGGGCATCAAGTTCAGCAATCTGCTTGTCATACAATTTACGCAAGCGTTCATTTTCTTTTTCTTGTGCAGAGAATTTAGGAGCTTCTTCCCTATCAATCTCTTCACGCTTTTTACGCATTGCGTCCAATTCAGAGCGCAATTGCTCCACATCAATAGGCTCTTCTGCTCTGGTCTTTGGTGGTGGCCTTTCACCTGTGCGTAACTGCTTGTCAAGATCCTCAATAGCATTCTTTAATGCTGTAATCTTTTTTGAGTTCGCAGTAGAAAGCTGTTCATCTGTTGGAGGAGCCTTGACGCTCTTTAGAAGCTCGTTGAGTACGGCTTGTTTCTCACGAATCTCTTGAATGACCTTTTCTCTCCTTGAATTGGTTTTTAATGCAGGAAGCCCTTCTTTTAGTCGGTTAATGCTTTCTTGCAATCTAACTAGCGTTTTTAATTCACGTTTCCTTTTGAGTAACTCATCAGGATTTACTTTGACTTGCTTTCCATATTCAGAGAATGCACGACGAACATCACGCTCTGTGGCATTGGGATACGCTTCCTTGATGTCATCATGGACAGCTTTCATCACCTCGTCCTCGCCACGCAGCCCATCTTCAAGGTGTGCCTTGACCAGATCATCAACGCTCTTGTGAGATAGCTCCTCCCCGGCAACTGCTTCAGCTTTTATCCTTGCTCTTACATCCTCTGGTGTTCTTCCACCTTGGAGTGAATCTAATTTTTCGTGTGCAGCATCCCAAACCTTTTTGAGATATTCCTTAGTAGCTCCCGAAACTTCAGAAGCCATTTTTACTGACCAATCCTTAAATGACTTTAATCCATTGGCAATATGACTTGCCCCAATGATGACATCACCAATATCAACAGGGGAAATCTTTGCGTAAAGTTTACCCTTTCTTTCTTGTCTAACCTTCTCTGCCATTGCGTTGAGTTTATCAACGATCTTTTGGTCAATAGGTGTTTCGGTTTTGGTTTTATTTGGAGAGGGTTCTTTAGGAGTTTTCTTGGCTTTAGCCTTGAGTGCTTCAATCTCCTTCAATGCCTCTTCATAACGAGCTTTTACTGCTTCATTTTCAACCTTGAGTTGTTCAGATGCCATTGTTTTATCTCTGGCTTCCAATAATGCTTTATGCTCTTCAGCTTGTTTTGCAATTGTCTGTTTCTCGTCTTCAGTTAAAGGACGGCGTAAATCTCTGACTGCTTTTCTTTCAAGTGCAACTGGAGAGTAGTCTTCAGCAAGCATGATCTTGAACATCTGGAGCAATCGTCCAGCACTTGTTCCAACCTTATCAACAGCTTTCTCAAGCCTATTTATCTTTTCATCAATAGGCTTAATCTCACTATTCAGAATGGCATAATCTGATGGTCGTGGATCTTTGATCTGCTCAAACTGCTTTTGAAGTTGCTCTCTCTCAAGTTGGAGACGATTCATCTCAACAGTCATCAAAGCAACCTCTTCTGGCGTTCTTGCTGTGTTCCCTTTTTCAAGAATATCAGAAACCAAACTTTCAACAGGTATCCTGCTCTTGCTATTGATATCTAAAGCATCATTGATCTTTTGAGCATTAGGCTCCCTTTCTGATTCTGGAAGAGATTCAACCATTCGATTAAGCCTCTGCTCATTGACAGCGGCTTTGCTAATACCCACAGGCTTTCGCCCAAGTTCTTCAGCTCCAGTTATTTCTTCTTTTGGGACTTGACCTTCTTGGGTAGGGACTTCTGCTTCGTTTTGTCGGCCCACTCCTTCGCCCACGGCTGGTGCGTTGCGAATGCCCACTTCTCTTGTTGTTTGCTTTTGAATGGCATTTTTTTCTGTTGGTTGTGCTTCAGCTACGGGAACTTCAGCGGGTTCTTCATTAGAAATTGTAACAGTTATTAATGGATGATCGCTTATGTCATCTGGATGTGCATCTTTCCACTCTAGGGTTACATTTTCATCTGGCCTTAAATCAAGATCAAATACATCTTCTAAATGTCTTGTTAATGAATCTCTTAAATCTTTAGTATTAACTATTATTTTGTCTGGATATTTTCCAGTAACAGAGTTTTGTCTTTCTCTAAAAAGATCAATTACTTGATCTGATACATTTTCTCCAACACGATCAGGATCTAATGTAAATGATTCAGAAATTGTGGGAGCAACTTCAGATTTTGTGGATTCAACTTCAGCGGTTGGTTTTACAGCAGAGGTTTCTCCAACACCCGATACGGGCTGTGGGGCTTGCTTGGCATCTGGTTTTTCTGGTTGTGCTTCAGCTACGGGAGCTTCAGCGGGTTTCTCTTCTGCAATAGCAGCAGCTTCATTTGTTGGTATTGTTTCACCAGTATTAGCAATCGGAACCTCACCAACTTTAGCCAATTCTTCTGGAGTTGCTGGAGGGATGTTGATTGGCTTGGGTTGCTCTGGAGGTGTGGCAGTTTGGCTTTCTGCTCCAGCAAAAATTTGTGCAGTCTTGTCATTAACAATTGGATCTCTAGATGGAGCAAGTCCAGTTGCCTTTCCTCCCAATGCAAGGGCAGTAAGAACTTGTTCACCTGTGCTTCCAAGAGTAATAGGAGCCGCTGGTTGATCGGTAATTCCCATCTTATTTAAAGAAACATCAACGCCATACCTCATTGGCTCCATGATTCCAGCACCAATAGCAGCTTGTCCCGCCATTTGTCCTGCAACTGCTCCAGCACCTTTGGTTAATGCAGTAGCTCCATATCCAAGTGCAGATTCAGCAGCAAACGGAAGCTGTGGAATCATTTGACCAGCAAAGGCAGTCTTTGGGTATTCTTGTTGAGACGCTTGAATCTCTGGTTCCAGTCCTAGCAATTTCTCTGCTCGTTTAGCTCCCACAACGCCCAATGCGCTTCCAGCAGTAAACAATGCGGGAACAGCAAGCAATGATGCCCCTCCCGTTACTGGAATGCCTAATGCCTCACCTCCTGCAACAGCACCAAGCCCAGAAAGCAATCCAACCGTTCCTTCAATGCCAGCAGAAAGGCCAGATGTTAATTGGCTAGGCTTTGGGGATTGTTGACCTGATGTAGAAGATGGATAGCCTTGCGTTCCAGCAGCCGCTAATTGTTGTGGGGTTGCTTGAGGTAAAGCAATCGTTGGAGAGGTTTTTTCTGATCCACCCAAGAGGTCATCAAAAAGTCCACTAGATTTTGATTCAACTTGTGGAGAGGGCTGCGTTGGTTGTTTTGTTTCTTCAAGCAAATCATCAAAAAGGCCACCTTTTTGAGGAGTATTTACAAACTCATAATTTACAGGTGTTTTTCCAGATCCTCCAATTGCCTGATTTGTGGCATGAGTAAGATCAATCCTATCACGCAAACTTTCTGATGGGCCTTTATCAATAATTGGGGCAACAATGCTCTGCCCATTATCAGGATTTGTTATCTTAACCAACTGACCATGTGCTTTATTTTCATTACCAAATTGCTGACGCAACACAGAAATTGGCAAAGAAACACCATGAACATCTGGTCTATTTGTTACATCACCCCATGCACCAATACCATTATCTTCTGGGTCATTATACCCAAAAGTTGTGGCTATTGCAGGAGTTGTATCGGATTTCTTTGATCCGTTTTCTCCAAGCAGGTCATCAAAGAGTCCCATTTTTTAGGAGAATTATTCTGTTTCGCCTTCAGTAGATTCTTGCTCTTCTTGTGATTGATTTTGAGAAGCGGCGGGAATCATTGTAGATGATTGCGGAGCAGACTGCGTTTTCTGTGGATTAAGAGCTTGATCAAGCAATGATGGATCAATGTTTGCTTTTTGCAACCTGCGTTTGATCTCGTCAATTTTATCAGGATGGAGTTTTGCAACTTGAACTGCTTGCATTAGATCCTGTGTTGCTGTTCCTTTTACCGTTCCTCCTTGTGCAGAAGGAAGCCCACCCAATCCTTGAAGTTGTTCAATTCCTTGGTTGAGTGATTGAATTTTTGATTTGTCTGCATGATCATATCCAAACCAACCTCCAGCACCTTTGTCTTCTTCTTTCTTTACAAGACCTTGTATGTTAGGAATCTGTTTTTGAATTTGGCTAAACGCATTCTCAATTTCTGGATGAGGGGTAGCGTTTTGACCATAAGCACTTTGTAATTGTTTATACTGAACAATCTTTGAAGCAAAGTTTTTTATGTCTGCCAAATCAGGATACTCACCATTACTTATTGCTGTATTTATCTTGTCAGCCAATGGCCCGATTCCAGGCTCACCCGGCCCTTTAGATGTATCTGGCTTTCCTTGATACAAAGAGCTATATGTTTTGGCTTGATTAACTTGCGCTTCAGTTTGCTGATAAGGAGTAAGTCCTTTTTGTGGAGGAGTGTAATTAGGATTAATTTCACCCGTCTGAAGGTTTATAAACCCTGGATACTTTGCAGCTAATCCAAGAGTTTTTCCTTGTAGATATGCTTGAGTTCTAGCCGAATGGGAAACTTGTTGCATGCCAGCAATCATGCTTTGTCCGTATCCTGTAGTAATCGGATTTTGACTAGCAATGCTTGCGGCTTGGATTACATCCGACATACCGCTTTGATCTCCTCTTGCAATTTTTTGCATTCCATTAGCATATTGCTGTTGGATCATAGGCAACATAGCTTGTGCAGACTGCGTAGACGCATGGGTCTCGATAGCATTTCCAATCTGTTGACCAAGACCAGAAAGTTGATTAACAGTCTGGTTATTAGCCTGTTCTATTGTTCCGAAATTTGCGTATCCAATTGGCATATAATTATTGTGTAGGAAATCCGAATGGGTAAGCCGTTCCTGCTCCCGTGTTAGACAATGCTGTAAATCCTGATCCAGCGTTAGGGTATCCTAATTGAGACATGGTTGCTTGCGCTCCAGAAACAGATGGAAGCATTCCGCTAATCAAAGAATTAAGGTAATTCCCTTTATTCATTGCTGAATACCCCTGCAAGCCAAGCTGACCTAATCCAAGTCCCATTTGGTTTTGCATCTGGTTTTGCAACTGCTGACCTTGGTATTGGTTGAATGCTCCTTGGTATTGACTTTCTGCTAACTGATTCCCTTGTCCAGCAGCATATCCTGCAAGTTGAGTTCCCAAACTGCCAGCTTGGAGTCCAGCGGCTAATCCCACTTGGGGGGAAACAACCATTGTATTAGCGAGCTGTTGCCATGTAGGTGCAGCACTCAATCCAAATTGGGAAAGACCAAGGCTTGTTTGACCAATGTTTCGAGCAAAATTCTGTGGAGCTTGCCCACCACCA
>Ga0194041_10000762_pt1 | contig 13324 bp, 12 predicted proteins | sample JunL449m_MetaG_FD_160082 | JGI IMG/M metagenome (GOLD analysis project Ga0194041, IMG submission 160082) | Anoxic zone freshwater microbial communities from boreal shield lake in IISD Experimental Lakes Area, Ontario, Canada - Jun2016-L442-9m | ecosystem: Environmental > Aquatic > Freshwater >...
CTGTTTTCCCAATTGACAGGCTTTGGCACCTCAGCAATCAGAACAACTCGGCTACCCGTCGCAAGCAGGCGGGCTAGAACCCGCTCTTGGGCAAGCTGCCAAGCATGAACCCGCTCCGCGGCAGGCACCGACTTCCCAGTTGACGGGTTCTGGAGAGCGTAGGAACCAACCAGGTAGCCGCTCGTCGAGTTGGCCAAGATAATCACATCGGGCGGATCCACTTCTAGATCGCTGATCGTTTCGTTGATAGATCTGAGGCACTCTGCAGCAGCCTCTTTTTCATTGGCAGTCACAACAAGCAGATCCACAGCGGGGCATCCGCTATGGATGCCGATCTTCAAAGTCATGCCGTCCGTCTCCGCCGCTCCGATAAGCGCCTCACTGAACTGCCCAGCGTTTGAGTCTCCGATGAGAGCAATGGTCGGAGCACTGCCCGCTCTATTCCCCTAGGTACAGGAGGGTTTCGTTCGCTCGCCAATCGGAGTGCTGCTGTCGCAGCCCACTCGCTCTGCAACGTGACGCTGTTGGGCAAGCCGCTCTGGGGTGTCGGGGATTACGTGCTTCAAGGTAGGGGCAAGCGCTGCTGCAATCAGGGGTGCAGCAATGCAGCAAGCCGCCAAGGTGACGGTCCGTTTCAGCGACTTGTGGTGAGCCGACTTGAATCGCTTCTCAATGAGGTTGTAGGACAGCCACGCCAGCAGGAGTGCCATACCAACAGCGGCGAGTAGTGGCAGCGAGCCGGAGTTTGGCCAGAAGGCTGCGGCGAAAACAATGAGCGGCCAGTGCCACAAGTACCAGCTATAGGAGAGGTCGCCAAGCCAGATTGCGGGCGCCAGCGCTGCCGTTCCCTTACCGGATCTCGCTTTGGATTGGATTGGCAAGGTGCCGCCGTAAATCACGAGCATGGTGCCGATAACTGCAAAAAGTCCTGCCGTGCTGTGGATCTGACTTGAGCCGAGAAGCAGCAACATCGGAACGATGATGAGAACCAGGCCTACAGCGATGGCAACCCTTCGTAGCTTTGCCGGAGCTAGTAGGCGAACGGGTAACACCACGATCAGGATGCCTGCTGCAAATTCCCAAGCGCGGGTGAATGGCGAGAAAAATGCGAAACGAATTCCCGTTTGGGTGCTGATCGCGCCGGAATAGCTGAGCAAAATACAGAGTGCGAAGGAACCAGCGATCAGGCTGAGCACAAAGACTCGCACTGATTGGACAGGCCGGTCGCGGCGTTTGCCGAGCCTCCATGAGAGATACAGCACAACGGGCAGGAACAGGTAGAACTGTTCTTCCACCGAGAGCGACCAAGTGTGAAGTAGCGGATTGAGTTCTGCCACGGGATCGAAGTACCCGACACCTGTTCCCCAAAACAAGTAGGCGTTCGCGCTAAAGAGTGCGGCCGCAATGCCCGTTGGCGAGGTCGCAGGCAGGCCGCCGAGCGGGGCGAGTAGCGGGGCGAGGAGAATCACCGCAGCAAGCATGAAACCCAGCGCTGGCAGAAGTCTTCGCGCTCGCCGAACGTAGAACCAAGAAAAGCTGTTCCTACTAGCGGTGGCAATGTCGGTGGCGGTGCCGTCAGCCGCAAAGCGCTTGAGCAGGACTCGCCCAATCACAAATCCAGAGATCACGAAAAAAACGTCTACTCCGACGAACCCGCCAGGAAACACGACATTCGCGTGATACAACACCACTGCGAGCACAGCGAGGCCTCGTAAGGCCTGGATGTCAGGCCGGTAGCCGTCCAGCGGTGCGATACCAAGCCCAGTCGCAGTGAGCGCATCGGCAGGCACATTGCCAGCCGTGGGTTCGGGGCTGCTTGTTAACCCGCCAATTTGAGAAATCCCCGCGCCGTTATGGTACTGGTGCTCTGGCTCAGACTGCTGAACGCAGCAGGAATGGCAGCCTAGAGGAGGCAAAATATCCTTGTCACGGCGGCCAATCATCTATAAGGTAAACAGTGTTTAGGACGCTGTGACGGGCAGTGCAGGCGAAAAAATTGGGGGATGGTATGCAATCACGAGTTGATTCGAATGTTCGCAGGGGCGCACGTAATGCGAGACCAGGTGTAGCCCGGACTGCAACTGGCCGATTCACCCCGAGACTTGCTCTGGCGGGCATTGCCGCCGTGACCTTCATGGCCATAGCGATGGCCGCATGCTCGCCTGCCATGCTTCCCGCCCCAGGAACAACTCCTAGCAAAGCCACGCTCAATCAAGTGAAGCGGACGGAGTTTGGTCGCCTCGCACTTGACGACTCTGCGCTGATAGCTGCGGGAGAAAAAGAAGCCGTCTTGGACTTCACCGTCGAAGACACGCCGCCATCAATCTTTATCAACCAGATCGTGCCTGACGATAAGGCCGAAGCCTTTGCCGCTGCGGCAAGCCTGCCCCAAGGGTTCTCTCTAGCCAAGGTTCGCATCCTTGAGTCTGACCCGGTTGAGCGGTTCTGGCTGAGTGTCAACGTGTATCGAGTGAGCGGCCTAACCACAGGGCTGCGAACCGAATGGTCCACCTATGTCGACGACGGATCTGGCGTGCCACGATTCATGATCCTTCGTGCCCGAGCCTCTGAAGGTTCGCTTGACCCGATCGGGCCGCTTGCACCACCCGAACCCTTTACACATCTGGTTGATCCTGCTGGGGTGATTCGCACTGACATTCGCAAGACGGTTGTTCAGAACGGTGCGACAGTGCTGACGCCAAACAACATGTTCAGTTCAACTGTTGCCTTGCCAGAGGTGGCGGATCGTCAGTACGTGCTGCCAACTCGGCAATGGGTAGCTGCGAATGATTTTATTTACTGGCGCAACGGCGTGAATGATCGTGTCTTTCACAACAGCACATCTCACAGCCCACAGTTGATTTCGGTGGACCTTGGTGACGTGACGCTGCAGGACGACACCGAGTGGGCACCCTTTGTTGATCCAATTCCGGGACACGTTCTGGTTTACCTGGACAAGATCAAGTTCAAGATCGGGCCATGGTGGAACATCACCCAGCCTGATGGCCGAGTCGACCCAACGACTCTGGCCAGCCTGCAGGCCCTGAAGAAGACGCTGTACGGCGGGCTTACCAGCGTGAGTGCACTGCAGGTGCTCTCCGGAGCTGAGGAGCCACTCGTGCAGTCTTCGGTTGAGGGTTCGCCAGCGGCAGTCAACTGGCATTGGAAGATTCCGGCCGACAAGTTGGCAGCGTTTACGGCTGCTGCGCACCTACCTGCTGGGCTGACGCTGTCAACGGTGCACTTGCAAGAAGGCGATGCAGCGGCCGAGCACTGGCTTACGCTGAATGTGCATGCCGATACTGGCGGTTCTTCTGGGCTGCGTGCCGAATGGTCTACCTATGTCACGGACGGGGTGGGCCTACGCAAGTTTGTGCTGGAGTCACGCGCTGGGTATCGCTCCCTCGATCCGGTGAATCTCTTTAGCGATCCGTACCCGATCGCACACACCGTGGGCCCGGTTGCTGGCGACACTGTTGTGGCTACCTCGATTGGTTCAGGCGGAACAGCGTTTTCTTCCTCGTTTGCTCTACCCGAGGCAGGGCCGAGCACTGCCGTTGTGGCAACTCGCGAGTGGGTCGGATCGAGTGACCTTCGCTACTGGAGAAATGGCGTTGCCGATCGGGAATTTTATGAAAGCTCGGTCCTTGACCCCAAGACTGCAGTAGATCCCGCAACGGTTTCGGTTACCGATGGGTCAGCCTGGTCGGCGTTTGTGGGGGCAACCCCTGACCGAGTCTGGGTTGATCGTTCTGGCACCGACACCGTGACCAATCCCTGGTTCAACCTCAAGGGGTTGTGAGCTTTAGGGTGCTCAGAGCATCCTGATAGATGCCACGCGGCCAACAAGGATCTCGAGCCGAGAATTTCTCACTCTCCCAAGATAGCTACGACTAATAAGCCCAGATAGCGGGGCCTGTGCTTGAGGTTCGCCCTCCGAACTTGACCGATCCACGCTGAATACTCGGTTGAACTCCCCACAGGAGTCACCTAAGGTCCCTCTTGGAGGAAGGGGAGGGATTATCGGAATTTTTGGCGTTTCATCGCAAGATGTTGAATCCGCTAGTTCAACGTGCACAGGCGCTTCTGCTGGATCGGTAGCGATAGCGCTCTGCGTTGGATATCTGCTTGATGACATTTCATCGGAGTGGTCGCCCACAAAGTTTGAACTCTTTGAAACTGGCATCCAAGTTGAGTCTGGTTCATTGTCCACATTCGTGTACCTGCCTCAGGTGACCGATCTTTTTGAAGAGGGTGCAGCAATAGATGGGTACTTGCCTCTCGAGATCGTGCGGTCGGATGAACCAAATCTGAAAGTCCGTCTGTCTCCAGCATTCCTTGACGCGCTGCTCGCAGAACTTGTCCGGTCGCTCGATGGGAACGAGCCACAAGTAGTGACCCAAGAGGAGCTTGTCGCCCCTCCAGCTTTTGTCGCACCTGCTCTTGTTCCTCAGCAGGGTGATGATCAACTCATCAATCTGCGGACGGTGGAGGTATTCGAGCAGCCAGCTCCGTCCACGCAGAATGAGTTCGTTCCCGCTTTTAGCGAACCCGCGCTACCAGTCGAAGTTGAAGCGGCTGTCAGGCCTTCGCCAATCTGCCCGTACTGCCAGTCGCCTGTGGACGGAAGTTCCGCTACATGCGAGAGCTGTCATGCCGTGCATCATGAGGACTGCTGGGCAGAATCTGAGGGTTGCTCTGTAACGGGTTGCACTCAGTCGCAGGCTGCGAGCCTTGTGGCGGCCACAGCCTTAGCTTCCGGAAGCGTCGCGCAGACGAACGCTGCGGTTGCCGGAACTGGGAGTTGGGGTATATCAGCCGCAGCCGAACCGATCGCTCCCGGAGTTGAATTCGGAGCGACTGCAGCAACCGCTCCGCATGAGTTCTCTGCTCCGCCCAAGCGCAAGCGTGTCCTGCGCACAGTTCTTGTCGTGCTCCTACTGATTGGGCTTCCGCTACTTGCAGTCTTCGGAACAGTGAAGAACTGGTGGGAGCCAATCACCGGACACATGTACTCAGAAGAGGAACTTGTCGTTGCGACCGATACTGCGCAATCCGAAGGCTACGACTCAGGCAAGTCGGATGGCTACGACGAAGGCGAAGCCGCAGGGTACACCTCAGGAAAGTCCGCTGGTTACGACGAAGGCCAGACCGCTGGTTTCGCTGACGGCCTTCAAAAGGGTTGCGAACGTGTCTTCGAAGCGGTCCATAGCTACATCGTCTACAGCGACAGTAATCCCTACTCATATTCCACGACTTACTACCTTGGAAAGAGCTCCTGTTATGGCTGATACCTTCCCCGCAGCAGCCCCACCCATGTCGCCGAGGAACCGGCGCCTGCAGTCGGACTCGCAACAGTTGATGGCGGCATTCACTGGTCATCCGAATATCCGTCTGGAGCCGGTCGGGTCCTCGCCCCCAGAGCGATACCGGATGGTCTACAACGTGCCGGGTCTATGGCTTGACCCAATCACGAACAACGTGGTCCTTCGGAACCAACACATGATCGATATGTACTTGCCTCCCGAGTACCCACGAGACAAGCCATATTGCACAACGCCGAACCCCGTGTTTCACCCCAACTTCGGCAACTACGTATGCATTGCCGATCACTGGTCGCCCGGTCAGGCACTCGTGGACGTCGTGATTCAAATGGGCGACATGTTGCAATACAAGTCGTTCAACACCGATTCGCCGCTCAATGCTCTGGCTGCTCGATGGGTCATGGTGAACCCGAGTCAAGTACCGCTAGGAACCGTAGACCTGCTCCCAAGTGAGCCCGAGATCCAACTTAGGTGAAAATGTGACTGACCAACCGATTGACCCACCAACAAACAAACTCTTGATTTCAACCGAGGACCTTGCCGCACCAGAGGTATCTGCTCGAGTTGCTCAGATTCAAGCTACGAGTGGTCTGCAGATGCAGCGGACAATCGGAACGGCGGACTCAGCGCCAGTCTCCTCGGCACGTTTCGGCAGAAATACTCTCTACGTCACCCTTCTTGGAATTGCTGGCGGAGTGGCGGGCGCGCTTTTCTCGGAACTTGTCACCGGTGGTGACCACCCTCGGTGGGACAACCCCACCCTGGTTACGGTGGTGTTCACGAGTTGTTATGCGCTGTGTCTTGGGTTTGCGCTTTTGCTCTGGAGAGGAATCAATTCGGGCAGCGCAGATCAAGCCCGTCGAGACGTGCTGATGGGGTTGCCCATCGTGGTACTCGGTGGCGCGATCGGAGGGTTCGCAGCTCAGCAGATCTACTACCCGCTCTCGGAACAAGCGACAAAGAAGGCTTTGAGCGCCGACACATACGAGGAATTCCTCAAGATCATGTCGAACTCGCTGCACATTCCGCGAGCAATTGGATTCATGTTGGTTGGAATCATGATTGGGGTTGGGTTAGGAGTTGCTGCCCGCTCAGTTCGCCGAGGCCAAAACGCTGTTCTCGGAGGGGCCGTGGGTGGCTTCATCGGTGGCTACATGTTCGACTACATCAGTAGTTGGATCGGAGCGGAGTCTGGATTTGTTCCTCGTCTTATTGCCCTCACGCTAACCGGAGCCCTCATCGGATTTGCCATTGGCCTCGTCGACGACATTCGCCGTGACCTCTGGCTTGAGATTGTCAGCGGAGGAATGGCAGGTAAGCAGTTCATAGTCTGGGAAGAGCGATGCATGATCGGTAGCGACCCCAGTTGCGACATCACCCTGATCAAGGATCCGACGATTGCTCCACAACATGCAGTTCTCACCCGGTCCGGGGCCGTCATGCGGATCGAAGTGCAACCAGGTTCGCCCATGATCAGCGTGGATGGAGTGAGCACCCAAAGCGCAGTCCTGTCAGGAAGCTCCATGATTCAAATCGGCGGCACGGTTCTTCGTATCGGACAAAAGAGCGCCCAACTTCCAACATTCACGGCCACATGACCAGCAGTCTCGCTCTTCTTATAGCGCTCACCGCGCTCATCGCTCCCGGGATCAGCAGGTTCGCAGACGACTTCGAGGCCGCCACCGTCCAAGCCTCGGTTGCGCGAATCGAAACCCTTGATTCGGTGGGAACAGGTTTTGTTATCGCTCCAAGAACTGTCCTGACAGCAGCTCATGTTGTGGAGGGAGAGGAGAATCCGCGGGTGATTATCGGTGGCTCGGCACTGACCGGCAAAGTGGTCCGCCGAGACTCGGCGATGGATCTAGCAATTATTTCCATTGATGAGGACCAGCCGGTCCTGAGCTTTGCTCAAAAGCTGCCCGCAGTTCTGGACCAAGTATTCGCCTTCGGAAACCCCCTTGGCGGGCGAACGGCCGTGAGTCGCGGAATCGTGTCGGACATTGACGGGGTGAGAATTCAGACGGATGCAGCCGTGAACCCGGGTAATAGTGGCGGCCCGCTCATCAACGACTCTGGTGAGGTTGTCGGCCTTGTGATCTCAAAAGACCGTGAGGCCGAGGGCGTTTCATATGCCGTTACTTTGAATCAGCTTGTGAAATTTGTAGGGAACAACGCACCTAGTGCCAGCTCAGACCCAGCAACTCCTGGTAGCGAAGTACCCCCACCCACGGCAGCTTCAACGACTGTTCCCGCCAGCACGGTTGCGCCGCCGGCCCCAAAGGCTTCGGGTGGGCAGCGAGGAGGAGGCGCAGACTCTTCGGTTTCTCAAGTGGTAAAGACAGTGACCGTAGCGATGCTTGTAGGCACGTGTTTCGTGGCCGGTTTTGTCCTGCTCTCAAAGCGGTCAACTCGCACAAAACGCATTGTCATCGAATCCTCTGAGCTACCAGAGGTAAATGTTTCGGCCGAGACCTCGAACCCTCGAGGTGACCGAATTGTGGTCGGTTCTACGACCCTAGAGAGGACAGAAAATCATGAGTGAGCCCACGATCGACATAGTGGTCATCGACGCCACGGGAAGCCGGCAACAAGATGCCACAGTCCCCGGCACAGCCGAATCCCTGCGACTCATTGCCAAGCTCGTCGAGTTGATGGACATGCCAGTGGTCGGGCCTGATGGCCAACCGCTCAGTTATAAGTTTCACCACAAGCGCCTTGGACGCCAGCTTCGCGATGAAGAGACCCTGATTGATGCAGGAGTCCAAGATGGCGACACCCTCAGACTCGTCCCCGAGATCACGGCAGGCTAATGGACCTCACTGCAGCGCAAGACCGATACCACCGACAGCGACTGATCACTTGGTGGGACCAAGACCTGCTTGCCGGTGCTCGCGTCATGCTTGTTGGTGCAGGTGCTCTGGGCAACGAGATTGCAAAGAACCTTGCACTCGTTGGTATGGGGAGCACTCTCGTAGTGGATATGGATGACATTGAGCACACCAATTTGGCTCGGTGCGCACTGTTTCGCGAGGCAGATGAAGGCCGTGACAAAGCCGAGGTTCTGGCCGAGCGAATGCGTGAGATAAATCCCAGTATTCATGCGGAATCCTTTGTTGGACCGGTTGAAGACCTTGGCATTGGAGCGCTTGAGGATTTCGATCTAGTCATTGCTGGCCTAGATAGCCGGATCGCACGGCTCTGGGTCAATCGTGCTGCCCGCAAGATGGGTCGACCTTGGGTGGACGGGGCAATCGAGGGTGTGCGAGGACTCGCTCGGGTGTTTCTTCCTGAAGGAGCTTGCTACGAGTGCACGCTCGGTGAGACCGATCGTCAGATTCTTGCTGCTCGTCGATCATGTGCGCTTTTGACTCCCGCAGAGATGCAATCGGGCAAGGTTCCGACCAACGCAACAACGGCGGCAATCATTGGCGGGATTGAGGTTCAAGAGGCAATCAAGTTGCTTCATGATCACCCTGACCTGCTTGGCCTTGAGGGTCGCGCTTTTATGTACTCCGGAGAGACAATGGACACCTATACGATCGACTACGCAGAGGACGAGTGGTGTCTCTCCCATGAAACTCTGGGAGCGCGTGAGAGGGCGAACTATTCAGCACAGGACACCTTTGCAACGCTCGAAGCGAGAACGTTTGCCGGGGGTTCCGATCCAGTTTCGGTTCAACTTGAACAAGAGATTGTTCGATCTGCGAAATGCATTGCTTGCAAGACTGAACTGACGCCGCAGAGGTCACTTCGTGGCTTTGCGGTTGGGGAACTTATCTGTCCTGGATGCTCAAACCCCTTTGCTCTCGATATCTCGACTCGCTTCGACTCAGACGACCCACTTTGGGATCTTCCGATCGCACAAATGGGACTCGCTCATAGCGACATCGCAACACTGACAAGGGGGGACGAATGGCTGACTCTGCTGCTCAATCAGGATCGTTAAAGGGTGCCGCCAAGGTGAACTCCGGTGTTCTTGAAGCCGCTGTTGAGTACATGTACAGCGACACCGACGTCGAGATGGGGGGCTTCTTCGTGGGGGAGCTTGTCAAAGGAGTTGCTGTTATTGAGGCTGCTATTCCAGCTCTACAGGCACCAAGCTCACGCGTAAACCTGACCTTCGACCACGACACGTGGACCGATGTAGTCAACACCGTCGACCGGGATCATGCAGGAAAAACCATCGTTGGCTGGTTCCATTCACACCCCGGCCACGGCGTATTTCTGTCCGGATACGACCTGTTCATCCAGAACAGTTTCTTCATTGCTGATGGAATGGTTGCACTAGTGGTTGACCCCACCGACGGTGCGCTCGGTTGGTTCGTGACCAAAGACAAGAAAGTCGGAGACCCAATCAAGTCAAGTGTTGACCCAGCTCCTTCCTCATCGGGTTCCGTGCAAGGAGCAGAGGGTTCCGCAGCAGGTTCAGCGAAATCCAGCCGCGTGGCATCGGTAGCAATTGCAGCCCTCGTCGCGTTCCTTCTTGGTGCATTGGGTGGCTACCTGTACAGCTCGCAGTCTCAAGATTCCACCGCAGAAGCAACAGGAAGCTCAGCTGCGACTGCGGCGTTGCTGAAGGATCAACAAGATCAACTCCGAGAGGGAGATAAGTTGGTCTCCAAGTTGCAGGGTGACCTTGACACAAGCAACGGTTCGAATTCGACTCTTACGCAGCAACTCACCGAGAGCAAAGACGCAGTAGCGGGGACGTACGTGATACTCGCAGGCGACACATTGTCGAGTATCGCGAAAGCCCAACTCGGAACCGATGACTGGAGTCGGATCCTCTACTACTCAAGTAACGAGAAGATCATCGGCGATCTCGGCCCTGGTGCTGGGATTCCTGGATCTGCCGTTGGTAAAACGATCAAAATACCCCAAGGGTGAGAGGAAGCGTTATGCGTCGAGTGTTAACTGTTCTATTTGTTGGAGCCATTGCGGGTTCACTCCTTGTTACGAGTGGGTGTACCCCGCCGAAAACCACCACCATTAAGGGCACGCTGTTACTTGCTCTTGAGGAGGGCTACACCGGCGATCCCGTTTGCGAGGGGACCGGTCCTTGGCGTGATGAGCGGGAGGGAAAGACGATGCGAATGCAAGAGGGTAAGGGTGATTCCGCGATACCCATAGACACTGCTACTTATTCTGCAGGAAGACTGACTTCCGCAGGGTGCGAGTTCAAGATTGAGTTCAAGGTCCGAGACAACTTTAAGGAGTACACCATCCTTGATTGCGACCCCGGAAAGTCCGGTAGAGACTGCCGTGACATTGGGATGAGTTGGAAGGACTTAAAGAAGGATAACTTTCAGCTTGACTGGTGTATGGGCTGCGACGGTGGTGAGCTACAAGGTGGCTCTTCGGTCGACCGTGGTTCGGACTCCGTAACGGGATAGCGGTCAACGCTTAAGGGGGGAATGACCTCTCCTATCTGTCACACCCCAGAAGTACAATGGGTCCTGCAGTGAGAGGTGCTGCGATTCGTATTTGTTGCGTTGAGGCGGTGCGTTGAGGCGGTGCCCGAACCAGCTGCGAACAGGAGGCTGATATGTCGAATATTGATGGGTCCCGTGCCAGTTGGTCCGATGCCGATGGTTCAGGAACGGTGTATCCCAAGAAAGCTCCATCCCCAAGAGATCGGAATGTTCTGGGCGGTTTCCTGTCGCTCGAGACAGGTCACAATGTTGCCAAACTGCCTCGCCGGGGGAGCGGTCGCTCCGGACTGGTATTTACCCCGAGTACGACAATCCCGACCACTGACGAGCAGGTTCGAGAAGGGGTTTCCTACATGGTGTGGGATGCACCATGGGAGACCTTCGAGCACTTCGCCGTGGGTGAGACCATTTACTTGGTCGACCCCGCCACTGACCGGATTGTTTGGGAAACTCGGGTGGCCGAGTCTGTTTCTGTGCCCTTTGAGTCAGCGGATGCCTTCCGGGACATGATTGCTGGCCGGTGGGGCAAACCCATTGTCACAAAGACAGGCACCGACCCACTTCCCGGATGGGGAGTTGCTTGGCGAGCGGAGCCGGTCCGACAGCTCGACCTGGCCCGACCAGCGGATCAAGATGCATGGCCCGGATTCATGTTCACCTCGCAGCTTGACGCACCAACCGCGGCTGCGCTGGGTCTAGCAAACTAAGGCGAACCTCATTGCTCGGCCGGCTCGCTTGCAGAGGGCTTCTCGGCAACCCACTACTCTTTCAGAGCGAATTCGGCAATGACCAGCGCATGGTCAGTGCCGGCGGCGACTGACTCATCGAAGTAATAGTCGATCGACTCAACGGAGAACTCGGGAGAGTGCCAGATGGCGTCATACCGCACTGGATGCAGGTGATCTGTTCCGGTGCGGTGAGAGATTGCGAGCGGACCATTCGGGCGAGCCGAACGGATCTGCTCCATCTCATCGGGGTGAGCGTCTAGATACGTTCGTAGTGCGTCGCTCAATCCATGGAGAGGAGTTGCCCCAACGAGGGTGTCTTCGCCGGGTGCTCCATGCAACTCGGGGTTGCCTGTGTGCCACCCGGTCTCAAGACTCGAGATCTCCGGTGGATCAACTGCTGGAGTATTGAAATCTCCAGCCAAGATGACTGGGCCTTCAATCTGGTTGAGCCAGGTGGCAATTTTGACCGCCTGTTCAGCCTTTTTCTCTTTATGCGTGACACCAGCAGGCGCGTGGTAAGTCACTGCTGTTGTGCGCTGCTGCCCAATATCGAGCCAGCCAGCCAGAACTTTCTCGGGTAAGGGTACGCCCGGAAACGCCGTAGGCCCGCGCAACTGTTCACCTGTTCCTGCGATTGCAACAGCGCGTGGACCGCTTGCTCGACCGCGAACAGCGAGAAGGTCCTGGAACTCGTCGCGAACATGCACGGCCCAATCCAATCCTGCGGCCTCACAGAATCCGGGTAGACCCGCTTGAGACGCCTCTTGTAGTAGGACGAGATCGGCGCCCCCAAGATCAGCTAGCAGCGATCCCAACCGGGCGGCCGCATCGCTCGTCCGTCCCTGCAGATTCCAAGTTGCGACCCGAAAACCAGACCCCGATAAACCTGCCATAGAGACCCCCTGATTGAGAGCCTGAGGCTAACTCAAAGACTGCTCTTCCTGCAGGGTCCTTCGGGTCAGCTTGAAGGGTATTGGGTTGCAGAGGGATCGATATGCGACCACGGTGCAACCCAATAGGCCATTAGGCCGATCTCGGGGAGATTAGGGCTCAGCGCCGGGCCCAATTCGCGTGAACAACCTGACTTAGGCGGGTCAGCAGCCTTCGACGATGCTTTGTAGCGCCGTGAACTCGATTGGGTCGACTGCAAGACCCCACTTCAGTTTCACAGCCATCCAGTCCGTCACATACGTGCACCAATAGGCCTTATCTGGTGGTTGCCAACTCGAGGGGTCACGATCTGACTTCGACCTGTTCGATGCGGCCGATACCGCAATCAGGGCGCGAGGCTCGTCGAGGTCATTAGCAAACGCTTGGCGTCTTGCTCCATCCCATTCGGATGCCCCGCTGCGCCAAGCCTCGCCAAGAGCGACCAGGTGATCGATGTCGAATTCCGAGGGATTCTCGGTGACCTTCCCGTCGTACAGCGACAACCATCCACCGCTCGGCAGTCCGGGCAAAGAGGGCAGTCGCTCAATCTTGAGCACCTCGCAGCGAGTGTCGCAGCCGTTGCCGTCTGCATCGATCCAATGGTTAAACAAGTCCCGGTCGTAACCGGAATCTGAGGACTCATCGCGCACACTGACTTGGCTGAGCAACTGTGCGGCGTTGCCTGATTGGTTAGTAGGTACCTGCGCAGCTGGCGGCTGGGTCGCTGGGGGCTGGGTCTGAGGTGGAGCCGTGATCGGAGCCGTGGTCGCAACAGTGGCCGGAACAGTCGCAGGTGCTGTGCTGGGCGGGGTTGTTCGCGGGGTGGTTGAGGTTGTCGTGCTCGTGGTTTTGGTCGAACCTGACGCTCCGTTTGAGCTTGACCCGTCGGCTGCAGTGGTGCGGACCGAAT
>Ga0194041_10000768_pt1 | contig 13291 bp, 10 predicted proteins | sample JunL449m_MetaG_FD_160082 | JGI IMG/M metagenome (GOLD analysis project Ga0194041, IMG submission 160082) | Anoxic zone freshwater microbial communities from boreal shield lake in IISD Experimental Lakes Area, Ontario, Canada - Jun2016-L442-9m | ecosystem: Environmental > Aquatic > Freshwater >...
GTTCCACAACGGTGTCGGCTCGCTCACGGTTACGGGTAGCAACTCGTTCCGCCCAGCACTTCCAGCAGCCGGTGGCGCAGGTGGCGCATACGCAAGCGGTGCAACAGCCGGCCTTGGTGGTTTCGGTAACGACAGTGGTGGCGACGGAGCAAGCTCCGGAGCCGGCCAGAACGGCCCCGCAGGAGCAAATGGCGCTTACGGTCAGCTCTACCGAGTCTGGAACAACGGAACCATCACCAACTAACTAGCAACAACAACTAGCTATACAAACGAAGGGCAGGCTCACCAATCGGTGGGTCTGCCCTTCAGGCTTTTTACCAGGCATAGTCAAAATGGCCTGGGGTGCGATGCGCCCCAACGAGAACTGCATTGAGTTCATCGGCCACCTTGGATGCAGTTGGCTCTGAGAGGAACTCGCGATGCGGCACGTCGGGGCAATCAATCACAAAGTGCCTCCAGTCGCTGAGCGCACGAGGATCTTGATCCACAGTGGCCCGATCAAACCTTTCACGCCCTGCGCCCTCAATCACCACAATCGGGAACCGGACCAGGTCCGCCTGATACCCCTCGACGGCGCGTTGATGCACCGTCATAATCTGATGAATCTCGTCTTCTGTGGGCATCCAACGCCGCTGAATGTAGCGACGTGTTCGCACAACAAACTGATACCCGCGGCGTCGGATCAACTCGAGGAGTCCAACCTCTGCATAGGTATCGATCAACGAGTCTCGCTCTTGGCGAAGCCGCAGTTTTGGAGCTACCCGCCACGGGATGCGAGAACTAAACGGCGAGGTATCGAGCAGCACCACTGCGCTGATCTCGCGCCCTGCCGCCCGCAAGTGCTGGGCTGCCTCGACTGCACAGACTCCGCCGTAGCTAAACCCGCCAAGCAGTATCGGCCCAGCGGGTTGGAATCCGGCAATCTCCTCGGCGAAGTGACGGCCCATCTCTTCAACCGTTCGAAAGGGAAGTCGCTCGCCGTCCACGCCTGGGGCCTGCATGCCATACACCGGCCGATCGGGATCAAGATGTTCGACGAGTTGGCGATAGCCGCGCAATCCACCATTTCCTAACGGGCCCAAGAACAACGTCTGTTTGGTTCCGGCGGAGCGCAGTGCATAGAGCCCAGAAGGTCGAGCCTCAACGAGACCCAGACCAAGCTCACGCTCATCAATCTGTGCTGCAATCTGCCCCACCTCGGACTGCTCAAAGAGTGCGCTCAAGGCAATCTCAACCTGCAGGCGTTCTGCAATCAGATCGACGAACTGAAGCGCTGCAAGCGAATCCCCACCCCATTCAAAGAAGTCAGCCTCGGGTGATGTTGGCGGGTCAACCCCGAGTAGTGCACCGAAAATGTTGGCAATCTCCTGCTCAGTCTTGCTCAGCGGTGAGGACTTGCACTCAACAGGCTGCACAGGTGCTGGTGCGGGGAGCGCCGCTCGGTCGATTTTGCCATTCGGGTTGAGAGGAAGTTCATCGAGAACGGTGATCAAGGCGGGGACCATATGAGGCGGGAGCGTTCTCGCAAGCCCAGCGCGCACCTGCTCCAGATCAATTTCACGTCCGTGTCGAGGCGCCAAGTACCCAACCAAACGCGGCTCACCTGTTCCGGCCCGGGACACAACGGTGACCGCCTCAGCTACCGAGGAATTCTCTAGGAAATGGGCATCGATCTCACCGAGTTCAATGCGCAATCCGTGGAGCTTGACCTGATGATCAACTCGGCCGAGCACCACAATAGATCCATCGACATCGGAGCGGGCTTGGTCACCCGTGCGGTACAAGCGACCCTGAGCACCTTCAGAGAATGGGTCTGCAACAAATGCTTCTTCGGTAAGTTCGGGTCGGTTCAGATAGCCGGAAGCTACGCCCTCGCCCCCGATCCAGATTTCTCCCACCTCGCCCACGTTCACTGGTTTCATCTCGTCATCGAGCAGATAGATCAAGGTATTTCGAAGGGGCGGCCCGATCGGCGGGGCTGAGTTGTGGCCGCGTTGAATCTCGCCCCCCGTGCTGAAGGTGGTGGTCTCAGTCGGCCCGTAGAGATTCCAAACACGCACCGTTGGGTGCTGCTGATGTAACAGGTCAACCAACTCGCCATGCAACACCTCGCCGGCCAAAGTAACCACACGCACGGACTCGGGCAGCGGGTGATGACGCACGAGCCGAGTCATGACCGAAGGTGAGGTGTTCACCAACGTGACGTTCAGTTCAGGTCCAGTCTCGGCGAAGCTCAACGCATTTTCCACCATCACCAACGTGCCACCCCATGCAAGAGCCGCAAAAATCTCAAAGATCGACAGATCCCAAGACAAAGAAGTAGAAAACAGAATTCGAGATCGGTCTTCATCCAAGAACGCATCCTGAGCCCACCGGGCCAGATTTACTGCGCTTCGGTGCTTGATCATCACACCCTTGGGGTTTCCGGTTGAACCCGAGGTGTAGAGCAGGTACGCCAAATCCTCAGGGTCAACGCGGGCAGACTCGGCGGCTTGGTCCTGACCCTGAGGCCGGAGCAGCGTCTCCGGGCTCAGCACGGTGAGGCCCTTTGAATCGAACAAATCCGAGAACTTTTCCTCGCAAATCACCACCGGAGCGCCGCAATCCGAGATCATGTAGCGCAGTCGGTCCTTGGGGTAAGCAGCGTCAAGTGGCACGTAGGCCGCACCCGATGCGAGCACCCCAAGAAGTATCGATATCAGATGTGCCTCCCTGCTTACACAAATGCCCACAAAATCGCCGCGGCCAACACCTTCCGCTCGGAGTGAGGCTGCCACTTGCTTTGCCTGATCACGCAGTTCTCGGTACGTGGTCTTGGAACCATCATCAATTGCTACAGCATCTGGAGTTCGTTTCGCCTGAGCGAAAACCAACGCATGCAGAGTTGCTCTCTCAGTCATTCCATTCAGGATACGGAGAAGTTACCGAAAATCTCATAGGAAGATTTCTGCTTCATCTCGCTGTCATCTGGGCTCAGAGTGTGGTCCTATAGGGGAATGGGATTTCTTCTCTTCGCTCTATTTGGCCTGCTGCTCATCGGGGTATTTTTTGTGTTGCTCGGCAGACGCAGGGATTACGACGCAAACGAGACCGAGGCCGACAAACTCAGCGATGCCGATTTTCGGCGCATTGAGTTTGGCGACGAAGACATTTAGAGCGGGCTCGGCGGCCTACACGCTGAGTGATCGCTATTTTTTTACTTGCAACTTCGTTCCCTTTGGAGCGTTCTTGGGCGACAGGTAGTCCTCATAGCCATCAACCCCAGCCACATAGGTCTGCAAAAACGCAATGGTGACGCCGTTGACGATGGCGTGCGCTTGTTCAATGGGGATGAGTTCCTTCGTGCATCCCTCGAGAGCCATCTTGTTGACAACGTCGATAAACACCTGCGGCAGGTTCGGCAAGGTTGCGAGCGCATCCTGATAGCGGCAAACATCAGTAAACGACTGATGCCCCGCCTTTTCAAGGTCCATTCGAAGCAGCGGTCGCCCCGAGATCAACTTCCAGGGCCGAGTGGTGTCATTGTCAATCGGCGTGGTCGTGTCAAGCACACCAGCGACCAAAAGGCTCGGTATGTCAATCGCTCCGAGCGCCTCATCTGAGTTCAACTCTGAGTACGGCGCCATCACCGCAATTGCCTTGACTCGAGCGTCAGCTGCAACGCTGCCGAGTTCGTTGCTGTAGCCACCTGCTGTTCCGAGCGTGGTGAACCCACCGAATGAGTGCCCCGTTACCCCAATTCGATTGGGGTCCATGGTCCCAGAAAGCGGGTCACCGGGAGCTGCCGAAATACCGAGCATGGCCGTAATCAGGTACTGCACATCTTGGACTCGATTCAGCGCGTTGACGGATCGAGGCGTGCTCGCACCCGTGACAGAGTCCAAGGCGGTGTTGCCGGTGTGATCAACTGCAACCACGACAAAGCCATGGCTCGCTAGGGCCTCGGTAAACCACGAGGCGATATATCGCAATCCGCCGCTACCGTGCGAGTACACCACTAACGGGAATGGCCCTGCAGTACTCGCTGGTGCATCGGCTAGCGCTGTCAGGGATGCCAGCTCGATGCCGGGGATGAACTGGTAGATCGACTTGGGTGCAGTCACGCCTTGGTCAACGGGATACCAGACATCGGCTGTAAGGGGGCGACCACGAGCGGCATCGTTGATCTGCACAACTCGACGACCGACTTGGTACGGGCCCGGCTGATCAGGAGGTGCCACAACGGCTGCTTTCTTCGTGGAAACGGTACTTGAGGAGTCCTTGTTGGAGCTGTCCGAATTTGAACTTGAACAGCCTGCGAATATCGCTGCAGTGAGACAAGCGGTAACTACAAGTTTGGTTGCTCGATACATGAGTGATGAGAGTAGCCGTGCTCAGTCAAAGAACTTCGCGCCTCGCTCGCCAATCATGATTGCGGTAGCCGCAGGGCCCCGAGATAGCGGTTCAGGCAAGATTGAGGCATCAACCACGCTCAGGCCCGCCAGGCCGTGTACCTGGCACCGAGCGTCAACAACAGCAGAAGGATCGCTCGCTGGGCCCATGGGGCAAGTTCCCATCAAATGAAACGCCGTGCCGAGTCGTTCTGCAATCCACGAATCGAGTTGCATATTCGAGGCAAGCTCAGTTGAGTCAGGGCCAAAGAGTTGATCTATCAGCGGGCGAAACTCAGGTGATTCAGCAAGTTCTACAGCGATTCGGATTGCATCGCGAAGCCGCTCTCGGTCATAGTCCTCTTGCAAGTAGTTGTAGCTACTCACGGGCTGATCCTGCGGATCAGCCGAGCGCAGGCGCAGGCTGCCTCGACTCTGAGGAAGGGTCAGAGAAATACGAATACTCAACAGGTCATCCGTCGGATCTAACCCGGTGACCTGGCCGTAAGGCCGGCGAGTTGGCATGAACTCCAGATCACCTCCAGCAGGTCCAAGATGAAGGGCCATCTGCATAAAGCTTGAGGAAGCAGGGAGCGCAATAGAGGGCACTGGGCGGTACATCAGATCGAGGGTGGGGTGATTCGATGTTCGGTTACCTACTCCAGGAAGATCTGCATGTACCGAGATTCCCAGACGACGCGAGGCCTCCGCCGCTCCGACTCCCGACAGCAGCAGCAGTTTGGCCGAGCCTTGAGCACCTGCGCAGAGCACCACCTGCTCCGATCGAATAACCCGGCTCTGGCCTTCCTGGAGTACCTGCACTCCAACGGCGCGACCCTGTTCGATGACCACCCGCTGCACCGTGCTGTTGGTCCGAATGCTCAGATTGTTGCGGTCTAGGTTTGGCTGCACATACGCAGCAGCAGCGTTCACTCGCACACCGTCAACGATGTTGCAGGGAACAGGGCCGACACCCGGGGGGCTGGAGTTGTTCTTGTCTGGTTCCTCTTGGTACCCGTTTGCCAAACAGGCTTGGGTAAACGCAGAACTCACCGGATGCATGGGCTGAACATCGCGCTGAACAGGAAGAGGGCCGCTCTGGCCATGGCCGGGTTGGCTGCCAAAATCTAGGTCCTGTTCAGAGCGACAATATGCTTCGAGTACCTCTTGGGGTGACCACAACCCTTCAGAAGCAGCTGTGAGGCACTCCGTGTCCTGGGGTCTGCCGCGAATGAAGTAGCCGCCATTCACAGCACTCGACCCGCCTAACCCGCGACCAGAGAACACCTCTGCTGGCCTACCTGCCATGAGTTCGACAGTGCTTCTAGCGGCAGTGTCAGGGTCCACTGATGCCTCAAGAGAAAACCCGTCAGCCACCCGACGAGCAGCCTCTGAGGATACTGCTCGCTCTTGGCCGGCTTCTAGCAGTAACACGCTGCGATCAGTCTGTTCCGACAAGCGACTCGCAAGCACCGAGCCAGCCGAACCTGCCCCAACGATAATGATCTCGTACTCCTCGGGATCACTCAATGCTGGATCACTTAATGCTCGGGTTCTCTCGCTGCAGATCGCAGCAGCAAGGCTCAGGCCTCTGTGCCGTGCAAGGCCTCTTGAAGTTCAGCTTCATCTGCCTCAGACAGCGAAGTCTTGATGACGGTTCCGCCAAACTTCGACAGACCCGCAGTTGCTTTGTCCGTAGTCATTTGCTCAACAATCAAGAACAGTGCAGAAGTTCCTGGCTTGAGTGCATCGTGAATCTGATCCTGGAATCCCTTGTCAATTGAGGACTTGGTGATCTTGCCCATGACTGCTCCGAGTCCCGCACCGAAAACCATGCCGAACACGGGCACGAAGAACAAGATGCCAAAGAGCAGGCCCCAGAACATTCCCCAAGTGGCTCCAGCACCAACCACATGCTGGTTGGTGACGGTGCGGTACTTGCCGTCTTCAGAGCGGATAATCGCGGCTACTGCGTCGGGCTGGATCACAAGGTCCAGCGCAAGGTGCTGCACCTCATCCATGGCCGACATGGCAGTAGTGGTGTCTTCGTAAGCGATTGCAATCAGGTCTGGCATTGAATAACTCTCCATCTCAAGACGGACCACCGGCGGTCCGATGAGCTTGATCCTAGTTCGTTCCAAGCGGGCCCGGTCCCGCTCAGGATTGAACTTTGCGTGAATCTACTCAGCCGCTCCTGAGAACAGTCCGAGGTTTTGCGCCGGAGGGAACCCGGTGGGTGGTGCAGGTCACTAGCCTGCGTCCTTGTGAGAACTCTGCGTGGTGCAACGGTTGTAATGGCGATGCTGCTAGCGGTGAGCTCCTGTTCATTCGGGCAGACATCGCAGAGCACCTCGGCGAGTAAACAGTCTGAACCCCGCGCCAAGAGCTCGGCCCCTCGCTCTTCGGTTCCAGCAGCGGCAGGGCAGGGGCAGCTGAATTGGATTACCTGTGTCGATGACCTAGCTGCGGCTGCAGGTTTGGAATGCGCCTCTTTGAAGGTACCGATTGACCCGGCCAAACCAGCCGGGCCCAGCACCGAGATCGCTCTCATCCGCCAGCCATCCACAGGACCGGCAGCCGAGCGAATCGGCTCACTCGTGATCAACCCGGGGGGCCCAGGCGGATCGGGACTCGAGTTTCTGACCTCGGCTGCGTCAGCGTTTCCAAAAGAACTAAGCAATGCGTTCGACCTCGTTTCCTTTGACCCTCGGGGAGTAGCTGCAAGTTCGCCGGTAGCATGTCTGGACGACGCAGCCATAGAGGCTCAACTTGCCGGAGACCTCTCCCCCGACACTTCGGATGAACTCAATAAGGCCGTAGCCGACCAGAAGGCGTTTCTGGCCGCTTGCCGGGCACATTCCGCTGCACTGCTCACCCATATGAGCACTGCTGATGTGGCTGCCGATTTGGATCAAATTCGCATTGCCCTTGGCGACGACAAGCTGACCTACCTGGGGTTCTCATACGGCACGGCCATCGGAGCCGTCTATGCCACCCTCTACCCCGAGAACTCCAGAGCGCTGGTCCTCGATGGCTCCGTCAGCCCCAAATCAACCTCGGAGGAAGAAGCGCTCGCTCAGGCTCAGGGGTTTGAGAACACGTTGGCCAACTTCGTTACGGCGTGCAATGCAGACAAAGGCTGTGCGCTCGGCCCTGATGCTGCAGCAAAGATCGCTGCAACCCGGGCGGCTCTCGACAAAGAGCCAGTGCAGGTCAAAACCCCGAGCGGTACCCGAACTCTGGGGGTGGATCTGTTTGATATTGGCCTAGCGACCGCCCTGTACGACACCTCGCTTTGGGGGACAGCAGCCGAAGCAATCCGTGATATCAACTCCGGAGGCGGTCAACTTATTTTCTCACTAGTCGACCGGCAGTTAGGCCGCCAGCCGGATGGCAGCTTCGATAACTCAAGTGCTGCGCAGTCGATGGTGAGTTGCGCTGACTCGAAAGAGCGACCGACGGTGGAGGAGTCCAAGCAATCCGCGGAGCGAATCCAAGCGGGCGCTCCCACCTTTGGACAGGCGCTCGGATGGGCAACCCTTGGTTGCTTGGGTTGGCCAATGGCTGCCAACCCATTGCCAGAGATCACAGGTAAGGGGTCACCTACCGTGCTCGTGGTTGGCACCATCGGCGACCCAGCCACACCATATGCCTGGGCTGAGCAGATGACTGCTGCACTCGAATCGGCCGTACTACTGACCTACGAAGGAGACGGACACACCGCTTTTCTTCGCGGAGGCCCCTGCGTAGACAACGCGGTTGTGACGTACCTCATCGATCTAGTCGTGCCGAAACTGGGCACCCGCTGCCCAAATAAGAAAGAGAATCTGAGCTTCGGTGGGCTTCGAGATGAGGTGGTCTCTCAGCTAGTCGAGGGCGGGTTGCCCAAGAAGTTGGCCGACTGCGTCATTGGTGGCGTGATTAAAGAGGTAGGAGCGGCCGAGTTCAACCGTATGGTCCTAGAAGAAGACGTGGAAAAACTCTCAAAGCTCGTAGCGGCCCAGACTCTGGGCTGCGCAAGCGCCGGCGACTAGACCCGCTAACGAGCTCAGCAAACTAGGTGAGCAAGCTCGCCAGGCCCCACACACTTGCTACAGCGCCAATCAGAATCATGACCACAGCCCGGCCAACAACTGCCCGGTTGCGGGTGCCCCCAGACCTTGCAAGACCAGTGCTCTCTTGATCAGTGCTCTCTTGATCAGTGCTCTCTTGATCAGTGCTCTCTTGATCAGAACTGGGAGGGCGAATGAGCGCAAACACGTTCCCGGCCACCATTGCGGCTCCAAATGCCAAAACGATCCACGGCAAGAAGTCATCCCCGAGTAGCAAAAGCCCCTGTTCGGCAAGCAGTTCTGCGGTGTGCAGTTGGATCTGTGACAGCAAAAGCATCCCTTATCCGTAGCACTAAACAGCTTCCGAAGAAATTTTGAACAAATAGCTAAAGGTTTCGCCCAAACGGGCGATACCTATAGCGCTGGTGGTTTCGCCTCCACCGGTACACAGCAAAGGCATATGGAGCGGGAGTCCGCAATCTCCCTCCCAAAGCATCGTAATCGTGCTCTCCCAAGCACATACCGCTGCCGTGGACCCCGCTCCGCCTTTGTGCACTGCTCCGGCCCCGAATAGCAGCGGGTCTGAAGAGCAGCGGGTCTGCCACGGGTGGCGGATTCAGCCTCGTTGCCGTGGGAGAATAAGTGACACCCCAAAACGAGAGCACAGTGGCAAGAGAGCACAGTGGCAAGAGAGCACAGCTGCATAGGATTCACCTGCACAAGACTGCGCAGTGAAAAGGTCACTACTTCGGCAGTTCGGCCGATGGGAGATACGTGGTAAATAGTCGCGCAATCGCTTTTGTACTTGGACTCCTGTCTGCCTGCTTGGGTGTGGCAACTCTGGTAACAGAAATTCCCCTACTCGGATTTGCAGCTGGTGTGGCTGGGTGTGTGGCAGGAATTGTTGCCCTTACTCTTCGTCTGGATAATCCACAGGCAGCATCTGATGAGCGAGCACTTTTTGAGGCCCAACTTGATGATCGCGGTAACAAGTTGGCCGCCACGGAAAACCGGCTGAGTATTGCCCAGCAACGCATAGCAGAACTCGAGGCGCTCACTGCAGTCCCGCTAGCCGAGGATGAACAAGTTCCTGAGCTCATTGGAGAAGACTCCTCGCTCTTGGTAGACGCCGAGTCACAACTCTTCTCCGAGGCTTACTTTATGGTGGCTCTTGAAGCACGGATTGCATCCGCTCGGCGGCACCTACGCCCCGTTGCCATTGCACTTTTTGAAATCGTTCAGGGAGATGCAGATTCGCAAGTTCCCGTGGTTGCCGCGTCTGCTGCGGAGTCGATCCGAGAGACCATCCGCGATGCCGACACTGCGTGTCGACTCGACGACGGAACCTTTGCAATCATTTTGGAAGACACACCCGAAAACGGCGCCGTCTGGACCGTGGAACGAGTTCGACGAAACGTGGTAAGCCGGTTCGGCACACACATGATGTGGGCCGGCGTGGCATGTTACCCAGCGCACGCTTTTGTAGCAGGGGAACTCCTTGCTCAGTCCCGAACAGCACTCAGTGCTGCGAAGGAATGGAAGCAGGACCGCATCGAGGTTGCACTGTCAGAGTGAGTCGCTGTCCGAGTGAGTTGCTGTCAGAGTGAGTCGCTGGGGCCTTCGCCGGCCTCGGCTCTGATCTGCTCGGCATCCTGATTCTGTGCTCGGCCAGCCCAGCGCACAGCCCCCGGCGTGGCCGACAGTTGAGCGATGAGTTGCGGCATCGGGACACCATCTACGGTGATGATTGCGTTGCGAGCCTGATACTGCGGGTCGGCAAAAATATCGGCCATGTCGTAGACCGGTGCTGCTGCTGCATCTACCTGTTCAAACTCTGCCAAAGCTTGGGCCTGGGTTCGTTGCAGCATCCACTCAGCCATGCGTGCATCGATGCGCTCACGGTGTGCAACCCGACCGTCAAAGCCAGCTAACTCCTCGTCTCCGCCCAAACCGATCAGTTCAAGAACCCGCTGGGCAACCGACTCTGCGCTCGAGGACACCGCTACCCATTTTCCGTCCGAGGTTTGATAGGTGTTGCGTGGCACCGTGTAGGAAATTCCCGCACCTAGGCGTTCTTGGGTTTGGCCGAGCATGCCAAACAGCGGCACAAGCGGGCCCATAATCTGCAACATGGATTCGATCAGACTCACATCCACGACCTGACCTTGACCGGAATGCACAGCGACCATCGTGGCAAAGGCGGCGACGATGGCAGCGAGTTCATCGGTGAGTGCAACCGGGGGAAGCAGTGGTTGGCCATCGGGCTCACCATTCAGGGCTGCGAAACCCGACAGAGCCTCAGCCTGCGTGGCAAAGCCCGGGCGGTCCTTATACGGGCCCGTCTGACCAAACCCGGTCACTCGGGTGATGACTAGTCCAGGGTTTCGCTCATGCAAAATCTGCGGGGCTAGGCCTAATCGCTCGAGGGTGCCAGGGCGAAAATTCTCTACTAAGACATCAGCCGAATCACAGAGTTGCAGCATGACAGCAAGATCCTCAGAGTCCTTGAGGTCAAGCGTGATGGTGCGTTTGTTTCGGCCGACAATCTTCCAAAAGAGCGACTGCCCATCACGAGGGTCTTTCCACCCAAGGTCACGCGCAGTGTCTCCACCGGGACGTTCCACCTTGATGACATCAGCGCCAAAGTCCCCCAAGTACCTGGCACAGCCCGGCCCGGCGATAACCGTGGCAAGGTCGATAACTCTCAGATCGGCCAGCGGGCCCGGATTGACCTCATCATGCGGGGTACTCATCGCCTCGTTCGTCACTGGGGCACGTCGATCATGAAGCAGCGATCGGTAACTCGCAGTCCAAATGCCTCGGCCATAAAAAGTCCGGCATACATGGAGCGGGTGGTATTGCTCCACTGCAGTGCTTCCGGGGTAGAAATCCGGCGGTGGACCTGCAAGATGCCGCCGTCAAACACTCGGTACTCAGCCCAAGCACCCGGATACTCCTTCACTGATGCCAACTCGGCAAAGGGTCGGTTGCCAGTGCCAGACAAGTGAAGGACGCGGTTGCGGTGAGTGTGCCCCGCGAAGTACCCGACCAAATTGGGCCTGCGAACAAATACTTGCCTGAGTTGCTCGGTGGAGTCAGGAGACAAACAGAAATAGCTTTGAGTGTCCTTCCCCTCCGGTCGGTGGGCGTGTTCCCAAACCGGATGATGCCCAAAGACCATCACCGGACGGTCTGACCGCTGGCCCAGTTCGTCGAGCCAATCCAACCGCTCGGCATCAAGCGCGCCCCTAGGGTCTTGCTCAACTGAGGTATCGAGCAACGCAACAGTCACCCCAGGCAGCTCACGCTCTTGGAATGGATCCTTGGCATAGGGCGCATTGTTGTAGCTCTCGTGGTTACCGCGAACATGCAACATGGCTTCGCCGAATGCCCCCTCGTAGACCTGCAGGAAGCGCCGGTACTCCTCTTCAGAACCCTCTGAGGTCAAGTCGCCCTTGACCACCACGAGCTCCGGGTTGATCGCCGCCATCTCAGATACCGCGCCGCGGTTCATGAGTTCCGGGTAGGGCTCCTCGCCAGGTTCAACCGAACAAGAAGGCCACTCATCGACTCCTTCGATCTTGCCAGCCTCTAGCTCTCCAAAATGCAGATCATTCACCGAGGTAAAAGTGGTGAGCAACTCCCCCGGCTGCGGCAGAGTTCGCAGGTCGTGGCCATCGAAGCAGTACTGAGTGTCGGCCTTGAGGTCAAGGAACTGCTTCACTGATGCGCCGTCATGAATGACTACTTCGTCATTAGCAACGGTGCTCAGTTCAGATGGGCTCAGTTCAGATGGCAGATCCTGATGCTGCGACATGTGCCAGCTTTAGCCGCCGGGGCGTGCACGACGAGCGGGCACCGGGCGCGACCACCAGCGACCCGAGAATCTCCAACGAGACACTGGCGACGAGGCTTCACCTTGGCCGGCACCCGAAGGCAGGCCAAGCTGCACAGCAGCAACGATCGCTGCTGCCTCTTCATCAGTTGGCTCAGGCGAAATATTGCCGATGCCTGTGCCCGACATCAGAGCGGCATGTTTCCGTGCTTGCGGTGCGGAAGTTCTTCACGCTTTGACCGCAGAATCTCTAGGCCTGCAATCAGTTTGATGCGCGTCTCTGCGGGGTCAATCACATCATCCACGTAACCGCGATCGGTGGCCTCCCATGGGTTCAGGAAGGTCTCCTCGTACTCCTCGATGAGTTCTGCTCGTAGTGCCTCGGGGTTGGCCGCCTCGGCCATTGCGCGGCGATGCACTATCTCTACAGCACCCGAGGCTCCCATCACTGCTAGTTCGGCAGAGGGCCAAGCAAAGGTCAGGTCCGAGCCAATCGACTTGGAGTCCATCACCACATAGGCGCCGCCGTAGGCCTTGCGAGTGATCACAGAAATGCGTGGAACGGTGGCCTCGCAATACGCGTACAAAAGTTTGGCACCGTGACGAATAATTCCACCGTGTTCTTGGGCAACGCCCGGCAAGAAACCGGGAACATCGACAAAAGTCACCAGCGGAATGTTGAACGCATCACAGGTGCGAACAAAGCGAGCAGCCTTGGATGAGGACTCACTATCGAGCACCCCTGCATACATGGCTGGGTTATTGCCCACCACGCCGACAGTGTGGCCGCCGATGTGTGTGAAGCCGCAGATAATCGATCCGGCCCATGCTGATGCGTACTCAAAGAACTCGCCGTCATCGGCAACAATTCGAACCACGTCGCGCATGTCATAGGGCTGATTGGCCGAGGCTGGAATCAAGTCATAGAGCTCTTCGCAGCGGCGATCGGCCGGGTCATCGGTTGCCTCGAACGGAGCCTCGTCCAGATTGTTCGAAGGCAAGAACGACAGCAGGTAGCGCACGTCGTCAAGGGC
>Ga0194041_10000769_pt1 | contig 13280 bp, 12 predicted proteins | sample JunL449m_MetaG_FD_160082 | JGI IMG/M metagenome (GOLD analysis project Ga0194041, IMG submission 160082) | Anoxic zone freshwater microbial communities from boreal shield lake in IISD Experimental Lakes Area, Ontario, Canada - Jun2016-L442-9m | ecosystem: Environmental > Aquatic > Freshwater >...
CTACGCACACAGTCCAGATGCTCTTGAGCAAGCCTTGACTGCAGCCAGAGACTTTGTAGCGTCGGGAGCACAACTGCATGTGGTGTTTGGATGCGGCGGCGATCGTGACCGGCAGAAGCGCCCACTGATGGGTGAAGTGGCTTGCCGTCTCGCAGATCAGGTGATTCTTACCTCGGATAATCCTCGTTCTGAGGATCCAGCTCTCATTCTGCAAGAAATTGTTGCTGGAACGCGATTTTCTGAGAGCCCACACGAGCTGCGGGTTATTGAGGACCGAAGCGCCGCGATTAGCGCGGCGCTGCAGGAGGCGCGCGCGGGGGACGTAGTACTGGTGGCCGGTAAAGGCCATGAGCGTGTTCAGATTTTCTCTGATCGCACGGAACCCTTTGATGATCGCCTAGTACTTCGTTCACTGATTGAGGCTTCGATCACTTCATCTGAGACCATCATTTCGAGTACCTCGAGCGGCGAACAGTCTTCTTCGAGTGGGGTCGATCAATGATTCGACTGCTGCTCGCCGCTGGCATTGCCACCGCGATTTCAGGCTTCGGGACCAAGCTGCTCATTCTCTGGCTGAGCAAGCGGCACATCGGCCAACCAATCCACGAGGACGTTCCAGAAGGGCATCTAGTAAAGGCGGGTACTCCCACGATGGGTGGTATCGCGATCGTGGTCGGAGCATTGGTTGGATACGGGATCTCCAACCTCTACGACGGAGTCTTTACTTGGACGGGCCTGCTCACCATTGCCGCAATAGCTGCTGCTGGTTTCGTCGGATTCTTGGACGATTGGATCAAGGTATCTCAGGAGCGAAACCTTGGCCTCAGCCGAAGAGCGAAAACGCTCGGGTTGCTCACCGTTGCAGTTGCCTTTGCGGTTCTGATGCTGATGAAGACGAATGTGCACACCACGATTAGTTTTGCTCAGTGGTCAGACCTCGGCTGGAACATCAGCAAGGTGGGCTGGGCTGTTTGGGCAATCCTCATAATTTACGGGGCCACCAACGCGGTGAATTTGACTGATGGCCTTGATGGGTTGGCTGCAGGGTCAGCCGGAATTGTCTTTGCTGGCTACGTCATCATCGGTTACTGGATCTTTCGGTACTCGGGCCTGTTCGGAATCAACGTTGGCTTAGACCTCGCCGTTGTTGCTGCAGCCATGATGGGCGCGTGCGCAGGGTTCTTGTGGTGGAACTCTGCTCCGGCACAGATTTTCATGGGCGATACCGGTTCGCTGGCAATTGGAATGGCATTAGCCGCGCTTGCGTTGAGTTCTTCGACAGTGCTGTTGTTGCCGATTCTCGGTTTGTTATTTGTGATTGAGACCGTATCGGTCATGGTGCAGGTTGTGAGCTTCAAGACCACCGGACGGCGAGTCTTTCGGATGGCGCCGATCCATCATCATTTTGAGCTCATTGGATGGCCTGAGACTACGGTGATTGTGCGTTTCTGGATGCTGACTGCCGCCTGCACTGCGCTGGGTCTCGGGTTGTTCTACCGAGAGTTCATCCGATCTGGGGGCTTGGGATGAGCCAGCGAACAACAGGTACGCGAACAACCGGGTCGCAAAGATCAGGGAGCGGTCGGACGCAGTCGCCATCGCAAAATTCCCGCCAGCAAAATTCCCGCCATCGTAGAAGTACGCCCACTACTGCACGCCGGCGGACTACTGCGCAGGTTGAGGTGGAACAGGTAGGGCCGAAGGCGGAGCATTTGCTTTTGGGATCGACGGGCCTGCTGTGTCTGCTGGGCATTGTCATGGTGTATTCGGCCTCCTCGGTGGCCTCGGTGCAATCAGCCCAGGCCAGTTGGAGCACCGGCGCCAAGCAGTTGGTATGGATGGTGCTTGGCCTCGGACTGGGGGTGATTGCTTCAAAGATCCCTCTCATGGTGTGGCGTGATCGAATCGCTCCCGCGATGATTCTGGTGGCCGTTGGTTTGCAGTTTGTCTTGGCCCTCGACATAGCTCTTGGAGCAGTGGGAGGGCCGAAGATTCCGTTCGCTATTACCACCAACGGAGCAACTCGCTGGTTGGGAACCGACTCGTTTCAATTCCAGCCATCTGATTTTGCCAAGCTTGCCCTGATTCTTTGGCTCGCTAGATTCTTAGACAAGCGGAGCCGAGAGATTGGTTCTCCTGATTTGTTGAAACCCATTCTCTTCGTCACGGGTCTCTTAGCGGGAATGGTGCTGTTAGGTGACGACCTTGGAACCACCTTGTTGCTCGGGGTGATTGTGATCATCATGTTATTTCTTGCCGGAGCCCCCCTTCGCCAAGTGGGTGGGCTTGCAGCGATAGCAGGGTCACTCGGGGCCGTGGTCGTTTTGCTCTTCGGTGGGTTTCGGATACAGCGAATAGCCGCCTATTTTAATCCATCCGGGCATGAAACCACCGGTGGCTATCAGTTGCTGCAGTCCCAGATTGGGTTTGCTTCTGGCGGACTTTTTGGGAGTGGGCCTGGCAACTCGCGAGCCAAGTGGGGCTACTTACCTGAGGCTGATACGGACTTCATTTTGGCCATTATCGGTGAGGAACTTGGCCTGTTGGGCAGCTTGTTAGTACTTGGGGCATTTGTGGTCTTCATGTTTGCTGGAATTCGTATCGCTCTCCGCAGCAGCAGCCAGTTTGGACGCCTCGTAGCCATTGGGATCACCACGTGGATTGGTGTGCAAGCCATGATCAATATCATGGTGACCGTGGGTGCCCTGCCGACCAAAGGAATCACCCTGCCGTTTGTGTCATACGGAGGGTCCTCGCTCATGATGTGCATGCTCTCGGTCGGTCTGATGGTTTCTGTTGCTCGGGAGAGCTAATGGCAGGTTCGACTCCCGTTGCGAGCCCCTCGACTTGGGCAGTGATCGCTGGTGGCGGAACCGCCGGTCATGTTGTGCCCGGCATTGCAGTGGCTCGTGCACTTGTGGAGCGTGGGCATGCGCCAAGTTCTCTGCACTTTGTAGGAGCCCAGCGAGGCATCGAAGCGAGTCTGGTGCCGGATGCAGGCTTTGACATCACGCTGTTGCCCGGTCGAGGCATTCAACGCAAGCTGACACTCGCGAACATCACCGCCCTGTGGGGGATTGCTCAAGCTTTTGTGCAGTCCGTACAGCTCGTTCATCGGCGCAAACCTGCTGTGGTGCTCGCGCTCGGCGGATTTGCAAGCCTTGCGTGCGCCCTTGCTGCGATTCTGTGGCGAGTGCCGCTTATTGTCGCGGATCAGAATGCGCGGGCCGGTGCCTCGAATCGGCTTGTGGCGAGATGGGCCAAAGCCTGCGCCGTTCCATTTGAAGAGACCGATCTCCCTCGAGCAGTCGTGACGGGAAATCCAGTGAGAGTAGAGATGCTGAAAGTAGGAACCAAACGTGATCAGCACGCGGCGCGCGTAACACTTGGGATTCCCGCTGAGCGAACGGTCATCGTGGCCTTTGCCGGGTCGCTCGGTTCTCGGCGCTTGAATGAAGCCGTGTACGGGGCGGTGCAACAGTGGGCGGGGCGGTCCGAACTTGCTCTCTACCATGTGGTGGGCGCACGAGACTGGGAAGATCGGCCCAAGCTGGCCCCTGCTGAGCTCTCCTATCAGGCCGTGCGATATGAGGAGCAGATGCACCTAGTTCTTGCCGCTGCAGACTTAGCAGTTTGTCGATCGGGTGGTACGACCGTGGCCGAACTTGCCGTGGTTGGACTGGCATCGATTCTGGTACCACTCCCGATTGCCACGCGTGATCATCAAACGGCAAACGCACAGCCATTGGTGCACGCGGGTGCTGCAGTTCTGGTGCCGGACGAAGAGTTTGATGCGCAGCGCTTGGTATCTGAGGTTGCGGCTCTTATGAGTTCCGCGCCGGGAGCGATCAGTCTGGCCGCTATGGGCCAAGCCGCAGCAACCCTTGCTCACCCCGAGGCTGCTGATGTAGTTGCGGGCCTACTCGAGAGATTCGCTCAAGTTCAGGATGCGGTGAAGTTGTGACCGAGAAAGAACCGGCAGATCTGATTCCTGACTTGACTCGTCCGCGACGTATTCACGTAGTGGCTGCGGGTGGGGCTGGCATGTCTGCACTCGCTACGGTGCTCGTGCAGCAGGGCCATCACGTTACTGGGTCCGATCAGGTTCAAAGCGAGGCGCTCAAGAGACTCAGCGATCAAGGCGTGCAGACCTTTGTTGGCCACGCTGCTGAACATGTGCACGGTAGCGAGTTCCTAGTGGTCTCCACCGCAGTAGGTGCACAAAACGTTGAACTGCGCGAAGCGGAGCGACTCGGCATTGCAATCCTGCGCCGAAAGGATCTGCTGCCAGCGCTTGCACTGCTGCAACCATTCATCTCGATTTCTGGAACTCATGGGAAAACCACGACCTCTTCACTGCTGACCGTTGCCCTGATGGGAGCCGGTGCTCACCCGAGTTTTTTGATTGGAGCATCGGTGACCTCGCTGGGCGTAGCTGCGGCACATCAGTCGGGCAAGCACTTCGTGCTCGAGGCTGATGAGAGCGACGGGAGCTTTCTAGCGGGTCCGCGTGCGGCTGCATTGATCACAAATATTGAGCCCGATCACCTTGAGTTCTGGGGTAGTTGGGAGGAACTCCTTGAGGGGTTTCGGAGATTTCTGGATGCGACTACTGGGCCGCGCGTGGTCTGCGCTGATGACCCAGTGGCGGCCGGACTCGGCTCAGAATTCGGTGCAGTGAGCTATGGCCTATCCGAAGCTGCCTCCTACCGAATGACGGACTTGCAGTTGGGCTCTCGGAGTTGCAGCTTCACGCTGCTGCTTCCGCAATCGAACAACTCCGCCGAGCGAGCCGTGGAGGGAATCTCAACCGACTCGCCGCTGCTGGAATCAGTGCAGCAGGTTTCGGTACAGCAGGTTTCGGTGCATCTTGCGGTGCCCGGCTTGCACAATGCGACCAACGCTGCGGGAGCGCTCGCCCTTGTGGCAGAACTTGGTTATCCGATTCAGGCCGCAGCCGAAGGACTCCGGAGTTACTCCGGGGTGTCACGAAGATTCGAACAGCGTGGCAGCGCCGCTGGCGTTCAGTTTGTTGACGACTATGCGCACCTTCCTACCGAGGTACGCGCTGCGCTAGCAGCCGGTCGCAGCGGAGACTGGAATCGCGTGGTGGCGGTATTTCAACCGCATCGTTACTCGCGCACGCAGGCACTGTGGCAAGAGTTTGCAGAAGCCTTCGGTGATGCTGACTTGTTGGTTCTCACCGAGATTTACCCAGCCGGTGAGGAACCGCGCGGCGGCGTCACCGGTCGGCTCCTCGTTGATGCCGTTTCTGCGGCTCACCCGGATGCCAAAGTTGTGTGGTGCCCTGAACTTTCTGAAGCGGCAACCTATCTGGGCGCTGAGCTGGTTGCGGGTGATTTGTGTATGAGCATAGGAGCGGGGGACGTCACCGGGATTGCCGATCTCGTGCTGCCCATTCTTCGCGGCCGGGCAGCCTCGTGACCGCTCAAGTCTCGGGAAAGAGCCCGGCTCACCCATACGATTCTCCCTTGGCGTTCTTGGGGGATCGCCTTCGACGCGATGAGCCTGTTGGACCCCTGTGTACCTACCGAGTGGGCGGGGCTGCTGCAAGATTCGTCCTCGTGCAGGACGAGGCTGAACTGCATCAGATTGCAAGAGCCTTGGCTGACAGCGGATCGCTCAAAGCCGATGCCGCTGACTCAGCGTTGTCCGTGCAGGTAATCGGGCGCGGATCGAACCTGTTACTCGCGGAGGCTGGGTTACCTGGACTCCTGATTCAGCTGGGGGAGGGCTTTGCGCAGACGCTGATTGAGGGTGTTGCGAGCAGCCTTGCTGATGACGAGAGACTCGCCGCAGGACCACTGAGCGACTGGCGAATTCTTCGCGCCGGTGCCATGTCGAGTTTGCCCGTCGTGGCTCGCAGATCAGTCACAGCAGGACTCACTGGGTTTGAGTGGGCGGTGGGAGTTCCCGGATCAATCGGTGGCGCAGTCCGGATGAACGCTGGCGGCCATGGTGCAGATATGGCGGCTTCTTTGATTGGGGTCCGCGTCATTGACCTGCAGTCAGGTGAAAATAGCTGGGTGACAACAACAGCACTTGAGTTGGGGTATCGAAACTCATCGATCAGCTCAGCTCAAGTGGTGCTCAGCGCAGACCTGCTCCTGGCAAACGGCGAGCAGCAACTTGGAGAGCAGCGTCTGTCTGAAATTGTGACGTGGCGTCGTAAACATCAACCTGGCGGTCAGAACGCTGGCTCAGTATTTCGGAATCCTCCAGATGATTCTGCAGGGCGACTCATCGAGGCCGCAGGCTGTCGAGGTCTGCGAATCGGGACAGCTGAAGTTTCGACCAAACACGCGAATTTCATTCAGGTGGACCCGGACGGTTCTTCTGATGATGTGCTTCGGCTCATGGTGCAAATGGTGACTCGCGTTCGCGAGCACAGTGGCATCCAACTTCACCCCGAAACGGTCCTACTCGGTTTCGACGAAGCGTCTCGAAGTAGCTTGCTTGCTCCTCGTTCCCGGCGTCCGCCGGTGGGCGGGATTCCATGAGCACCTCAACTCCGCTGCACCCAAGCAGGCGACGCGTCCCAGCACAAGGAAGCAGCGCCGCAAAAGCAAACTCGGCAAAAAAGGCCGGATCAAAAACGACGCCAGTCGTCTCGAGTCAGGTCGAACCACGGATCGTGGATCGCCGACGTACGGTGCAGCAGGCTGCTCGCCGGAAGCGCCAGCGCATGCAGATGAGCCTCGGCCTTTTCTTGTTGCTGCTCGCCGGAATCGCAGGTCTGGCACTCTCGCCGATCTTCGCCGTGCAAGAGATTGTTGTGACCGGCGAGAACGGCATCCACCGAGCGGAACTTCTGAGTGGCAGCGGCATTACTCGTGGGGACCACCTCATCGCCGTTGATGCAGCTGCTGCGCGTCTGGCCCTCATGGCTATGCCCTGGGTTGCTTCTGCTCATGTAGAAAGAAAGTGGCCCCATACGGTTATTTTTTCGATTACTGAGCAGCGCCCTTCAGCAATAGTGAAATCTGCTGAGTCTTTGGTACTCGTTTCCACTACAGGTCGGATACTTCAACGGGTCACCAAGCCGGACTCGAGTGAGCTTCTGCTCGAATTGGAAGGCTCGACACCTCTCGTTGCGGTTGGGTCGCCCGGGTCGCCCGATGCTTCGACTGACCCATCACGTATTGGCGCCAAGGTGAGCGAGGAGATTTCGCAGGCGCTCGGTGTTCTGAATCGAATGCCCGATACCCTCCGATCTGAACTTGCAGCAGCGCGGCTCTCTCGGGCTGGTTCGCTCACGATGGAACTGAACGACGGGACTCAGGTACTTTTTGGCCCGCCCGAAGATGCGGCAGCGAAGCTCCTAGCTGTTGAGTCTGTGCTCAATCAAGTGGTTCGAGACTGCATGCAAACCCTTGATGTGCGAGAGCCGACTCGCCCCGCTGTGAGTCGCGGGCCAGGGTGCGCTGGAATCTCACCGGGGAGTTCCTCGGCTGCAAAAAGCTCGCCGTCAAGCTCATCACCTACAGCCCAGTCGGGTACTCAATCGGGCAGCGGCGGGAGCAACAAAAACTAGTGCCCGTTGATCCTCGCGGCGATTTCGCCGTAACCTCAACCTCTTCAGAAGGTTCACGCCATGTTGCTGTGTTCGAATTGGTGCAGTTGCCCTAGCGCTAAACCTGAGGTTTAGAGTCTGTTCGGGGAAAGTGGAGTTCGTTCTCGTCTAGTTTCTATTCATTCGTAATCTGTCTTCCTTTCCTACACCCGTAATCAATATCGACCAAGGGGCCAGTCCCCTCGCATCTGGAGGTGCCTAGCACATGGCCCACAATCCGCAGAATTATCTCGCCGTTATCAAGGTGGTGGGCATCGGTGGTGGTGGCTGCAACGCAGTCAACCGAATGATTGATGCAGGCTTAAAGGGTGTTGAGTTTATTGCCATCAACACAGATGCGCAGGCACTGCTGATGAGCGACGCAGACATCAAGTTAGACATCGGTCGTGAACTTACTCGTGGGTTAGGCGCCGGCTCAGATCCCGAGGTAGGCCGTCAAGCAGCTGAGGACCACCGCTCGGAAATCGAAGAAGTCCTCCGCGGAGCAGACATGGTTTTTGTGACTGCAGGTGAAGGTGGCGGCACCGGCACCGGCGCTGCGCCCGTTGTGGCCGAGATTTCGAAGACCCAAGGCGCGCTCACCATAGCTGTGGTTACCCGCCCGTTCATCTTTGAGGGCCGCCGCAGATCAGTGCAGGCTGATCAGGGAATCGGACTCCTCAAGGAGAAGGTCGACACGCAGATCGTCATCCCGAATGATCGTCTCCTGACCGTGGCGAATGAGAAGACTTCGGTTTTGAATGCGTTCAAGATGGCTGATGAGGTGTTGTTGCAGGGCGTTCAGGGAATTACTGACCTCATCACCACGCCTGGATTGATCAACACGGACTTCGCTGATGTGCGAATGATTATGAGTGACGCTGGGAGCGCACTGATGGGCGTGGGCTACGCCACCGGCGAGGGCCGGGCGCTGCAGGCAGCTCGTCAAGCGATCTCCTCACCGCTGCTCGAAGCAGCCATCGATGGCGCTCGCGGAATTCTTCTCAATATCTCCGGCGGATCTGATCTGACATTGTTTGAGGTCAACGAAGCAGCTTCGGTCATTCATGAGGTTGCTCACCCCGAGGCCAACATCATTTTCGGTGCAGTTATCGATGACGAGATGGGCGATGAGGTTCGCATCACCGTCGTAGCCGCAGGTTTTGAGCGTTGGGACGAGAGTAAGAGTGGGCGTAAACCTGAGTCCTCGTCATCTTCAACGGGCTCATCATCTGAGTCTCGCGGCGCAGTTATTACCGATGTGTTCGGGAATGACTCAGAGGACGATTCACTCTTCGATGGCGATGACGACTTTGACGTTCCCTCCTTCTTGAAGTAGCAGCCATGTTCCTATCCGAGACCTCGGACAGCGATCAGTGCCTTACCGCAACGTCAGTGTTCACCTCTGCTGCTGCGGGGAACTTTGCTGTTCCACTTTTGGATTCCGAGGAACAAGGGGCTTCCACAACTCATCAGGGCAGTGAACTCGCCGAACGGCGAAGCAAGATTGCTTCTGCGCCATGGACTTGGCTGCGCCAGGTTCACGGAGATCGCGTGGTTGTGGTTGAAGCGGCAGGGCAGTTCGCGGGGGAACAAGCGGATGCCTCGGTAACGGCAGCTACTGGAGCGGTGCTCTGCGTTCAAACCGCAGATTGCGCAGCTGTGCTCTTTACTGGCACGCGTGCGCAGGAGGGGGCGACCCGAACCAACAACCACTGCGTGGTTGCCGTTGGCGCTGCCCATGCCGGGTGGCGCGGAGTCTCGGCTGGAATTCTGCAAAAGACCGTGGCGGAATTGTTGGCTCTCGGAGCCGAGCAGGTGAGTTGGCAGCTCGGTCCGTGTATCTCTCCGGTGGCATACGAGTTTGGCCCGAGTGATCTGCAGGCGCTCGTGGATCGCTATGGAGAGCCGGTTCGAAGCGTTACCTCTACGGGTGCCCCTGCGTTGGATCTGCGAGAAGCGGTGCGATCTGCGTTGAGTGAAACTACTGCCGTCAACGAGAGTGCTGCGAGGATTCCGTGCACGGCAACTGACCCGGGTTATTTTTCTTGGAGGGCACGGCGCGACACCTCGAGACAAACGGCCGCGATCTGGATGGATACGAAGGAGGGGTCACTGTGTTGAACAGCGAGGATCAGGTTCAGGCCGAACTCGTTGAGCAGATCACGGCGCGAGCTGAGGTACTGCAGGCCCGCATCGCGAACTGCACAGACCTCTCTGTCAAAGTGATCTGCGTGACCAAAGGTCACGAGGTCAACGTAAAAGCCGCAGCATTCGCGGCAGGGTTTACTGATCTCGGCGAGAACTATGCACAAGAACTCGTTGCGGCCGCGGATCTGCTGGGAGCTGGAGCACAGAACCCGGATGTTTGCCCTAGCTGGCATTTTATTGGAGGTCTTCAGTCGAACAAGGTGCGAAGTCTTGCCTCGCTGGTGACGCTCTGGCAGAGCGTTGACCGCTCGTCGTTGGCGCAAGAGATTGCCGCGCGATCCCCTGGCGCGCAGGTCTTGGTTCAGTTGGACCTTGCGGGACTGTCTGGCCGATCTGGAGTGCCACCGGACAAAGCAGCAGAGCTTGTGCGGAACTGTGTTGACCTTGGCCTTGATGTGCGTGGCCTGATGGGCGTTGGAGTTCCCGGGCCGCCCGAGGAGTCCCGATCTGGATTTCGCCTCCTCGCCTCGCTAGCAGACGAGTTGGGGCTGGCCGAACGCTCGATGGGCATGAGTGATGACCTCGAGGTTGCAGTTTCTGAAGGAGCAACCATGCTCAGGGTAGGCTCTTGCCTACTTGGTCCACGAATGGGTCGGTCCGCCGAGTCTGCCCACTGACAACTACACTGCCTGCCGAGGAGAATGACCATGTCGAACTGGATGAAAAATACGAAAACCTGGCTTGGACTCGGAAACGATCCGTATTACGAAGATGAGTACGGCGACCCTGGGTCTGATGAGGAGTACGAGGACGAGTTCGGCGAGGATGAGTTCGAAGAGCCGGAGCGTCAGGCAGCGCGACCAGCCTCGCAGGGTCGAAACGCTGTCCGGTCAGTTCCCAGTGCACAGCGGACCAAAGAAGACTGGGAAGATGGCGATGGAGGGGTTCGAGTCATCGGCGCGCCCGTTGCTGAAAGCACAGTTTCCCGGGGTGTGGTTCGCCCGCTGCCGAGTTCTGCAAAGCCGCAAATCGTTGCGCCCACCGGGTTCAACGATGTGCAACAGGTGGCAGATACTTTTAAGCGTGACCAGCCCGTGATCATGAACCTGCAGGGAGTCGATAAAGATCTCTCTCGGCGGCTGATCGACTTTGCAAGCGGACTTTGTTACGGCCTTGAAGGAGATATGGAACGCGTATCTGATCAGATCTTCCTGTTGACTCCGCACGGCGCCGAGGTTTCCGATGATGCCCGACGCCGCATGCGCGATGGTGACCTTGGCAACGAGGACCGTTGAGAGAGGCTGAAGGCCAATTAGCAAGCGGCACGGCTAGGTTCGCAAAGGTGGAGCAGACTTGCGAAGGCAGAGTGCAGGGGCGAATGGGTGAAGGCGAATAATTCATGGGTTTGATTTGTATTGCCCTGCAGGTGTTCATGATCTTGATTTTTGCGCGGGTCATCCTGAGTTGGTTTCCCCCAACGGGAGGCTTCATTGACCAAATTCAGCATTGGGTCATCACTGCAACTGAATGGATCATGGGGCCCTTGCGAAGAATCATTCCCCCCGTTCGGCTCGGTGCTGCTGCGCTTGATCTCTCGCCGTTGATTGTGTTGCTCGGAATCACGGTGTTGCGCAGCATTCTCTGCCGCTAGGTGCCATCTGAGAACCCGTCAAAGACCGCATCTGGCGTACTCCAGCGCAATCCCAAACCCGATGCTGTCGGGGGGCTAACCTCTTTGCTATGGATCTGACTCCGGAAAAGTTCGAGAAGGTAACCTTTGACGAGAAGCGAGGCGGTTACAACGTTGATCAGGTTGAAGCTTTCCTCGAAGAGACGGGCACCGAGTTCGCTCAGATGCTTGCTCGCTTCAACCACACCACGCAGCTAGCGGCGGCGGCTGAGGAACGCGCTGCAGCCGCAGAGGCGCGGCTCGCACAGGCCGATGCTGTGCTTGCAGAGGCCACCGAGCGCGTGCAGCGTGCTGAGCGGGCCACTCGCGCAGCACAGCAGCAAGCTGTCGATGCGCAGTCTGCTGCTGCAGAAGCAGTAGCGCGTGATGCCGCCTCAACCTCGGTAGCTCGGGCGAATGAAGACCAAGAGGTTGAGCAGGCGGCAAAGACGTTGTTGATGGCTCATCGCACTGCTGAGGCCACCGTGAACGAAGCCCGGGGGCAAGCACAGTCGCTTCTTGAAGACGCCACAGCCAAAGCTGAGCGGCAACTATCAGAGTCAACCGCCGAGGCTGAACAGCTCGTTCGGGCTGCGAGAGTTAAAGCAGAGGAAGAATATGCGTCACGACGGGCCGAAATGATTGCTGAGGTGAGTGTCCTTGAGTCCCGGCGAGCTCAGCTCGAGGACGTGATGACTCAACTCGAGGCGCGACTCGATGGGTATCGCTCGGAACTCTCTCGCACAGCAGAGGAACTCTCCTCGCTAGCTTCAGACCCAGCGAAGCTTGGGCAGCGACCAGGATTGTCGATTCCAGCTGATGAGGTCCTCTCGGCAGAGAACAGGTCCGCCTCGGCACAGGCTGAGTCTGAAGGATTGCTTGACCCAGACCCGCTCTCGGGGTCTGAGCCGACTGCAGTTGATGCAGCAGCAGAGCAATATCTTGGAGGGTCTGAAGATGCAACCGTCGATCGAAATCCTGCAGATTCGGGGACGCCTGACGCTGGCAGTCTTGAGTCGCCAACCTCACCTATTGCGCCGGGGTCGGGGGGAGCGCAACCGTTCGCAGACTCCACTGCTAGCGATGAGTACGTAGACCTGACGCAACGCCCTGAGGGTTCAAGTACGGAAGACTCCGATGACGGAAGCTGGGGTCCAGGCAGCTGGTCTCGACTTGAGTCAGGTATGCAGGCCGAGAACGAGGATTCCCCGCGGGCAGGTGGCTCGATTGCTACCACCGCTGCTACTTCATCGGTAGGGACCGTCCCGATCGAGGCCGCCGACACCGCTCATGCCGAACCGCAACCCCTAGTCTCACTGGCCTGGGAAGCCGAAGTGGAACTCACCGACAGCCGACCCACGCAGGCAGTTGATGCAGTCGATCAGCCCAAAGATCGCTATATGCAAGAACTCGATGATGCGGTCAATGACACGGGTGTGGCCAGTTCGGAAACTGCAGGGGATGAAGCAATGACAGCATTCTTCGAGGGAAACAGCGACTCAAAAGCTCGTAGATTCGGCTGGCGTCGCTGAGTTTTTGCTAGATCTCGGCCTGATGGCCGACTCAGGGCGGCTCTCCGGCTAGTCTGCTCGCACTATTCGACCGCGTGAACGCTCGTTCCCGAATAGCTGAGGAGACTGAACTCATGGCGACCAAGAGAACTGTTGCAACCGTGAAGAAGGCTGCGCCAGCCAAGAAGGCTGCGCTAGCCAAGAAGGCTGCGCCAGCCAAGAAGGCTGCGCCCGCGAAGAAGGCTGCGCCAGCCAAGAAAGCTGCGCCAGCCAAGAAAGCTGCGCCCGCCAAGAAGGCTGCGCCCGCCAAGAAGGCTGCGCCCGCCAAGAAAGCTGCGCCCGCCAAGAAAGCTGCGCCCGCCAAGAAAGCTGCGCC
>Ga0194041_10000774_pt1 | contig 13248 bp, 16 predicted proteins | sample JunL449m_MetaG_FD_160082 | JGI IMG/M metagenome (GOLD analysis project Ga0194041, IMG submission 160082) | Anoxic zone freshwater microbial communities from boreal shield lake in IISD Experimental Lakes Area, Ontario, Canada - Jun2016-L442-9m | ecosystem: Environmental > Aquatic > Freshwater >...
ACTCAGATTACACCCCAATTAATGTTACGTCATTAATAAGGGGTTTTATATTGGTGGATAAGGGTAAAGCTGAGGTTTTAAAGTCAGGTAACAACCCTATTATGTCAGATGATAAAGAATATATCCGACCGTTAATTATCAGATTATTAAGTTATGTTAGATATCGTGTTAAATCGTTGAAGATTAATAGGCAACGAATCTTTAAACGTGACGAATTTAAATGTGCTTATTGTAACACATCTAAGAATTTAACTATTGACCATATCAGACCTAAATCGAGGGGTGGTGATAATACATGGTTGAACTTAATTACGTGTTGTAAAAATTGTAACCGAATCAAGGATAATAAAACTCCTGAAGAGGCTAATATGAAATTACTTAGAAGACCATTTGAACCATCAATATTCTCCGAGGTGATTAACCCAACTATATCTCAAATTTGGGATGAATTTAAACAAACGTACTAAAAGCAAAAAGGTGTCTCACGACACCTTTTCACCAGATTTGCTCTCCTTTCTTTAAAATGTTAAGCCTTTTAGACAAATCTAAAAGATTGTTATGATACTAAACTTTTTACTTTATCAATACCTTTACTTGCAAAGTTTTTAACTTTATCGGCAATACTTGATGTGTTTGGCGTTGATGTGTTTGATTTTAACGCGTTTGATTTAATAGTTTTAGTAACATCACCTAATTTACTTGTTAAACCTTGTAATTTAGGGCAAATGTAATCACTAATTTTATGTTCGATACTTTGTCCAAATGTACTTTGTTCGGCCATTTCAACCATAGCATTCCTCAATATGTCATACCCTGGAGCGGTTAACCCTTGTTCATTTTTAATTTTATTAATAGCTCCTTCGGCAATATCTTTCGCTAACATTTTACTAACAAAACTACAATTAGTTAAATTATGTAATTCTGTTAATGGTAAGTTACCTACTGCAACGACAACAATGTTACCTAACCAACTTTTTGGGTCAAACCCAAACTTAGTCATCAACCATGTCGCAATATGTTCTTTAAAGTACTGAAAAACACCTGTAGACGCATTACCAAACAAACCACCCATTAAATCAAAGAAACTTTCCTTAATTAAATCTTTATTAAATTCCTGAGAATGTAAATAAGCGGTTTCAGTGATTACTAAGTCAAAAAACTTTTTAACGTCTTTTTTACTTTTAGGGTTAATGTTTTCAGTTAATAACTTGTAACGATTAACGATAATTGTACTTTCAGATAATAATCTATTTTGTTTTTTTACTGAGGTTTTAATCAAATTTTCTTTGATTATTTTTTTCATATCCATAGATTCATTTGTTTGTCTTGATTTATTTCTCATGAATTCATAAAGACCATACTTACTTGAATCTTGTAATAAATTATCTAATTCATCTTGAACACCAAAAGCCCCCGAATTAAATTTGGTATTTTGTTCATAACAACCAAATACCATTTTCTTTAACGCCATTAATGTTGCGTCATCAATTCCTTTATTACTATCTTTCATGTTGTAAAGTGCTTTAATCGCCGTTCTACAATTACTTTTAGTATACTCTTTAGTGTTAGATAGTTTTAACAATTCTTTAGGGTCAGTAACAATTGATTCCGTACTACTACTATTTTTAGTATTGTAATCCTCTTTTTGTTTTTTAGTCATTGGATAAACAATAGTTGGACTACCCATATCAGATAATGGTTTGTAATATTTAGCATATTTGCCATTTAAGAACTCACTAATATCTCTTCCTTCTTCATGTTCAGGTAGAGTTTCAAGAGGTTCTTCTAAAGTGTACCCTGCAAGATTTAATGCGGTTTCAATTGGTGTTTGTTGTTCAATTTTAGTATTAACCGTATTAATTTTTTGATATATGAATCTTTCACCAGGATTAAAGATTTTGGATAATGTGCTTAAATCAACTTTTTTATATTCACGACCTTGTTTAAAATCACTTGGTTCGTCTTTAATATAATCTTTATTATTCCCAATAAAGTCGGTAATAAATGCGTCTTGTTTACCTTTAGGACTTTTAGGGTCAACTGTAGTATCACAAGCCCATGTAAATTCTTTTTGAGTTTTTCGATTAACACCTTTTCCTGTGGTCTGACCGATTTCCATCTGATAAAGCCAAACATCATCACCTTTACTATTTTTACCCGTTACAACTAATTTTTGTGCTTTTGTTTTTTTAGGTTGGGTACCAATATCAATGGTAAACCAAGGGAGTTTTTCTTTTGTGAAACACCCTTGATTTATCGCATCTTGAATAGTTAAAGTTTTATTTTCTTGTTCGTTAATGCTTTTTCTTCCCATTTTGTTTTTTAACATTACTGTTTTTTATTTTGTCTTAAGCACTTGGGTCTTCAGTTTTTAATTCATCAGGGTTTGGTGCGACTAAATTGTTGTTACCACCTGTAGTACCACCTGCGTTACCACCTGTAGTACCACCTGAGTTACCTTGTTTAGCTTTAAACTCGGCCATGATTTTATCATAAATTTCTTTAGTTAAAATACCGTCTTTAGCCCCATACTTAACTAACGCTTCGTAAGTATTTTTACCAAATTTTGCATCAATATTAATTCCTGTGAAACCAAGGGCGGATTGAATCTCACCAATTACTCTACCGTAACATCCTCTTGTGATTGGGAAATCTAAACAAGGTCTTGTAATTTGTTCAGGTTTTTTAGGGTCAACAACAGGGTTTTTGTTAGGGTCAACATTTGGGTCAACAGGTTTGTTTGGGTCAACTACTGGTACTAAATCAGTTTCACCTTCAATATCGAAAGGAATTTGTTCCATAATATTTCTACGTGATTCAACTAATACTGTGTCACCTCTTAATGAACATGACCATCTTTTACCTATAAATTTAGCACCTTCGGCATCCCAAATTTCACCGTCAGAATAGAATCTATAATTTTTATTATTTTTAGGATTTAAATTAATGAAATAACTATAACTCATATTATCAAGTAATGGTTTTCCTGTTGGGAATTTAAGTTTTAAACAAGGGTACTTTTTCAACCATACAGGCCAAATCGCAACTTTTAATCCTTTTTCCCAACCTTCTAAATCTTCTTGTGTTATGTCAACTTCAGCCACTTTAACTGCTCTGTCATCAAAAACTTCATTAAGTCTTGTTCTTCTTACATAAGATTCGTATAGTGATTCATCAAGACTTCCTCCACCACTAACAACTGCGGTTGGTGTTGCACCATCACATGCGAATGTCGCATTAGTTGGTTTAGGGTTAGTTGGGTCAGATAATTGTAATCTAGCACCATCTGCGTATAATCTATAATTTCTGTTATAAGTAGTACCATTCGACCTTTGTCTTGTAGCACCTTTAATAACGATATAAGTATATCCATCAGGGTCAGCTTTAGGTCCCAAAACAAACGTATCTTTAGTTTGATAAACACAAGGGAATTCTTCTTTATAAAACGCTTTGTTTAATGAATCTTCAGGTTGAATTTTAACACCACCACCTGCGTATGGGTCAATCATATCTTGGATTGTTGATGTGATATTTGCTAAATCCCCTTCATCTAAATCACCAGCCATATCACTTGCGAAATCGGTACCATCAGTTAATGTTTCATATCGAGCCATAATAATACATAAATCGGCCATATTACCGTTTTTGATTAATTTATTAGCTTTTTCTATTGAATCTATATTAGTTCCCCAACCTTGTCCAAACCAACCTAGAGCACCACCTTTGTCACCTTTGTTTTGAATACCCTGAAAGTATAAATTTGCCGCCGTATTACGGGCACTATCTTTTAAAACACCTTCTTCTTGTAATTGAGCCCGTTTTCCTTTACCAATAACAATTTTACACGCTTTAACACTGTCTCTTAATTTTTCTTCATTACCAGCATGTCTTGTAACTGTGTAAATCCAATATGATAACGCAACAATTGTTACGACACCTGCTGGTGACGTAATAAACCCACCAAATGCTTTCCAACTGTTAATTCCTTTAACCGCTTGTGCGTCAATACCTGCTTGAGTTTGAGGTGCTGGTGCTCCTGCAGCTCCTGCTCCTCCCGCTCCTCCTGCTCCTCCTGCTCCACCGCCTCCGCCAGCGCCACCGCCTCCGCCAGCACCTCCGCCAGCGCCTCCACCAGAACCTCCACTAGGTACTCCAGGGTCAATTGGTGGTACCTCTGAAGGTGGTACCTCTGAAGGTACTTTTGGTACTTTTGGTGTTTTTGGTACTTTTGGTGTTTTTGGTGTTTTTGGTGCTGGACCATTTCCACCTCCACCAGCATTTGCATTTGCATTAGCTTGGTTATTGTTGTTATTATAGATATTAACTGCTGCTTTGGCCTCTTTAGGTGTTAAACCCGAAGGATTCACTTCGTCAAAATTGTTCTTATTAAAACCAATTTGGGTGTTTTTATAATCGGCTTCATTTAATGAACCACTAATAACTTCGACATTTTCAGTTAACGTCTTTCTATTATCATATTTCATTAACAATAATGCTCTTGAGACAATATCGTTAGGGTTAAAATTTTCTTTACTCATTTGTTTAATTTTTATTATAAATATTTGTTTATTTTAAAAAATGTAAATTATATCAGAGTATTTGCTTTTCCTCTGTTAATTTTTACGATATCGGCCCATTTAACTAACGCGATTTGATTAGCTGGACCTCTTGTTACACCTGACTCCCATTTAGTAACTGTTGGATATGGCGGTTTTTCACCACCATCACCCGAAGGAGCTCCACCAGCATCATCTTGTTCAATTAAATCTGAATAACCATCAATATCTATGACTTTATTCATTATATTAATAATGTCGTCTATATTTGTTTCCATAATGATAAATACTCATTTAAATAAAAAACCCCCAATTATGTGGAGGTCTTTTTAAAAAAAGTCAGATGGTGGTAAATTTTTAGGGTTGATTAGGTAGTATTCATTTAAAAATGATATAACCTCATCTTCTAATTCTTCATCATCGTACATATCGTCAAAATCGTCATAATCAATTTCGTCTTCATCTATTAAATTTTCAAATTCATCAATTTTATTTAACAAAACATCGTAACCGAAGTTTTTAATTTCACTGAATTCAATTTGACTTGTTCTTATTTCATCATCACTATCAAGTAAAGTTCTAAATGTTACGTCTAGTGTTTGTGATGATTCGTTTATATAAAAAGAGACTAATTCTTTAATTTCCATTTTAGTATTTCTTGAATCGTTTGAACATATCTAAAGTTTTATCTAGTTGTTCATGTATCGTCATGATTTCAATGTCCCCCATATCATCAAAGATATCGTCATCATAGTGGTTGCAATCACAGTCTATCATACCACAAATTGAACACGTCTCATCATCATCATCAAAGTCTACGGTTCCGTTCTCTAAATCATCAGGACCATCACCAATAGTGTCAAGTTCCATCTCATCAATTGAATAACCATTTTCTTCATCAGAAAATAATCCTGTACCTTTTCCATCATGTTTCATTTCATTGATGTTATTATTTCTGTATACACCAACCTCACCTCTATTATTAACGGTGATTCCATTTTTGTCATTTGCTAAATCTTGGACATATAATGGTTGTTCGTTAGTATTTGCGTATTGGGTAACATATCCGTCATAAATTTCTTTATGTTGGTCAAGGATGTTAGTTCTTTCCTCGTTAGTCATTTTAAAAAAATAAGCGTTCATAATTTTTTTTATTTATAAATATGTTGATTAACGGCAATATTAAAATTATCATTAGATTATGAAAATTGATATTGATGAATACGCAGAAAATGCGGTGTTGTTAACAGGTCTCGAAGAGGCGATAATAGGGATTGTTGAGGAGTTTGGGAATGGACCAAGAATATTATATTCTAAGTCAAAAATCATTAATATTCTTTGTGAAAGAGATTTAATGACTGAAAGTGAAGCCGAAGAATTTTATGATTACAATATTATTGGTCTTCATGCTGGTGAACAAAACGCGGTATTTTTAGATTTACCAATTAAACCCATCAAAACTAATGATGGGTGGGATTATGAATTAGAATGATTGAAGATATATTTGAAAGACTTTACTAGCTAAAGTTTTAATATGTTTATTAACTAATTGTAATACTTTATCTTGATTTTCATCTTTATCATCCTCATCGTCATTATCGTACGCACTTGAGTTGATATCATATTTATCATTAACTAATTCCATAGTAACCATAATCATAATAGTCCTAACATTATCAGCTTCGTCTAATAGTTCCTGAAATTTTTCCTCGTTATTCATAACTTGGTCACCATAATGTCTATCAATATATTCTCTACCCATATACAAAAACGGTGCTGATTGGAACATATTAACAAGTGACACTTCTCTAAGGAGTTTTAAAAATCTAACCAAATCCACAAAATAATTTTTACCATTAATTTTAAAATATTTAATGACATCGGCATTTCTAATAAACGTGTCCATATCATTATTTTCGGTAATTTTATTTCTACCCTGACAATGTGCTTTTTGTGAAAAACCTTTTGGGTTTTTACAATCTATATTCTTTTTATATTTTTTAGACCATTTCTCTTCAATAGGTTTTTCTTCTCTACCACCAAAATCCCATGCGTCAGTTTCAGATATTAAATTTAATTGACTGATTTTTTCCCCAACATTATCTTTATCACCGTCATCCCAAACAACTGAATAATCGTCAGAACCAAAAACATTATATACCGATTTAACTGTACCCCAAGTATTTGGTGTAAGAGATTCACCATCCATATATAATAATCTAACTCTATCTTTTGGTTTTAATTTTGGGTTTAACATAATTTCAAAATATTTATAACAATAAATATGCGTGATATATTTATATTGTATATGAAGACTACGATTTTAATTACTGAACAACAAAAAAGACGACTTATCATTGAATCGTTGAATGATGAGGTTAATGATAATGTGACAGAGAATGTATCGTTATTTAAAAAAATTGCACAATTTTCGTCTGACGAATTTTCTAATAATCTTGGTTTCCTAATAACTTGGGGAGCGGGTATTGGTGGTTTCATGGGTCCTGTTAATAGTTTTTTAGAAGGTAATTACCCTAATTTAAGTAAGACCGATACTACCCTAATTTTATTAGGTGTTCTTGGTACTATTTTTATGAATGGTAAAGATTTAATATTTGACGTTATTGATAAGATTAAGGAGAATGGTTTAATTAAAGAATTTAAAACTACGTTGGGAAAGGCTAAAGACTTAAAAACTACATTTATATCTTTCTTAAAATCAATTGACGTTAATGTTGGTAGTATCATGACTATGTTATCGTACGCATTTATGATACCGTCATTAGGTCCAATTATCAATTTACTACAATCAGGTAATGTTAGTCATGACGAAATTAAATTATTTGTTTCATCATTAGCGATGTCTAAATTAATAACATTATCAAGTAAAACTTTGACAACTTTTATTCAGAAATTAATTAAAAAATTAAAGTAATTATACATTTTGTAATAATGTGTCGATTACGGTTTCTTGGTCTCTTTGATTTAATGTATGTATATCTGGATGGGTCTCAAACCAATTTCTAATTACAGATTCCAACGGAATTCGTCTTACTTTAGATAATCTTTTAAACCCTTTAACTTGGGCTTTTATTTCATATGGTTTTGTGTAATAATGTAATGATTCCTCACTTTTTTCATCATCTTCAAAATCATATTCACCTGTAGTATATTGATTGTAATGTTCCAATTCATGAGCAATTAAATCATTTAACTCACCAATAATGTCGTACATCATTTTTTTAATGTTCCCATTAGGGTTATACACGATAAGAACTTCAATGGTATCTTCGTGTTTAACATAATTACCATTAACTAAAAATGTTTTCACATCTTCATTAGGTCTAATCACAAGTTCAACTGTAATATTTTTAGGTCCATTAATGAATTCATATGTCATATCATCACTAATGTCTTCAGGTAAGGCATATTCCCCATCACCTTTGGTTTTTAATACTTTAACAATATCTTTAACAATTGTTCTAATTGCTTGTCTATTCATTTTACCTTCTAATAAATTATTAACTTCATCAGTAACCACATCAATGTTTTCAATATTAACAATTCCATCAAATCCAATTCTACTTTTTAAAACTCCTTCAATATCATGTTTGATAACATTAATCATTTGTCTTGAAAAAAGTCGTATAATGTTGTTAAATTGGTCATAATCCAATATAGTTTTAATTTGTTTTAACCGACTTAAATAATCAACATCACCACCAACAATTGAAATATTCAGATAGATTACGGGCATCCAATCACCAACAACTATCTTGTTTTTAATGTCAATAATCTCATCAACAACATAATTAATGTGACCCTCCATTTTTTTAGTGGAATATGACGCATCAAAAGTAAGTCCGTCATATCCAAAGGTATTATTCTTTAATATTCGACTTATAAAACTTATATTGTATTGGTCTTCTTGTGACATTTTAACTCTTTATATACTTATAAATATATTTTATTTTTCATTTGTGAACTTAATAAATATTTTGGAAAATAAAATTATAGATAAAGGTACAAAAAAATACATTAAATGTTTAAAAATATTGACATGGAATTACTAAATACTCACCCAATAAAAAAGTCAGACCTAGGTTTTCACGGAAATCTATTCGGGGGGAAATTACTTGCTTGGTTAGACGCATCAGCCGTTGCTTACGCAATGCAATTGTGTGATACACCAAGAATGGTTACAGTGTCGATAGATAAATGTGTTTTTGAAAAACCTTCAAAGGAGGGTCAATTATTAAAGATTTTTGGGTGGCCGTCAGCTATCGGAACAACCTCAGTAACATTATATATTGAAGCTCGAGCTCACAATGTTAGGACTGGTAAACAATTTATAGTCTTAAAAACACATACTAAATTTGTTTATATTGATGAAGATGGTGCTCCGTTACCGTTGAAGGATAAGTCAATCAAACGAATTAATGATATGATTGAATTAAATAAATTAGAAACTGAAGATTCTATATAAATTGAATAGAAACTTTTAGATTCCCATCACCTTTAATTACTCTGTGGTATACACCTTCAGGGATGATGTATTGTTTACCAACTTCAAGTTGTTTAGGTAATTCATTATCTATTTGGATTCCCCAACCATTACCTTCAATAATTGTAATTAATCGGTCTTCTCTATCTCTATGCCATTTAAACTCGTCTGAGTTAGTTTGTTCACTAAAAACTCGTACTTTATTATCACCCTCTTTAATTTCGTCAAACGGTAATTCCTCGGTTTTAGATTTTTTGTTTTTAAATAACTTTAAAAGAAATAAAAACACAGTTCCTCCAGGTAATAAGAATATTCCAGCCATACCAACTTTTACCATGGTTCTTTTAAAAACACCTTTAAGTTCGTTACCAATTTTTTCACGTTCTTCTTTACTAATTGGTTCATCACTATTAACTAATTTCGTTAAATTAGAATACGCACTTTTAGCATCATCACCTGAATTTTTCAATTCTTCTAAGAATGTTTTTTTAATTGATGAACTATGTTTGGTAAAAAAATTTTTTACTTTGTTCTCAGATAACTCAGTAGATATTTGAGCAATTTCATTAATGTTATTATCCATTTCCTCAACATCAGTGTATAATGAATACGCAACAAAATCACTATTTTGAATCATACGAGTTAACACTCTATTAAGTGTTTTTTCTGCGGCATCTCTTAAATCATCGTCGTTAGGGTCTTTAATATATAGAGTAATAATTACTCTTACTGAAATATCCTCACCCCTACTCCAATTTGTGTTTTCGGGTTTAACGTATTCAACCACAAATTTAGATTCTTCCGAATCATAACCCGACAAATATTCTTGCAACTCAGTTTTAAATTTTTCAGCGGATGATACTAAAGAATCAAATATTTCAGGAACAATGGTATTAAAAAATAATTGAGTATTATACTCGTTGAACAATTGTACAAATCTACAGGTTTCACGTAATATTGAGCCAAATTTTTCATTTAGACCACCTTCACTATTAAATGTGTTAATATATACCTCAAAAGTATCTTTACTATTGTAGATATTGTATTTTAATGAAACTAACTCAACTTCAGGAGTTTTCTCAAAAGTTATGTCATACTGTTTTTTTAACCGTATTAGTGTTACTTGAATAAACTTTTCAAAATTTGTTTTAACTTTTAATTCTCTTTCGTTCATATTACCAATTTCTTGATGATTTTAGTCCCAATTTTTTTGCGTATCTCCCGACATTACAACTCCAATATCCTGCCATAGTTCTATCTTTCTTTTGGTCACAATTATGTCTCGCTCTAAATGATTTGGCTCTATCTTTATTACCATTTTTAACTCTTAAATTGGGGTCACCAAATGTAACCTTTTTTACGGTACCTTTAGGAGTTTTAACATAAACTGCGAATTTTTTTGGTCCACCTGGTGTTCTAAATGGACTACCTAATTTAACATTTTTACCACGGTGTAATGCCTCACTAATTAATTCCTCCAAATCCTCTTCATACATTGGAGCGTCCAAATAAATTTCTTCACCACTTTCAAGGATTACTTTTTTTCCTAAGTCAGATTCAACAATCCAACTGTCATCATCATTTAATGATATTAAATTTTCATTATATAGTCTTCTAACTTCATTAATTATTCTAAAATAATTTTCAGAATAAACTCTAAATACATTATCAGATAATGATATGTTATTATCTAAATGATATTTTAATTCGTTTGATATTTTAATATTTTCAGTTAACTTCATTGGTGTCTTTTTACCCCATTTTTTACCTTTACCTTTTGTCCCACATGCGGATGGTGTTGGTCTACAAGCAGGATATTTTGCTCTATCCTCACCGTCACTTCTACCACATGATTTACACGTTTTTTTACCGTTAGAGTCGGTACGACAGGTATTACAATCAACCCATCCTTGTGATTTGCCTTTACCTCCTTGTCTTGAAAACCATCCGTGTAATCCTGATTTATTTTCTTTTGAGTAATCAGTTTTAGTTCCTTCATCAATTTCGGTTTCCTCTTTCCAAATTTTACCTTGTCGACATTTAACTACCGCACCTGAGGCGTATGCCGATGGCCAAACATCGTACTTTTGTTTTGCCAATCTTGTACATCTATCATCCTTTTTTTTAGCTTCTAATAGTATCTCATGAATTATTGTTTTAATATTCATAAATATCTTTTTTATTTTAATAAATATCACTATATTTGAGATATGAAAGAAAAAACGTTATATATTCTTAGGGGTATACCAGGTGCTGGTAAAACCACATTGGCAAAGTCTATTGGTGCGGTTCATTTTGAAGCTGATATGTACTTTATGGTTGGTAAGGAATATAAATTTGATGTTACCAAATTAAAACAAGCACACGCTTGGTGTCAAGACCAAGTTAGAATCTCAATGAAGAACTCTGATAACAAAATTGGGGATTTAAGAATCGCAGTGTCCAACACATTCACACAAGAGTGGGAAATGGAACCGTATGTCGAAATGGCGAAAGAATACGGATTTAAAGTTTTCACACTTATTGTTGAAAATCGTCATGGTGGTGTTAATCAACACGAAGTACCTGAAGACAAAATTGAATTAATGAAAAACCGTTTTGAAGTAAAATTATGAAAATGTTCCGAAGATTGTTAAGTTCAGTACTACTTGTTGCAAGAATAATAGTAATGTTTAAATTTATAATGTTATCGTGGTTAACTATCTTTTATCCTACAGATTACCCATCGTCAGTATTAACTTGGTGGGTTTACTATATGATATTTGATATGTGGATGATATTAATGTTACCTTCTGAAGAAGTTCTTCCTCACGATGAAGATGAAGACTAATTTATTTAGAAAATTTTCGAAAGTAGAAATACAAACCAAAAAATAGTCCCGATATACAATACAAAACGAAGTTTGCGTAGAATAAACTTCCTGTTAAGACTATCAGATAGTATTGTACAATGTCGAAACCAAATGGATTGAAGAACATTGCCAACATAAGGAACTTTATTGAAAGGTTTCCTAAAAATATTTGTTTCCATGTTTTGATTCTTCTCATAATCATCCATATGTGTTAATTTAACTTTTATGTAATAAATAATTACGAAATTTAATATAAATTAATTGTTGAGTTATTTTGATTTATACTAATATTTATTATTATAAATAAGCAAAAGTATGAAAAAATATATAATTAACGAAAATAAACTTCGTACCGCGATACGTCAACATCTTCTTGAGCAAGAGTCAACACAAGAACCTAAAGAAGAACAAAAAAGATGTTTGACAACTAACACGGTTAACTTGGATGAAATCGTTGGATTAAATGATGGATTTAAAAATTACACTTCAAAACTTTATAAAAGAAGTGGTGGAATTAGTGGTATGGTTGATGCCTTGGACATATTAAGAACTTTAAGGTTACATCCTGATGTTAGTGATTCAGGTGAACACTTATCTTATGATTTAATGAATCACTTAAACACATTCCGTGGTAAAAACTATATGGATGAAACAACTAGTAATTGTCACAGTGCTATGGATAAAGTTATCGAACTTTATAAAGAAAACCAACATGGTGAAGAACTAGTTAAAGATATTGAGAAAGTATTAGCACACGCAGACCCGTCGTCAAGAGCTAAAGAATATTTAAAGAGATGTTTACAATTAGTAAAAGAAAAATAACCCTCTTTACTGAGGACGTTTAGGACCGTTACTGTTATGGTAACAAACTAAGGGGAGGTTTCGCTACCATCCCCTTTTTTTATTCGAGATATTTATCAATAAAAACGTTATGGAAAAAATTAAATGGTTCTTTACAGAAATCATAAACATCTATTCAACAAAAAAATCATATTTTTCAAAAAAAAGGATTGAGTCAGGAATAGCGTTTGTGATTGCACAATGGGGTATGATTTTCTTTTTATTAGAAAAACATATAAATTTGTCAATGGGTGAATTCTTATTATGGGCGGCGGCTGAGTTTGCGGTTGCTGGTTGGATGATTCACAAAATCCAAAAAGAAAAGAGTGATAACACACCTTCTTAAACTAAAAACCCCCAATCACTTGGGGGTTTTTTTATACCAAGAATTTAAGTACTTGTTCTTTGATACCTGATTGTTTAATCCCTTCTTTCATTTTTTTAGTCTGAACGAAGTTAGGTAACTTACTTAAATCTAAATCATCAATAGCTACCCA
>Ga0194041_10000777_pt1 | contig 13238 bp, 11 predicted proteins | sample JunL449m_MetaG_FD_160082 | JGI IMG/M metagenome (GOLD analysis project Ga0194041, IMG submission 160082) | Anoxic zone freshwater microbial communities from boreal shield lake in IISD Experimental Lakes Area, Ontario, Canada - Jun2016-L442-9m | ecosystem: Environmental > Aquatic > Freshwater >...
ATCTCGTGATGGCCGCCCAGTTCGCATCACCTGAGGCAATTAACTTCATGATTCGGGAAGGGCGTGGGCTCGTATGCCTCGCGCTGACTGCCCAGCGCTGTGGCGAACTTGGCCTTGCCTTGCAGTCAGCGAAGAATGAGGATCCGCTCAAGACGGCGTTCACCGTCGCAATTGACGCCCGTGATGGGATCACAACCGGGATCTCACCGGCTGAACGGGCGCACACGATTCAGGTTGCAATTGCGCCCGAGACGAGGCCTGTTGATCTGATCCACGGTGGTCATTTGTTCCCGCTTCGAGCAAAGGATGGTGGGGTACTCGAGCGAGCCGGTCATACGGAAGCATCGGTTGATTTAGCTCGGCTCGCAGGACTAAATCCATCTGGAGTGATTTGCGAGATCGTCAATGACGATGGTTCGATGGCACGAGTAACTGACCTGATCGGGTACGCCGAAAAGCACGGCCTGAAGATGATCACGATTCAGGATCTAATTGCCTATCGACGCCGCAATGATCGACTTGTCGAGCGAGTCGTCGCGACGGACCTCCCGACAATCTTCGGGGATTTCACATGCGTTGGCTATCGGTCACTAGTTGATGGCAAGCACCACATAGCGATGGTCAAGGGTGAGGTTGATGGCGCAAAGGATGTGCTCGTGCGTGTCCACTCAGAATGCCTGACGGGAGACGTTTTCCACTCGCTGCGATGCGACTGTGGCGAGCAGCTAGAGGCGGCTTTGACGATGATTTCCGCCGCAGACCAAGGCGTTCTCCTATACCTGAGCCAGGAGGGGCGAGGCATTGGCCTGCTTAACAAGTTGAGGGCTTACAAACTCCAGCAGGATGAGGGACTCGACACGGTTGAGGCGAACCTCAAGCTTGGCCTGCCTGCGGATCTACGCGACTACGGCATTGGGGCCCAAATCCTCACCGATCTAGGGCTCACCAGCATCAAGATTCTGACCAATAATCCAAAGAAGATCATTGGACTGGAAGGTCACGGCCTTTCGGTTACAGACCAGATCCCGATCGTCGCAGCGCCCAATCCTCACAATGAGGACTACCTTCGAGTCAAGCGTGAGCGGATGGGTCATACCCTTCACCATCAAGGAATCGAGTTCGATACCGATCCTGCCGGTGAGGGAACAAGCGGTGTCGAGGTAGATAGATGAGCGGCGGAAGTTACGCGCTGGTCGTCGCCCGTTTTTATCCCGAGCTTGCCGAGCGCCTTGTCGCCGGCGCGAGCAGCCAACTTGGCGAGGCTGGCGTTGATCACGAGCAGATCGAGGTATTCGATGTCCCCGGCGCCTTTGAGCTTCCATTCGTTGCGCTGCATGCCGCGGAGAGCAAGCGTTTCAGCGGGGTGATCTGTCTCGGAGCGGTCATTCGGGGAGAGACTGACCATTACGACTATGTCTGCGCGGAGGCGGCGCGAGGGATCATGGAGGTTGGCCTTCGAACCGGCGTCCCATGTGGATTTGGCGTGCTCACGGTTGACACGCTTGAGCAGGCGTTGGCGCGCAGCGGTAGCGATAAGCGCGACAGCGGAAGGCACGCTGCCGCTGCCGTTCTAGCGCAGGTTGCCGCCCTCGAGCGCCTCAGCTAGATGGCAGAAGTCCGGCAGCGCGCACCGGTAAAGCGCTGACCCCGGTATGCTGCAACGCGATGTCAAGAATCTGTCACGTATGTTCAAAGGGTCCCTCGTTCGGCAACACGCGCAGCCACTCGATGCGCGCTACCCGTCGCCGCTTCGATCCAAACCTTCAGAGGGTTCGGATCAACGACAAGGGAACACCACGACGCGTCTATGTATGCACCCGCTGCCTGAAGGCGGGCAAGGTCTCCAAGGTAGCCTGACTCCGAGGCCGGTGGCCGTAGGTGTCTGACTCGCTGGGACGGTTTACGAAGGTCATGGAGGCTGCGGTAGCGGCCCTCGAAGAACGGCGCGAGGAGATCAACGATCTCAACGTCTTTCCCGTTGCCGATGGTGACACCGGCGACAACATGTTGCTCACAGTCCGTGCCGTGACAGAGGAACTTGCCCGCCTCGACGATGAGGTCTCAGCCGGCGATCTAGACGATGTGGGGCGAACCGAAATAGTCGAGGCTGTAGCCCGAGCGGCGCTACTCGGTGCCAGGGGGAACAGCGGAGTCATCCTCTCGCAGCTGATCAGAGGGGCGGCAGAGGAACTGATCTCGCGGCACGGTAAGCCGGTAGATCCTCAGCTGCTTGCTTCGGCGATGCTGAAGGCGGCTGGACAGGCCCGTGGCTCTGTACGAGACCCGCAGGAGGGCACGATTTTGACGGTGATTGACGACATGGCGAGCGGCCTTGGCAGCGCAATCGCTGATGGTGGTGCCGGTCCGTTGCCGGATAACGTCGACGCCACAACGCAGGACACTGCGCTGGCTGATGCGCTGGCGGTAGCCGTAGTCGCAGGCGAAGCGTCGGTGGCCCGCGGGCCAGAGCTGCTTGATGTGCTGAGGGAATCGGGAGTCGTAGATGCTGGTGGCTACGGCCTGCTTGTCATCTTTGCCGCCGTCCTCGCCTGCTTGCGGGGCGAACCGACTCCGGAACTTGCCCATCAAAACGCTCCCACTGGTAGAAAGGTCAGCACAAACCACGCCTCGTCAAGCTTCCAGTACTGCGTCAACTTTGCTGTCAGTGGAACAGGTCTGGATGCTGGAATGTTGACCGGGGAGCTAGAGGCAATCGGCGACAGCGTTCTCGTTGTTGGCGACAGTTCGACAATCAGAGTCCATGTTCACACCGATAATGCTGAACAGGCAACTTCGCTGTTTGAAGGGCAAGGCACGGTTAGTCGTCTTGAGGTCGCTGACATGATCGATCAGGTCAGAGAACGTCAAGAGCGGCTAGATACTTCTACCCAAGTGCGGTCGCTCGTGTTGGCCGTTGTCGTCGGACCGGAAATTCGGGGATTGTTTGAAGCTGAGGGAGCGAGGGTAATCGAGTGCGATAAGACGCTTAATCCATCGACCAGCGAGTTGATCGATGCGATTGAGGCTGTTCCTGCTGAGCAGGTAGTCCTATTGACTGGCTCAAGCAATGTCGTGATGGCCGCCGAAGAGGCTGCGCGGATGGCAAGCAAACCCGTCGCTGTAGTCCCAACAGCAACAGTCCAGGAGGGCTTGTTTGTGTTGGTCTCCCACCAGCATGATCGCGATGCCTCTGAGAACGCAACTGAGATAACTGAAGCGCTCGCCGGTGTCCGTACTGCTGGAGTTGCTGAAGCCTCGGTGGCTGATAAGGCCGGTCGATTTAACGCCGGTGATGCGATCGGATTTATTGAGGGCGAACTCGTGCTCTGGGGGACGCCAGAGGACGTGATGGTGCAGCTCGCTGAGTTGCTTTCTGACGCTGAACTCCTGCTGGCGATCCACTCTGACGACGCCCCATTAACGGTTGATCAGCTTCGGAGGGCAACTGAGAGCTTTGAGCAGGTCGAGATTCATCGAGGGACGCATGCCGGATGGTGGTTGTTACTTGCGGTCGAGTAGTCGCTGACCGGGCTCCCGGGCAGACTTAGTAGCGATTGACCTTGGCTGCCATTGACCCGCCTTATACGTTCGCTGCGACCGAGTCTCCTAGCTTTGGTGAGATGCTCGAAGCTAGTTGGCGCTCTCCACATGCATCGAGACTGGAACTAGAGCTCAAACTCTCGGGACGTGCCGCTGCTGCTGCAGCATCGATTGGGCTGGGGGATGTTGGCGACCTGCTAGAGCATCTGCCGCACCGGCATGAGAATCGTGGAGAAGTTAAGACCGTTCAGCAACTGAAATCAGGCGAGGATGCAACCGTCGCGGTAGAGGTCCGCTCGATCGAGGCGAAGCAGTCGTGGCGGCGACGCGGTCTGACAATCACCGTCGCACGGGTCGCAGATCAAAGCGGGCCGCTTGAGGCCGTCTGGTTTAACCAACCGTGGGTAGCTCGCCAGCTTCCGGTCGGCTCAGCGGTGCTGTTGCACGGCCGTTACGAGGGGCGCGGCAGGTTCCGGGTAGCAGAACATGAATCCGGAGTATCGGCTGGCGGCGAAGGGACAACCGCTGGAATAGTCCCGGTCCATCCTGCCGCTGATGGGCTTACAGCCAAGCGCATTCGTGAATTGGTCGCAAAGCATCGCGGTAGCGCGGTCGATATTCCGGAACCGCTGCCAGCGAGGATCCTGGCTGAGCACCGTCTCCCGAACAGACAGGATGCGATTGACGCGATTCACTTTCCGGCAACGCCAGACGACTACCTAGTTGCCCGCCGCAGATTGGCCTTTGATGAACTGCTGATTATGCAGCTTGACCTGCTGATGAGGAGGATGCGACGCGAGGCTGGTAGTCCGGCACCAGCACTCCAAAGTGAATCGGAGCTGACCGATCGCTGGATCGCCTCACTTCCGTTTGAGCTAACCGGCGATCAGCAGCGAGCATTCGGTGTCGTCGCAAATGATCTTGCCCGCAATCGGCCGATGCAGAGGTTGCTGATGGGGGAGGTTGGTTCCGGGAAAACAGTGGTCGCAATTTTTGCTCTTCTGAGGGCTTATGAGTGCGGGCAGCAGGCAATGTTGATGGCTCCAACTGAGACTCTTGCGATCCAACACATGCGCAGCATCGAACGGCTGCTTGACGGACTTGTTGTGCCAATCGCGCTGCTGACGGGCTCAACCCCGGCGGCTGAGCGTAAGAGGATTCTTGCCCGTTTGGCTAGCGGTGAGCTTGCGATTGTCGTCGGCACGCACGCACTGCTCGAGTCAGACCTCGAGGTTCCGCATCTTGCCGTCTGCGTTGTCGATGAGCAGCATCGCTTTGGCGTTCGTCAACGGGAGAGATTGGCCGCTCAGCGCGGCGATCAGATTCAGCCACATGTCCTGCACATGACGGCTACGCCAATTCCAAGAACTCTGGCACTAGCTGCATACGGCGACCTTGATACGAGCGCGATTCGCGAGCTGCCGTCCGGCAGGAGCCCGATTGCCACCCACATCGTTTCCGGAGTTGCTGCAAGGTCTAGGGCCTACGAGCGCATCCATGAAGAGGTTGCTGGTGGCGGTAGAGCGTTTGTCGTATGTGCGCTGGTTGAAAACTCTGAGGTACTCGATGCCCGAGCTGCAACCGAGGAGCGTGACAGGCTGGCTGAAGGTCCACTTAAGGGACTGTCGGTTGGGTTGATGCATGGTCGAATGACCGTTGGCGAGAAGGAGTCAGTGATGTCCGAGTTTGCAAGTGGGAAACTCGATGTTCTCGTTTCAACGACGGTCATTGAGGTTGGCATTGATGTTCCAGAGGCGACGGTCATGCTCGTTGAGGACGCTGAACGGTTTGGGTTGGCCCAGCTGCACCAGCTGAGAGGTCGGGTCGGTAGGGGGACGAAGCCTGGACTCTGCCTGCTCTGTGGTTCAGCCGATGCGCGGCGCCTGCAAGCAATGGTTGACACCAACGACGGCTTTAAGCTCGCTGAACTTGATCTTGAATTGCGAGGCGAAGGGGAGATAACGGGGCTGAGGCAGTCTGGGGCGGCGACACTCAAGGCGGCACGGTTACCTGAGGACCTTGAGCTGCTTGAAGTTGCCCATGATGTCGCAGCCGAGCTACTCGCTGATGATCCTCAGCTAGTTGATCCGGCAAATGTGGTGCTCGGGCTGGAGTTGCGCCGAAGGCTGCTCGTTTCCGGCGAGGAACAGATTGCCGCCTAAGTGAATCGCAAACGATGCTCAAACTGATTGCTGGGCAATACGGTGGCCGCAAGCTAGTCACTCCCAAAGGCACTGCTACTCGGCCGACATCCGCCCGAGTTAGGGAGTCGCTGTTTTCGATGCTCGGCGAGCTAAACGGCATCTCGGTCCTTGACCTCTTTGCAGGTTCTGGGGCGCTCGGGTTGGAAGCGCTCTCTCGCGGCGCAGCCAGTGCGGTGTTCGTTGAGCGGGACCGGGCGGCAGCTGAATGCGTCCGTCAAAACATCGACACACTGGCTGCGGAGGCAAGAGTTCTAGAGCTTGACTGGAAGCGAGCAGTTAGTCAGCTCGTATCAGAGGGTCAGGTCTTTGGCCTCGTATTCCTCGATCCTCCATACGGAGATGCGTCCTTGATAGGCCCGCAGATCGCTGAACTGATCACGCCTATTCTTGAACCTGACGCACGCTTAGTGAGCGAGAGCGATGCTCGCGATCCAATCGGGATTGGACTGCCGGTCACGCGCGAACGCCGCTACGGCGATACGCTCCTCCAATTCCATGAGTTTGAGTAAGCGCACAGCCATCTGCCCCGGGTCGTATGACCCGATCACGAATGGTCACCTCGATGTGATCAGCCGTGCTTCACTGATCTTCGATCACGTGATTGTCGCGGTCGTCAACCTGCCGATCCGCAAGGGGAGCACGCTCTTCTCGGCCGAGGAGCGCGTTGAGATGGTCTCTGAAGTGACGAGCGATCTCGAGAATGTCAGTGTTGAGACCTTCTCGACACTAGTAGTCGACTTTGCCCGCGATCGCGGGGCTGCAACCATTGTCAAGGGGCTGAGAGCTATTTCAGACTTCGAATATGAGTTTGAAATGAACCAGCTCAACCGTCAGCAGGCTCCAGATATTGAGTCGGTTTATCTGATGGCATCCCCGCAATACAGTTTTGTTAGCTCAAGTGGAATCAAAGAGCTCGCAACATTTGACGGCGACATCGCCGGAATGGTGCCTCCGCTCGTCGCGGAGCGCCTTAAGGAAGAACTTTCCCGTTAGCAGGAAGACGGGGATCGGAGCCGAAAGGAACGCACATGGATGTCCTTGTTCTAATTGACAAGCTCGATGATCTTGTCCATAACGCCAAGCAGGTGCCGCTGACCGACCAGGTTCGCGTCGATAAGGAGGAGATCTACGATCTCCTTGATCAGATGCGCGCAACGATCCCTGAAGAGATTAAGCAGGCTCGCTGGATCGTTAAGGAGCGTCAGGAGATGCTTGCCGAAGCTAAGCGCGAATCAGAGCGAATTATCACCGATGCTCGTGAGCGCCAAGATCAGCTGATCGCTCAGGAAGAGGTAACGCGTGAGGCTGAACGTGCGGCAGAGGACATTGTTGAGGATGCTCATGCTCGCGAGCGTGAAATTCGACTTGGAGCCGAGGACTATGCGGACGAAGTCCTGCACAGCCTTGAGGAGAACTTGACGCGATTCATCTCGGCTGTGCAGCGTGGACGTGACCGGCTCGCCGGTCGCGATCACGAAGAAGACGCCTAGCCGCCGGTAGCGCAGTTGTCTGATCAACAATCAGCTGGCCTGCTTGATCAGCTGGCCGGTTTTGGTATGGCATTGAAGACGCTTGCAGGCGCTGGCGTTCTTGCTCCGCAGCGTCCTGACCGCGTAGCTAAGTCTGTGAGCGCGTTACGGCGCTTCGGACCTACTACTGCTGCAGCGCTTGAGTCATGGGATGCCCGTGACTCGAACCGGGTGGCCGTAATTGACGATGCCGGCGTACATTCCTACGGCGAGCTAAACCGTCGGAGCTCGGCTGTTGCCGCCGGCCTCTATCGAAGTGGATTGCGGGCTGGTGATGCTGTTGGGTTGCTCTGTCGTAATCACGCAGGTTTTATCGTCGCCCTCGGTGCGCTGGCGCGGATCGGTGCTGACACAGTCCTGCTTAACACTGGCTTTGCCGGCCCGCAGCTTGCAGATGTTGCAGACCGTGAAGGGGTTAAGACTCTGATACTTGACGAGGAGTTCCTGGCTGTTTGCTCGGAAATATCTGAGGATGTTTCGAGGATTCTCAGCTGGCAAGATGACAACGCTGATCAGCTGGAAAGCTTGGATTCGCTGGCAAGGCAGCCGGTTGGTTCACCGCCTCCTGCGCCAGAGAACCCCGGTCGCACTGTGATTTTGACCTCGGGGACGACCGGCACGCCAAAGGGTGCGAACCGTGGCAAGCCGCCGTCGCTATTAGATGGTGCAGTTCTGCTCGAGGCGATTCCGCTCAAGACTGGCGATATCTCGGTTATCTCGGCGCCGGTCTTCCACTCTTGGGGGTTTGTAAACCTCGGTTTAGGTCTGGCGCTTGGCGCAACGATCATCCTCCGGCGTCGCTTCGACCCGGCTGAAGTGGTCGTGGATCTAAATCGCTTCAATGCAAGTGTCCTAGTCGTTGTACCGGTCATGTTGAGCAGAGTTCTGGAGCTGCCGCCGGAGGCGAGTCAGGTTGCGCCAGGGGCATTGCGGATCATTGCTCTGAGCGGTTCCGCTCTACCCGGCGACTTAGCTCAGCGCGGACTCGACAAGTTCGGGCCTGTTCTCTACAACTTCTATGGGTCTACAGAGGTCGCATGGGCAACGATCGCGGGGCCAGCAGACCTGCGAGCGGCACCTGGAACAGCTGGTCGGCCGCCGCGCGGAACGGTTCTACGGTTACTTGATGAGGATGGGGTCCCCGTTCCAGATGGGGAGAGGGGAAGGATCTTCGTCGGTAACAAGATGCTCTTCGAGGGTTACACCGGTGGTGGAACGAAGGCAGTCGAGTCTGGGCTGATGGCGACTGGTGATGTTGGCACCGTTGATCCTGAGGGCCGTCTGTTCGTCGAAGGGCGGGATGACGACATGATTATTTCCGGAGGCGAAAATGTCTTCCCCGAGGAGGTTGAGAACTGCATTCTGCAGCATTCGGGCGTGCTCGAAGCTGCTGTGGTCGGCGTCGACGACGAGGAGTTTGGACAGAGGCTTCGTGCTGTTGTGGTGCTCCGCGCAGACAGCCAACTCGATGAGTCGGCATTGCGCGAGCACGTACGCGGGCATCTAGCGCGCTACAAGGTCCCACGCGAGGTCATATTTGTCGAGCAGCTTCCGCGTAACGAAACCGGCAAGGTTCTGCGCCGGTCACTCAGAGATTAAGTAGCTCGAACGCTACCCTCAGTCAATGCAATCCGAGACAGGCAAGATCGATCTCGCTGGATTGCGGATGGTTCCCGGTGACGGCCAGACCGTTGAAATAGCTGTCCCTGCAAGGCAGTTCAAATTGGGAGGCGTTGAGTACCGAGCTCAACCAGACCCGATTACCACCGCAATCTCCATTTCACGGACGGTTGGCGACGGTTGGGCATTCAAGCTCTCATTCGACTCTGTGATCCGAGGTGAATGTGCTCGCTGCCTCGAGCCCGCACAACTTCCTGTCACTGTTGTCGCGAGAGAGGTGCACCGTATGGGCGGCGGCGAAGACCTTGAAAGCCCCTATTTGCAGGACGATTTGCTTGATGTTGAGTCATGGGCGAACGACGCGCTACTGCTGGCTCTACCAGCCTCGATTATCTGCACGAAGGACTGTCGCGGCCTTTGCGATGTCTGCGGTGAAAGACTCGCTGACCTTCCTGATGATCACGCTCACGAGCGTCCGCCTGATCCGCGCTGGGAAGCGCTGCGGCGACTGGACACCTAGCAAAGGCCGTTCACTGGTAACCTGCAGGACGCAATGGCGGTACCAAAGCAAAAACAGTCGCACTCACGCACCAACAAACGGCGCTCGCAGCATCGCGCCGCCGTGCCGACTGTCCACGGATGCCCATCATGTGGTGCACCTGCCGTCCCGCATCGTGTCTGTGCAGCCTGCGGTAACTACCGCGGTCGCCAGGTACTCGGCAACGCTTAGTCGGGCTCTGATTTGACTACCGTCGCTGTTGACGCAGGCGGGGCAGACGCCGGACCACGTGAAGTTGCTGCTGGCGCCATTGATGCCGCACGCCAGGGAATCAAGGTCAAGTTATTTGGCAGCGCTGAGGAGATCGGCCCGGTTGGTGAAGGGATTGAGGTAATTGATGCCCCAGTTTCGATTGCGAAGGTCGCCGACCCTGTTGCGGCGGTCAGGGAACAGCCAGATGCCTCGATCGTTCAGGCCGCCCGTTCGGTCGCCTCGGGTGAAGCTGATGCCTTGGTATCGGGCGGTTCGACCGGCGCAGTGCTCGCTGCCGGTGTTCTCCATATCCGGCGTCAGCGTGGTGTGCATCGTCCAGCACTTGCGATCCTTGTTCCGATTCCTGGTGCACCAGTTCTGCTCCTCGATGTTGGTGCGAGTAGCGAATCACGGCCGGAGAGGCTCGTTCAGCACGCCCACATTGGTGCCGCCTTCTCTGAAGTTGTCCTAGGTATCGAGCGGCCACGTGTAGCGCTGCTCTCAAATGGTGAAGAGGCGTCGCGTGGAACTCCGGAGGTTATTGCGGCGCATCAAATACTTAGTGCCGGCACTGGCATTGACTTTGTCGGCAATGTCGAGGGACTCGGTATTGCAACTGGGGAGGCCGATGTTGTTGTTACTGATGGCTTCACCGGGAATGTTGCTCTCAAACTAATGGAGGGCGTCTCATCGGCTGTGATTGGTGCTGTAAGAGCGGCCGCTGCCTCTGACGCTCGGGCAGCAGCGGGCGCGCTGCTGATGAAGCCTGCTTTGAGCGGCCTGCGTGATCAACTCGACCCGGAGCAGCATGGCGGCGCCTATTTACTTGGATTGCGCAGCGTCGTGATAGTTCCGCACGGCCGCTTCGGCCGACGTGGAATAGCGAAAGCAATCGAACTGGCAGCTTCGGCCTCAGATGCTGATGTTGCGGGTCGCACGCACTCGGCGCTTGAGGCTGCGGGAGCGCTGCGCAGCAGCGAGTAGCTGGGCCGCTGCGCGTCCGCAGCGTCGAATAGCTTGCGACGCCATGGAACGGCAGGAAATCCTTGAAGTAGTCCGAACGCACCTAGTCGAGGAGCTTGATGTTGAGCCGGATGAGGTGGTTGAAACGACTAACTTCCGTGAGGACCTCGAGGCCGATTCGCTTGACCTCTACACGCTGCTTCAGGAGCTTGAGGATCGCTTCGGTATGAAGTTGACCGACCAGCAGGCCGCAGAGATAGAGACTGTCGGTCAAGCGATTGATGCCGTTGAAAAGTACGCGACCGGCGATAGCGAGCAGGGGCCCTGAATTCCCAGCGATCTCCAAGGGCTTGCCGAGTCACTGCCGGACGATCTGTCACGGCAGATGACTGCGCATTCGTCGTGGGCGCAGCCGCGCAGCAGCAGTTACGAGCGACTCGCTTTTGTGGGAGACAGCCTGCTCTCTCAGATCGTTACGTTGCACCTCGATCGATCGATGCAGGGCTCAGGTGTCACTCCTGGCGACATGACGCGGGTGCGAGCACAGGTTGTTGCCGACAGCACACTGAGGTCGGTTGCCGAATCGATCGGTTTGGACAGGCTGGCAGTTGCAAATGCACCAGCTCAGGAGCGGGAGAACGCCGAGCGAATTGTCGCTACGGGCAAGCCGCTTGCCTCGATGTTCGAAGCTCTGATTGCGGCGTGCTGGCAGCATTTCGGTGCGGAAAAGACGTCAGCCGCTGTGATCGACAGCCTCAGTGGTCAGATTGCAGCTGCGCAGCAGGAGCCGCTCGACGAGAAGTCAATGCTTCAAGAGCTTTTGGCGAGAGCCGGCGACGGTGTCCAATATCGTGGGGCCGCTCCAGAGGGGCCGCCACACCAACCAACCTTCGAAGTGAAGGCGGTGCTCGAGAGCGACGGCAGGGTGATCGGCCGCGGGCGTGGATCAAGCAAGAAGTCTGCCGAGCGGAAGGCTGCTGCTCAGGCACTCGAAACAATCTCCGAATGGAAACCATGACCTGATGTATCTGAAGGAGATCTCAGTCAAGGGGTTCAAGTCCTTCCCTGATCGGACGCGGCTTGAGTTTGCGCCAGGCGTCAGCGTTGTAGTCGGGCCAAATGGCTCCGGTAAGTCGAATGTCACGGACGCAGTGCTCTGGGCGATGGGCGAGCAATCTCCGCTTGCGGTTCGCGGGCAGTCGATGCAGGATGTGATCTTTGGTGGTGGAGCTGGCCGACAGGCCTCGCGCTCGGCGGAGGTTGAACTTGTGTTCGACAACAGCGACGGGTCGCTGCCGTTCCCTGCAGCTGAGGTATCGGTTATGCGGCGACTTGATCGCAACGGTGAAGGCGAATATCGCCTCAATGGTGCTCGCTGCCGGCTGACTGATGTTCTTGAGGTTCTTTCCGATAGTGGACTCGGGAAGGAAGGTCACTCGGTAATTGGCCAGGGGCGGGTTGAGCAGATCGTCACTTCAAAGCCACGCGATCGACGCCTGCTGATCGAAGAGGCGGCTGGCCTCGGGAAGCATCGAAGGCGGAGGCGTCGGGCGCAGATCAAACTTGACCGGACCCGCGACAATCTCGACAGGGCGCTGGATGTTGAACGCGAAGCAAGAACTCGCCTCAAGCCACTTAAGCGTCAGGCTGAGGCAGCCGAGATTCATGCGCGGCTGGAACGGCAGTCGCTTGAGGCACGATGGAGCATCGCGAAGGACGATCTGAGGGCACGCATTGCCGAACAGGATGCGGCTGAAAAGGTTGGTCTCGCTGCTCGCGCTGAGCGCGACCGGATTACCGTGGAAGCGGCTGCGATCGGCAAGCAGCGCGTTGAGGCGGAGGAGGCGTTGGCTGGGCTTGCTGCAAAACGTGATGACATCGCTTCACGCACCTATGCCGTGCGCGCAGCAGGCGATCGAATTGACGATCGCAGAGCCGCAGCGGAATCCGCACTTGAGTCGCTAACTCAACGAGTAGCTGCGGCTGAACAGGAGCTGGCCGCTGCGGAAGCCAGCCCTGACGACGGAGGCACGAGCGAGGCTCAGGCTGCGGCGCGAGCGGAGCTGAGTGCTGAACTTAGGCGGCTTGATGCTGAACTTGAGCGTGAGCGGGCTGGCGATCTTCAGGGTTTGGAGCAGGAAGCGATCGAGTCGGCAAAGCTGGCAGTCGCGGCCTCCGAGCAGGCATCGGTTGCCGCTGAGCAGTCGAAGGAGAACGCCTCAAAGCTCGAGAAAGCCCGCGAGGCCGAGCGTGCTGCACAGATCTCAGTTGATCAAGCTCGAAAGGCTCTCGCCGGCATTGAGCGGCAGATTGCCTCAGTTGATGAGTTTCTGCGAACAAATGCTTCCGCGCCAGACGGAACCAAGGCGCTTGCCGATGGAATCACAGTCGCGAAGGGGTTCGAAGCTGCCGTAACCACTGCGCTCGGCGGGCGTCTCGCTGCTGCCGTTGTTGACAGCCTCGGCGATGGAACCGCGCTACTTGACAGTGCTGGGGAAAACGGTGGGCTAGTGCTGGTCTCGCGACACATTGCAAAGCGAGGACTAGCCGGCGAGGCACCTGTTGCTGGCGCGAGAAACCTCGCCCAATTTGTTGAAGGTGATGATCAGCTCTGTGAGATAGCAAGGAACC
>Ga0194041_10000781_pt1 | contig 13223 bp, 8 predicted proteins | sample JunL449m_MetaG_FD_160082 | JGI IMG/M metagenome (GOLD analysis project Ga0194041, IMG submission 160082) | Anoxic zone freshwater microbial communities from boreal shield lake in IISD Experimental Lakes Area, Ontario, Canada - Jun2016-L442-9m | ecosystem: Environmental > Aquatic > Freshwater >...
CCCACGTAATTCTCTGTGAAACGTATTGGCAAAACGGTGCGCTTCGTCTCTGACACGTTGCAACATAAACAACGCTTCACTGCCCCGAGGAATAATGATTGGCTCCTGTCGACCAGGTACAAATACCTCTTCAAATTTCTTCGCTAGTGATGCAACCGGTATCTCGTCTGTGAGTCCCAGATCTGCAAGTACTTGCACAGCGACTCCCAACTGACCCTTTCCGCCGTCAACCAATAACAGCTGTGGCGGATAAGAAAACTTTGAGGGTTTGGCGCCTTCTTCGATAACTGGTGCATTACGTGAATCCACATACGCCTGGAGTCGGCGAGTCAACACCTCTTTCATTGCTGCATAATCGTCGTTGCCAATAACTTCCTTCACCGCGAATCGTCGGTATTCACGTTTATTCGGGATGCCATCTTCTAAAACCACCATTGAACCCACATAGTCCGTGCCGTGTAGATGGGCCATGTCGTAACACTCGATTCGTAATGGCGCTATCGGGAGATCAAGTAGTTGCTGCAATTCAGTCAATGCTTGACTGCGAGAGTTGTGATCTGATGCACGTCGAAGTCTGTGTCGCGCAAATTCTTCACGCGCGTTCACCGTTACGGTTTCATGTAGTTCGCGTTTATCGCCGCGTTGTGGGACTCTGATCTGTACGGAAGTGCCGCGCAGATGGGTCAACCACTCGGTGTATGTACTGGCGTCTTGGGGCATTACAGGAACAAGTACTTGAGATGGAATCCCCAATGCAGGTTCGTCGCCGTACATCTCTTCCAAGATTCGATCAACAAGACCTCCTGGTGAAAGGTCTTCCACCTTGTCAAGAATGAAACCCTTACGACCGACCACGCGCCCTTTACGGACATAAAAGACTTGCACAGCTGCTTCCAGTTCATCGTCAACCAAGCCGATGACGTCAAGATCCTCATCTCGCTCGCACACCATTTGTTGTTTCTCTAACGCACGTTCCACACCGCTCAGACGATCACGAATACGACCTGCCTTTTCGTATTCCATGTTCTTCGACGCTTCAAGCATCTCCGAGCGCAGTTGCAGCACTACAGAATCAGTATCGCCGTCCAGGAAGGCACACAGTTGTTTGACATATTCCGCATACGCCGTATCCGACACCTCTCCGACGCACGGACCAGAACACTTCTCTATATGAAACAAAAGACAAGGTTTACCCAGTTTGTTGTGTGTATTGAACTTCGATTGACTACACGTACGCACCGGAAAGGTTCGTAGCAGCAGATCCAACGTGTCACGAATAGCCCAGGCATGTGGGTACGGACCGAAATAACGAGTTCCCTTCTTTCTGACTCCACGCATCACGACGGCACGCGGCCATTCTTCATCAAGCGTCACGGCTAGAAATGGATAACTCTTATCGTCGCGCAAGCGAACGTTGAACCGAGGACGGTGTTGCTTGATGAGCGAGTACTCAAGAATCAGCGCTTCAACTTCGTTGCGGACTTCGATCCATTCAAGAGAGTGTGCCGCTGTGACCATCGCTGCAGTTCTCGGATGCAACTGAGAAACGTCTTGAAAGTAATTAGAGATACGCGAACGTAAGTTGGAAGCCTTACCAACGTAAATCACTCTGCCTAGTTCGTCCTTGAACTGATACGACCCAGGAGACGTAGGTACCGAGCCAGTCGTTGGTCGTTCAACCGTCATAGCTACTTCTTTGAAGGAGTTTTGCGTTTCGCCGCAGTGGTGGACTGAGACGCCGTCTTCTTGGCAGCAGGTTTCTTAGCTACGACCTTTTTAACTACAGCCTTAGTAGCAACAGGCTTCTTCACTGTGTCCATCGGTATTGATTTGAGACCCAACATTGGTGCTAGATAAAAACCTGTATGACTGCCAGGTACTTGGGAAACTGCCTCGGGTGTACCTTCCGCTATCACAAGTCCTCCACCGCTTCCACCTTCTGGACCAAGATCGATTAACCAATCGGCGGTCTTTATGACGTCCAAGTTGTGCTCAATCACCAACACCGTGTTTCCTTGATCAACTAATCGAGACAGCACAGTCAACAACCGCCGCACATCTTCAAAATGCAATCCTGTTGTCGGCTCATCCAGTAGATACATCGTGTGACCAGTTGAACGCTTTGCCAACTCTCCAGCGAGTTTCACGCGTTGCGCTTCTCCACCGGACAAAGTTGGAGCCGATTGCCCAAGACGGACATAGCCCAATCCAACATCTACAAGAGTTTGCATATGACGAGCGATAGTTGGCTGATTCGAAAAGAAATCCACTGCTTCTGAAATCGGCATGTCAAGAATCTCAGCAATGTTCTTTCCTTTGAATTGAATTTCAAGCGTGTCTCGGTTGTAGCGAGCACCCTTACAAACTTCACAGGGAACATATACATCTGGAAGGAAGAACATTTCGATCTTGATGGTGCCGTCTCCGGAACAAGCTTCGCAACGTCCACCTTTTACGTTGAAGCTAAAACGACCTGGTTGGTAACCACGAACCTTTGCCTCGGGAGATGCTGCAAACAACTTACGAATCGAATCAAATACACCCGTATACGTTGCGGCGTTAGAGCGTGGAGTGCGACCAATTGGTGATTGATCCATATCAATCACTTTGTCGATTGCTCCAATACCTTCGACCGTGCGGTGTTTACCTGGCGAGTCTTTGCTCTTGTAGATCTTTTGCATCATCGATGGCAACAAGATGTCACGAATCAATGTGCTCTTGCCACTGCCAGACACTCCGGTCACTGCAACGAAACAACCCAACGGAATTGACACATCTATATTTTGCAAGTTATGTTCCCGAGCCCCACGAACAGTTATTTCATAACCGCTCGGCTCGCGGCGTTTCTTGGGTACCGGAATACTCGCTTTACCTGTCAGGTATTTACCTGTGATTGAATCGGTTGCAGATCCAATTCCAGCTACGGGGCCGCTGTACACAACCCAGCCACCGTGTTCACCAGCTCCTGGACCAATGTCGACAATCCAGTCACTCTCTTTGATGGTTTCTTCGTCATGCTCAACAACTAAGACAGTATTTCCTAGGTCGCGCAGACGAATAAGGGTGTCGATCAATCGTCGATTGTCTCGTTGGTGCAGCCCGATACTTGGTTCGTCCAACACGTAGAGCGTGCCAACTAATCCGGAACCAATCTGACTTGCCAAACGAATTCTCTGAGCCTCCCCACCAGCCAACGTGCCTGCAGGCCGCGACAACGTGAGATAGTTCAGACCAACGTCAAGAAGGAATCCGAGACGAGCATTAATTTCTTTTGTGATTCGCTCAGCAATGATCAAATCACGGTTGTTAAGCACCAGCCCTGATAAAAACTCAGACGAGTCAGCGATTGACATGTCACAAACATCTGCAATGTGCTTGTCATTAATAGTGACCGCCAATGTTGCAGGTCGTAAACGAGCACCCTCACATGCCGGACATGGCACCTGACGCATATATGTCTCAAACTGCTCGCGGGTGTAGTCGCTCTCGGCTTCGACATGTCGACGCTTGATCCATGGGATTACACCTTCATACGACGTACTGAACTGCCGAACTTTGCCGAACCTGTTCTTGTACTTCACCTGCATAGCTCCGGCTTTGCCGTGTAGAACTAACTTCTGACTCTTCGCAGACAATTTTGCGAAAGGCTTATCAAGATCAATGTCTTCTTGTTCGGCCAATGACACCAACATGCGATGAAAATACTGAGTGTGGGCAGTACGCCACGGTGACAAAGCACCTTCACGAAGCGACATTGACATGTCAGGAATAACGAGATCAGGGTCTACTTCAAATTTTGTCCCAAGACCCTCGCAATTATCACACGCCCCGAATGGTGAGTTGAAAGAGAAATTTCGTGGTGCAGGTTCGTCGTAACTGGCGCCACACTTTGGGCAACCCACATGCTGACTAAAGGTGAGAATCTCCCCCTCTTCGCCGCCCTTGGCAACCAACTCAACTCCAGCAACACCGTCAGCAAGTCGAAGCGCAGTTTCTAACGAGTCAGTGAGGCGGCGCGTAATGTCGTCGCGTCGAACAAGGCGGTCAACAATGATGTCAATCGAGTGATTCTCATAGCGAGCCAACTTTTCACCTGATGCCAGGAACTCAGCAATGTCACGCACTTCACCGTCGATGCGCGCACGAACATAGCCCTGACCAGCGAGGTCAGCCAACAACGTGTCGTACTCTCCCTTACGGCCGCGAACAACAGGCGCCAAGACTTGGAACCTGGTGCCCTCTTCAAGGGTCATAATGCGATCAACTATTTGCTGCGGCGTCTGACGTTCTAAACGAGTTCCGTCGTTCGGACAGTGTTGAATACCAATACGTGCATACAACAAGCGCAAGTAGTCATAAATCTCAGTGATGGTGCCAACAGTTGAACGCGGGTTACGGCTGGCTGATTTCTGGTCGATGGAAATCGCCGGAGACAGTCCTTCAATCAAGTCAACATCGGGCTTGTCCATCTGGCCCAAAAATTGACGCGCATACGCAGAGAGACTTTCAACGTAGCGACGTTGACCCTCTGCATAAATAGTGTCAAACGCCAGAGAGCTCTTACCGCTTCCCGACAAGCCAGTGAACACGATGAGTTTGTCGCGTGGCAGTTCGATGCTGACGTTTTTGAGGTTGTGTTCGCGGGCACCGCGCACGACGATTTGGTCAGCCATATACCAAGGTTACCGAACGCCTATCGAGCGTCACGAAGTTCGCGACGTAAATCGTTTATCTCGTCGCGCAATCGAGCCGCGTATTCGAACTTCAGGTCAGTGGCGGCCTCGTGCATCTCTTCTTCCAGAGTCTGAATCAATCGGCCAAGTTCCTGTTGAGGCAGTGACTTCAAATCATGCTTCACCTTGTCACGCTCATGTTGACGGCGACCACCCTTACCAGGCAATGCCGAGTCCTCACCGAACCCATTGAGGAACGAAAGGATGTCTCCCACTGCTTTGCGAATTGTCTGAGGCTCAATGCCGTGTTCCAAGTTGTACGCAATTTGGGTCTCTCGACGGCGCTTCGTTTCCCCGATTGCGCGTTCCATCGACGGCGTGATCTTGTCGGCATACATGATCACCTGACCCGAGACATTTCGAGCAGCGCGTCCAATCATCTGAATCAGAGCTGTCTCGCTACGAAGGAACCCTTCTTTATCCGCGTCAAGAATCGCAACGAGCGAGACTTCAGGAAGATCGAGACCTTCGCGCAGCAGGTTGATACCAATCAACACGTCAAATTCACCTAATCGAAGAGAACGAAGAATTTCAATCCGCTGCATCGTGTCGATATTGGAATGCAAGTAGCGCACTCGGAGCCCTTGTTCCAACAGATAATCAGTGAGATCTTCCGACATCTTCTTGGTCAACGTGGTCACAAGAATACGATCGCCATTTTCGATCCGACCACGAACCATTTCAATCAAATCGTCAATCTGACCTTTGGTCGGGCGAACAATCACTTCAGGATCCACAAGCCCAGTCGGCCGCACGATCTGGTCCACAACTCGGTCACTGTGGTTCAACTCAAAAGGCGCTGGTGTGGCCGACATGAATATGCATTGATTAATGCGTTCCATCGTTTCTTCAAATTGCAATGGCCTGTTGTCGCGCGCACTCGGCAAACGGAATCCATGTTCAACCAACGTGTTCTTGCGACTCCTGTCACCGGCGTACTGTGCATGCAGTTGTGGAATCGCCACGTGACTTTCATCGATGATGAGCAAATAGTCCTTCGGGAAATAGTCAAGCAACGTAAATGGGGGTTCGCCTGGCTGGCGATCATCAATATGCATGGAGTAGTTCTCGATGCCATTGCAATATCCCATTTCCTGCATCATCTCGAGGTCATAACTGGTTCGCATCCGCAACCGTTGCGCCTCCAACAACTTGCCCTGCGATTCAAACATTGCCAGTTGCTCTTGCAGTTCCTTTTCAATTCCCAATACAGCTCTACGCATTCGAGCGTCACCCGTCACGTAGTGGGTCGCCGGAAAGATGACAATTTCGCTCGGCTCTGACAAAGTTTCTCCCGTCAATGGGTCAATCATTGTGATGCGGTCGATGGTGTCGCCAAACATTTCAATTCGGGCTACGGATTCTTCGTACGCAGCGTGAACTTCTACCGTGTCCCCACGTACTCGGAAGTTTCCGCGCCCGAGTGTCATATCGTTTCGTCCATATTGAAGATCAACAAGACGCCGCAACATGCTGCGTTGGTCGTAATCAACACCAACATGCAATTCCAGGAGTTGCCCGCGATATTCCTCAGGGTCTCCCATTCCGTAGATACAAGAAACACTGGCAACAACAATCGTGTCTCTGCGAGTCAGTAACGCCGCTGTAGCCGAATGGCGCAAGCGATCGATTTCATCGTTGATGGAAGAGTCTTTCTCAATGAAGGTATCGCTCGACGGAATATATGCTTCCGGTTGGTAGTAGTCGTAGTAGCTAACAAAAAACTCGACACGGTTGTGTGGAAAGAACTCACGCATTTCCTGTGCCAATTGAGCAGCCAAACTCTTATTGGGAGCAAGAATCAAAGTAGGGCGCTGCGTGGCTTCAATAGTCCAAGCGATAGTGGCTGATTTTCCCGAACCAGTGATTCCGAGAAGAGTTTGAAATCTGTCGCCTGTGTTTATGCCTTCAGTGAGGCCTGCAATTGCCTTCGGTTGATCTCCCGCGGGTTGGAAAGCAGAAACAACCTGAAAATCGGGCACAGAATCAGCGTACTTCCCTGTCGTTACGAGACAGGTACGCGTTCTCCGGCATCGTCAGCAGCTGGCGGCAAACCAAGTGCCCACTGCCACACATCTTCCACCTGGTTGCTCAAGGTGGTCATATCGCCAGAATTGTCAATAACTTTGTCGGCAATTGCACGGCGTTCTTCGCGCGTAGCTTGCTTAGCAATCCGGGCCCGTGCATCATCTTCGGCCATTGATCGGAATTCCACCAAACGAGACACTGCAAGTTCAACGGGAATGTCCACCACCACAACACCACATAGTCCTGCGCGCGGATTCTCTGTCAGCAGCGGAATGTCCAGAACCACGACATTGTCCGTCGACCGCTGGGCAGTCAAACGAGCGTCCATCTCCTTCGCAATCGCAGGATGCACGATCTTGTTGAGATCTTTCAAAGCATCTGGGTCTGAGAAAGCAATCGTTGCCAACGCTGCCCGATCTAAGGCACCATTGGCATCGATTATTGAAGACCCAAATTTGTCAGACAGCAATGCAAGCAACGGCGCACCGGGCGCTTGAAGCTCTCTGGCAATTGCATCCGCATCGATAATGACGGCTCCGCGAGCTGCAAGCAGCGCAGAGACCGTTGATTTACCAGATCCAATTCCGCCGGTGAGGCCAATCAGAATCATCGGGTGACCGAGGAAATTTCCTAGTCAGCCTCAGGAGCAGCTACTGCATCAGGAGCTGAATCAGCTGCAGGTGCTTCGGCTGCAGGTACTGCACCCTCTTCGCCTGGCTGGCCATATTCCTTGTAGTACTCAGCCCATGCAGCTTCACGCTCGGTGTCATCTCCACCGATCCAGTTTCCGTTCTCGTCAACTTCGAACTGACCTTGGTACTCAGCTGCAAGCTCGCCACCCTCAGCTGCCTGCTTGACGGAGATAGAAATACGACGACGTGCAAGGTCGAGATCAATGATCTTGACCCACAACTCTTCACCTGGTGTTACTACTTGTTCAGCGGACTCAACGTGATGTGTTGACAACTCTGAAATGTGAACGAGTCCTTCGATTCCGTCGCCCACTTGAACGAAGGCACCGAATGGAACGATCTTTGTGATGCGACCGTACACAAGCTGACCAACTTCGTGGCTTCCGGCAAATTCTTGCCATGGATCTTGCTGTGTTGCTTTCAACGACAAGCTGATGCGCTCGCGGCTGAAGTCAACTTCAAGAACTTGAACTGTGACTTCGTCACCGATGTTCACAACTTGCGATGGGTGCTCAACGTGCTTCCATGAAAGTTCTGACACGTGGATGAGGCCGTCCATGCCGCCGAGATCAACGAACGCACCAAAGGCGACAACAGATGAAATCTTTCCTGTGCGGATCTCGCCCGGCTTGAGGTTTGTAAGGAAATCGTCGCGAGTCTCTTTTTGATTCTCTTCAAGGAATGCACGACGTGACAGCACAACGTTGTTGCGATTGCGGTCGAGTTCGATGATTTTTGCATCAATTGGTTGTCCCATGTATGGGGCAAGATCGCGAACACGACGAAGTTCTACGAGTGATGCAGGAAGGAATCCGCGAAGTCCGATGTCGACAATGAGTCCACCCTTGACAACTTCGATGACAGTTCCGTGAACGACTCCGTCTTCTTCCTTCTTCTTCTCAATGTCGGCCCAAGCCTTTTCGTATTGAGCACGCTTCTTTGAAAGAACGAGACGACCCTCTTTGTCTTCAAGTGTGAGGATGAGAGCTTCAATGCTTTCGCCGAGCTTTACAACGTCGTGCGGGTTGACATCATTCTTAATCGCCAATTCGCGAGTTGGGATAACACCTTCGGTCTTGTAACCAACATCGAGCAACACGCCATCACGATCAATCTTGACAACTATTCCGGTAATGAGTTGTCCGTCTTTCAGTTCAACCATGGTGCCTTCGATGGCTTCGGCGAAACTTGGAATATCACGTTCTGTGATTTGTCGTGGTGTGTAATTGTTTTCCGCGTCAAAGGTGCCCATGGCTGCGGAAGTGTTGTTGGTATCGGACAAGGAATTGATCTTTCGAAAATGATAGGTAGGAATATCGGTGAGCCTGCCTTAGCAAGCACCTTCCCTTTGGAAAGGCGAAGCAAACGCTATCACCAGATACTCCGGAGTCTCCAAGGACGGCGTTGCCTCGCCATACGATCCTGGCTCGACACTGAATATCTCCCGCACGTTCATCTGGGCTTTTTCCAGCATTAATCGCAGCTCGCGGGGTGTGTAACAGCCTGTCCAGAGGTCTACCTCCATCACATCGCCGTTCTGATTGCGGACTTCGGTCAATTCATGGGACACGCCATTGTCAGCGTCGAATTGAGCTGCCTCGAAATACTTCACGGCGAAATAGGCATTGAAGGCAGATAACGCCAGGACTCCACTTGGCTTGAGCGCCCGACGGATACCAGTCAGGACATCCATGTCGTGGCCTCCAGCGGTCATCAGACCGAAGGCCCCCTGACATAAACAAATCACCGCATCGAACTCGCCGTCAAACGACATAGCTCGTGCATCCATTCGTTCGAATGTTGATCCGGCCGGTGCATTCGTTTTTGCCAAATCAATAAAGGTCTGACTGATATCGACTCCGTGGACCTCAATTCCCCGCCGTGCTAACTCGTGTGCATGACGACCAGGCCCGCAACCGACATCTAACACTCGACTTCCGACGCGCAGATTCAGAAGTCGAATTACGGCATCGATCTCGTTGATAGTGCCTTTGGTAAATGAGTAGCGCAAATATGCAGAACCCATGTGATCTGCAATTGGTTCGAACCAATGCTCTCCAATTGCTTCATCAGCCATCAGAGAACAATCAACCTTTTGCTGCAGCCCACGTAGCACCCCACGCCGCGTGCACTTCAAACGGAACACTCAAATCCGCAGCGCCACGCATTGTGTCAAGCACGAGGGGGCCAACAACTTCGCGTTCGCTTTCAATCACTTCAACAATTACTTCGTCATGCACTTGCAGAACTATCCGCGATTGAAATTTTCCCTTTTCAAGAAGCGCATCGATCCTGACGAGAGCGATTTTGAAAATGTCGGCAGCGAGACCTTGGATTGCAGCATTCATTGCCTGGCGCTCACCTGCTTGACGAACGCGGAAATTGTCGCTCAATAGTTCGGGTATTTGTCTACGACGGCCAAACAATGTCTCGGTGTACCCAGTTTGACGCGCGGTGTGAATTGCATCGTCCATGTATTGCTTCACATTTGGAAATGCCACAAAGTAGGCATTCAAAATTCCCGACGCCTCGTCGACCCCGATTGCTAGTCGCTGGCTTAACCCGTACGCCTCCATGCCATAAGCCAGCCCATAAGAGACCATCTTTGCTTTTGACCGCTGATCATGAGTTACGTCTTCTGCCTTCACGCCAAACACGCGCGCTGCCGTTGCTTGATGGATATCTTGCCCTGCGGCAAATGCACCTACGAGGCCAGGATCATTCGCTAAGTGCGCAATGCATCGAAGTTCGATTTGGTTGTAATCCGCTACAAGCAAAGAACTTCCCTCTTTGGCTACAAAGGCTGTGCGAAAGACGCGACCTTCATCTGTACGCACCGGAATGTTGTGTAAGTTCGGCTTATCGCTGCTGAGACGACCAGTTCGAGCAACTGTTTGATTAAACGTCGCGTGGATTCGACTGTCTGGCGCAACCTCACCTAGAAGACCTTCGCCGTATGTTGATCGAAGCTTTTCTACTTCTCGATAACGAAGTAGCGGGTCAATAAATTCTGGCCACTGGTCGCGAATCTTTTCAAGTGTCGCTGCGTCAGTACTAAAACCGGTCTTGGTTTTCTTGCCTGGTGATAAACCGTGTTCGGTGTACAAAATTTCGCGCAACTGTGTTGGTGAATTCAGATTGAAAGTGCGACCCGCGATGCCGTGGAGAGCCTGAGTTAGCTCCACTGTTTCAGCTGTAAGGCGATCACGAATACTTTCTAAAGCTTTTCGATCAACCGCGATACCAATATGTTCCATTTTTGCCAGGACACGCACCAATGGATTCTCAATGTCGGCATACAAAGATTCATTATGAATTGACCCCAACTGCTGGGTGATCACAGGCGCTATCAGTGATGTGAAGAACGCCTCTTCTGCACAAGCCCTCACGGAATCATCAGCACCACCGAAATCAAACTGACCGTCGGACTCTGTAGACGTTGTCGGCTCACGACCTAATACATCTGCAGACACCGCAGCTAGTGAATAACTGGAGCGAGAAGGATTAACCAGATACGAAGCTATTGCAGTATCGAGCGATAGGTACTGAAGATCAACGGAATCTCTGAGCAATGCGCGCATCAATGGTTTCGCATCGTGACAGATAATCGGAGTCCCTGCATTCAGAACACTGATGACATCACTGTTGAGCAGGAAATCTCGCGGAACGTACAACACTGAACCAGAAGCTTTGTCAGTCACCACAGCCAACCCAGAAACCGCTGAGCGACCTGGTTCGCCATCAAAGTGCGGAGCGACGACTAACGAAACCAATTTGCTCAGAATCATGACGACTTGATTGACAGAATCTGCAATCGTGACGTGGCCCAAGATTTCGTTCGACTCAGGGACCACTATGCCTGCAACAACAGGTGCCGCTTCGCCTCGTGTTTCCCAATTCAATGACTTGGCAACATCGGAAAGACGCTTAGACATTGTCTTGAATTCCAAGAACTCAAACATGCGTGCAGCACCAGCCAGATCTGGATGTGGAGCCAATTCAGACAGATTCACTTCAAGTGGAACATCGCGACGCAAAATCATCATGCCTGCATTGCGCTTAACACGCTCACCATGTTCAATTAAGCCCGCTTTGAGTTTCGGTGTTTGAGCCTCAGCAGCAGCAACAACTCCGTCAATATCACCATATTGATTAATCAGTTTCGCTGCGGTCTTCTCGCCCACTCCTGGGATTCCTGCCAAGTTGTCACTTGGATCACCGCGCAAAGCTGCATAATCGGCGTATTGCGCAGGGGTTACGCCAGTGCGCTCAAGAATTCCTGCTTCGTTGTACAAGGCGTAATCACTAACGCCTCTCTTGTTATACAAAACCCGAATGTGGGGGTCGCGTACCAATTGATAACTATCACGGTCACCCGTAACGACAATGAGGTCATTGCCGGAGCGTTCAGCATGTTCAGCAACTGTTGCTATGAGATCATCGCCCTCGAAACCGGCCTTTTCCCACCAGACAACACCGAGCACATCAAGAAGTTCCCGAATCATTCCCAATTGTTGAATCAGAATATCTGGCGCTTTTTCACGCTGCGCTTTGTACTCGGGCATAGCTTCGTGTCGAAACGTCGGCTCTGGCCTGTCAAAAACAACTACAACGCCGTCTGGTTTATGGTCGCGCATCAATGTCAACAACATTGTGGTGAAGCCGTACACGGCATTTGTCACTTGACCACTTGCATTGGCCATATCTTCCGGCAATGCATAGAAGGCGCGATACGCCAATGAGTTGCCATCAAGCGCCATGATCAACATGGTGAAGATCCCATAACTATTCTGGACGCAGTTCGCCTGCGATCACCATGTCAGCGACTGCCTTCATGGTGGCTCGATGATTCATAGCGCCACGTTGAATAAAGCCATACGCATCAGATTCAGACATCGAGCATTGGTCAATGAGGATGCCCTTGGCGCGGTCAATCGATTTACGAGTTTCCAATTGCTCTTCGAGAGCGTCCACTTCGCCATTCAATGCCTGCATCTCACGAAAACGAGCAATTGCAACTTCAATCGCAGGTACGAGATCCGTTTTCTGAAATGGCTTCACAAGATACGCAAGTGCTCCAGCATCGCGCGCCTGTTCAATCACTTCACGCTGACTAAATGCTGTGAGTACCAAAACACCACAAATGCGATCTTTTGTTATTAAACGCGCAGCTTCAATACCATCCATGCCGGGCATCTTGATATCGAGGATCGCAAGATCAGGTCGAAGTTCGCGCACAAGGTCGACTGCTTTATCGCCGCGCCCTGTTTCACCAACTACCTCGTAACCCTCTTCTTCAAGGGTTTCTTTTAGGTCAAGACGGATGATGGCCTCGTCTTCAGCAATGACTACTCGAATACTCATGCACTTGGCTCCTTCATACGGTCTAGAAGACTATTCATACGGCGCTCAAGATCAGCTAGTTCAGCAATGATCTGCTGATGGTGGCGCTGAATAACGTCGGCGTGCTTCTTCGCCTCGCGATATTCAAAAGCAGCTGCTGGCGTTTCGGACACGAGTGCACGTAGTGACTTTTCATCAGCATCATCAACAACATGACTCATCTGGTCTTGGACGACTCGAAGCTCTTCTGTGAGTTCTCTCATTCGAGCTGACACTTGGGACAAACGGCGTTGAACTAGTCGATGTCCCATACACCTTCAGTGTATGGATTGCCTGGGTGCCCGAGGTGGGACTCGAACCCACACGCCCTTTCGAGCAACGGATTTTGAGTCCGTCGCGTCTGCCATTCCGCCACTCGGGCCAGGAT
>Ga0194041_10000783_pt1 | contig 13222 bp, 10 predicted proteins | sample JunL449m_MetaG_FD_160082 | JGI IMG/M metagenome (GOLD analysis project Ga0194041, IMG submission 160082) | Anoxic zone freshwater microbial communities from boreal shield lake in IISD Experimental Lakes Area, Ontario, Canada - Jun2016-L442-9m | ecosystem: Environmental > Aquatic > Freshwater >...
CAAGCGAACTGCCAATATCAATGATTTATCATCCGATATTGATTGGGCGCGATCGCGAAATATCACCGCCGATCGTTATGCCTCGGCTATCAATTCAAGTGGACGCCGATCGTTAGCCCCCGTCGCCGACGTGGCCAAGGTCATGGGCGATGTTCAGATGTTGAAGCGCAAACGCGGAGTCATTGACCTTGATGATTTACTCTCACTCACTATTGATGCGATGCGTGACGACAACAATTTCGCCAACATCGTGCATTGGAAAATTCGTCATCTCTTTGTTGACGAAGCCCAAGACTTAAACCCGCTACAACTCGCAGTGCTCGATCAATGGCGCACCGGACGCGATGACCTCACTCTTGTTGGCGACCCGTCGCAGTCGATCTACGGCTTTAATGGCGCTGATCCATCAGTGCTGACCGCCCTCGAACAGCGTTTTCCTGGAATTGAAGTCATTCGACTTTCTGCGAACTATCGCTGCACACCACAGGTTGTTCAAGCAGGACTTCGAGCGCTTTCGCATTTACCTACCGATCCTCCGCAACTCTTCTCAACGCGCCCCGACGGTTCGCCAGTTCAGATCTACGGATTCGATGACGAAAAAGCCGAAGCCAATGGTGTTGCCCAAATCATCGAATCATGGCGCACACCCACTTCACGTTGGCGCGACTTTGCAATATTGGCTCGTACCAATGCTCAATTAGCTCCACTTCGCGATGCACTTACTGCTCACAATATTCCGACACGCATCGTGGGCTCAATGGCAGCCGATCCGGTACAACGAGCAACTCGCGAAGTTGGTGAGTTGCCAAGTTCGATCCGAATCGCAACATGGTCACGCGATGCCCGTGCTCCTTCGGCAGAAGATTCGACTGAAGCTGAGGAAGATCTCATCGCACGACGGCGCGTGGCAGATGTAGTTGATGAGTTTTTGTCCGAAGGTGGCGGCGATGGTCGAACATTTTTGGCTTGGGTGCGCGCCAACCGTCCATTCGAGGACGAGCGATACCAAGATTCAGTTGAACTACTGACTTTTCATGGTGCTAAGGGGCGCGAGTGGGACAACGTTGTGTTGGCGGGGTGCGAACAAGGACTCATTCCGCACTCATCAGCCAAGACGACAGCAGAAACCGCCGAAGAAATTCGTTTGGCCTATGTTGCCATGACACGCGCTGCTGATCGCTTGGCATTGACTCATGCCCACTCGCGTCGGGGGCGTTCACGGACACGCAGTCCATTCGTTGATGGCGTCGATGCAGTTATTGAAGTTGCTCCACCATCGTCCGACTATGTGCGAGACCAAACACTGCGTCGTCAAGAACTTGAACCACATGATTTTGTTTATGACGAACTGTTACTATGGCGCACCAACGCTGGTCGGGTCGCAAACCTTGACCCCATGATCTTTTGTTCGGATGAAGTTCTTCGACGAATCGCTCGGACACGTCCAACCAGCATCGAAGAACTTTCGGCTATCGAAGGGTTCGGCCAATCAATGGCTCTGCGTGTCGGTCAGCGAATTTTGACAGCTGTACAACGCGGCATTGAACAAAAACCGCATTAACTAATCGCGTGTTTGACGATCAAGATTCAGCGCAGCAAACTTTTCGGCCTTGACCGAAATAAATGTGCCAATTGCTTGCGCACATAAACGATCGCCGGCATAAATTTCACCCGAAGTCATGATCTTGCGACCGTTGATACCGTCAAATCGACCAGTGACTTTTAATGGTTGATGCAATGGCGTTGGCGATCGATAGGTCACTTCAAGACGACCCGTCATTCCGGGAGCGCCAGATAAGGCCTGTGCAAAACCCAACACCTCATCAAAGATTGCGGCGATTAAGCCACCATGCAAACAACCTGGCGGGCCTTCGTACGCATCACCGTAAGTAACAGTCGCAATGATTTCGCTCGGATTACTTTCAAGTTCGATCAGTCCAGCCAAACCATTAAGCGGTCCGGTCACTGGACTGTGGCTAATGAACCCGTGTGTTGCACCGCCAACTGCGCCTTCGGCACTTGCGTGATACGAACGTCCGTGTGGACCAGGTTCAAGCAACCCCGCGGCTTGTTCTAGCAAGTCAGCAGCTTGAGCAAATACATCGGCGTGCGCAGTTGATGTTGCCGAATGTTGCAGAACTTCGCGAGTCGCATTAGCTAAACGAAGGCGCGGATTATTTGGGTCGTACATTGCTACGCGATGGCGTGGCAAGGCCAATGGCGACGGGATGGTTGAATCGTCAGGGTTTGACCACACTGAACGTTCAGATTCGGGGTTGATTTCTTCAGGCATCAATATCCACCAATACAGGAGCGTGGTCGCTCGGCTTTTCACCTTTTCGCGCCTGGCGATCAACAATTGTCCAGCGTGATTTCGCAGCAACCGACGCCGTTGCCATGATTAAGTCAATACGCATTCCTTTGTTTTGATTGAAACCACCAGCGCGGTAATCCCACCAAGAGAACAATTTGTCGTCGGGATGATGTTGACGAAAAACGTCAACCATTCCCCACGATTCAAGGTCGCTTAGCACTTGACGTTCGGCCTCACTGACATGAGTTGCCCCAACAAAGTCGGCGGGGTTGTACACATCAATGTCTTCGGGAGCGATGTTGTAGTCGCCGGTGACGACGACGGCATCTGAAGAAGAGGTATCGGCGTTGAGATGAGCGATCAATCGCTTCATCCATGCCAACTTGTATTGGTAATGGTCGTTTTCAAGTTCGCGCCCATTAGGTACATACACCGAGCTCACTCGGATACCCCCGCATGTTGCGGTCACCAAACGTGCTTCAGCATCTAGTGGCTGACCATCGGCAAAATTGCGGACAGGATTTTCGAGACCGACTTTGCTCAAAATTGCGACGCCATTCCACTGACCTTGCCCATGATGAATAGATTCGTAACCCATCTCAGCAAAATGCTCAGTCGGAAACGCGTCTTCGGCAAGTTTAGTTTCTTGCATGCACACGACATCTGGCTGCACATCGAGTAACCATTCATCGACACGCGGCATACGAGCCCGTAATGAGTTGACGTTCCAGGTAGCGAGGCGCACAAGAGTACCGTAGGCGATCAGTGACCCTCAAGTCACTTGCGGCGAGGAGCAGCTTTAACTGGAGTCTTGGCCGAAACCTTTTTAGCAACAGCCTTTTTCGCGGGTGCCGCTTTCTTAGCTGGGGCCGCCTTTTTGACCGGTGTTACTTTTTTGACAGGAGCAGCTTTCTTCAGCGGCGCAGCCTTCTTGATGGGGGCTGCTTTCTTAACTGGGACTGCTTTTTTCACAGGGGCAGCCTTCTTCACAGGCACAACTTTCTTGGCGGGCGCGGCTTTCTTGCCAACAGTTTTTTTCTTTACCTTTGACGCAACCTCTGAGACCGTCTTAGACGTCGGAACAAGATCAATACTGCGTCGACCCGCAATGATCTCGACGATCTCAAGAGTCACGCTGTCGCCAAGTTGCATCACTTCTCGGGCCGAACGAGGCGGTGGACTTCCGAGAAGACGCAATGGTACGTAGCCACGCACATCACCAATCGTGACATAGGCACCGTGCGACGAATAACTCTCAACAACACCGACGACTATCGAGCCAACGTTATTTTTTTCAACAAATTGCAAGAACGGCAAAATGTCATTCACCGATTTAGAACTTTCAACTTTCTTGGCCGGAAGTTTTGCGCCCGGTGGCAATGACTTCGGCACTGGCATCGGCTTCATCGCCTCGGCACTCACCTTGACCTTGGCAACACCTTTGCTGGGCTTGTCAGAAGAAGGCAGAGATTCGCGAATCGCGCGACGACTCTTTTCACCACGAACTGGGGTGCGGTTCACAAACACCCACCCGACGTTCGGAACAGGTTTGCCGCCAATTAATCGACCTTCATCAAATAGCCACTCATACTGACCGTGAAACTCTTGATAGCTGTCGTTCGACAAAATCGAGGCCCCGACTTTTTGGGCGATGCTCAACACAAATCCGTCACCGCGACCAACTGTGCCCGCCGGCGGTGTGACGAGTTCGTTATGTTCGACCGCCTTGTCAAATGCTGTCGCTTCTTTCGGGTCAATGCGATGTCCAAATGTTGCATCAACAATCACCGTGATCACCGCTTTGGGATGATCTTGAATAAACGCCATCACAGCATCGTTCAACTGCTTCAGGCTGGGCTTCGAACGTCCCTCAGTGGCAATGTTCGAACCATCCACAATGACGTGTTTTGGGGCGGCTGGCTTAGGTGGCATATCCCTTCTAGTGAACCACTAATAAGGCTCGCAGGTGGGGATAGCCCTACGATCTGAGGTGTGACTCGTACGACGACTATTTCGGCTGTTTTCTGGGATTTTGGCGGGGTAATCCTGAGTAGCCCATTTGCGGCTTTTAACCGCTTTGAGACCATTCAAGGACTCCCCCTCGACACCATTCGGACCATCAACGCCACCAACCCCGACGACAACGCCTGGGCGCATTTTGAGCGCAGCGATATCTCGGCGGCCGAGTTCGACCAGGCGTTCGCCAATGATGCGGTGGCTATGGGTTTTGACATTCGGGGTTATGACGTGTTGGCACTTTTGAAGGGCGAGATTCGACCCGAAATGGTGCATGCGCTCGACCTCGTGAAAGCGGCCGGATTCAAAACAGCCTGTCTCACGAACAATATGGTGGGCGGCGATGGCATCACCGACCGTCCCGAAAACAGTCGTGAAGCCGAAATCGACCTCATCATGGAACGCTTTGATGCAGTCGTCGAAAGTTCAAAAGTTGGTTGCCGTAAACCCGAAACTCGGTTTTACGAAATCGCCTGCGAGTTACTCAATGTCGTGCCGACACAATGCGTGTTTTTAGATGACCTCGGGATCAACCTCAAACCAGCCGCAGCAATGGGAATGCAGACCATCAAAGTCTTGGGCGCCGACAAAGCCATCAACGAACTCGAAGCAATTCTCGGAATCGAACTTCGCTAGTGATTCTGGTGTCGTTTTCTTTGGCATTGCCAAAGAAAACGACACCAGATTCGCGGGTAACTCAGAGGCCTTGGAAGGTTTCTTCCATGAGATCGGCGAGTTCTTGATCGTGAACTGTCTTTGAACCAGTTGCCGGGCTTCCGCTTTCAACACGCGCCACTCGACGCAAGTCGTAACCCTGCTCTTTGACTCGCCAGAATCGATGCTCAACGAATGTCCAAGCGCCCATATTGAGCGGTTCTTCTTGTAGCCACACAACTTCTTTAGCGTTCGGGTAATGCTTGAGGACGTCCATCATCTGCTCGATGGGGAATGGATACAACTGTTCAACTCGAACGATCGCTGCCGCGGCATTGCGCTTGTTGCGTTCTGCGAATGCATCCCAGGCAACTTTTCCTGAACAGAACACCACGCGCTTCACGCTCGCGGCATCAGTCACGAATGGATCGTCGAGTACTTCTTGGAAAGAAGTGCCAGGCTCAAGATCGGAGATCTTTGAGCGAACTTCCTTCATGCGCAATGGTGCCTTAGGCGTAAAGATCACCAAAGGCTTGCGAACCTCGCGATGCATCTGGCGACGCAACACGTGGAAAAACTGCGCTGCTGTCGTGGCGTTCACAACTTGAATGTTGTCTTCAGCGCACAAAGTCAAGAACCGTTCGATACGTGCCGAGCTGTGCTCTGGTCCCTGACCTTCGTAACCATGTGGCAACAACATGACGAGAGCATTGTGTTGCCCCCACTTGTCTTCGGCGGCCACCAAGTATTGATCAATAATGATTTGCGCGCCGTTAACGAAGTCGCCGAATTGCGCTTCCCACAAAACGAGTGCTTCGGGGTTGGCGTGGGCGTAGCCATATTCGAAACCAAGTGCGGCGTATTCGCTCAGCAGCGAGTCGTAGACCCAGAACTTTTCGGCACCTGGCAATTCTGACAACGGAATCCAGACGCGCTCGGTGTTGTTATCAACTAACGCCGAGTGACGGTGACTGAACGTGCCACGTCGTGAGTCTTCTCCAGCCAAACGCACCGGAACGCCTTCGGTGACGAGTGAGCCGTATGCCAACAGTTCGGCTGTTGCCCATTCAACTTCACTTTGCTCGTTATAAATCTTTGAACGCAGCTCGAACTGCTTACCTAATTTCGGATGGACCGTAAAGCCCCCGGGATAATTGGTGAGTTGTGCAAATACTTGGTCGAGAACTTCGCGCTTCACACCCGTATCGACGTGCGGTAAAACACCAACAGGCTTCGGGGGCTTGGCAACTTTGGTCGGCACTGGTGCGTGCGAACGAGTCTCATCAAGGGCAACTTGCAGCTTGCTCTGGAAATCATTGAGCGCTTGTTCGGCTTCTTCAAGCGTGATGTCACCGCGACCGACCAACGTTTCGACATACAACTTACGAACACTGCGCTTTTCTGCAATGGCCTTGTACATGAGCGGTTGGGTGTAACTGGGGTCGTCGCCCTCGTTATGGCCATGACGGCGGTAGCACACCATGTCGATCACGACGTCTTTATGGAAACGTTGGCGGTAATCCCATGCGAGTCGAGCGACGCGAACACAAGCTTCGGGGTCGTCGCCGTTGACATGGAAGATGGGCGCTTGGACGGTCTTTGCAACGTCACTGCAATACAGCGATGACCGCGCGAACTGCGGCGATGTCGTGAAACCAATCTGGTTATTGATGATGAGGTGGATCGTTCCACCCACGCGATAACCATTGATGTCGCTCATGCCTAAGCATTCGGCAACAATTCCTTGGCCAGCAAATGCGGCGTCACCATGAATCAAGATCGGTAGTGCGGGGAATGAACCTGGCGGGTCAATCTGGTCTTGACGTGCACGAATCATTCCGAGCACCAATGGATCAACAGTTTCGAGGTGACTCGGGTTGGCAGCAAGTTCAATCTTGATTGATGCACCATTTGAGTTGACATAGTGACCCGACGCACCCAAGTGATATTTCACGTCACCTGAACCCTGGACAGTTGCGGGATCAACGTAACCTTCGAATTCACCAAAGATACTGTCGAGACTCTTGCCCATCACATTGGCCAAAATGTTTAAACGACCGCGATGCGCCATACCGACGACGGCTGAATCAAGACCAGCCGCCGCAGCATGCGACAAAATTTCGTCAAGTATCGGCACTGCGCTTTCGGCACCTTCAAGACCGAAACGCTTGGTTCCGACATACTTTGTCGCCAAGAACTTTTCAAACGCTTCAGCGGCGTTGAGTCGCTCAAGGACCCGATGCTTTTCTTCTTTTGACAGCTGAAATTGCACGCCCTCAAAGTGACTCTGCACCCAACGCTGTTCATCGGTGTCTTGAATATGCATGTACTCAACGCCGATGCTTCGGCAATAGGCGTCACGAAGAACATGCAATAATTCGCCTAAAGGTAAACGATTGGTACCTGCGACACCGCCAGTTAAGAATTCGCGGTCAAGGTCCCAGATAGTGAGGCCGTAAGTTGCCGGGTCAAGTTCGACGGGCAACTTCGGTTCTTTCCATCGCAACGGATCGATGTCGGCAATCAAGTGACCGCGCACGCGATGCACACGAATCAACGTGGCAATCTGCATCTGCTTATGCAGGTTTGATTCTTCACGATCAAGCGGATTGACGTCGGTGCGCCACTTCACTGCTTCGTACGGAACTTCAAGACTCTTGAAGATGCCCTCGTAGAAACCATGCTCACCCAACAACAGTTCATGAACGCGCTTCAAGAACATGCCACTTTCGGCACCCTGAATGATGCGATGGTCGTATGTGCTTGTGACAGTGACAACCTTTGAAATACCTAACGTTCCGAGGGCTCGCTCATCGGCACCCTGGAATTCGGCGGGATAATCAATGGATCCAACACCGACAATGACGCCTTGTCCAGGCATCAAACGCGGCACACTTTGAACAGTTCCAATCGTGCCAGGGTTGGTCAAACTGATTGTTGCACCTTGGAAATCGGCCACAGTCAGTTTGTTTTGCTTGACCTTACGCACAACATCTTCGTAGGCCACCAAAAATTCACCAAATGAAAGACGATCAGCTTCACGTAACACCGGAACAACCAAAGTACGACTTCCATCAGACTTCGCAACGTCAACTGCGAGTCCCATGTTGATGTGTTGATGATGCGTGACGCGCGGCTTGCCGTCAGCACCTTCAGAAAATCCACTATTCATGACCGGAACTGCGTCGGCAATGGCTCGAACAATTGCGTAACCAATTAAGTGGGTAAAACTAATTTTGCTTTGCCCAGTGCGGCTGCGGTATCCGTTGATGACGCTGCGGTTTACTTCGAGCAATTTCGCTGGCACGTTACGGAAACTTGTGGCGGTCGGAACCGTGAGACTTCGTTCCATATTCGTCACAATCGCCAGACTCGCTCCACGAATTGGTTCGCTCGTGTCTTCTGCAGGAGCAACGACAGGTGCTGCGCTCGGTACGGCCTCTGCAACACCGTTGGAAGCGGCAACCTGAGGCGCGGCCGCGACGACGGGCTCGGGCTTCGGGTTGGTCACCGCAGCAACGGCGGTTGCCAATGACTTGTAGTCCGAGAAAAACTCTTGCCACGCTTCACCGACCGATGCAGGATCGAGACGGTATTGCTCGTACATCTCCTCGACGAGCCAGGAGTTGGCTCCAAAGTCGGGGGTGGCACCAGTGGTGGGGATCAGCGCTTCAGACATCGTTGAAAACTGTACCCCTATTGACCCGTCTACCTGCGGAGCAATGGTCCCTCAATCAACGAACTTGACGAGCGTCACGCACAACAGACCGAGCGGGGTTTGATTTTCGCAAGTAGTTACTTGTATATTTCTCGCATGCGCTTACTACGTCCGCTCGTCGCCACCTTTTTTGCCTCTTCAGTCGTTGTGCTCAGCGCCTGCGGAGGATCATCGTCAAGTAGTCCGGCCTACACAATTCCCGCTGATGCTGGTTTGGTTGTCAAAGCTGTCCCGACAATTCGTTGGGACGCCACCGAGTACACCGCCACCGCTGGTGACATCAAAGTCTTTTTAGCCAACGACGACAGTGTCAAACACATCATGGTGATTCGCGAAGGCGACACGGTCGTCGGCGATTTGAAACTGAGTATTGCCAAGAAGGGTGACTATGCCGAGGGAACAATCAACTTGAAGCCAGGTTCTTATTTCGTCTACTGCATCATTCCTGGACACAGCAACATGAAGAGCACACTCACTGTTTCTTGATTCACATTCTTGAATGTTCTTCGAGAACGAAAAAGGGCCGCCCCTATGGGGCGGCCCTTTTGTTTTCGGTTTTAGTTTCTTCAGACTTTGAGCAAAATCTCTGAGAGGACATAAAGCACCACAAACAACACACCACCAGTGATGAGCGCGTTCTTATGGCTTTCATATGGCCACAACAACTTGTTCGTTGCAGCAGTTCCGCCCAATTTACCAAGGCAGAGGAGCTCGAGGATTGCAGCGATCGCAGCGCAAATGATCACGAATAACCAAGCTTTTCCAGCCTTATTAATGTCATATAGTCCACCCACTTCGTACAGGTGGGCAGTACCGACCATGAACCACAACATTGAGAACGAGAAGATGAAGTTCTGACGGCTTGCCAACAAGGCGCGACGGCCAGCCGCTGGTGCACCAGCATCGGCTTCGCCACCTGCCAACACGTTGGCAGCGTTAGCGAGGACAACCTTCTGGTTCTTCCAAATGACCATCCACACATTGGCGGCCATCGTGATTCCAAGAATCATGCCGACAAAAATTGTCGCATTTGCACCGAGGTGTACCGAGCTACCAGACATGAAGTCTTTCATGTAGTCCTTGGTTGCTCCAACAAGAAGAAGACCGAGAACCAATGTGACCACAGCAGCCCAACGGAACCACCACAAAGCACGACGAGCAAGCTTGTCAATTGAAATGTTTCGGGCTTTACCTTCGTCACCGTAAGCAGCAAACGACGGCACTTGCACCAAGTTGAAGTAGTACAAAAGACCAATCCAAGCCACGCCGGCCAAAATATGTAATCCGCGTAGCAGAACGGGAAGCCCGGTATCGGGGTTGAAAATTTCCATGTTGATTTCCTCCAAATAGACCTGCGTCGCTCAATGGCAACGACCTATCGGCACGGACAGGTGTTGCCAAGGTACCAAACAACCTGCCGCGCGTGCGTGATGTCAGCAGGTACCAATGCACTTTTGCGGACTATCCTTGCGCCCTGGAGGTCATTTATCCATGGCTCATGAGTTCATTTACACCTGTTACAAACTGGCTCGGCACTACCCACCCGACCGCACAGTTCTGGAAAACATCTCGTTGTCGTTCTATCCAGGCGCCAAGATTGGCGTCATCGGCTCAAACGGCTCGGGCAAGTCCAGTCTGTTGCGCATCATGGCCGGTCTTGATGACGGTTTTTCGGGCGACGCTCGCCTGACCCCCGGCTTCAGTGTGGGCTATTTGGCCCAAGAGCCCCAGCTTGACCCCGACAAAGACGTCCTCGGCAATGTGATGGATGGCGTGGCGCCTGTGAAGGCTCTGCTCGATCGCTACAACGAGGTCATGGCGATGTGGGGTGACCCCGATGCCGATTACGACAAGGTCGGCTCACTGCAGGCCGACCTCGAGGACAAGATCGCTGCTGCTGATGCTTGGAGCCTCGACCGCAACGTCGAAATCGCTATGGATGCTTTGCGTTGTCCCCCCAACGATTCAGATGTCACCACATTGTCGGGTGGTGAACGGCGACGCGTTGCCTTATGTCGCTTGTTGCTCAGTCGCCCCGACCTGTTGCTGCTTGACGAACCCACCAACCACCTTGACGCCGAAAGCGTTGATTGGCTCGAACGTTTCTTGAAGGAATATCCGGGAACTGTTGTCGCGATCACCCACGACCGGTACTTCTTGGACAACGTCGCAAAATGGATTCTTGAACTCGATCGCGGTCGCGGCTTTCCGTTTGAAGGCAACTACACCAGTTGGCTTGAGCAGAAACAAGAACGCATTGCTCGTGAAGAAAAGGGCAACGAAAACCGTCGCCGAACTCTTGAACGCGAACTCGAGTGGGTTCGCATGTCGCCAAAGGCTCGTCAGGCCAAAGGTAAAGCGCGTTTGTCCGCATACGAGAAATTGCATGCCGAGGCCGAGGTCGCCGATCGTGGTCCGAGCAAACTCGAAATCATGATCCCTGCCGGTGGACGCCTGGGTGACACCGTCATCGAAGTCAAAGGTCTCACCAAAGGTTTTGGTGACCGCATGTTGATTGAAGATCTGACGTTCTCGTTGCCACCCGCAGGCATTGTTGGCATCATCGGGCCGAACGGTGCAGGTAAGACAACGCTGTTCCGGATGTTGACCGGTCAAGAAGCTCCTGGCGCTGGCGAAATTACAGTCGGACACACCGTGCAGTTGGCATATGTCGACCAAAGCCGTGACTCACTTGATGACAACGCCACGGTGTACGAAGAAATCACCGGCAACATCGAGCATATGAAAGTTGGCAACCGCGAAATTAATGGTCGCGCTTACGTCGCGTCATTCAACTTCAAGGGAAGCGATCAACAAAAGAAGGTCGGTGATCTTTCAGGTGGAGAACGCAACCGCGTGCACTTAGCCAAGTTGCTAAAGACCGGCGGCAACGTTTTGCTACTTGACGAACCGACCAACGACCTTGACGTTGACACTTTGCGAGCCCTCGAAGATTCACTTGAAGCTTTCCCCGGTTGTGCTGTGGTGATTAGTCACGATCGCTGGTTCCTTGACCGTATCGCTACCCACGTCTTGGCATTTGAAGGTGACAGTCAAGTGCGTTGGTTTGAAGGCAACTTCAGCGAATACGAATCTTGGCGCAAAAAGGAAATTGGCTCAGCAGCCGATCAGCCGCACCGCATTAAATACAAGCCCTTGGCTCGTTGATGAATACCAGCCCAGCAATACGCGCTATTCGCATCGCTTGCGCAGTGATCTTTGTGATGTGTATCGCTGGGCTCATCATCTCATCCATCGCTGGCAACAACGAAGGTTGGGTCTTAAGCATCGGTATGTGCGGGGCCATTGCGGCGATCATTTTGATTGTTGTATCGCTTGTGACTGCCACAAAGCGTGTCCCAGAGTTTTCTGATGTTCGCGCCGAGGTCATCGAGCAGCGAATCGCTCAACTAGTTGCCGCCGGAGTTGACGAAAGCGAATTACGAGAACTCGTTCGTTCATCAATTCAGTTGGGTCAAGGACTGTGAGCGAAACTGACCAACAACTTGCCTCACGAGTAGCCACCGAAGCCGGCGTGATGCTGGTTGAACTTCGCAATGAATTAGTTGCTGAAGGAATTCACTACTGGGATCTCAAAGATGAAGGCGATATCGCTGGCCACCGCTACATCATGAGCGCATTGATCGCGGCACGTCCCGATGATGTGATCTTGTCTGAAGAGGCTGCCGATAATCGCAAACGACTCGGTGCCAATCGCGTCTGGATCATTGACCCCATCGATGGAACGAACGAATTTGCCGAGCACCCTCGTCATGATTGGGCGATACATATCGCCCTATGGGAATCTGGAGAACTCACCGCAGCTTCGGTCGCTCTGCCGACACTGGGAATCACTTTTGATGCCAGCCCCGCCGCAGTAGTCCCTCCCTCAACTCGAGAAAAGCCGCTCCTCGTCACTTCACGTTCACGTAATCCATATTGCGCAGTCATGGTCGCCAACGCCCTGGGCTGCGATGTTGCTCGACTTGGCTCGGCTGGCGCCAAAGCAATGGCAATCGTGATGGGCGAAGCCGATATCTATGTACATGACGGCGGCATGTACCAGTGGGACTCAGCCGCACCGGCCGCAGTCGCTCAGGCTGCGGGCCTCCATGCCAGCCGTATCGATGGTTCTGAGTTGAAATACAACCAAGAATCACTCTGGCTACCCGACTTTTTGGTGTGCCGAACCGAATTTGCCGAAGCTGCGCTGCAAGCATTGAACCCCTAAAGCAAGTATTCTTTACCGGTGAAACGTTTTCCGGGTATCGCAATCGCTGGCCTTGCATCAATCGCTGCTGGCGCAATCCATGGTGGTGCAATTGGCTTACATGCCGAGCATCCACAACTCGCTCGAATCTTTATTGTGATGACACTTTTGCAATTGGCATGGGGAATCACAATTTTGTTGAGACCACAACATTGGCTGTTGCCCCTTGGTGTTCTGATTAACGGCGCAGCAGTAGGTGGGTGGGCATTGACCCGCATCGCCGGCATCGCTTGGATCGACGGACTTGAAG
>Ga0194041_10000787_pt1 | contig 13192 bp, 10 predicted proteins | sample JunL449m_MetaG_FD_160082 | JGI IMG/M metagenome (GOLD analysis project Ga0194041, IMG submission 160082) | Anoxic zone freshwater microbial communities from boreal shield lake in IISD Experimental Lakes Area, Ontario, Canada - Jun2016-L442-9m | ecosystem: Environmental > Aquatic > Freshwater >...
TAAAAGATGGTTACAACGAGATCACGTGGGACGCCAACGCCGAGTTGATTTGGGGTTCAAACCTGAACACCAACAACACCATTTTGTGGCGCACTCTCGTCCCGCAACCGTGATTCTGGTGCAGAATCACAACGACAGCCCCAGTTATTTACCGAGGGTAACTTGGCGGGCACACTGGGACTTTGGTCCCTACTGACTTCCGGTTTTTGCTTCCAATCTTGAGATATCGCCACGAGCATTTATCCAGCGTTCGTGGCCAGTTGAAGGAGCGAGCATGACCGAGACATTGAACGGCACCCATCGATCACGAGGCGCGACCTATCAAGAAATTCAAAATCACAACGTCGGCACCCTGCCATGGCGTTGCGGTACCAATGCTGCCCGCCTCTACCTGGCGAAGTAACTCATGAATCTTGTCCTTCATACGAACTTCATTGTGCCATAGAGGTCTCTCACGGCATTCAGGCCGAGCGACTTTCGGGTACATCGTTTTGTGCCTTTTTCGGTCTCGAATATCCACCCCAAATTGGGGCCTACCCTGAAACCCTTATCTAGCAGGGGTTTTACAGGTACGGATCGCGTGCCGGGAAATGAAGACGCACTCACCATAAGTCGTATGAAAGCAACACACACACCAAGTATCGAGACGCCATTCACCGTCTCGGCACATCAAGCTACGGACCAACTCCCCCGAGTCTGGTCAATCAATGACATAGCAGCCCTTTATGGCCGCAGCACGAAATGGGCTGAACGCCTCGTGAAGCAAGCAGAGTTCCCACAACCACTTCGTGGCGACAAGCACCGTTGGTGGGCTGACGAAGTGACTGCGTTCGCAAAGTCGCCTTCAAAGCCAGCGTCGAGCGCAGAGATTCTCATGGCATCGCCGAAGTCTCAACCGATCACTCGTATTGCGCGTTCTAACGCTCGTCAGTATTCGCAACGGACCAAAAAAGCAACGCAGACAAACACGTCACGAAAGGCGGTCGCAAAATGAGCACCCAGGTTTAAGTAGCAGGGATTTTATTCGATGCGCAGGCCAGAGATTGCACGGGCAATCACTAGCTGCTGAATCTCTGAGGTGCCCTCAAAGATGGTGTGAATCTTCGCGTCACGGTGCCAGCGCTCTACTGGGTATTCGCGTGTGTAGCCATAGCCACCCAAGATTTGGATTGCATCTTCTGTTACGCGAACCGACATTTCAGATGCGAAGTACTTGCTCTGTGAACCTTCGGCATTCTTGTAGCCGCCGTTCTTTGCTAACCACGATGCACGCCAGATAAGCAAACGTGCTGCATCAATTTGGGTAATCATGTTGGCAAGTTTGAACGCAATTGCTTGGTTCATAATGATTGGCTTGCCGAATGCGTGACGCTCTTTGGCGTAATCCAATGCATATTCATATGCAGCGCGTGCAACACCAAGTGCTTGCGCGCCTACTGCTGGGCGAGTTGCTTCAAAGGTTGCCATTGCCGGCTGCTTGCCACTTGATGTTCCTTCGCGGTAACGCGCAAGTTTGGCATCGAGCTTTTCTTTTCCGCCCAACAAGCAACGACCAGGTACGCGTACGTTGTCGAGCACCACTTCCGCTGTGTGGCTTGCGCGAATTCCGTGCTTCATATATTTCTGACCCTGTGACAAACCTTTTGTTCCCGGAGGAATAATGAAGCTTGCCTGACCACGACCTTTGAGTTCTGGGTCAACTGCAGCAACAACCACGTGCACGTTGGCAATTCCACCGTTGGTGATCCATGCCTTTGTTCCGTTGATTACCCACTCGTCATTTGCTTCGTCGTACACCGCACGCGTGCGCAAGTTCGACACGTCGCTGCCTGCGTCAGGTTCACTCACGCAAAATGCGCCAAGCTTCACATCGTCTGGTGTTCCATAACACTGTGGAACCCACTCCATCATTTGTTCTGGAGTTCCGTTGCCTGCAATACCTGCAGCTGCAAGACCAGAACCCATGATTGCCATACCAATACCAGCATCACCCCAGAACATTTCTTCAATGGCTACCACCATGGTGAGACCAGTTGGGTCGGCCATTGCATTCATAATGAAATCAAGACCGTACAAACCGATCTTCGCAGCTTCTTGCACGACTGGCCACGGAAACTCTTCACGTTCGTCCCACTCGTGTGCTGCAGGTCGAATGGTGTCTACCGCAAACTGGTGAATCCAGTCCTTGAGTTGGAGTTGGTCGTCATTGAGTGCAAGTGAGAAATCAGCCATGCACAGAAGTTACCGCACGGTAAGCGCCACGGCTACTTCGTACGAGTAACGGGAATCTGCAGCAAAGCCGGAGCGATGGATTCCAATATCAGCTTCGCGCCTGGCCTATATACGTGTACCCCATCCCAGCGGTAGCTCAATGAGTGAGAAATCTTTGGGTCTGTACACCATTCCTTCGGGCCACTGACGAAGTACACGCCATCATTTTCTGGCGCAGCGATTTGGCGCATCAAGTCATTGAGGTGACCGGTTCGAGTGTCATCACCGCGTTGCGGAAGTGGTGGAACTGGACCACCTTTCGATTCCACGGGGCGGAAACACGCAACTTCGAGAAGTGCAACCGCAACATTTTGAGCGCGCAAGGCATCGATACCGCGTTGCAATTGAGTCTTAAACATGGTGTCTGCTGGAACGGTATTTAATTTGAAGAGGAAGCTGTTGATCTGCAAATCCATTACTTCCCAAGCACCAATGACCACGAGTGCAACGTCTGCCCGGGACGACGCTGCAGACTTTGCCCATTTCTTTTCAAACCCATCGCAATTTGCAAAGTTACGACGGAATTTTCCGCTCGTTCCACCGATACCAACGCCTCGGTCGTACACACCACAGCCGTCAATTGATCCATCGGTAATGTCAAAGGTTTTTTCAATTCCACTTGGCTTGTTTATGGCAATGGCATGAGCCTGCGAGTCCCCAACAATCAGCAGCCGACGCGGAAGTTTCGCCAACGTGGTGCTGGTTACTTGCGTGTTGGGAAGTGTGGTGACAGTTGCTGGAACACTTGTCGGCACGACAAACACCACATCAGAATTTCCGGTATCAACTGATACATCGCGTGCCTGAATTGCCGACAGCTGAACGCTTGTAACACCCACGAGCGAAACGATGACCGCGGTGAGTACTAGTGGAAGACGGCGACGCATGGCAGACAATTGTCGCCGTTGACGGAGCCAATTACCAATCGCACCCTTTCGTGCTGGTGTCTCGATGAATTGAAACGTGAACTCATTGATGATCACAGTTGCGGTAAGTGCATATGCCAGACGAGTTGAGGAGAGTCGCGCACCAGTAAGAACAAAAATTGGCCAGTGCCACATGTACAAGCCGTACGAACGACGACCAATTTCAACTAACAATGGAATGGAAAGCATCTCTTTAATCAGTGAATTTCCAGAACGCACCACGACGGCGATGATGACTGCCGATGCAATTGTCACAGCAGCGAGACCACCCGTGTACAAACGTTCGTCAGCAACATGAACAAAGGCCGCTATGTAACCAAGTGTTGCGAATGCGCCAAGCGCCAGAACATCTGAAATTACCGATCGAGCTTTGGCAAACCGAGTTGCCACTTTTCTCCATGGACGCCATGCACAAGCAAGTGCGGCACCAAGCAACAGACCACTCGACCGAGTGAGCGTGCTGAGATACAAAAAGTTAATTCGGGTTTCATTATCAGCAACGAACGCCATTGCGGTTCCGACCATGACACCAGCTGCCAAAAGCCCAATTGCTACAGCAGAAACCCACCTTGGAATACGCCGATTACCCAGCACGAAAGTAAATGCGATTGGCCACAGCAAGTACCACTGTTCTTCTACAGCCAGTGACCACAGATGTCGCAACATGGGCAACGAGTTCGCAGCAAAATACGGAGTTTTTACAAAGTAGATCTGCCACCAGTTTGAAAAATATCCAATTGCAGGCCCAACATCTCGTCGGAAATCTGGTGCAGAGTCTTTAGCAAAAAACGTGACTGCAACAAGCGCAGCTAACAGCATGGTAAACAAAGCCGGAAGCAATCGACGGGCGCGCCGAATCCAAAACTGTTTCAGGCTTACCTTGCCAGAAACGTGCTGCTCATCAATCAGCAGTGAAGTGATGAGAAAGCCACTGACAACAAAAAATACTTCAACACCAATAAACCCGCCAGGAATCCAATGAACTCCCGCGTGGTACAAGATGACTGCAATCACACTGAGCGCGCGTAGGCCATCGAGTGCGGGCTGATAGCCCATGCGCGTTTCTTGGCTCATGATGCGTGATGCAGCGAGCGACGAGACGCAACAGCAATGGCAACCAGGTACACACCTGCGCCGAGCGTGAACGGTGCGCCAATACCAATGTGGTCAAAGGCCAAGCCAGCAAGCGGCGGACCAATGACACGCGCAAGCGCATTCGACGACTGCTGAAAGCCAAGCACTTCCCCGCGCTTTGCTTCAGGCGCAGAATTAGCAACCAATGTTGTAAGCGAAGGGCTCGCAATTCCAGCGCCGATCACCATTAACGCAAGTGCAAGAAACAACACCGGCCACACCACGGCTGCACCAAGAAACAACATTCCCACCGCAACAAATACTTGACCAGTGCGCAACAACGGAAGCGATCCGAACTTGGAGGTGAGTGGACCAATTAATCCACCTTGAACTGCAGACATGAGCAATCCAACCGCAAGAAATACTCCAGCCGTTGAAGCTTCGGTCAAATTAAAGCGGGAACCACCGAACAAAGAAAAAGTTGCTTCGAAACCCGCAAAAGGAAGGGTGGAGAAAAAACCAATGACGACCCAAGATGAAATGTTTCGGTGTTTGCGCTCGTGTGTCACTTCTTGCGAAGGTTCACGTGGTGTGCGGGTTTCTGGCAAGCGGATGATCGCTGCAACCGCGTTAATCGATGCCAGAACTCCAGCGAGATAAAACGGCACGTGCGGTCCACCGAGTGCAGCGAGTCCACCAAGCGCGGGTCCAACAACAAATCCAACACCAAAAGCCATGCCCAACAGACCGAGCATTCGTGCACGTTGCTTTGGAGCTCCAAGATCGGCAATGGCGCTTTGTGCAACCGACACGCTTGCTCCCGAAGCGCCGTCAATTAAACGACCAGCAAACAACACCCACAGAGCACCTGCAGCACCCGTAATAAAACTGCCGATTGCAGTTCCTATGAGTGAAATGACAATGACCGGTTTGCGACCGACACGGTCAGACCAGCGCCCAAGGATTGGCGAAAACACCATTTGCGCCAATGAAAACGAGGCAAACAACAAACCAACTTGAAAGCCATTTGCACCGAACCGGTCGGCATAGCGACCAAGGATTGGAGCAACGATTCCAAAGCCCACCATGTCGAGCGCAACAGTGGACCAAATGACCCAAAAGCCGCGTGGCAACGGTTCGCGAACTGGTTTTTCGGTATTCATGTAATTACTGCTGCAATCTAACTGCGACGCACTCGCGTGCCGTCTTTCGTGGTTTCCACCACATAACCGGCAGCTTGAAGTTCATTTCGAATTGCGTCTGCCTGTGCGAAATCTTTTGCTTTCCGCGCTGCATCCAATGCGTTCGCACGCTCCATAATTGCTGAGTCAATGTCTTCTCCTGCGCGCAAATGAAGACCAAGTGCACCTGTCATTTCGAGCACCGCGCTCGCAAGCGCGCCAGCAGTTGCTAGGTCACCTGACTCCGCAGCAATGTTTGCTCGACGCACTGCGTCAAAAATTAATGCCATTGCCGACGACGTATCTAAGTCATTGTCCATGTGCGTGCGGAACTGCGCAACCACGACTGCATCTGCTTGTGCAGTTGGTATTGAAGCATTAGCCATGCGATTAGCGAAACCATCAAGACCAGCAAGTGAATTCACTGCAGCATCAATGTTGTCTTGACCAACTTTCACCGGTGAGCGGTAATGCGTTTGCAATAGCAACATGCGATACGCGCGTGGGTCGTAGTGCTGCACTAAGTCCACAAGGTTGGTCACGTTTCCCAAACTCTTCGACATTTTTTCGCCTTCGGTGTCCACAACAAAACCGTTGTGCATCCAATGCTGAGCGAACGTTTTGCCAAGAGCAACGGCTTGTGCACGTTCGTTTTCGTGATGCGGGAATCGCAAGTCTGCTCCACCGCAATGCAAGTCGAAACCTTCACCCAATAACTCCAAGCTCATCACTACACACTCGCTGTGCCAGCCCGGCCTGCCTTCGCCCCACGGTGATGGCCAACTTGGTTCACCTGGTTTTGAAAACTTCCACAATGCGAAGTCTGCTGATTGACGCTTTTGTGCAGCACCGAGCACTTCACGATCACCGCCCCCACTCAACATGTCATCCAAACTCTGATGCGCAAGTAAGCCGTAGTCGGGAACAGAGGAGATATCTAGGTACACGCCATCATCAGTGGTGTACGCAGCGTTGCGCGACATGAGATCGCCAATCATTTCCACCATCTGTTCCACATAATCAGTCGCATGAGGAACATCGGTTGGACGTTGCACGCCAAGCTCGCCCATTGCTGTGAACCACACGTCTTCGCATTTGTGCGTGATCTCGGTCCAGTCGCGATTTTCACGATTCGCGCGGTCAATTATTTTGTCGTCAATGTCGGTGATATTTGACACCAAGCGAACTTGCACGCCAGACCATTCCAAGTAGCGACGCAAAATGTCGTACACCAACGTGGCGCGCCCATGACCCAAATGCGGTGGCCCGTACACGGTTGGGCCACATAAATAGATGCCCACCTTGCCCGGATCACGCATTTTTAGTTCGCGCACCTCGCGCGTAACGGTGTCGTACAAATGCAGCACGGGTCAAGCCTAGAGGCGCACCGAGATGCCAAGCCCAGTTGCGCTCCAATACAGTTGAACCGCGATGAACGTCCCCGAAAAACCATCCCTCGACAACCTGGAATCCGCTCTCATCGAAAAATGGGAGGCATCGGGGGTCTACACCTTCGATCGCAGTGCATCGCGCGACAACGTTTTCGCAATTGACACCCCACCGCCAACTGTCAGTGGTTCGTTGCACATGGGACACGTATTTAGTTACACCCACACAGACACCGTTGCTCGCTTTTGGCGTATGCGCGGCAAGAGTGTGTTCTACCCCATGGGATGGGATGACAATGGTTTGCCAACCGAGCGCCGCGTGCAGAACTACTTCGGCGTGTCATGCGACCCAAAAGTTGCCTACGACCCAAAGTTCACCCCGCCATTTCGCGGCGATGTACCAAAGGATCATCGCGCGGTAGCCATTTCGCGTCCGAACTTCATTGAGCTGTGTGTCGAACTTACACATCAGGACGAAAAAATATTCGAAGATCTCTTCCGCAGGCTCGGCCTGTCAGTCGACTGGTCGTTGTTGTACACCACCATTAGCGACTACGCGCGGCGCACCAGTCAGGCTGCATTCATTCGAAACTTGTCACGCGGCGAGGCGTACGCACAAGAAGCACCGACTTTGTGGGACGTCGATTTTGGAACAGCAGTTGCGCAAGCCGAACTTGAAGACCGCGAGCGCCCTGGTGCATACCACTCCATCAACTTTGCGCGTACTGATGGCACAGGCAACGTCACCATTGCCACTACTCGCCCAGAATTAATTCCGGCTTGCGTTGCACTCGTCGCTCACCCAGACGACCCACGTTATCAACCGCTATTCGGCAAAACCGTGCGCACTCCATTGTTCGATGTTGAAGTTCCTGTTGTTGCTCACGAACTTGCTCAAATTGACAAGGGCACTGGCATTGCCATGATTTGTACATTCGGCGACCTCACTGACGTCATTTGGTGGCGCGAACTGAATTTGCCAACTCGAGCAGTGATCGGTCGCGATGGACGCATTGTTGCCGACATGCCCGACTGGATTACTTCAGCAACTGGAACAGCCAACTATGCAGCACTGGCCGGCAAAGGCGTGAAGCAAGCCCAAACGGCAATCGTCGACATGTTACGCACAACTGGAGACATGAATGGCGAGCCAGAGCCAATCACTCATCCTGTAAAGTTCTTCGAAAAGGGCGACCGCCCACTGGAAATTGTGACAAGCCGTCAGTGGTACATCCGTAACGGCGGTCGCGACGAAGTGTTGCGTGCTGCATTGCTCAAGCGCGGCGACGAGCTTGCATGGCACCCCGACTTCATGCAACACCGCTACACCAATTGGGTCGGTGGACTCAATGGCGACTGGCTCATTAGCCGTCAGCGTTACTTCGGTGTACCAATTCCGTTGTGGTATCCACTTACCGCAGCTGGCGAACCAGACTTCAATAACCCAATCATTCCAGGCGAATCTCAACTTCCTATCGACCCAAGTTCCGACGTTCCTGCCGGTTACACCGAAGCACAACGAGGAGTTGCTGGCGGATTTATCGGCGAACCAGACGTGATGGATACATGGGCCACGTCATCGCTCACTCCACAAATTGCAGGCCGTTGGATAGACGACCAACAATTATTCAACAACATCTTCCCAATGGACGTTCGCCCTCAGGCACACGACATTATTCGCACATGGCTGTTTGCAACCACGGTGCGTTCTCATTTCGAACACCATGTCGCACCATGGAAGAACGCTGCGCTGTCCGGATGGATTCTTGATCCAGACCGCAAGAAGATGTCGAAGTCAAAAGGAAACGTAGTAACTCCGATTGATTTGTTCGAGCAGTACGGCAGCGACGCGGTCCGCTATTGGGCCGCAAGTGCTCGCCCAGGAGTAGATACTGCATTCAGCGAAGACCAAATGAAGGTCGGCAGAAAACTTGCGACCAAATTACTGAATGTCACGAAGTTTGTACTTGGTTTTGGTGAAGCGAACCCAACTGCAACACCAACTGAGGCAGTCGACATCGCCATGCTTGCTCGTCTTGCGTCGGTTGTTGACGAAGCAACCACTGCATTCGAGTCATACGACTATGCGCGAGCGCTGGAAAAATCAGAATCATTCTTCTGGTGGTTCTGTGACGACTACGTGGAGTTAGTTAAGACACGCGCATATTCGGAAGGCGCTGGTTCAGATTCTGCTCGTGCAGCGTTGCAACGCGCGCTTAGCACATTGCAACGATTGTTTGCTCCACATATCCCATTTGCAACTGAAGAAGTATGGAGCTGGTGGCAATCCGGAAGCATTCACCGTGCATCATGGCCAACGCATGCAGACTTGCTCGGCGGAACTCCTGCTGTTGACTCAACCGAGCTTTTGCTCGATGCTGTGTGCAACGTGCTTGCCGTCATTCGTCGCACCAAAACTGAAGCGAAGGTTTCACAACGCGCAGAAGTTGAGCATGTTCTGGTGACAGCAACCGATGCACAAATTTCGCTCTTGCAATTGGGTCTGGTTGATTTGCTAAACGCTGGTGTTGCTCAGAAAGTTGAATTCATACCGCAAGCTGACGAGCACATTTCAACAACCGTTCGCTTGTTAGCACAATGACCAAATACCAGCGCCCTCGCTCGCATTACGCGGTGATCATTTTTAATATTGCCATTGCTGCATCGCTGCTCATCGTGGGTGGCGGACTGCTGTATGCGGGTCAGCGCTTGGGTTCACGACAAGTGGTCAGTTTGAATCGTGGCGATGGCGTTGCCGTTAACCAAGACGCCAACATCACTCCATCCGATCAATGGAACCTCAGCAAAGGCGACCTCGAGTCCAAGAACTTCCTTCTCACTGGCTCCGATAACGGCAGTTGTGTAGACCCAAACTCCCCATTTGCTGGTGCTTTTGGTGACCGCACATCCTTTGGCGAACGCAGCGACACCATCATGATTATTCGGGTCAACCCAAAAGATAATCAAGCAGCGTTTCTCTCCTTTCCTCGCGACTTATGGGTCAAGATTGCCGGCTCAACGCGCTCCAACCGCATTAACTCTGCCTTCGAGCGCAAGAACCCAAACGTTCTTGCCGACACCATCTACCAAAACTTTGGAATCACCATTGACCACTACGTCAACATTGACTTCTGCGCATTTAAAGAAATCGTTGATGCCGTTGGTGGCGTAAAGGTTCCATTCCTCTTTGAAACCCGCGATAAGAAAACTGGACTTCACGTACCAGCACCCGGTTGCTTCGAGTTCAGCGGAGACCATGCACTTGCCTATGTTCGTTCCCGCTCTGGGTACTCATACTTCGACCCTGCAAAGAACGCCTGGGTAGTTGATGGAACGTCCGACCTCGGTCGCATCAGTCGCCAGCAAGACTTCATTCGTCGCGCAATGCAACGCGCACTTGACAAAGGTTCAGCCAGCCCAAAGGTTGCAAACGAACTTCTCAACGCTGCGCTGAAGAACGTGATCACCGACGATCGCCTCACTCCCATCACGATGTTGCAACTTGCTCAGGCAATGCGCAAAATCAATACAAGCGGCATTCCTACCTACACGGTGGAAGGCTCTGGAGAAATGATTGGCGACCAAGCGGTGCTCGTTCCTCGAATTCAAAACGACACGATGCGTGAAATTCTTGCGCTGTTCCAAGGCAAGGCAAGTTTTGCTACACCAGGATCTGCAGCAAATGCTCCATCACCCGACACCACGAGTGCCGAAGGTGCAATGGGCGCAATTATTTCGACAGTTGCATATTTGAACTCAGAACCAACTAACGGCGTTACATCAACAACAATTCCTGTGGTAACGCCACAACAAAACACGTACGGCGTTTCGCCGCCAAACGATCCAACCTGTCATTAATCGAGCACTCGACGCATTGCGTCTGGAATGTCGCTTGGTCCACTGACTGTTGTAAAGCGAGCGCCTACTGCGTCGGCAAACACACGCGCTTCTGCATCGTCGTCCAATGGGGCAATCACTACCAATTCGTCTAGCGACCTTGCGGCTGCGCGTGCATCGCCGTCGACCGTTGCTCGACAATCCGAAAGCAACACCGTGATCCGACGCGCGGCTTGCGAACGTGCCAGCTGTTCACGCGATGCATGCAAGGCCCCAGCCAGGTCAGTAGTGCCAAACCCGCGTAACGCAAGCACGGTGTTCACCACATCGTCACCAGACTTATACACGTCCTGAGATTTTGCGGCGATCACGTCTTTTCCGAATACCAGCACGCTGTAGTCCGCTGGCTCCCGGGCCGCAATAGAGGCTGCAGCCATTGCTGAATTGGCAAGTGGCTTGCCACCCATCGAACCACTGCGGTCCACCACAAGACTGATTGCGGTCCCCGGTCGCAGCCAGCCGCGTACACGTAATTCATCGGCGTCCACTACACCAGTCACACGCAATTCATTTAATGCATCCAAACTCGCATCAATATCAATGTCGCCAGCATCAGGTTGATACTTACGAAGTGACATTTTCCCAATTCCACGTGGACGCGGCTTCCCACTTTGCGCAAGTTCGATCAAAATTCGTCCAGCCAGCTTGCGCGCGAGTTCACGCAATGCAGGATCGGTTGCAGCTGTTAAGTCAGCAAGCATCGACAATGTTTCGTCTGGCGAATTCTGCATTGCCTCATCGAATGCAACTTCATCAAGTTCGCCAACTTCAGGAGAGATCTCTTCAAACCCTGAATGCTTTGACAGTTCTTTGCGTGAGGTCGTGCGCTTGCTCGCCTGTTGCTCTGCCTGTTCGGCCTGCGCGCCTTCTTTAACTAATGGGAGTTCGTTGCCCCAGTCGGGGCGCCAGCTTTTCCCGCGTCGCCGTCTTCCGGTTTGACGCCAAACACGTCTGCGAAAATTTCAGTAATCACTTCTTCTGCGGTGCGCACGCTGCCCTCACGCAAGCGCACGCGACCTGTGAGTGCCACAAGCGCGCTGTCTAAGCCAATTGCAGTGGTTTCAACGGATGCATTGCGCATTGACGACAAGCTTGCAGCTACTACTGCGGTGTCGATTGCGCCACGAACCGATGAACCAAAACGCAAGTCAGAGTGATTACGCGTGCGCCGCACCATTTCCACAACTTTGCCAACCCAGTCACGCGACACGTTTGATGTGCTGTTCTGTTTTGCTATCTCACGAATCACGATTTCAATTTCGTCCGCCGCACTTTGATAGGTCATTGCAACGCGGCACACGCGGTCGTACACCGCACTTGAAATACGCGCTGTGCCCACAGCGTCAAACGGGTTCATCGCCGCAACAAGTCGGAACCCAGCAGCGCTTTTCACGGTGCCAAGTCGTGGAACCGTAATTTCGCCTTCACTCATCACCGTGATGAGCACATTCAACGTTTCTTCTGGAATGCGATTGATCTCTTCGACATATAACAACGAACCATCACGCAATGCCGACACCAGCGGTCCATCTACAAATACATCGGCGCTGTAGCCATCGGTCAGTACTCGCGCGGGGTCGAAGTGTCCGACTAAACGTGCTGGAGTGAGTTCGGCATTGCCTTCAACAAAGGCGAAACCAACGCCAAGTGCTTCGGCAACAGACCGCAAAAGGGTTGATTTTCCTGTGCCTGGAGGGCCTTCCAACAAGATGTGGCGACCACCATGCAGAGCAGCGACGACAAGTTCTAGTTCGCGCGCGCGACCAACAACCGAAGCTGCCGAAACGCGAAGAACGTCGCTTGCCGACGCCGCTGCCATAGCCGTGTGACTAACTAGTCGAACTTGATAACGCCACGGATGTTTTCTCCGTCACGCATTGCTCGGTAACCCTCGTTGATGTCGCTCAATTTGTATTCCTTAGTGACAAGTCCGTCGAGGTCGAGCTGACCTTCGCGATAGAGGCCCATCAACTTTGGAATGTCGGCACGTGGGTTACCTGAACCAAACAACGAACCAACCAACTGCTTTTCCATCAAGGTGAGATCGAGCAAACTGATACCTGCACCAAATTCTGCTGCTGGGTGAATGTTGGTCACAACAACACGACCGCGTTTTGCGGTGAGTGCCATTGCTTCGTGAATAAGAGCGCCGTTACCGACACCCATGGTCATGATCACTTTGTTGGCCATGGTCCCCCATGTGAGTTCTTGCAACAGTGGCAATGCCTCAGCCATTGAGTTTGCGGTGTGTGTTGCACCAAACTCCATTGCCTTCTCACGCTTGAATTCCACCGGATCAATTGCAACAATGCGCTTTGCGCCAGCAATGCGTGCACCCTGAATAGCGTTTGCACCAATACCACCGGCACCAACTACTACGACGGTGTCACCAGGTGCTACTTCTGCCGCATACACGCTTGAGCCCCAACCGGTGACCACACCGCAACCGAGCAAG